>Ga0102815_10000335_pt1 | contig 33784 bp, 47 predicted proteins | sample ColrivemetaGS759_FD_79113 | JGI IMG/M metagenome (GOLD analysis project Ga0102815, IMG submission 79113) | Estuarine microbial communities from the Columbia River estuary - Ebb tide ETM metaG S.759 | ecosystem: Environmental > Aquatic > Marine > Intertidal zone > Estuary | place: USA: Columbia... | reverse complement strand
CTGGGCGATATCCTCAAGCTCTGCCAAGATCGTCGCGGCATCCAGCTTGACCTCACCTATGCTGGCAGCCGCGCCATGGTTGTCTATGATCTCCCACTCAACGAAGTGGTCTTCGATTTCTACGACCGCCTCAAATCTGTGACCAAAGGGTACGCATCTTTCGACTATCAGTTGACCGGATACAGCGAGGACAGCCTCGTCAAGATGCAGATCCTCGTCAACGCCGAACCTGTCGATGCGCTTTCGATGATGGTCCACCGCGACCGCGCCGAAGCCCGTGGCCGATCCATGTGCGAGAAGCTCAAGGAATTGATCCCGCGTCACATGTTCCAGATCCCGATCCAAGCTGCCATCGGCGGCAAGGTCATCGCGCGCGAAACACTTTCCGCCCTCCGCAAAGACGTCACGGCCAAATGCTATGGCGGCGACGCCACGCGAAAGCGCAAGCTTTTGGACAAGCAAAAAGCGGGTAAAAAGAAGATGCGCCAATTCGGTAAGGTGGACATCCCACAAGAGGCGTTTATCTCGGCGCTCAAGATGGACAATTGATCCATCAGGGCACCGTGGCCTCCGCTCGTCCGGTGCCCACGCCACGCAACGCCGCGCCCTTGTCTGCACAGAAGTCAAAACGCAACGCCACCCCGCCAAAAGCAGGGCAAACCCGTGCGAAAAAATGCTGAAGTGTGAAGCGCTGCTTTGATCCATGCCTCACGATAGGCGAAAAAGGTTAAGGCTAGGTTTCCCCGCCCCCACCTCTTTCTTGCGATCTTGCCATATCATGACCAAGGTCAGACAGCCCCCACCGAAGCCAAAACCCCACATCTTCCCAAGGGGTTAGCGTTACTGCAGATCGGCAAATGCCGCCTTGAGCCGCACCACGGCTTCCTCGATCTGCACCCGTGGCATCGCCAAATTGAAGCGCATGAAGCTCTCGCCGCCGGTGCCAAACGTCGCCCCGTGATTTGCCGCGATCTTCGCTTCTTTCTCCACCCGCATCTGCACTTCCGCAGGTGACATCCCAGTGCCAGAAAAATCGACCCACGCCAGATAGGTCGACGCCATCTTCATCGAGATCACACCGGGAATCGAATTCACGCCCTCATCGAAAACTCTCGCATTCTCACCGATATAGCTCACGCATTGATCGACCCACGCCGCCCCCTCGGGGCTATAGGCCGCCTCCGCCATGAACAAGCCGAACGAGTTTGGCGACAGGCCCAGCCCCATCATCCGCTTCTCAAATTTCGCCCGCATCTGCGGCTCATGAATGATGACATTGCCGGAATGACTGCCCGCAATGTTGAACGTCTTGGTTGAGGCCGTCATCATGATGCAGCCTTCATTCCCGGTCACCAACGTCATCGGAATATGCTTGGCCCCCGAAAACACCAGATCGTGGTGAATTTCATCCGAAACCAGGACCAGCTCATGCTCGGTCGCAAAGGCCGCCAACGCCTCCAACTCGGCCCGCTCCCACACGCGTCCGCTCGGATTATGCGGCGAACATAGGATAACCATCGACGCGCCTTGCGCCTTTACCGCCTCAGCCGCATGGTCAAAATCCATCTCATAGCGCCCGTTCCGCATCACCAGCGGGCTCTCTACCACCCGGCGGTCATTGGCGCGGATCACCTTGGCAAAGGCATGGTAAACTGGCGTAAACAGCAACACGCCGTCGCCGGGCTTTGTAAAGGTGTCCACGCACATAGCCGTGCCGTTCACCAATCCATGCGTTGTAAAAATCGCTTTCGGATTAAGGCTCCAGCCATGCCGCTCCTTCATCCACCACTGGATCGCTGCGCGGTATGCAGCATCATCACCGTAATACCCATAAACCCCGTGATCACGCATCTTCTGCACAGCCGCCTGAATGCAGTCTGGCGCCCGGAAATCCATATCCGCCACCCACATCGACAGCCCCTCCTCCGCAGGCACCCCATAGAGCGCCTCCATCACATCCCATTTGACGGAATGGGTATTGCGGCGGTCGATGATGTCGTCAAAGCTCATAGTGGGTTCTCCCAATTTTTCGGCCAAGGATACTCCGCCTCTGCCGCAGCGCAATCGCGCGATCCGTATCAGAACCATTTACCATATATCGGCAATCCATTGGAATACTGTATTATATAAGTTCAAAAAATCAGAACAAATTCCATATATAGGCAATTATACGGGAATTTTGTTTTGTAAAAACTCAGATACTCCCTCCCCGGTTGGAACATCCTGCCCCATTGCGCGACCTCGCCCCATCCCTTACATCGCTGCCCATGACAAAACGCCCGATCCTGATCCATCCCGACCCGCGCCTGCGGAAAGTCGCCGCTCCCGTCCCAGACCTCTCGGACGAGTTGCGCCGTCTCGCCGATGACATGCTCGAAACCATGTATGATGCGCCCGGCATCGGTCTCGCAGCGCCGCAAATCGGTCAGAACCACCGCCTGATTGTGCTTGATTGCGTCAAGGAAGCGTCCGAAACGCCGCGCCCCCTTGTGATGTTCAATCCCGAAGTCATCGCCAGCGCGGATGAAAAAAGCGTCTACGAAGAGGGTTGCCTCTCGATCCCCGAACAATATGCCGAAGTCACCCGCCCTGCGGCGGTCACCGTCCGCTGGATGGATCGCGACGGCAAAGAGCACCAAGAAGATTTCACCGGCCTTTGGTCAACCTGCGTGCAGCATGAAATCGATCACCTCGACGGTAAACTCTTCATCGACTACCTCACCCCCCTCAAGCGCCAGCTCATCACGCGCAAGATGCAAAAGCTCAAACGCGAGCGGTTCCGCTGATGCGTGACATCGTCCTTTGGCCCGATCCGCGGCTCTCTACCCCCTGTGCGCCTGTCGGTTCCGAGGACGTCTCGCACCTTGTCACAGAGATGTTTGAAGTCATGTATGCCGCGCCCGGCCGCGGCCTTGCTGCGCCGCAAATTGGCGTGTTGAAACGCATTTTTGTCATGGATTGCGGCTGGAAAGAGGGCGACATGACACCTGTGGTCTGCATCGACCCCGAAATCCTGTGGTCTTCCGAGGCAACGGGCGAGATGACCGAGGGCTGCCTCTCCATCCCCGAAACACCTGCCACCGTCACTCGGCCTCTCGAAATTCGCCTCGCCTTCACCACGCTCGCAGGCACCCGCGAGGAACACCACTTGACGGGCTTTGAAGCGCGCTGCGCCCAGCATGAATATGACCATCTCGAAGGACGTGTCATCTTCGACCGTCTTGCGCCCGATCTGCGCGCCGCTTTGGAAACCCCCTATCTGAAAGCCCGCGCATGACGTCCCGCCGCTGCATCCCTTGGCCCGACCCGCGCCTTCGCACGCCCGCCGCCCCCGTGGCCGAGATCACCGACGAAATCCGTGGCCTTTGGGCCGATATGGTCGACACCATGGACGCCATGCCCGGCGTCGGCCTTGCAGCCCCCCAGATCGGCGTAGCCTTGCGCCTTGCCGTTGTGGATGCCTCCGAGAAGCGCGGCCAAGCCATCCTGATGGCCAATCCTGAAATCCTGCATGCTTCCATCGAACTGCGCGAACATGACGAGGCCTCGCCCAATCTTCCCGGCGTCTCTGCTGTCATCAAACGCCCGCGCGCCGTCACCGTCCGGTTTCTCAATGCTGACGGTCACATCGAAGACCGCGATCTGGTCGGCCTCTGGGCCACATCGATGCAGCACCAGATCGACCACCTCAATGGCCGGATGTATTTTGACAACCTCTCCAAGATGAAGCGCGACATGCTCCTGCGCCGCGCCCGCAAACTCAAGTGAGGCCCCAATGCGCGTGATCTTTATGGGAACCCCGGAGTTTTCCGTCCCTGTGCTTGAGGCACTGGTCGGCGCGGGCCACGAGATCGCCGCCGTCTACTGCCAGCCCCCCCGTCCCGCCGGACGCGGCCAAAAGGATCGCCCCACCCCGGTGCACGCCTCTGCGCGCGCGCTCGGGCTGGATGTGCGCCACCCCACCTCTCTGAAATCAGACGCCGAAGCTGCTGCCTTCGCCGCCCTTGATGCCGATATCGCCGTGGTCGTGGCCTATGGCCTGATCCTGCCGCAACGCGTGCTCGACGCGCCCCGCAAGGGCTGCCTGAACATCCACGCGTCTCTCCTGCCGCGCTGGCGCGGTGCTGCCCCGATCCACCGCGCGATCCTGTCGGGCGATGCTGAAACGGGGGTCTGCATCATGCAGATGGAAGCAGGGCTTGATACAGGCCCCGTCCTGCTGCGCGCGGCCACCCCCATCGGAGCCGAAGAAACCACCGGAGAACTGCACGACCGCCTCTCCGCCCTCGGCGCACGCACCATCGTCGAAGCCCTCGCCACATTGGACAGCCTCACACCCGTGCCCCAGCCCGAAGAGGGCGTTACCTACGCCGCCAAGATCGACAAGGCCGAAGCCGCAATCGACTGGTCCCGCCCCGCCGCAGACCTCATTCGCCAGATCAACGGCCTCTCACCCTTCCCCGGCGCATGGGTCACATGGAACGGCGAACGCCTCAAACTCCTCGCCGCCCGCGCCGCCTCTGGCCAAGGCACGCCCGGCACCATGCTGGACGACGCCCTCACCATCGCCTGCGGCACCGGAGCCCTCCAACTCACCCGCCTCCAACGCGCCGGCAAAGCCGCCCAACCCGCCGCCGACTTCCTCAGAGGAAATGCTCTGAGCAAGGGCGAGCGGCTTTAGGCCATAAGCAACAGTAGCAACTCGCATCGCCAGAATGCGCCTTTAAGCTTCGGTCCTCGCGTAAATCGACTCTTGCAAATTCCATCGTCCGCTGCACCATTACTACAACCCTTGAATGTATCTCTCTCTGTGACTCTTAGGGGACTATGTTGAATAAGTTGTTAATCGCCGCAGGTCTTTTGCTCAGTTTTATTGCCGGCCAGTATTTCACGATCGATGCACTCAATCGGCCCTTGAACCATGGCACATTGCGCGGAGTGTCCATTTGCCTAGCCCAAGAAGCAAACGCTGTTCTAAGCGCCGACTCTCGCAAAAAGGCCTGCGCTTCGCAATTCGAACAAGACATAAGCTATTTTGTTTACGAAAAGATTTACGGCCGCGGCAGCATTCGAAAACGCGGCGATCAATTGGCTTTTGAGGGTGCACTTTCGAATGAAACTTCGGACTCCTTGGTTTCCCACTTCAAAATAGAAATCACGTTTAATCAAGAGCTTGGAAAAGCCGCAATTGTCAGAAAAGCAGGTGTTTCTGGCTGGTTTGAACCCTCTACAGCAAACGTCACGTTTACGAGCACCGAATTCGAGCCGCCATTCGAAGGTTGGGAGAAACTCAAAGGGTGCGAACCCAATGTTCAGGTTAACTGTTGGGTCTGGGAAATTGATCGGTACTATGGGGTTTCTCTTTAGGATTCTCCCGCGTCTCCCCCCTCACACGTGCTGCCCGCCGTTAATCTCTATCTCCGTCCCCGTGATGTAACTCGCCCCGGGCCCGCAGAGGAAATAGATCGTGTTTGCCACTTCGGCAGGCTGCCCCAACCGCCGCAGCGGGATCGTTTCCGTCAGTTTCTCCGTCCCCGGTGACAGGATCGCCGTCTCGATTTCGCCCGGCGCAATCGCATTCACCCGCACCCCCAATGGCCCGAAATCATGCGCCATTTCCCGCGTCAGCGCCTTGAGCGCCGCTTTGGACGTCGAATAGGCCGCCCCCGCAAACGGATGCACCTCATTCCCGGCAATCGACGTCACGTTCACCACAGAGCCCTGCGCCTCCACCAATTCCGCACGCAGCCCGCGCGCCAGCACGATCGAGGCAAAGAAGTTAACGTGAAACACCTGCCCCCATGTCCGCAGGTCCGTCTCCAGCGTGTTAAGCCGCCCGCCGCCATCGCCTTTCGGCGAAATCCCCGCGTTATTCACCAAGGCGTCCAGCTTCCCATCAATCCGCCCGCGAATATCCTCCACAGCGGCGATCACGCTCTTGGGATCCGCCAGATCCACCTGCACATGATCCTCGCGACCACCGCCCCACGGGCATTTCTCCGGGAACGGATGGCGCGAACAGGTAATCACCCGCCATCCCTCACTGTTAAACTTTCGCACCGTCGCATGGCCGATCCCTCGGCTTGCACCCGTCAAAAGCAGTGTCTTCTGGCGTTCCATATCTATTCCTCCACGCATAACCCGATCCTATCACTCCCCCAAACGCCCGCAACGCAGAACCCTTGGAATCGCGCCCCCTTGCCGTTAAACCCCTCCCAAGCCCTCTTTTCCCGGATCAAACAAATGAGACCGCAAAAAATGGACCGTGACTGGTTTTCCACTGCCCGGACGCTCTCCGAAGCGCTCCCCTACCTTCAGCGCTACTCCGGCGCGGTCGTCGTCGTAAAATTTGGCGGCAACGCCATGGGCGACGAGGCCGCCATGGCCGAATTCGCCCGCGATGTCGTGCTGATGCGGCAGGTCGGCCTTAACCCGGTTGTCGTGCACGGCGGTGGCCCGATGATCAATGACCTCCTGAGCCGCCTTGGCATCAAATCCGAATTCGTGCGCGGCAAGCGGGTCACCGACAAAGCCACCGTCGAAGTGGTGGAAATGGTCCTGACAGGTCTGGTCAACAAACGCATCGTGCAAGCGATTATGGACGAAGGCGGCCGCGCCGTCGGTCTTTCCGGCAAAGATGATGACCTGATGGTCTGCGAAGCAGATGATCCAGAATTGGGCTTCGTCGGCCGACCCGTCGAGATGAACGTGCAAGTTCTGCGCGATCTCTTCACAGCGGGCATCATCCCGGTTGTCGCCCCCGTGGCCACAGGCATGAACCCGAACGAAACCTATAACGTCAACGGCGACACCGCGGCCGGGGCCATCGCGGGCGCCCTCAAGGCAGACCGCCTTCTGCTGCTGACAGATGTCGCAGGCGTCAAGAACAAGGCAGGTGAAATCGTCACTCAAATGACCCCGGAAGAGGTCAAGGCAATGATCGCCGATGGCACCATTGCGGGCGGCATGATCCCCAAGACGGAAACAGCACTAAAAGCGCTGGAAGACGGCGTGCGCGCTGTGGTCATCTTGGATGGTCGCGTGTCCAATGCCTGCCTTTTGGAACTCTTCACCGATCATGGCGCAGGGTCGCTCATTCGCTCCACAATCCCGCGCGTTACACCGCGCAGCAAAAAATGAGCGCGCTGCTCGACACGCTAGGGGCTCAAGCACAAACACAGGCCCTCAGGGTGTCGGGCACGCTCTCCCTCACCGACGCCGATGCACTGCCGGGGTTCGCCACTCTGGTTCTGCTCTCTCCGGACGAGCCAGACTTCTGGCCTCACTTCACCCAAAGTCCCGAGTGGCAAGATGGCGCTGCTGATCCGATGGATCGGTGGTCCGCGCGGGTCATTGGTGCCTTGGCACAGTCTGTCGATGGCAAGGCGCTGTTTCCCTTCGGTGGCCCGCCGCATCATCCCTTCTACAGCTATGCGCTGCGCTCGGGTCAGGCCCAAGCCTCCCCAGTGCAATTTCTAGCCGATGGCACCGTCGGCCTTTTCGCCTCCTATCGCGGCGCCATTGCGCTTTCTCAAGCCCTGCCTGCCGAGCACGCCGCACCAGCGCCCCCCTGCACGGCCTGTGGTCCACAGCCCTGCATCACGGCCTGCCCCGTCAGTGCCTTAACCCCGGCGGGCTATGACGTGCCCAAGTGCCGCGCCTATATCAACAGCCCGGCAGGCGCGGACTGCCGCACCATGGGCTGTGCTGTCCGTCGGGCCTGTCCGGTCGGTGCTGGCAAACGACTGCCCGCCCAATCGGCATGGCATATGGATCGCTTCCGATGACGGCCGCTGCGATGCTGCCCCTAAGCCTCATCTTGATGCGGCATGCCAAATCGGATTGGAACGATCCGCTCGCGAGCGATCATGACCGGGTGCTCAACGAACGTGGCCGCGCCTCGGCCCCCGCCATGGGCCGCTGGCTTGCGGCCAAAGACGCCTTGCCGGATCAAGTGCTCGTCTCTTCTGCTGCGCGCACCCGTGAAACCTTGGCGCGCCTTGGCCTGCCCGAAACCCCCACCAAGGTGCTCCCCGGCCTCTACCTCGCGCAACCCGAGAGGATCATCGCGCTGATCCGCGCCGAAGCCTCAGGACGGCGGGTGTTGGTCTTGGGCCATAATTCGGGAATTTCCGAGGCCGCCGCCGCTCTTGTTGCGACCCGTCCCAAGCATCGCGGCTTTCTAGAGTTTCCGACCTGTGCCACCCTGATTTCAGATGTCTCTGCGCCAAGATGGTCCGCGCTTGGAGAGGGCATGCTCACCCCGTGTCACTTCGCTGTGCCACGCGAAGTGCTCGCCGCAGAAGCCGCGCTGCAAGGCAAGAATTAACCAATTTCGCGCGCCCCAACGTCATGACGTCAGCCAGACGCCACCCATACGCAAATCATACGTTGAATTTGAGCGGTTTTAAAAAGTTAACAACGAAAAACGGCGCGCAAAACCTGCGCGCCGTTTTTGGCTTTGTCACCGCGAAATCTTCGCGCGTTTTTAGTGCCCGAGGATCTGGCTAAGGAACAATTTGGTCCGCTCAGACTGTGGATTGTTAAAGAATTCCTCAGGCTCGTTTTGTTCAACGATTTGGCCTTGGTCCATGAAAATCACCCGGTTCGCCACTTGGCGGGCAAAGCCCATTTCGTGGGTCACACAGAGCATGGTCATGCCCTCTTCGGCCAATTGCACCATTGTATCAAGCACTTCCTTGATCATCTCAGGATCAAGCGCCGAGGTCGGCTCATCAAAAAGCATGATCCGCGGGCGCATGCACAGCGAGCGCGCAATCGCCACACGCTGCTGTTGGCCACCCGATAATTGGCCCGGATATTTATTGGCCTGCTCAGGGATCTTAACCTTTTCAAGGAAATGCATCGCGATCTCTTCGGCTTCTTTCTTTGGGGTCTTGCGAACCCAGATCGGCGCCAAAGTGCAGTTTTCCAGAATGGTCAGATGCGGGAACAGGTTAAAGTGCTGAAACACCATCCCCACTTCCGAGCGGATCTTGTCTATGTTCTTGAGATCGCTAGACAAAACCGTGCCATCCACGGTGATCTTGCCCTTCTGATGCTCTTCCAATGCGTTGATACAACGGATCAATGTCGACTTGCCCGAGCCTGATGGCCCCGCAATAACAATCCGCTCCCCCCGCTGAACCGAAAGATCAATATCGCGCAGCACGTGAAAAGTGCCGTACCACTTGTTCATTCTTTCGATCGAAATCGCGATTTCATCGGAAACTTGCATCTGTGTCTGTTCAGTCATGGGTCGCACCCTTCCTTAACGATGATCGGTGCGGAGCTGACGCTCCAGCCACTGAGAATATTGAGAAATTCCGTAGCAAACGACGAAGAACAACAAGGCCGCAAAGCCGAAGAGTTCCCAGTAAACGCCGTTCCACGAGGTGGAGCCAAGGATCGGTCCGCGGATCATGCCCACGAGATCGAACATCGAGATCACCGACACCAACGTCGTATCCTTGAACAAGCCCACTGCCACGTTCACGATCCCCGGAATGGAAATCTTGAGCGCTTGCGGCAGGATGATCAGCTGCATCGACTGCGCGTAATCAAGCCCCAATGAATTCGCCGCCTCATATTGCCCGGTCGGCAACGCTGCCAAACCGCCTCGGATCACCTCGGCGATATAAGCCGATGCGAACATCGTGATCATGATGATCACACGCAAAATAAGGTCAAACGACGTTCCGGGCGGCAAGAAATACGCCAAAACCACATTGGCCACAAACAGCAAAGTGATCAGGGGAACGCCGCGAATGAACTCGATGAAAACCACGCAAATCCACTTGATGATCAGCATGTCTGACTGCCGTCCAAGGGCCAGGAGAATGCCAATCGGCAAGGACAGCGATACGCACACCACCCCCAACAACATGTTGAGCATGAAGCCCCCCATGTCACGGCTTGCGACTTCCTGCAGCGCCATGAAACCCGGCGCACTGCCAGAGATCTTGCCACCAATCCACCAAATGACAGCAGCCGCTGCAACCGCTCCGAAAAATCCCGTAGCAAAGCTGGAATTACTCAGACGGCGAAACACCAACATCGCGCCGATCAGGCCAAGCGCTGCGACCACCGGGATCAAGATCGTGCCACCCCAGATGAACCAATAGGCGATAAAGGGATAAGCCGCCGTCACCAAAAGCAAATAGCGCGGGAAAGACTTGTAAAAGAGCACAGGCGCGCCAGCGATAAACAGCAGCAAGAACGCAGCTGTTGGTCGGCCATAAAGCTCGGAGGGATATTTAAACCCGAACAAAAGTTGGTTCCAACGCTCCGCCAGAACCGAGAAACAGGCCCCGACCTCTCCTTGCAGCACCTCACGGCATTCTTTCAGCGACGTTGTGGTCCAAATCCCGTTGCTCAGCCATGGCCAGGCAGCCATCACCACCCACCAAAGCGCCAACAAAGACAGAACCGTCAAAACGGTGTTGCTCAGCGACGAAAACAGATTTTCACGCAACCATTTAACCAGCCCCGCCTGGCTCGCCGGAGGCGGCACTTGCGGCAGCATTTGATGGCGTACAAACGCCTCATGGGATCGCATCATCTCAGCGCTCCTTCAGCTTAACGGCGTTGTTGTACATGTTCATCACAGCTGAAATCGACAGCGAGATCGTGAGATAGAACAGCATCAGCAAAAGCACGCATTCGATTGCCCGGCCCGTCTGGTTCAGCGTGATGCCGCCCAAAGTGCCCGTGATGTCCATATAGCCCACCGCAATCGCCAGTGACGAATTCTTAGTGATGTTGAGGTATTGCGAAATCAGTGGCGGAATGATCACCCGCAACGCTTGTGGCAAGATCACAAGATTCATGATCCGCTTCGGACGCAAGCCTAGCGAGGCTGCGGCCTCGGACTGGCCTTTTGAGATCGCTTGAATGCCGGCGCGAACGTTTTCCGCGATGAAGGCGCCCGTATAAATCGCGAGTGCAAACCACAGAGCAATCAGTGACCCCAGCATGTTCACGCCACCGGTGAAGTTGAATCCCTTGAGTTCGGGATACTCCAACGTGATGGGACGCCCCATCAGGTAATAAAGAATTAACGAAGGCAGCACTAGGATCGCCAATGTGGGCCACCCCATCGGCAGCAGACGGCCAGTCGCATACAGCAGCTTTGTCGCGTAACGCCGATAGTAAATCGCTCCCGCAATCGACAGAAGGAAGCCGATCACTACAACATTCGAGCCATCGCCCCACAAAGGCTTCGGCGCATAAATACCCCGGTTGGTAAACGCAAACGCGTCCCACAGCATCGAGGCGGATGGCTCTGCACCACGAAACGCATTTGGCGCGGGCAGAACAGCGGTCATTACCGAGAAGATAATCAAGATCCAGATGAGCACAGGCACGTTCCGGAACGCTTCGACATACACCGCCATCAGCTTACGCAGCAGCCAATTGGGAGACAGCCGCGCCACACCCGCAAACACACCGATCACCGTTGCTGTCAGGCAGGCGAGAAACGAGACGATGAGCGTGTTGAGTATCCCCACCATCGCAGCGCGCAGATGCGGTGACTGACTGTCATATTCGATTGGCCGCTGGTTGATGTCATAGCCCGATTGATTGCCAAGGAAATCAAACGAAATATTCAAACCAGCCTGCGCCAAGTTCTGTACCAGGTTCACACCGAGGTAGCTAAACAGCGAAATGATGCAGATCAGCGCGATAAACTGGAAGGTATAGGAGCGATACCGCGTGTCGTTCAACAGCATAGATAACCGGAACGACCCGGCGGGCGGATCAGTGAGCGACGTCATCTGGAATACCCCGTCTTTGCAACCCTGAATTCTGATTGAACCGGATGCGCTGATCGCACCTCTGCCGTGGGTCGCTTATTGTGTGAGAAATCGTCAAGGAGGCGAAAAGGGGCGCACGAGACAAATCCCGGCGCCCCTTTCCTAAATCAGATTAACGGAAGGGAGGCGTGTAAAGCAGGCCGCCGTCGGTCCACTGAGCGTTCAGGCCACGGGCCAGACCGATTGCAGTGCTTGCACCGATGTTCTTCTCGAAGACTTCGCCGTAGTTACCTACAGCCGCGATTGCGTTCTTCGCCCATGCATTGTCCAGACCCATCATCTTGCCCAGTTCACCTTCGGTGCCCAGCAGACGGTTGATTTCCGGATTTTGCGTCGGCGCAGCCGCCAGCTCTGCCACGTTCGCCGAGGTCACACCCAGCTCTTCAGCAGCGATCAGCGCGTTCAGCGTCCAACGGACAACATCGCCCCAGTCGTTGTCGCCATGGCGAACCAGCGGGCCGAGCGGCTCTTTCGAAATGATCTCCGGCAGAACGATGTGATCGCCGGGGGCTTCGAAGGTTGCGCGCGAGGCTGCGAGGCCGGATGCGTCAGTTGTGTAGGTGTCGCATGCGCCTGCGAGATACTGCTGGATACCTTCAGCATTGGTCTCGATTGGAACGGGCGTGTAGGTGATGTTGTTGCTGCGGAAGAAGTCCGCGAGGTTCAACTCGGTGGTGGTGCCGGTTTGGATGCAGACGGTCGCGCCGTTCAGTTCCTTGGCCGACGAAACGCCGAGCGCCTTCGGCACCATGAAGCCTTGGCCATCATAATAGTTAACGCCGATGAAGTCGAACTTCAGGTCGGTGTCGCGCGAGTAGGTCCAGGTGGTGTTCCGGGCCAGCATGTCGATCTCGCCAGAAGCCAGCGCGGTAAAGCGTGTCTTGCCGGTGGTCGGCACGAACTCGACAGCAGTCGGGTCGGCGAAAATGGCAGAGGCCACAGCGCGGCAAACCGCGACGTCAAAGCCTTCCCAATTGCCGTTCGCATCGGGAGCAGCAAAGCCCGCGAGGCCAGTGGTCACACCACAGTTCAGCTTGCCGCGAGCCTTGACGTCATCGAGAGTCCCAGCTGCAGCAACGCCAGCAGCAAGACCAGCAACGGTCAGTGCGCCAAGAAATACGGTTTTTTTCATTTTTACCTCTTCCTGATTATTCGCCCCCGTCCGTCGGGAGCGTTTTTGTTTGGCCTAAACGGTTGGCCCAGCCTCGCTTGGTGCGAAGCTGTTGAAGTGCCCTAATTGTGGTCGGATTCACCGCAAAAGGTCAAGTGATTGATCCAAGCATACAGGGTTAGAACGCCCACTGACCTTAGGGAAGGTGGAGCAGTTTTTCACACAACTGGCGCGTCCAGCAGAGTCAAAAATCGGAAAGCATGCAAGAAATCCAAACGCTTAAGAGCCGCTAGTCTTTCAGCGTCCTCATCAATTCCCCAAAGTTCTGCCTGCCAATCTTCATCAATTCGCGAGATCGACCATGCGTCTTCAGGGGGCAATGCACGCGCGCAAACCGCCAATCCAAGCACCAAAGATCCAGAAAGCCCCACCAAATCGTGCAGGGCCGCGATGCTGAACTCATCAAAGCCTGCCACTTTTTCGTGCAGAATCTCTAGGGCGCGGGCGTTTTGCGCGATGTGCATCACACCGTGCCCTGTCTGCAAAGTGGCGCCAAGGTTCTGAGCCGCCCAATCCAGCCACTGATTCCACCCTGCTGCTTGCCGTTCAATCAACTCCTTGGGACTGGTGGCCCGGTAGCACAAAAGATCACTTCCACCATAAGCGGCGATCAATGCCACGACCTCGGCGCGTTGCGGAACGACTTTGTCAATTGCAGAGTTCGCAGCACGCGTCACTGGCATCGTGCGCGGATCAACGGTCGCCTCCTGCGCCCGCCATTCCTCTGCAATCGCTTCTGCCATTGCCTGCGTTGGTACCACCAAGGCTGCTTTGGCCGGCGTCTTTACGGCGCGGCCATCAAGCTCCACCGTCCAGCCATGGTCACATTTCACGGCCAAGGCCTCTTTCCAGAACCGTTTTGCTTTCCAAGAACTCATGCCAAAGTCTCCGTCAGCTCCGCCAGAACGTTAGGCAGATCCGTGAATTGCGAAATGATCTGACTGGCCATCGGACGCAGCCGTTCAATGGGATGATATCCCCACGACACACCTATTCCGCGAAACCCTGCAGATGCCGCCATCTCCATATCAAAGCTTGTATCGCCGACCATCGCAGCATGGCGCGCCTCAACGCCTGTCTCGTCAAGACAAGCGAGCAGCATCGAAGGATGCGGCTTTGAGGGGTGATGATCAGCCACCTGCTCGGTGGCGAAAAAAGACTTGAGCTCATGGGCTTCCAACAGCGCATCCAAGCCACGTCGAGATTTCCCCGTCGCTATTCCCAAAAGCACGTCGTCACGGCTGGACAGTTCGTTGAGTACCTCACGAGCACCTGGATAGAGCGGCGACATGCCTGCGCCATGCGTCTGGCGCGCCTTTTGGAATTCGCCTTTATATGCCGCGACCAAACGTTGGCGCTGTGCATCCTGCCCAAACGGCAAAAGCACCTCCATTGCCCGATCTAGCGACAAGCCGACAATCGATAATATCTGCCCTGCCTCTGGCGGTGACAGTGCTTCGGCAAAAAACGCCCCACGCATCGCGTTAAGGATCTCTGCCTGACTATCCACAAGCGTCCCGTCCACGTCGAAGACAACAAGCCGGGGAATCATTCCCGTTGATCCTCGAACGGATCTTCCTCCACCACAGAAATATCCCAACCAAAAGTATCCCATGTCCGTGCCATGTGATCCGGCAGCGGCGCTGTAAAGGTCATGATTTTTTTGGTCAGAGGATGCTGAATTGACAAGCGGCGCGCATGAAGGTGCATTTTTCGACTGATGTCGCCACCAAGCTGCGCGCCCCATCCATCACCCAAATTTTCTTGGCCGGAACCACCGTATTTTCCGTCGCCAACGATCGGATGACCTATCTCTGCCATATGGGCGCGAAGCTGGTGTGTGCGTCCGGTCAATGGCTCCAAGGCCACCCAAGCGCAGCGTTTTGCCGCCGTATCCAGCACGATGAAATCCGATGCCGCGCGCTGCGCGCCTTCGGTCTTGTCCACCTTTGCGGGATGGATGCAGATCATCTTTTCGCCTTCACCGCTCTTGCCATGTCCAGGAGCCTTTACAAGACCATATTTGATTGTGCCCTGCCGTGGCGAAGGCACTCCTGCCACAACGGCCCAATAGATCTTGCGCGTGGCACGATGGCGGAAGGATGCCGTCAATTCCGCCGCTGCCGCTCTGGTGCGTGCCATGACAAGCACACCAGACGTATCCTTGTCTAAGCGGTGCACCAAACGGGGCCGATCTTCAAAACCAAAGCGCAAGGCCTCGGAGAGTTGATCAATGTGCCGCGTGGTCTTTGATCCACCTTGAGACGCAAGACCCGCTGGCTTGTTCAACACAATCAGATGATCGTCGCGGTAAAGCACGCAAGCTTGGATCATCGCCGTATCTTGCGGCGAGACCCGCGCCTCTTGATGCGCCAACGCCTCGCCCGGCTCAGGCAATGGCGGCAATCTTACGGCTTGCCCGGTTTCCAAACGCGTGCTGGTCTTCACCCGGCCACCATCGACGCGGATTTCGCCTTTGCGGCAAATTTTCTCGACTTGAATTTGGCTAACGTGAGGGAAATGTCGCCGCATCCACCGATCCAGACGTTGCCCTGCATCGTCCTCGGTTACCATCAGTGTTTGTACCCGGCTCATGCCAGACCTCCTCGCACCAGCCAGAGCCCCATGCCGCAGGCTAAGATCGACAGCACTACAGAGCCCACCACGTAGAGTGCAGCGCTTCCCAAACGTCCCGCTTCCAATAGGCGGATCACATCAAGGGAAAATGCTGAAAACGTAGTGAACCCGCCCAAGAGCCCAGTCAGCAAGAACGGTGCGATTGGCGCAGTGCCTTTTGGGCCAAGCAGAAATGCCGCCAGAACCCCCATAGCAAGCGAGCCAATGACGTTCACCAAAAGCGTACCAATAGGGAAATGCGCGCCCAAAAAACGCGTGGCGCCGGAAACGACGAGAAAGCGCGCTACGGCTCCGATTGCGCCTCCGAGGGCGACCTGTGCAAGTGTCTGCATCATGGCCCCTCGTCGCTTAGCCCGGCCAAGGTGTCAAGCACCCCCCTTTGCGGCACGTTCGGCACGTTGCTTGGCAAACCAATCGAGGCGCTTCTTTAGTTCGCGTTCAAACCCCCGCTCGACGGGCTGATACAGAACCGGGCGGCGAACCCCGTCGGGGAAATAGTTCTGGCCTGAAAATCCGTCCTCGGCGTCGTGATCATAAGCATAACCTGCGCCATAGCCCTGCTCCTTCATCATTTTCGTCGGAGCATTCAGGATATGTTTTGGAGGTGGTTCCGAACCAGTCCGGCGCGCCTCGGCAAGGGCTGCTTTCCAAGCGACATAGATCCCATTCGATTTGGGGGCCAGCGCAAGGTAGGCGACTGCCTCGGCAAGTGCCAACTCTCCTTCAGGGCTTCCCAGTCGCTCGTAGGTCTCCCACGCGTGCAAACAAATCGATTGGGCCTGAGGATCAGCCAAGCCGATATCTTCTACGGCCATTCTGAGCACACGCCGCGCCAGATAGCGCGGGTCCTCCCCCCCTGTCAGCATACGCGCCAACCAATAAAGCGCTGCATCAGGGTCAGAGCCACGGACGGATTTATGCAGTGCTGAGATAAGATTATAATGCTCATCCCCAGATTTATCATATTTCGCCGCGCGCTTCATGAGCCGCTTTGACAAACCATCACGATCAATTTTGGGCGCAGGAGGCCATGCCGAAACTTGCTCCACCAGATTCAGGCAGGCGCGGCCATCACCATCTGACATATCCACCAAGGCTTCTCGGGCCTCTCCCGTGAGAGGCAACGTGCGGCCCAGCTCTTTTTCCGCACGTTGAATCAGCCGTTCCAAATCAGACGGCGTCAGGCGCTGTAACACCAAGACTTGAGAACGCGACAACACCGCAGCATTCAATTCAAAGCTTGGGTTCTCGGTAGTGGCCCCAACAAGAAGGATCGTGCCATCTTCCATATACGGCAAAAAGCCGTCTTGCTGTGCTTTGTTGAACCGGTGGATTTCGTCTACGAAAAGTAGCGTGCCTTTCCCTTGCAGACGCCGGAGCCGAGCGGCCTCGAAAACTTTCCGCAATTCAGGGACGCCTGTAAAAATTGCGCTGATCTGTTCGAAGTGTAGATCCGTTTCCCGCGCCAAGAGACGGGCAATGGTTGTCTTGCCAACCCCGGGCGGCCCCCAAAAGATGAGTGAAGACAGGCTTCCCGACGCGAGCATCACACCAAGGGGCGCTTCCGGCCCCAGAACTTGCTCCTGACCAATGACATCGGCGAGCGACTTTGGGCGTAGTCGATCCGCAAGCGGCCGAGGGCCTTCGCTTGGCGCGGGCCCAGCAAAGAGATCCCCCAAACTCACAACCGAACCCGAAGTGACATCCGCTTCAGACCGCGCTGAATCTCAATCGCCAAGGAACGCGTTGTACGCGCTAAGGTGCGTTCAATTTGCGATGTGTCCCTCAACTCTTGCTCATTGATCGCGAGGAGGACATCCCCCGCCGCCAGCCCCAAGCGTGCACCAATCGGGCCGGGGTCTTCCACAACAACCCCAACAGAATTTAGCGGCAGGTTGAAATCAGCCAGAACCGAGGGATTGATATTTAGCACCGAGAGCCCGGCCAAAGGCACGTCTGGTCCAACTTCAACGCGATTGCGTACCGGAGTATCAGGCGCCGCCATTAGCTTTACAAAGGCCGACAATACCGCACCATCCCGCAGATATTCCACCTCTGCTTCGGCATTCAATCCTTCGACTGTCATCCGAAATATCATTTCCTGAGCCGTGTTAACGGGAAAACCGCCCACACTTAGAATTACATCTCCCGACTGAAATCCTGCTTCTTTAAAGGGGCTTGCGGGATGGATATCCGAGATCAGGATGCCGCCCGGCCGATCCAAGGAGAGAGACGCCGCAATGTCACCGTCTACCGATTGGCCGCTCATCCCCGCCCATGGCCGCGTGAACCGATCATGACCTGCTTGGGATTGCTCAATGAAGCGGGACACGAGATTCGCCGGGATCGCAAAACCAATCCCGTTGGATCCCCCAGACCGTGTCAGAATGGAAGTGTTGATCCCAATAAGGGCCCCATTAAGATCAATCAAAGCCCCCCCAGAGTTGCCGGGATTAATCGCGGCATCTGTCTGAAGGAAATATCCGCGCCCTCCTCCATCAGCCCCGCCAGAACGTGCGAGCCCTGAAACGATGCCCGAGGTGACTGTCTGGCCAACGCCGAAAGGATTGCCAATTGCCAGAACCAATTCGCCAACCTCAACCGTATCGCTGTCGCGCAAAGTCAGGGCCGGTAAATTACTAGCGCCTTCAATTTTCAGAATGGCCAGATCCGCACTTTGATCCCCCAAAACAATCCTTGCTTCGAATTCCCGTCGATCATTGAGAACAACGCGGATGTCAGTTGCCTGACCAACAACGTGATAATTCGACACCACAAGACCGTCAGTTGTTAATATAACTCCTGACCCGAGTGAGTTTTGAACCTGCGGGCGAACCTCGCCTAAGCCACGGAAAAGGTCTGCGAAAAAGGGGTCGCTCGCAAAAGGTGAAACCTGAGCCTCAACAACGCGGCGCGCGTAAATGTTAACCACTGCGGGGGCAGCTTGTTTAACCAAGGGTTGGAAGCCTAGCGCGATTTCTGCGGAGGAGGACGGGACGCGGGTCTCTGCTTGAGCCGCACCGATCGTCATCGCAGCCACCAGAGCAAGGATCAGAAAGCGCGTCATTTGGGGCCTTTGGTTATGAGAAGCCTAGCGTAAAGATATGCGAACCACGCTGCGGGATTGCAAGCAATTGTCCCACCCCAAACAAAAAACCCCCGCGATAAAATCGCGAGGGTTAATTTAAGTCATTGTTTGACTTGAATTATTCTGCTGCTTCTTCTGCTGCAACGCGGGCGCGGTCTGCAGCGCCCTTGGCATCGACGTCACGATCTACGAACTCGATGATGGCCATTGGGGCCATGTCGCCGTAGCGGAAGCCGGCTTTTAGGATGCGGACGTAGCCGCCCTGACGGTCCTTGTAGCGTGGGCCAAGAATTTCGAAGAGTTTAGCCACATACTGGTCCTGCTTCAGCTGCGAACCGGCTTGGCGACGGGCGTGAAGATCGCCGCGTTTTCCGAGAGTTACCAGCTTTTCGATGATAGGACGCAGTTCCTTTGCCTTGGGCAAAGTGGTCTTGATTTGCTCGTGTTCGATGAGCGAACCAGCCATGTTGGCGAAGAGCGCCTTACGGTGCTCGTGTGTACGGTTCAGGCGGCGGTATCCGCGGGCGTGACGCATGTCTAACTCCTTGACTTCATTTTACTTTGTCTGGCAGCTCCGCGTAAAGAGCCACTCTCCTTGGGGCAGGATTGCCCATCTTTTGCGGTCATACGTTAACGAGAAGCTAACTGTATGATTTACGTATGTTTCGCGTATGGTTTGCGTCATGACGCAAACCGCCTACCCCGGCAAACCGGGATAGGCGCGAAGGCACCTTAGAAGGCGTCTTCAAATTTCTTTGCCAGATCTTCAATGTTCTCTGGCGGCCAGTCCTCGACGTCCATCCCGAGATGCAGACCCATGCCTGAGAGCACTTCCTTGATCTCGTTGAGCGACTTGCGGCCGAAGTTCGGGGTGCGGAGCATCTCGGCTTCGGTTTTCTGGATAAGATCGCCGATGTAGACGATATTGTCGTTCTTGAGGCAGTTTGCCGAACGCACGGACAATTCCAGCTCATCCACCTTCTTGAGAAGAAGCGGGTTGAACTCGAGACCGTCATCAACATCGGATTTCGACGACGAATCCGGCTCGTCAAAGTTGACGAAGACTTGCAGCTGATCCTGAAGGATCCGCGCAGCATAGGCCACGGCATCCTCTGGTGTCAGCGACCCGTCGGTTTCCATCTTCAAGGTCAGCTTGTCGAGATCAAGGTTCTGGCCTTCACGGGTGGGTTGCACCTCGTAGGAAACCTTCTTGATCGGCGAGAAGATGGCGTCGATCGGGATCAGGCCAATCGGCGCATCCTCGGGACGATTCTTATCAGCGGCGACATAGCCCTTACCGGTGTTCACGGTAAGCTCCATGTAAACATCCGCACCATCATCGAGGTGGCAGATCACGTGATCACGGTTCAGCACTTCAATGCCAGCCGAGGTCGCGATGTCGCCAGCTTTCACCACGCCCGGACCCTTTGCAGAGATCGAAATGCGCTTAGGCCCTTCGACTTCCATCTTCAGGCTAACGCCCTTGAGGTTCAAGATGATGTCGGTGACGTCTTCACGCACACCGGCGACCGACGAAAACTCGTGCAGCACGTTGTCGATTTGCACCGACGTGATGGCGGCGCCCTGAAGCGACGACAGCAGCACACGGCGCAGCGCGTTGCCGAGCGTGAGGCCAAAGCCTCGCTCCAGCGGTTCGGCGACCAGCGTCGCTTGACGCGCCGGGTCATTGCCAGGCTTTGTGTCAAGCTGCAGTGGCTTGATCAGTTCCGACCAGTTCTTGTGGATCATGCATCCCTCCATTCCAGCGGCGCCTCCATGTCCTTAAAGGCACCGCGCCCGAGGTTAAGAAACGGCGAACCGAGGCCCTGCACATGCGGGGCCCCGGCAAAGTTTCATCAAATTAAACGCGACGGCGCTTCGGCGGACGGCAGCCGTTATGCGCGATCGGCGTTACGTCGCGGATCGAAGTGATCTGAAAACCGACAGCAGCAAGGGCGCGGAGAGCCGATTCACGACCCGAACCCGGGCCCTGCACTTCGACTTCCAGCGTCTTGACGCCATGCTCTTGCGCCTTGCGGCCCGCGTCTTCAGCGGCCATCTGAGCGGCGTAAGGGGTCGATTTCCGCGAACCCTTGAAACCCATGGTGCCAGCAGACGACCATGCGATCGCATTGCCCTGCACATCGGAGATCAGGATCTTGGTGTTGTTGAACGAAGAGTTCACATGCGCAACGCCAGAGGCGATGTTCTTGGAGACCTTCTTCTTGCCACCACGGCGAGTATCACGTGCCATGTTGTAGACCCTCCCTTATTTCTTCTTGCCCGCGATGGCCTTTGCAGGGCCTTTGCGAGTGCGAGCGTTGGTGTGGGTCCGCTGACCGCGAACGGGGAGGTTCCGACGATGGCGCAGGCCGCGATAGCTGCCCAAGTCCATCATACGCTTGACGTTCATCGTGACTTCGCGGCGCAGATCGCCTTCGACAGTCAGGTTGGCGTCGATGTATTCGCGGATTGCAAGCACTTCTGCGTCGGTCAATTCATTGACGCGACGGGCCTCGTCGATTTTGACGGACGCGCAGATTTGCTGCGCGGTGTGGAGGCCAATGCCAGTGATATAGGTGAGGGCGATGGGGACCCGCTTTGCAGTCGGGATGTTCACGCCAGCGATACGTGCCACGTTACGTGTTCCTTTCGTTGCGGTTCCGTATTTCCAGAACCTTTTTTCACAACGGTGACCTAAGGTTTAACGCCTTAAGCCGCAGCTGATCAGGTGATCTAATTCCATAGGGCATGAGCCCGCAGAGAATCAGTGTCTCGGCAGAGATAGGGCTGGGTATGGACAATTCAGCCCACCGTCAACCCCCCCGCACTCTGCGTTCAGCGATCGAGAACCTTTGCGATATCAGCCTCGACTGCCGACATCTCGCCCAAACCGTCCACACCGTGGAGTTGGCCCTTGGCATAATAGTAGCCAATCAGCGGCGATGTCTTTTTGTAATATTCCATAAGGCGGGTTTTCAGGCTGTCTTCGTTGTCGTCTGCGCGACGTTTGAAGTCGGCCTTTACACCGCAGGAGGTGCAGATGTGATCAGCCGGGATTGGTTTGGTCACGTCGTTATAGACTTCGCCGCAATGTCCGCAGGTAGAGCGTGCCGTGATCCGGCTGACGAGGGCAGCATCATCGACTTGCATCTCGATGACGGCGTCGAGCCTCTCGCCTGTGGCAGCCAGAAGCGCCGCGAGCGCGTCGGCCTGTTTGAGGGTGCGCGGGAAGCCGTCGAAAATGAAGCCTCCCTGCTTGTCGCCCTCGAGCTTCTCGCGGATCAGGCCGATGACGATTTCGTCGGTCACCAACTCGCCACGGTCCATGATCGCTGCAACACGAAGGCCCATCTCGGTGCCGGAGGTCTTGGCCTCGCGGAGCATGTCGCCGGTTGAGAGCTGGATCATATTCCGGCCCTCAACGAGGAAACGAGCTTGGGTGCCTTTACCCGCGCCGGGCGGTCCGAGAAGTATAATGTTCATCGACGCGCAGGCCCCCGGGCACGTTTCTTGGTTTTGCCGCGCAACTGCGACTTCTCCAGCAGGCCCTCATATTGATGGGCGAGCAGGTGGCTTTGCACTTGCTGGATCGTGTCCATGGTTACCGAGACGACGATGAGCACGGAGGTGCCACCGAAGTAGAAAGGAATGGCAAGTTGCGAGCGAAGGATTTCCGGCAGCAGGCAGACCAGCGCGAGATAGGCCGAGCCAAGCACAAGGACGCGATTGACGACATACTCAAGGTATTTCGCTGTGCGCTCACCTGGACGGATACCGGGAACGAAACCGTTCTGGTTCTTCAGGTTTTCCGCGACTTCATCGGGTTTGAAGGCCACGTTGAACGTGTAGAAATAGGCGAAGAACACGATCATGGTGGTGAAAAACGCCAGATAGAGCGGCTGGCCCGGACCGAAATATGCAAGGATGGTCGAGAGCACCGGGCTTGTGGAATTACCCGAGAATGTGCCGATGGTGGTGGGCAGCAGAAGAAGTGAGGACGCGAAAATGGCGGGAATCACGCCTGCTGGGTTCACCTTGACGGGCAGGACCGACGAGCCGCCGTCGTAGACTTTCATGCCGACCTGACGACGGGGGTATTGGATCGGGATCTTGCGAAGGGCGCGTTCCATGAAGACGACGAACGCGATGGTCACGATGACCATGATCATCACGCCGATAATCACGGCGGGGCTGACGGCGCCCGAGCGACCTTGGCTCAGGAATTGAGCGAGTGCTGCCGGGATCTCGGCGATGATGCCGACGAAGATGATCAGAGAGATACCGTTGCCGATGCCGCGTGCGGTGATCTGCTCACCGACCCACATCAGGAACATGGTGCCGCCCACGAGGGTGACCACGCAGGTGGCAATGAAGAACCAATATGGCAATTCCGCTTGGACAAGATCACCCGAATAAAGCGAGACGGCCAGGCCATAGGCCTGCATCGTGGCCAGAGCCACTGTGCCGTAACGGGTATATTGGTTCATCTTGCGGCGGCCCTGCTCGCCTTCTTTCTTCATCTGCTCAAGCGCAGGGACCATAGAGCCCAAGAGCTGGACGATGATCGAAGCGGAGATGTAGGGCATGATGCCAAGGGCGAAGATCCCCATTCGGCCAAGCGCACCGCCAGTGAACATCGACAAGATGCCCCCAAGGCCTGCGGCGGCGCCTTCCATAAACTCGCGCAAGGCTGCGCCGTCGATACCGGGGACTGGGATGAACGTGCCGAGACGGTAAACGATCAGAAGGCCGAGAGTGAAGAAAATGCGCTGACGCAGTTCTTTGGCCTTGCCGAGCGCTGCCCAGCTGGTGTTCGCGGCCATCTGCTCAATCTGGGATGCCATTGGTGGGGCTCTCTTTGATGTGAAACGCCGCCCGGACCGTTCTCCGGGCCGGGCGGCGTTCTGGAAAACTGTAGGTTATGTAAGGGGCGCGCGCGCCCCCCACAACCCGTTATTCAGCCGCCGCTTCGATCGGAGCCGAAACAGTGATGGAACCGCCAGCCGCTTTGACCGCTTCCATGGCACCAGCGGAAGCACCCGTGACTTCCAGCGTGACCTTGGATTTGAACTCGCCCTTGGCGAGAATGCGGATGCCGTCGAGCTTGCGACGCACGAGACCGGAGGCCACGAGCACGTCCTCAGTGATTGGCGCCTTGATGTCGATCTTGCCGGCTTCGATGAATTTCTCGAGGATCGAGAGGTTCACCACAGCGTAAGACTTGCGGTTCGGCTTGTTGAAGCCGCGCTTAGGCAGACGCTGGTACAGCGGCATCTGGCCGCCTTCGTAACCATTCAGAGCCACACCCGAACGGGATTTCTGACCCTTGATACCGCGACCAGCGGTTTTACCCTTGCCCGAACCCGGGCCGCGCGCAACGCGCTTGGATTTCTTGGCCGCGCCAGCATTGTCGCGAAGTTGGTTCAATTTCATGTCGCTTCTCCTTGCCGGATGCGGCCCCCAGCGACGGGAGCGGCCGAACACGGCTTATGTATGAATGTGAGTCGGACCCCGATTGGGGCCACTGGGCGCGTATAGACGCAGGCGAAGCAGGATGCAAGCACCGCTCAAGCGACGACACGAGGGGAAAAGAAAACGCCCCCCAAATCCTTGGGAGGCGTTCAATTTTTTCCGTAGGGCGGACAAACGTCGCCCTAAACGAGGCGATTAGCCGCGCTCTTCGATGATCTTTACAAGGTGCGGGATCGCGTTGACCATACCGCGCACCGAAGGAGTATCCTCCAGCTCACGGGTCTTGTGCATCTTGTTCAGACCGAGGCCGATGAGCGTCCGGCGCTGCACGTCAGGACGACGGCAGGCCGAAGCAATCTGCTTCACGACGATGGTTTTCTTGGCCATTGTCTCTCTCCTCAGGCTTCGACGGCTTCGACGGCCTCGGCACCCTTGTTCAGGATGTCGGCGACCTTCTTGCCACGGCGCTGAGCCACCTGACGGGGGCTGGTTTCTTTCTTCAGGCCGTCGATGGTGGCCCGGATCATGTTGTAGGGGTTCTGCGACCCGAGCGACTTGGACACGACGTCCTTGAGGCCCAGCATCTCGAACACCGCACGCATCGGACCACCAGCGATGATGCCAGTTCCTTCCGGTGCAGCACGCATCACGACTTTGCCCGCGCCATGGCGGCCTTCCATATCGTGATGCAGGGTGCGGCCCTCGCGGAGCGGCACGCGAACCATCGAGCGCTTAGCTTGCTCGGTGGCTTTGCGGATCGCTTCCGGCACTTCCTTGGCTTTACCTTTGCCAAAGCCAACGCGTCCCTTTTGGTCACCCACAACCACGAGCGCTGCAAAGCCGAAGCGTTTGCCGCCTTTCACGGTTTTGGACACGCGGTTGATCGCTACGAGACGATCGGCGAACTCCGGGGCGGCCTCTTCGCGGTCGCGGCGGTCGCGGCGGTTTTCTTCTCTTGCCATCTCTCTCGCTCCTTCAGAACTTCAGGCCGCCGTTGCGGGCAGCATCTGCGAGGGCTTTCACCTTGCCGTGGAAGAGGAAACCACCACGATCGAAGTAGCACTCTTCGACCCCGGCTTTCTTCGCACGCTCGGCAATCGCGGCGCCAACCTTGGCAGCGGCTTCGGCGTTGTTCTTGCCTACGACACCCAGATCCTTTTCGAGGCTGGAGGCCGAAGCAAGGGTCAAGCCCTGAACATCAACGATCAGCTGAACGCTGATGTTCTTGTTGCTGCGGTGAACGGAGAGACGAATGCGACCCGCATTCACTTTCCGCAGTTTGTTCCGAACGCGCAGGCGGCGCTTCAGAAACAGGGTTCTTTTGCTGTTTGCCATGGCTGCGTCCTTACTTCTTCTTGCCTTCCTTGCGGAAGATATACTCATCCTTGTACCGGATGCCTTTGCCTTTGTAGGGCTCGGGTTTCTTCCACTCGCGGATTTCTGCGGCGACTTGTCCAACCTGTTGAGCGTCGGTGCCTTCCACTACGATTTCAGTCTGCTTGGGGCAGGTCACGGTAATGCCTGCGGGCACCTTGTAGACGACTTCGTGGGAGTAGCCGAGCGACAGCTTGAGGTCCTGCCCCGCAATCGCAGCACGGTAACCAACGCCCTGGATTTCCAGTTCGCGTTTGAAACCACCTGTCACACCCGTGACGAGGTTGCGGATCATGGTGCGGGACATGCCCCACTGCTGACGTGCCCGTTTGGACATGCCGCGCGGTGTGACGGTCACTGCGTTACCATCAACCGTGATCGTAACATCATCGGTCGCATCGAAGATCTTGGAGCCTTTGGGGCCCTTAACTTCAATGGATTGACCTTTGACGGTTGCGCTCACGCCCGAGGGCAGTTCAACCGGTTTCTTACCAATTCGAGACATTCTATTCTCTCCTTAGAAGACCGTGCAGAGCACTTCGCCACCAACATTGGCGGCACGTGCACTGGCATCCGACATCACGCCCTTAGACGTGCTGACAATCGACACACCAAGGCCCTGACGGACCGACGGGATGTCTTCAACGCCCATATAGACGCGACGACCGGGCTTTGAGACCCGCTTCAGTTCGCGAATGACGGGGGCGCCGTCGAAATATTTCAGGCTGATGTCCAGTTGAGGATGGCCTTTTTCGTCGGTTACGGCTTCGTAACCACGGATGTAGCCTTCCTGCTGGAGCACATCGAGTACCCACGCACGGAGCTTCGACGCAGGGGTGCGGACAGTTGATTTGCCGCGCGCCTGCGAGTTGCGGATGCGGGTGAGCATATCGCCGATTGGATCGTTCATCACACTCTCTCCCTTACCAGCTGGATTTCACCAGACCGGGGATCTGGCCTTGTGAGCCCAGTTCCCGCAGCATGATACGGCTGACCTTGAGCTTACGGTAGTAAGCGTGGGGACGGCCTGTCAGCTGGCAGCGGTTGTGCAGACGGACAGCGGACCCATTGCGCGGCAGCGAAGCAAGCTTCAGCGACGCACGGAAACGCTCTTCCATCGGTTTCGATTGGTCATTGATGATCGCTTTGAGAGCGGCACGCTTGACGGCATATTGCTCGACAAGGCGCTGACGCTTCTTTTCGCGTTCAATCATGGATTTCTTGGCCATATCTCAGTCTCCTCCCGCGATCACGAGGTGAAGGGCATGTTGAAAAGCTTCAACAGCGCCTTGGCTTCCGCGTCGGTCTTTGCGGTGGTTGCGATCACGATGTCCATTCCCCAGTTTTCATCGACTTTATCAAAGTTGATCTCGGGGAAAATGATGTGCTCTTTGATGCCCATGGCGTAGTTGCCACGGCCGTCAAATGCGTTGCCCTTTACGCCGCGGAAGTCGCGGATACGGGGCATCGCCACTGTGATCAGACGGTCGAGGAATTCGTACATCCGGTCGCCGCGCAGCGTGACTTTGGCGCCCAAAGGCATGCCTTCACGAACACGGAAACCAGCGATCGAATTCTTCGCAATGGTGGTGACGGCCTTTTGACCAGCAATGGTCGAGAGGTCTTCCTGAGCCGATTTGGCCTTTTTGGAATCGCGCACCGCTTCCGAACCACAACCGATGTTCAGCACGATCTTGTCGAGGCGCGGGATCATCATGTCATTGGCGTAGCCGAACTCTTCTTTGAGCGCAGCACGAACGGTTTCGCGGTAAGCCGCCTTGAGACGCGGGGTATAGTTCGCAGTATCAAGCATCGATCACGTCCCCCGTGGTCTTGGCGAAGCGGACTTTCTTGTCGCCTTCCATGCGGAAGCCGACGCGAGACGCTTTGCCGTTCTTGTCGAGAATTGCGAGGTTCGACAGATCCATTGGCAGTGCCTTTGGCAGGCGGCCACCTTGGTTGTTTGCCGATTGACGCGTGTGACGGATGGCCATGTTCAGGCCTTCCACGATTGCTTTGCCGGACTTCGGATCAACAGAGGAGATCGTCCCTTGCTGGCCCTTGTCTTTGCCGGTGAGCACGACGACGTTGTCGCCCTTTTTCAGTTTAGCGGCCATCTTACAGCACCTCCGGGGCGAGCGAGATGATCTTCATGAAGTTCTTGGCGCGCAGTTCGCGCACAACCGGCCCGAAGATGCGGGTGCCGATTGGCTCCATGTTGTTGTTGATGATCACGGCTGCGTTGCGATCAAAACGGATCGCGGTGCCATCATCACGACGAACGGCTTGCGCGGTGCGAACGACGACGGCCTTACGGACGTCCCCCTTCTTAACGCGGCCCTTCGGAATTGCTTCCTTGACGGAGACGACGATAACGTCGCCCACCGAAGCATACCGGCGGTGCGAACCGCCTAGAACCTTGATGCACTGAACTCGGCGAGCGCCAGAGTTATCAGCGACATCCAGATTGGTCTGCATCTGGATCATTTGGTTACTCCCGACCTTTGGGGGGGCCTAGACAAGCCCGTCATCCCCAGGGTTTCGATTAAGCTGTAAAGCCCCACCTTAGGCGGAGATGACTTCCCAGCGCTTGGTCTTCGACTTAGGCGCACATTCTTGAATGCGGACCATATCGCCCACCTTGAAGGTCTCGTGCTCGTCGTGAGCGCGATACTTCTTGGAGTTACGAACCGTCTTTTTCAAAACGGGGTGGGTAAAACGACGCTCGACCTGAACAGTCACAGTCTGAGCGTTTGCCGTGGAAGTCACGGTGCCTTGCAGGATACGTTTGGGCATTCTCGCGACTCCTTACTTCGCCGCTTCGGCGGCTTTTTGGTTGAGCACGGTCAGCACGCGGGCTGCGTCACGACGGACGGAGCGCATACGGGCAGTGCCTTCCAGTTGGCCAGTGGCCTGCTGGAAACGGAGGTTGAAGGCCTCCTTCTTCAGCGCAGTCAGCTGGTCGCGCAGCTGATCGGGCGTCTTATCTCTCAGTTCATTGGCGGTCATGCGCCTTTTCCTTTCTCATACACCAGAGAGCCCCTGCTCATTGGTTCAGGGTTACCCTTTTCCTGGTGGATAACAGCAAACACACGAATCCCGACGAGTGCCGGGAATCCGCGCGATGCGCCCCTATAAGGGAGCCACACCGCCGGGGCAAGCCATAGTTTGCAGATAGTTTGAGAACCCCGCAAAGCACAGACTTGGTCGAAAAGGCAAACGGGCGAGGAGGCCCCCGCCCGTTTGAAATTATTGGTGCAGCGGGCGTTAAACCCGCGCTGCCGATTACCAGTCTTCGCGAACGACGACGCGGGTCTTGATCGGGAGCTTCATCGCAGCAAGGCGCAGAGCCTCACGTGCGATGTCTTCGGCAACGCCGTCGATCTCGAACATGACACGGCCGGGTTTCACGCGGCATGCCCAGTAATCCACGGAGCCTTTACCTTTACCCATACGGACTTCGGTTGGCTTCGAGGTGACTGGCACATCCGGGAAAATCCGGATCCAGACGCGGCCTTGACGCTTCATGTGGCGGGTCAGGGCGCGGCGTGCTGCCTCGATCTGACGCGCCGTGACGCGCTCGGGTTGGGTGGCCTTGAGGCCGTAGGTTCCGAAGTTCAGATCAGAACCGCCCTTGGCTTCGCCATGGATACGACCCTTGTGCTGCTTACGGAACTTAGTGCGTTTCGGTTGAAGCATTTCTCAAACCTCCTCAGCGGCGGCCCATAGCGCCGCGAGGCGCCGGACCATCCTGGAGTTCCTGCTGACGGCGGTCACGGGCCTGAGGATCATGCTCGAGGATCTCACCTTTGAAGATCCAGACCTTGATCCCGATGATGCCGTAGGGCGTCATGGCTTCGGACAGCGCGTAATCGATATCGGCGCGGAGCGTGTGCAGCGGCACACGACCTTCACGATACCACTCGGTCCGTGCGATTTCGGCGCCGCCAAGACGGCCTGCCACGTTCACACGAATGCCCAGGGCACCCATACGCATCGCGTTCTGCACGGCGCGCTTCATGGCGCGACGGAAGGACACGCGGCGCTCGAGCTGCTGCGCGATCGACTCACCCACAAGCGCGGCATCAAGCTCGGGCTTACGGACTTCGACGATGTTGAGGTGCAGCTCGGACTTGGTGAGGGCCGCGATCTTCTTGCGAAGAGTCTCGATATCCGCACCTTTTTTGCCGATGATCACACCGGGACGCGCGGCGTGGATCGTGACGCGGCACTTTTTGTGCGGACGTTCGATGATCACGCGGGCAATTCCGGCCTGCTTTGCTTCTTTTTTCACGAAGTCGCGGATCTTGAGGTCCTCAAGGAGGAGGTTCCCAAAATCCTTGCTGTCGGCGTACCAGCGGCTATCCCAGGTGCGGTTGACCTGGAGGCGCATGCCGATCGGATTGACCTTCTGTCCCATTAGGCTTGCTCCTCAACCTGACGCACCGTGATGGTGATTTCCGAGAAAGGCTTCATGATCTTGCCATAACGGCCACGTGCCCGCGGACGGCCACGCTTCATCACGAGGTTCTTGCCAACCCATGCTTCCGCGACAATCAGCGCGTCAACGTCAAGGCTGTGATTGTTCTCGGCGTTTGCAATTGCGGACTGAAGGCATTTCTTCACGTCCTGCGCGATCCGCTTTTTCGAGAAGGTCAAATCGGACAGCGCCTTATCGACTTTCTTGCCGCGGATCATTGCGGCCACCAGGTTCAGCTTTTGCGGGCTTGTACGGAGCATGCGGAGTTTCGCCATTGCTTCGTTGTCTGCCACGCGGCGGGGGTTCTTTTCCTTGCCCATGACTTACTTCCGCTTCGCTTTTTTGTCGGCCGCATGGCCATAATAGGTGCGGGTCGGCGAGTATTCGCCGAACTTTTGACCGATCATATCCTCGGTGATTGCCACCGGAACATGCTTCTGGCCGTTATACACGCCAAACGTCAGACCCACGAATTGGGGCAGGATCGTCGAGCGGCGCGACCAGATCTTGATAACATCGCTGCGGCCAGACGCGCGCGCAGCTTCGGCCTTCTTGAGCACATAGGCGTCAACAAAAGGACCTTTCCAGACAGAACGAGCCATACTTAGCGCCCTTTCTTGGCGTTGCGCGAGCGAACGATGAGCTTCGACGACGCTTTCTTGCGATTACGGGTCTTAGCCCCCTTCGTCGGCTTACCCCATGGGGTAACCGGGTGACGGCCACCAGAGGTGCGGCCTTCACCACCGCCATGCGGGTGGTCAACCGGGTTCATAGCCACACCGCGGACGCTCGGGCGGATGCCCTTGTGACGCATACGGCCAGCTTTACCGAAGTTTTGGTTCGAGTTGTCAGGGTTGGACACGGCACCAACGGTAGCCATGCATTCCTGACGAACCATGCGAAGCTCGCCCGACGACAGACGCAGCTGCGCGTAGCCACCGTCACGACCAACGAATTGAGCGTAGGTCCCTGCAGCGCGGGCCAACTGGCCGCCCTTGCCGGGCTTCAGCTCGACGTTGTGCACGATGGTACCAATCGGGAGACCCGAGAAAGGCATCGCGTTGCCGGGCTTGATGTCGACCTTCTTGCCAGCAACGACGCTATCGCCAACGGCGAGGCGCTGCGGCGCAAGGATATAGGCCTGCTCGCCGTCAGCATATTTGACGAGAGCGATAAATGCAGTGCGGTTCGGGTCATATTCGATCCGTTCCACGGTTGCCACAACGTCGAACTTCGTGCGTTTGAAGTCTACGATGCGGTAGAGACGCTTTGCCCCGCCACCACGGCGGCGTGAAGTGACTCGTCCGGTGTTGTTCCGGCCGCCAGATTTCGTCAGACCCTCGGTGAGGGCTTTGACGGGGCGTCCCTTATACAGCTCCGAACGGTCGATCAGAACCAGCCCACGCTGGCCAGGCGTCGTCGGCTTATACGACTTTAATGCCATGCTTCCTGTCTTCCGTTACGATCCGGCAGCCTAATGCTGCCGCTGTTGATGGCGGTTTTCACCGCCGATAACAGGGCCCCGAAGGTCCCCAGGTTAAACATGCAAGGCCCCGGACGGGCCGGGGCCTTGTATGAGTCGCGCCCACCTATCAGAGACCGGTGGCCACGTCGATAGTGTTTCCCTCTTCGAGGGTCACATAGGCTTTCTTCACATCCCGACGCTCGCCTGGGCGACCACGGAAGCGCTTCACTTTGCCCTTGGTCACAGTGGTGTTAACCGCTTTGACCTTGACGCCGAAGATTTCCTCAACGGCGGCTTTGATTTCGGGCTTTGCCGCATCCATCGCCACTTCAAAGACAACCGCGCCATTTTCAGACGCCATGGTTGCTTTTTCAGTGATGATCGGCTTGCGGATCACATCATAATGTTTCGCAGTGGCGGTCATTTCAGTCGTGCCTCCAGAGCTTCGATCCCCGCTTTGGTGATCACGAGTGTGTCACGCTTGAGGATGTCATACACGTTGGCGCCCATCGTCGGCAGGATATCGAGGCCTTCGATGTTGCGAGCCGCCTGAGCAAAGCTCTCGTTCACCGACGCGCCGTCGATGATGAGTGCCCGCTTCCAGCCGAGGTTTTTCACCATTTTGGCCAGAGCCGAAGTTTTGCCTTCGGACAGGGCCGCATCGATGATCACCAGCTCACCCGCCTGTGCTTTGGCCGAAAGCGCATGCTTCAGGCCGAGAGCGCGGAACTTTTTGGTAAGGTCATGCGCGTGGCTGCGCGGAACCGGACCCTTGTAGACGCCACCATGACGGAAGATCGGCGCTTTTTTGGAACCGTGACGTGCGCCACCGGTGCCTTTTTGGCGATAAATCTTCTTGGTCGAGTAGGACACGTCTGCGCGGCCGAGCGTGGAGTGCGTACCAGCCTGAGACTTGGCACGCTGCCAGCGCACAACGCGGTGCAGGATGTCAGCGCGGGGCTCGAGACCGAACAGGGTCTCGTCAAGCTCCACCGACCCGGCCTTGCCGCCGTCGAGTTTGATCACATCGAGTTTCATGCTTCACCCCCTTCAGCAGGCACTTCGGCCGCTGCGGCTTCGGCAGATTTCAGAGCAGCGGGGAAAGGAACGCCATCAGGCATTTTCTTTTTCACTGCATCCTTGATCGTGACCCAACCACCTTTGGAACCCGGGACCGCGCCCTTCACCATGATCAGACCACGACCAGCGTCCGTACGGACGACCTCGAGGTTCTGAGTGGTGACGCGGACCGAACCGAGATGGCCAGCCATTTTCTTGCCCTTGAACACCTTGCCCGGATCCTGGCACTGGCCAGTCGAACCGTGCGAACGGTGAGAGATCGAGACACCGTGCGACGCACGAAGACCACCGAAGTTGTGGCGCTTCATTGCACCCGCGAAGCCTTTACCGATCGAAGTGCCAGACACGTCAACCTTCTGACCAGCAATGTAATGCTCGGCAGAGATTTCAGCACCGACGTCGATCAGGTTATCAGCCGTCACGCGGAATTCGGCGATTTTGCGCTTTGGGGCAACGCCCGCTTTCGCAAAATGGCCGCGCATGGCTTGGCTGGTACGCTTGGCTTTCGCAGACCCTGCCCCGAGCTGAACGGCTGTGTAGCCATCCTTGTCGGAGGTCCGCTGAGCGACGACCTGAAGGTTATCGAGTTGGAGAACAGTCACAGGGATCTGACGACCATCTTCCATGAACAGGCGGGTCATGCCCACCTTTTTGGCGATTACACCGGAACGCATCGACAGACCTCCTTACGACTGCAGCTTGATCTCGACGTCCACGCCGGCCGCGAGGTCGAGCTTCATCAGCGCGTCCACGGTCTGCGGGGTCGGGTCAACGATGTCGAGAAGACGCTTGTGCGTACGGATCTCGAACTGGTCGCGAGACTTCTTGTCGATGTGCGGGCCACGGAGAACCGTGAACTTCTCGATCTTGTTCGGCAGTGGGATAGGCCCACGTACCTGTGCACCGGTGCGCTTGGCCGTATTAACGATTTCCTGCGTGCTGGCATCCAGAACGCGGTAATCGAAGGCCTTCAGCCGGATGCGAATATTTTGGCTTTGCATGTTTCAGCCTTTCGCGGCTTGGAGTTGATAGGAGGACCGGCGGCTTGCCCGCCGGCCCTCGTCGAACCCAGAAGGATTACTTCAGGATTTTGGAGACGACGCCAGCGCCGACGGTGCGGCCGCCTTCGCGGATAGCGAAGCGGAGGCCTTCTTCCATCGCGATTGGCGCGATCAGCTCGACGCCGAACTTCAGGTTG
>Ga0102815_10000330_pt1 | contig 34048 bp, 20 predicted proteins | sample ColrivemetaGS759_FD_79113 | JGI IMG/M metagenome (GOLD analysis project Ga0102815, IMG submission 79113) | Estuarine microbial communities from the Columbia River estuary - Ebb tide ETM metaG S.759 | ecosystem: Environmental > Aquatic > Marine > Intertidal zone > Estuary | place: USA: Columbia... | reverse complement strand
CCATAGATATTAGACATCATCTCTGCCATGCCACCTTGCATCTCAGCAGGCATCCAGGCAAGATTCTGTAAGTTAGTTTTATATGCTGCTGCCTGTTCTTGACTAAGTCCAGCCATATATGCTTCTACGTCAGCCCTTGCTAATAATGCTTTCTGTTCTTCTAGCATTTGCTGCCGTGTTTTATTTGTTATCTTTGAGAAAATACTCAATGCCTTAATATTTCCTGCCACAGCCTCTTGCATTTCTTTTTCGTTTCGTTTGTCAAACATGCCACCCATTCGTCGCATATCTAACTCTGCTGCGGTATATTCAGCAGCTTCAGCAACAGTTACAGCATACTTTTTCAGCACATTGTTTGCGCCGCCTAGACCTGCTGCTATGTCTGAGAATGTCTTTAAACCGAAATAGCCGATTGCCTGTGCTGATCTGCCAACAGCCGCTTCAAATTCTTCCATAGTCAAAGACATGTTGGATGACATATCTATCATATTTCTGACCGAATTAGCGTATCCTATACCTACCTCGTTCAACGAAACCATAGTTTTCAGCGTATTTGTGAATACCTTCCAAGCTCTACCCACAACTGCACTAAGTAAACCAAAACCAGCACTCAATATTCCTACTACGGGATTTAGCTTTGAGAGTTTACCTCCCAGATTGCCAAACATACCAGCCACTTTACCCATCGGTGCATTAATTTCACCGATGCCACCACCAATCATGGAGCTAATGCCACCGATTCCTGATTCAACACCGCGGCCTGCTTTCCATGCCTTGCCACGATACCGATCATTTACATCTTTGTATTTCTCAGAGGAGGCAAATTTTCTATTTGCTTTTTCCGCAGCGATTCTTCTTTTCTCTGCTTTCTCTTCTGCTTTAGTAGATTCTTTGTTGCCTTTGACTAGTGCCTTAAGTTCAGATAAGGAGCTCTTTTGTTGTTCTCTTGACTTGTTGGAATTTTTCGCAATGTTATTTAATGCCTTACCAGCATCTTTAGCTTGCGTTTTAGTGACTGCACCTGTGCTTTGCATCACTCTCAAAAGATCAGAAAGCGTTTTCTCGGTTGCCCACTCAGGTAAACCGTCTATAATGTTCTGAATGTCATTAATGTCTGCCATTTTTCAATTCCAAGGTTATCTACGTAGATAAATAATGCTATACGCAATTACTATTATTTATCAACAAAAAGGTACACCATAATGGCACAGAAAGAATCCAATCCACTACAGAGCTTTTTTAGGTCTCCAGAAGCATACGTATCGCTTCCGTCGAGAGGATACTTCTATCCCAAAGGAACATTAGAGGTAGAAGAAGGTGAATATGAGCTAGGTATTTTGCCTATGACTGCACAAGATGAAATGATGCTAAAGAATCCCGATGCGTTACTTAGTGGTGAAGCTATCTCATACGTTATAAAGAGTTGCGTCCCTCAGGTCAATGTTGTTGATCGTTTGTTAGAATGCGACATTGAAGTAATTATGTTGGGCATACGTAAGGCTAGCTTTGCTGAAAATGCTACGATTGGTGTTTATTGCCCAGAATGTGACGCAGAAAATCACTACGATATTAATCTCGATGTAGTTATCAATAAGGCACAAACGCTGGAAGCTGAATACAACACAATTGTTCAAGGTGAGATTACAGTGTATGTCAAGCCTAATAATTTTAAAGCCCTTGTAAAACAATACCAGTCTCTATATGAGGCAGGCAAAATACAGCGGTTGTTACAAACCTCAACTACAAACGATGACCAAAGACTTTCATTATTATCCAACGGTATTAAAAAGATGAGTAAGATCAACTTTGAATTACTTGTAGATAGTATTGATAAGATTGTATATACTAACGCAGAAGATGAGTTAGTAGAAGTTAGTAATAGAAAACATATTTCGGAATTTTTACAAAATGTTAAGAGTTCAGAAATAGATAAAATAGATCAGTTACGAATGGAAATTGCTAAAACTGGTATAGCTAAGACAGCCCCAGTAACATGTACAACATGCCAACATGAATGGGATGCTCCGTTAGAGTTTAATCCCATGTCTTTTTCTTCCGCTTTCTAATTTCGGCACCCCCGGAAGAAATACAGAAGCTATTAGAAAGCTATAGAAAAGATATTATTTCTGTTAGACAACAAATGACCGATATCGTGTATGAATTCAACGGTGGAATTACGTGGTCAGAAGTACATGAGATATCAGCAGCAGAACGTAACAGATTTATAACATACATAAACAAGAAAGCACAGGACAAGACAGGTAAGGAGTGGATGTAATGAGTTGGTTAGGAAAAAATATAAAAGGCACGAAGTTTGAGAGCATAGATGCACCAGTGGACATTCCGCTAACAAGCGATGTTGCTTGGTTCATGTATCCAAAGTATAATTGGGTATACTCTACATCTCGTTTACTAGAAATGCAAAATATTGACTGGTCACCACTATACATGCCAGGAAAATCCTGGGCTGTGCCTGAGATGACAGACTCATGGAAAGAGACAAAGAAATTTTCTCCTGTAGACTATTCAGCAAGCTCAACACCAGGGCAACCGCTGTTCGGACATATTTTCATCACGCCTATGGTCGGCGAGCGTCTAACCACAGACGTAGCAGTGCTAAAAGGTGAAATGAAATGGGCAGCACATCATACAGTAGACGAGCAGGGTAACAGAACGTTAGTGGATGGTTTGCGGGGCGACGTTGAATTGCGTATCTCTGCACTAACAACGCTGCATTTCCGTAAGTTCGCTGGTGTTATCTCGGTCGATACTATTGGACACGATATTGTTTGCGCACGTTTGCACATGACTGCTGACATGGTCGATCAGTATGAAGCTGATTGGCTGAAGAAAGTAATACGGATTTATAACAGACGTCCATGGGGCAAATAAAATATCTGACACTGATTTTAAAATAGGGGATTATGTAGAAGTTGATCTCTGTTGGGGATTGCGCGCTATCGGGAAGGTCGCTAGTGATATAGGCGGACCGGGGATTGGTGCGTGGTCTACAACAGAAATTTCTGCCGACAGTCACGCCATTCGATTCTTAGATGGATCAACATACAATTGTAAGCTATCTGAAATGAGGAAACTAAGTGATAAAGAACTATTCGTCCTGAAACTTAAAGGTGATGATGACAGCGCGGCTATATATTTAGTAGAAGACAATAACTAATTTACGAATACTCCATCCATAACTACAACAACTGTAATATTATAACTATTCGCAAAGCTACGCTTTGTAGCTTTCGTGTTTTACTCGTTTCGTTTCACTCCACTTCGTAATAACACTCAGCTATTTAATTTATTATTTTAATTATTTAGGTCAGTCCAATGTTGCTTGTTTTGGAGCCATATTTCGCCCGTTGCCGGGCGAAAGAAGTATATTTGAACCAACGTGCTGGTTTCATCACCACCCCGATTTGAGACTGCGGATCCTGGAATAATCCTACGTGAGGCGGACACCATTGACCTCTTAACCATTTCGTCTACTCATCAAGTAGAATGTCGCGACCTACGCCACACTAAATCACAGGCAAAGTGTGTGTAAGCTGGTGTTGTATCTGTTTCACAGAGCACCATCCTTTTTGAAGTCCTTGTATTACAGTTAAGTCTCCACGGTGATACCCCTGAGGGATAGCACTTCGTCTTTGCATACTACCTATCTATCAGGTAGAGATGTAATTAACCAGATTACCAACGATGGACATAGTATTAATTTTCTACCAAGGACGTCACTCCCGGCACTCACATCACAGTGAGATACTCCTATACGCTGAACTTCGGAATTTGTGTATTTTGTTGCGAGCATGTCTTCCAAAACATGCAAGGTAGCGACCCAGTATCTGAGTGCAACGCCCCTACGACGGCACCCTCAAGGGCTTTTATTCTACAGTGCTACTTGTAAGTTCCATAATTATTACCAAGGTTCTTATTTGGGATTTTATAAGTTTTTTTGAATTGTTTGGGTATCAGTTTGGGTCTGTATACGCCGAGGGTTCTTATATTTTATGCGGGTACCAGTGTTGTCTGTGTACACCTGTATTTATACGTTGTTATCGTTCCATAAGTGAAAAAAGGTTATTCAAAAAAGAAAGAATCATCTTCCTCTAGCACAGTGGATAATAAGTATCCGTATGCGTTATTATAGCTTATTATTGGCGTCTTGTCAAGCATACCAGCTTCCAAAAACGCAACGTCTTTGACCCCGTTGTATCTTATAACGAGAATCATCTGTTTGTTTGCAGAAGACGCATCCTGTCTCGCTTTTTTGAGCCAGTCGTCCCATGCTGTTACTTTTTGTAGCATAATGGAAGCAAATGAAGGCGGAGATTTATAATGCTTACATTCGACTGAGAATTTAAAATTCCGCGGACAAATTAAATCACCGTATACAGCATAGTCAGTGTCATACACCTCCATGCGGTTTACATTAGTGCCACCGAAAAACGCACCGGAGTCTGGATTACGCCTAAAACTTTTTTCGATATTGGTGTAATCCTTAAAACGGTCAGATAGCAAATTCGCTATATTGCGCTCATAATTATTGCCTTTTTGCTTACCGTTTACAGCCATTATATTACGTCCTCAACATCGCCCTCATCAAAACTTGTAAAGCCACCTTCCTTAATTACTCGTAACACACTATTCACACGTCCTACTAATTCATCGCGGTGACTAATAAGGAAAATATTGCGTGTACCGTCACGGCACATCTTTTTCAAAACCGAAAGTGAACTCTCAACACCAGCAGTATCCAAACCACTGTCAATTAGCTCGTCAATAAACAACAAGTTGATAGGCGAATTCAAACTCTCATACACGTCCCTAAATGCCCAGCTCAAGCTAAGTATCAACCGTGTGCGTTCACCCCTGCTCAAATTGTCAAAGTCTAAGTCACGACCATGTTCTTGTATTTCTACAGTGAGGTCAGATTGAAATTTCACCTTGTGTGGCAGACCTATGCGTTCCAAATAATATTCCAAACGCGAATTCAAATAGCTGAGGTTCTGGTCAATAATTTTGCGACGGATAAAGCTATCCTTGTTTGTTAGTAGTTTATGCAAAAATTCTTGATGATCGCGCAGCACCGTAAGCTCATTCATGACCGTAAACGTCACCTCTTGTAACCCAGTGTCTTTCATTTGCTCGATCTGATCCAAAAACGGATTCTCACGCTCCGCCTCAGTTGTAAGCGTGTTCTCTAAACTTTCCAAGCTTGCACGGTGATTGTATGCGTCTTCGATATCATCGTAAAACGTTGCAGGTTCATCACCGACCACAACCTCAGCAATAGCAGCATCCAGTTCTTCAAGCTTGCTTTCATGCTCTGCAATCTTTGTAGCAAAGCCTGCACCCTTAGCCACTGCCGCAACCTCAATCTCTTTGTGCTTCTCATCCTCAAGTGTGTGACCGCACGTAGGGCAACTTTGATCGCGGATATGATCTAGTTCTTTTAGCACAACGTCATAATTTTTCTGATTCGTTTTCAGTAAACTCTCAACCGACGACCGCTGGCGTGTAAGCTCGTTTAGCTGACGCTTTGCAGCCTGCGTTATTGCAAGCTGTTTGTGGTTTGCAATCTCATCGTCAATGTTTATATCGCGCAACACCTCAATGGCGGATACAGTCTCCTCAAGCTTGGCTTGGTGTCCACTGTTCCATGCGTTAGATTTTATACCAAGCGACCGTATGTTATCCTCAATACGTTTGTTAGCTTCCTTCACTGCTGTGATGCGGAATTCTTCTTCCTTGATACTGTCCTTTGTCATGCGCAACTGCTCTTTCAGTATCACAGCCTTTTCGCTCAGTTTCGTAATACCAAGTAGCTGTTCAATAATGTCACGCTGGTCGCCCGACCTCATGCTTAGGAATGGCTCGCTGTAGGTGTTTAGCGCAACAATATTTTTAAACATCGTGTGACTCAAGCCCAGCGCACGTTCCAGTTCCTGCTGCGTTACCCTGCTGTCACCTTGCGATTCATCTTCCTCACCTTCATCTTCACCTAGCTCTTTACCACCAACAAAAAATGAAAATTTGTTAGGGCGTCTGCTACGTTCAACGCGGTAGTCAATGCCGTCCTTGGAAAAATCCAGCGTGACGATCATTTGCTTGCCGTTAGTTTTGTTAATCAAATTATCCTTGCGTATGTTAGTCAACGCTGAACCATATAGGCCATAGGATAGTGCATTTACAATGGTGCTTTTACCCACACCGTTGCGCGAATCATTACCACCGAGGTCTAAGTTTTCACCAAGCACAAGGACCAAATCCTGATTCTCAAAATTAATGCTTTGTGTAACCTGCCCGACGGACATGAAGTTTTTTATTGTAATATTTTTTATTGTAATCATAAGTTACTATAAATCTCAATCAATTTGTTTTTATCAAAATTTTGACTGTCTATCGCCGTAAGCTGATCTGTAACAATCTGATCCACTGTTTCAAACGTAATGTCACCTGAATCAGTGTTTATAAGATCCTCATCCTTCTTAGGGATCAAACGTAGCTCACGTATGTTATAGGTTTCCTGAAACGTCTCACGCAAAAAATTTGCCTCCTCATACGAGATGTCCACATCCAGCGTAACTTTTGCATGTGTATACTCGTTCAAGTATTTGTCAGGATACTCCAGTAGCTCACTTAGGTTCAGCGTAATGTACCGAGGTCCATTTTCCCAGTCTACATATTCGGGGACACCACCCCATTCCAAAAACATTGCGCCACGTTCAAAATCCCAAATGTCAGCATAGTTATGACCAAAGGGATTCCCAACGTAATGTACTTTGCCTCGTTGCTGGCGTTTGTGAAAATGGCCTGAGAAAACATATTCCTGGTTTATAAAATGTGTTTCTTGTAGTGTACCATGATCTGGCATCGAGACCAGCGCGTTCATATAAAAATGCGGTATCTCAAAGTGACCAAACATGTATTTCGACTTTATTTTCTCAATGTCTTTCCACTCGTTAGCCACAAGCCACGGAACAACCGCAACATCACCTTCGACTAATATTTCATCCACAACAACAATATTGGGGAATTTGTGTAACATAGGCAAGGAATGCATGTCACGTTTTTCCCTGTAATATAGATCGTGATTGCCAGTAATGAAATACACTTTTTCAAAAGTATTGTTGAGTGTCTCTAAATTATTGAGTGTGTAGTTGAGTGTGGTGACGTTTATAGACGCACGATGATGGTGCCAGTCTCCTAAAAAGAAACATGTATCACATCCGCGCGCTTTTGCTTCCTCACAGAACCATTCCACAAAACGCTGACAATCGTTGTTATGTTGCCGCGAGTTATGCTTCAAGCCAAAGTGTATATCCGTAAAGACCGCTGCCTTCTTAAACAACTGCTCTTGAGCCATTCCTTAATCCTCGTTTTCGATATTCGATTCGCGCAGTAGGCGCAGACCTTCCTCATATTGTATTTGTTTTGAGAAGCTCGGCGTTTGTCCTCTGCTAATGAGGATTTCATCACGCACATTTTGATTCTTCTTTTCGATATTCAACACCCGTGTAAACGTGTTTGAGATTGCAGCCGTGTAATACGCAAACGGGTTATCACTCTTATATTCGTTAAACTGTAGCCCCATAGATGAAAGTTGCAATAAGCTTTGCCCCTTCATCTCATCGAGATATGTATATGCGCGCCAGTTTGATCTTTGACTATAACGCTCTACAAGCAACATAAACATACGCGCCAGCGTGTCAGTCATCGCACCATGTGTCTGGCAAAATTCACCATTTTGACAATGGCTGCGACCAACCTCTATAGCCTTACCATCCTTCACAACATAGTGCTTGAAGGGAATAAAATTCAATCGCGCATAATGCTCTGCTTCTTTGCGCGGATTCTTCTTACGTCCAGGTTCGAGCGGTATGTGGGTGTAATCAATTACACGGTATACAAGCTCATCTGCTGCTAATGTTGTAGGATCAATTTTATGGTCGATCAACCGAGGTTTTGCAGAAGGTGATCCTGTGTGTGCCTCTACGGCAGCTTTGTGATTTGCTTGTGCCAAACGAGCCGCTTTATTCTTTCTTGCTAATTTTATGGTTTCAGGCTCAAAAATTTCATCAAGTTCTTCTACTATTACATCATATTGGTGATAATGCGGGGCGGTGAATTCGCAATACGAGCGTTTACTTCTGTGTATTTCTTTTAATAGCTGTTTATTGCTTAAATAGTTAGTCTTAGCCATGTTCCTCCTTACGACTGCGTTCCTATTATTATAGCGTCTTTTCCACTAATTGTCAAGTCTTTTAACAGAAAATTAAAACTATATATTATTTATCAGGTAAATAGTATGCAACTGAGGAGTGTATTATGGAAGATAAAATGAGAGCAAGATTAGGACCGGCATCGAAAACTATTGCCGGTAAAACAGAGGTTCTTGGTCCTGCCTATTGCGATGAGAATATTCTAGCACCGCTTTGGAAAACTAGAGGTGTAGTCTGGCCATATACTCCAGATATCATGTTTGGCGCATCCGCAGAATATAATAATTTTCACTTTACACATAGCAACTATCCTTACCAAAATTACGTAAAATCTATGCCTGCGGAAATAACCGTGGTAGGCATGTTCACTGCACAGACTGTGTCTGAAGCTCGATACGTATTAGCTGTTATACACTTTTTACGTGCTATGACAATGATTGAATTTGGTGACGAAGCTGCCAAAGCTGGAAGGGCAGGCACGCCGCCTCCAGTATTACGATTCAACTATATGGGTGACCATCAATTTAATAATGTGCCGGTTGTCGTGTCTACTGTGAATTATCAATTAGAACGAGATATAGATTATGTATCTGTTCCTGGTCCCAATAATACTACTAGTTATGTACCAACATCATTGAATATGACCGTAACCTTACTTGTACAACAAAACCCATCAAAAGTACGCAAGGAATTTGACCTTGCAAAATTTAAAACAGGCGATCTACTTTCAAAAGGATTCTTATAATGTCACGTATTAACAAAGTAAGCAGCCCATATTACACCACTCCAATAAAAGATTTTTATCTTGATCTATGGAATGCAAGGGAAATTCCTGTCTCAGCTAATGACTATAAGATGATTCTTGAATCTAAATACGACAAGCGGCCAGACACCCTAGCACAAGACATATACGGCTCACCAAGACTGTGGTGGGTTTTTGCAGCGAGAAACAAAGATATTCTTGTTGATCCGATTGAAGACTTTGTTGCTGGTTTGGAAATTATTATCCCAGCAGCACAAGTAGTTGAGACACTAAGCTAATGCCGAGAAATGCCGACGAAACCAACCAGCGCGCCAACCTCGATGCCATTAATACACCTAACTCAGAATGGCTAGCAGCTAACCCCGCATACCGACTTAACGGGAACTGGCAAACACCCATGCAAGGCGATGATCAGGCTGCACTATCATCATACACATATGCACTGGGCGGAACAGGATCAGACGGGTTGGCTGGGCGAAGCCAATATGGAACGTCTAGTATACAAATACAGGCGGGTACTGCATTATCCACGGAAAGTATAAGACTGTCAAAAGAATCAAAATCAGAATCAGCATCTGCATCTGCATCTGCATCTGCAACAACCGAAACGATAAAACCAAAACAGCCTAGATTAACAAATGAAAAAGAAGAAGATAGTATACAATCAAATGTGTTAGATGAGTATTCTAATTACACATACCATTTTCGTTTATATCTGGCAAGAGAAGAAGCTGTAATAGCAAAGAATGTAACAGCAGAAGATATAAGAGTATTAGCTGAATCTGGCTCCGGTGAAATGGGTATTACAAGTGTAAATATTGAATCTATTATTGGTATTACGAGAGAAACAGGCACTGGTACATCGTGGAAGTTTGATATGGTATTACAAGAGCCTCTTGGAGCAACGTTCCTCGATAAAATTAGTGCCTATGCAACTGAATTTGGTATCAAAAACTTTCGCGCATTTCCGTACTTTTTAGAACTATCTTTTCGTGCTCGCAATCCAGATGAGGGCGGGGACTTCAAGCCAATAACAGATGGTACTCTATCGAACCAAGTTTGGACATGGCCAATCTATATATTACAAACAGCAATTAACATAAGCGGAGGCGGCAGTACATACGACATAAGCGGAATAATTGCAGGCGATAAAGCAAGCTCTAACCATGCATCAGATCTCAGTGAAGTTTCGGCGCTCCCTGCTGCAACTGTCGGAGAATATTTTAGTAATTTGGAGAAATACTTGTATGCTCGTCAACTAGAAAAAAGTTTCTCATCAAAACAATTATATCCAGATGAATATAAATTTATTATTGACAGCGATGTAGCAAAAGAAAAAATAATCCCAGACAATCTAGAAGATACACCTGGCCGTTCGAATACATTTATTGTTGAAGATGGAAAAACTATCGCAACATTCTCAAAAGGCACGTCTATTGCGAAGATTATAGATACAGTTCTTTGTACAACAACATACTTTCAAGAAGCTGCAAGCGCAGTGGATGATGCAGATTCTATAGGTCAACCAGGACAAACCAGTAAGGTACAGAACCAAAAACTATGGAAAGTAATAACAGATGTAGAAATTATCCAGTACGATGAGAGACGCGGAGATTATCAATTACGATACAAGTATTTGATCGTCCCGTATGGAAAACCCACACTAAAAAGTAAATCAAACGATAGTTCAGAATTAACAGCAAACCAACGAGTCAGTGATTTATTACAGAAACAGGTATTACGGAAACGATATGATTACATTTATACGGGTTTAAACGATCAGGTACTGGACTTCGATATAACATTCAATTTTCAGTGGTATTCGGTACTACCATATCAAGGTGGAACTAACAACTCTACAAACTATGAAGGCGGTGCCCAAATTGATGCCCAACTATTAGACAGTAAAAAAGCCGCAACTGTTAGCGGGTCTAACTCGCCAGAAGGTACTAATATATTTGTGACTGCTGATAACCCTTGGTCATTAAGTGGCACAACAAATACCGCAACAGATGTGAGTGCTGCGGCTGTTGATTTCACACAGTTAAATTATTCAGCAACCACTGACTCAACTGACCAAGCATTTAATATAGATGCATCCTCAGCAGTTTTAGGATCTTCAAATGCACTAACGCAGGGAATTGATACATGGGCATCAACTCATTTTGTAGATTTAGGTGCACAAGTCAGTGCAGCCGTTGGAATAACACAAGACAGCGAGTTATATTTAGGTGGTCAATCTTCAGAATCAAGTAAGGTACATGGTGAGCAGAGTCCGCTGGGATACCAAATGTTTACAGAAGCTAAACCAGGAGAAGGTAACGCTATTAGTTTAGGAAACATATCTAACACGGGCCGCTCAATACTTAGTGCATTGATGGAAGATGCCATGTCCCCGGTGTCCGCGGATTTATTTAATATTGAACTGAAGGTGAAAGGTGATCCGTATTGGATTGAACCAGCACCGCTTGGTAAGAAATATCAATTTAATTCGCCAATGGACAGGGTTTTAGAAAGCAGAAATCCCATAGATGGAACCTACGACTCTGGTGCCATCGGAACAGTAGATACGGCAGACCAGGAAATATTCGTTTTATTCCGCAGCTTCTCACCGCAAATGCCAGATGCAGAAACAGGTCTAACACCTAAATTTACAACGAATACAGTATTAAACGGTGTATACGGTGTGCAGAAAGTTACACACGAATTTGCTGAGGGACAGTTTACACAAACCATAAATGCAATTCGCTTCCCACATATTAATTTACGTTATTTAGATGGCGATCTCGCAGGCCTCAACCCAACTCTAATAGACACAAGCAACGAAGGCACATAATGGCAAATATTTCAAGAACACACAAGGTCAGTCCTAACTTTGAGGACATGGGGAGAACCAAATCCTACACAGGCGTGTTCATGGGCATTGTCAAAGACAATCGCGATGTGCAGAAGATGGGTAGGTTACAAGTGTGGATTCCAGAATTCAACAGTGACCCCAAAGACGAACGAGGATGGTTCACCGTTAGCTACGCATCACCTTTCGCTGGCGCAACTAGCCCAAATAACCTAGGAACAAACGTCTCAAAAAGTTCAGACACCCAAACCAGTTATGGTTGGTGGGCTGTTCCACCTGACATAGAAAATCTTGTTGTCGTAACTTTTATTAGCGGTGATCCAAGCCGAGGCATTTGGTTTGGTTGTTTATATCAGCAAAACATGAACAACATGGTGCCAGGTATTCCCGCAGGCAAAAACTTTCAGAACACGCAAGATGTTCCGCTTATGGAGTACAACAGGCGCACCAAAGAGAAACCAAAAGATGACATGCTCCGCCCTGAGCTACCATCAGCAAAGGTAGGCATTGCAGCGCAAGGCTTGATAAATGACGCAATACGCGGCACAACAACTACTAGCGCAAGACGTGAAGCACCATCCCAAACATACGGATTTTTGACGCCAGGTCCAGTTGATACAAGCAAGACAACGCAAGACTCGATAGACGGCAACGGGGGCAAAAGATTGGGCGGCTCATCTTTCTACTTGGATGATGGAGCAACACAAGAGCATGTGCGCATACGTACACGCAGTGGTGCCCAATTATTGATTGACGAGACAAACGGCATTGTGTATGCGATCAACAAGGCTGGCACTGGTTGGATACAAATGGACGCTGATGGCAACGTAGATATTTTTGGTGCGAAGTCGGTCAGTGTACGCGCACAAGAGGACATAAACCTACGTGCGGATCGTAATGTAAATATTGAAGCTGGTGATTCTATCAATATGAGAGCTGCAAGCGCCATAGCTGTACAAACTAATAGTTTTGATGTAAACGCTGATGCAGGAATTGTTTTTGATGCAGCAGGTAAGATGTCACTGAAAGGATTGCAGATACACGGTCGTGCAGATGCTGACGTAAGCTTTGACGGTGCAATGGTGAACATACAGAAAGGCAAAGCACAGCCCGCAGATGCTACACCACCAAGTACAACAAGCAAAACAAACGTGTTGGTTGGGTTTGAGAGCGATGGCTTTACAAGACAAACAGCAAGCTTAGACACGGTCGTCTCACGCCTACCTACGTATGAGCCGTGTCCTGACCACGTAAACAAAGGCACTAGCTAATGGGCTTGTGTTTTGACGTAGGACCGGCACTCCCTAGTTTTAGCAGTGTAACAGCCGCAATGATGGCACTCGCGCCAAGCACACCGCTGTTTACACCCATGACCTTGTCAATATCAGCGTTTCCATTTCCTATACCGTCAATGCCGAATCCATTAATGCCCTCAATGAGCAACATACCAATGGAGCTTAATGCACTGGCAACTGAATTTTTTGCAGGTTTACAACTACAATCACTAGCAACATTGCTTGATGGTATCGACAGTATTTTAGGCATTACGATTCCGATTCCAGATATCCCGGGCATAGGTGTAAGCTTTGTGGATTTGTTGACAGCTAACGCAAATGACTTAATAGCAGCATTAAAAGCACAATACGCAATAGCTGGTGATTTTTCATTCTTAGGATTTTTACAGCCGTTTGTTTCGGATCCATTATTCCAGGGCTTAGGAATTCCTGACTACGAATTTGGCGTAGCACTGCAAAATATTATACGTGGCTATACAAGCACAATCTATATGCTAATCTTTGGAGGAGCATCAGCAATCTCAGATGCGGTTGCTGCATTGGTGGGTGGCGGTGCAGTCGGCGGCGATTATATGCTTGCGTTTACACTATTATCTCTACCAACCACAGCCGATCTTTTAGCATTGCTCCCAGCTACGCCATCCTTAGCCGATCTAAAAGCGTTAGCAATCGCAGGCATCCCTGGTTTCCCTGGTGTGAACATTTCGGATTTGCCTGACCCACTATTTGCGGGCTTTGAAATTCCAGAATTAGAATTACAGGAAGGCATTAAATCACTACAGACGAAATGCTCGCAGTATTCCACAGACATGATGATGGGATGGATTAACTCTCTCCCGTTTATGGATTCCCTACCATGGCCAAATATTTGCCTTCCTGACGTAGGCGTCATAGCAGCCTAAAAAATGGGGGCCATTGCAGCCCCCACTGTATTACCGACGGGTAATCATCTTTTCGATTTCCACTAACGCTGATTTAGCGTTTGCAGCGTGGATATTAGAAAGTACATACCTCTTAGTAGTGTAATCGTACATTCCAAAATCAATGAGCTTGCCGTTGCGGCCGTCAGTCATTGGGTAGAACCGCTTATCTTTAGTGCGAGCATTAATAGATAACGCAGTGTCAGCAAGTTCGGAGAACCGAACCACGATTTCATTCTTTTTCATATCCATTACTCAGTTATTAAACACAAGTGTAGTATAGCACACAACAAGATGTATGTCAACAACTCATTAATTAAAACGTGTTATTATTTATTAGATAAATAAGTTAAATGATAATGCGAGATGTAAAAGATGGCAGATGAAGTTTATATAGGTTTTAGCACAATAGGTCGTGACGCAGCTCCATTTAGAATGGTTGATATTGAGTTGGTCAAGCAAGATTTGCTAAATGCGCTCCAAACTATAAAAGGTGAGAGGGTGATGCGTCCAGATTATGGTACAATCATCTATGACCTTTTAATGGATCCGTTTGATGATGAGACAAAAGATTCCATTATTGAGGATGCTATAAACATCATTAGTCAAGAACCAAGAGTAAGCATCGTTAGTGTAGAAGCAAGAGAACTAGAACAAGTTATGAGACTAGATGTGATTTTGAATTTCATACCTCAGAACACATCTGAACATCTCATTATAGACTACGACCGAAAAAACATAGACGCGGTATAATAGGAAACAAATATGTCACAGAGTGTTAGACAGAATAATTTATTTGCGGCCGAAGATTGGCAAGCAATTTACAGATCATTTAAGGACGTTGACTTCCGTGCATACGATTTCGACAGCATACGCGCCTCTTTAATTGATTACATTAGAGCACACTATCCTGAAGATTTCAATGACTACATTGAGAGTTCAGAATTTGTAGCGATGATTGAATTGCTTGCATACGTTGGTACAAGCTTAAACTTTAGGGTGGACTTAAACTCCCGCGAAAACTTCCTCGATACTGCGGAACGACGCGAGAGCATTATACGTTTAGCACGTATGTTGAGCTACAACCCTAAGCGTAATATTGCAACCTCAGGCCTGTTCAAGCTCATTGGTGTACAAACGAACCAGTCTATAACTGACAGCCTAGGTCGCGATCTCAATAATACTACTGTATTTTGGAATGATCCTAACAATCCAGATGGCTTTGAGCAGTTCACAACAATACTAAATGCTGCGTTCAAGTCTAGCAACCCATTCGGTCGCCCATCAAAGTCAGGCACACTTGGCGGCATACCATCCGACCTATATGACATGAACAGCGTACCAAACGTTGAGGTGTCATACAACCTAAATATTTCAGTGCGTGGTAAGCAATACCCATTCGACATTGTGAATCCTGATTTTACTGACGGCGAATATTTTTACGAGCGTCACCCTAACCCAGCAAATTCCTTCAACTTGATTTATAGGAACGACGGCGAGGGTATGGGATCAGCAAACACTGGCTTCTTCCTCATGTTCAAACAAGGACAGCTACAACGTCAAGACAACAGATACGATTTCCCAATCCGCAATAGGACAACAGACATTAGCTTTTCAAACGTAAACGAAACTGATGTCTACATGCAGGAGATTGATCAGGGCGGTAACGTAATTGAGGAGTGGACTAAAGTACCTAGCTTGGTTGGCACAAACGTTATTTTTAACAGCATTAGCAATAGCGTTCGTTCTATCTTTAGCGTTATCCCAAGATTGAACGATCAGATCACGCTGAAATTTGCTGACGGCAATTTCGGTGACGTACCAGTCGGAACATACCGCACATGGGCACGTACATCCGCAAACAAGAACGTAACACTACGCCCTGAGGACGTAAGAAATTACGAGATACGCATCCCATACTATGGTGCTGATGGTCAAGAATACTCGTTGCGTTTGATCTTTAGTTTGGAAGCAACCGTAGCTAACGGTGCGGCCGCTGAGACAAACGAGCAGATCAAAGAACGTGCACCACAGGTTTTCTACACGCAAAACAGAATGGTCAACGGCGAAGACTATAACATCTTCCCGCTAACGCGCGGTCAAGAGATACGTAAGATAAAGGCATTGAACCGCACACATGCAGGCCACAGCCGTTACATTGATATTAATGATCCAACAGGCACAGCACAAAACTTGCTAGTGTTTGGCGATGATGGCGCACTATACGAAGATAACGAACCCGCACGTTTGGAAGTTGGTGCTACACAAAATGCAAGCACAATAACCAGCGCAGACCTTAATAATTTCTTAGAGGTACAAGAGCTTCGCAATTTCTTTTACGGTACATATCGAACCGCGTATTTAGTTGCAAACCCAAATGCGTTTAACGTATCTAACAATATTCCAAGTTTTGGAGCAGCATCATTATATTGGGAACCACAGCCAAAGAAATCGCAAAACGATACAGGCTTCTTTAAAACATCCACAGGTGCTACAACGACACCGGTACCAATAAGTAACCCTGTAAGCGGCTTGTCCCCTATTACTTTCTTGAAAACTGGGTGTGCCGTTAGATTTGTTGATAGCCTATCAACACCCACAGTAGAAGATTGGGTCACAGTGCAGTCTATAATTAATGATGGAGTTCCGGTTAGCGAAACTAGCCTAACAGAAACTGGGCCCATCGAGTTCAACAAAGAAATAATTAAAGATCGAATTGCATTAGACTTAGTACCAAATTTTAGAACAACCTTTAATGCTACGGAAGCAGCCGCAGTAAGCACTGCAATAAGTGCCAGAGCAGATTTTGGTATAGGTTATAATATTGAAAGTAATGATAGGGAAGGTGCGTGGTACGTAATAGTACCTCCCAGCGCACCGGATGGTACTGAGACGTTCGATATCTCAGGATGGGGGACTAGTAGCTGGTTGGTATTCTGTAGTTACGATGCTGTAGATATGGTTTGGAATTTTACAACACGTGGCTCAAGATATATTTTTGAAAGCTTTGAGGACGTGCGGTTCTATTTCGACCCAGCGAACTTAGCAATCAACGTTGAGACGGGTCTATCCTTAAAGGATCAAATTGAAATCCTAAAAACAAACACGCTAACAATTCGCGGAACTGATTCTTATATTACAGGTTTACAAACAGTGAGTAGCGGTACTGCTGGATACAAGGTTGGTGAAACACTAACGATTGACGGTGGCACATTTACAACTGCGGGGACAATAGATGTTACATCTGTGTCTACAATAGCAGCACAAGATGAAACTGCTTTTGGCGTCGCCTGGGCGCCGGGCATTGGTTATGCAGTGAGTGATACTATTACATTGTATGATGGTACTGTGGTACAAGTCGATAATGTTGATACAACATATCTAACTACAATTGCTGGACAAACGGAAGCTGACTTTGATTTTCCAACAACAGCAGCTAACGGCACCATTAACGACCCGGGAACCTTGCATAACATTGGTGATAGATTAACAATGTCAGACGGTACTGTTATATTGGTAACATCGGTCGCCGGTAGTGTGATAGATGGATTTACAATCCTTAGTCGCAGCACATCTACAATCTCAACTGCATCAATACTAACTCTGGCAAGTAGCACAGGCGACGGCAGTGTCTTTACAATAACGACGAATACAAACAACGAACAATCCAGTGACGGTGTATTAGAATTTACAGTCCTGTCTGCGTCAACAACAGGTATTTCCATTGATAACGCAACGCTAACACAAACAAGCACAAGCGGAGTAGGTGTTGGTTTTGCCCTTAATACTATAGTTGATGCAAATCAGACCATATTTGCAACATCCATAAGTGACCCAGGAAATTATAGTGTTACTCCAAATAATCCTGTAACTGCATCCGTTGGATCAGCTTCGGGTACTGGTGCAACATTCACACTAACGTTTTCGACATACGGTGATCCTCTAGGAGAACCAGTGCCATTACAATTGGATGCGCTGGTTATGTACGAAGATGGATATTATGACCCACGTAAAATTGAGGTATCACCACCAGATGCCGACGATGATGGTGTTCCAGATAATCCGCTAGCCATTGTAGATTTGCTTTACAATGGTGGAACAGAGTATACAGTTTTCTCAGAACGGTTTACCGATTTTGACGGTTACGAATACTTCCAACTGTGGTCAGCTGGACAACTTGATGTAGGTGGAGCGTTTGCATTGACAGAATTATCCCCAGGTAGTGGGGACTGGTTAATCAACAGCGGCACCTCAGCGAGTTTAGTTGATCTATTGTGGACTACATTAAATCCTGCAGATATTGGATCTACAATACTAGCAGTTCCTGCAGGTACACAATTAGCATCAGCGGTCGCGCAGTTTAACGGCATGGTAATTTATTCTAATTTTGGTGGCACCTATGCATTTTATAAGATAACGCAAACAGGGACCTATACATTGACCGTAGATGCAACCACAGACTATACTGCAAGACCAGGTCGTAGCTTTGAGCTGGACACGAATGCGGCAACGAATCCATTTTACTTTAAGTGGAAGCACTATGCACCACGTGCAAATAGAATTGATCCAAGCGTAAGCAACATTATTGATATGGTTCTATTAACGAACACATATTACACGGATGTGCTAACATGGAAGGCTCGCAATGACATTACAGAATCAATTCCTGTCCCTCCAACAACAGAGGATTTGCGCATACAATTTAGTGACTTGGAAGAATTCAAGATGCTTTCAGATCAAATAATTTACAAACCTGCACAATTCAAATTATTGTTTGGTGCAAGTGCAGCATCTGAATTGCAGGCAACATTCAAAGTGGTGAAGGTTGCTAATGCTACGCTAACTGATAATGAAATTAAGTCGAAGGTAATACAAGCAATTGACACATATTTTAGTATCAATAACTGGGACTTTGGTGAAAGCTTTTACTACACAGAGCTTTCAGCATATATACACCAGCAACTAGCAAACACAATTGCGTCTATCGTAATTGTTCCGCAAAAAGCCGAATCAGTGTTTGGTAATTTGTTCCAAGTAAAAGCAGAATCAAATGAGCTATTTTTAAGTACGGCGTCGGTATCGGATGTTGTGATCGTGCGTAATTTGACTGATACGAATTTAAGAATTAGCAGTAATAGCACTAACTAAGAAGGATAAGAATTAATGTTAAGACGAATGGTTAGAAAGCTTCCGGTTGTATTCCAAACAGATACACAGAAAGAATTTTTCGCAGCAACATTTGATCAACTATTTAGCCCAGCAAACGTAGAACAGGCACAAGGTTACATTGGTCGTAAGAGCAGCACTGTAAACCGTGCGCCCGCAGACAACTACATTGGTGAGCCTACTAAAGGCCGTTCAGCATACCAGCTTGAACCAATGGCGTATGCTGTAGATAGCACAACCCTAAATGATCGCAACGAACAATTTTACGAAGACCTCGTCAATTATATCCAGTTCCGTGGGGGCGACGTTAGCAACCACGATAGGTTATTTGCTGATCGCTTTTATAGCTTTGCCCCACCAATCGACATTGACAAGTTTACCAACTATCAAAATTATGTATGGTTAGCATCATCTACGGATCAATCGACTATCGTAGGACAGACAGAAGCTAACTTTGACAACATAGGATTAAACGGTACTTGGAACAGTGGTACCGGATATGTAGATAATGAAATTATTATTTTAGAAGACGGCACAAGAATTATAGTTGACACCCAAGTCGGTGGTCTTGTGACCGAATTTACTATTATTGTAGACAGCACGTCTGGATTTGCAAGTGGTACCCCACAGGCACAAGCTAGTACATCGGGTATAGGTGAATCGTTTGAATTGACTACTGGTGCACTAAACGAAACAGCATTTGAATCAGGAATGCCAGTAGTATATGTTGAAGCAGCTACGTACACAGGTGCACAATTTGATACTTTAATTGAGACATTAGTCATTGGTCAAGAGAGCTTTAATACCAGCCAAGATCCTAATTTATTACCGAGCGGCTTTGAATTTACAAGCGGCATGCGTGTACAGTTTGTAGGATCAGCAAGCTACGATAACGTATATGCTGTGGAACGTGTCGGCCGTGGTATTAGACTATTAGAACCGTATCCAATTTCGTGGTCAAGTGGCACAGACATAGCTACCAGAGATTATCTCACTATCGAACGAGGGAGTTTAGAAGGAAGCGCATGGACAAGAACTAATCGTTGGTATAATATTGCAGTTGTAGAAAGTGTTCAAGCACTAGGACAGGTAATAGATGCTCTGATGATTAATCCAGGATCAGGATATTCGGTTAACGACGAGCTACCAGTAATAGGGGACGGCATAAATGCGTATGTAAAAGTATTAGGCGTGGATTTCTTAGGTGCTATAACAGATTATGAAGTTTCTCACCACGGACAAGATTATACATATGGTGCGATTGATGAAACCGGCTTCTCGGTAACTGGAGGATATTCCGCGTGGGATACATTCCCTGCAGCCTTTGGATCATATTGGGACTCCGCAGGAGAGTTACGAACGATTACAATTACAAACGGCGGCACAGGTTATAGTGTAAGCGATACAGTAGTTATTGCTACTGGTATTCCTAATCCAGTAATTGTTAGTGGTGGTAGTGGATACCTAGTTGGCGATGTGTTAAACATTGCTGGAGACGGAGCAGGGGCTGATGTTGAAGTGCTTAGTGTTAGTGGAACAGGTGCAATATTATCGCTAAGAGTTAATAATCGAGGCAGTAATTATACATATTCGTCAGTGTCCTCTATAACTACTTCCGGTGGCTCGTCGGCGAATATTATACTAAAACACCCAACTGCGGAAGTATCGGTTGTTGGTACTGGTGGTGTAATCACAGAGATTAGTATAACCGACCGCGGATTATATGCAGGAGAAGTAGGCCCGATCAGTTTAGATCTTTCAGGATCTGGTAATGGTGATGCAACAGCAACAGGGACTTTTGATCCTATAGTTGCGTGGGATCAACCGCTATCTTCGGTTACAGGAACTGATGCGATATTCGCTATTAGACTGGCTACACCAATCAACACTTCAAAGAAAGGCCAGCGGCCAATTATTGAATTCAAACAAGACTTGCAACTCTATAACTACGGAACGGATTACTTAGGTGAGGTCGATTTAATTGCTGTTACAGGTACCCTTTCAGATATAGTGGGTCAAGTATCTTATGACATAGATGGAGTTCCATTAACTGACGGCATGCTAGTGATCTTTTTAGATCCTAATTCAGCACCTGTTTTCCAGCTATGGGATGATTCATCAGCATTGGGTGGCGTGGCTTGGGACGGATGGGATACCAGCGCATGGGATGTATCTGGAACATCTGGTTTAATCTCTCGCTATGTGTGGCAAGTAGACATGTCAGGACCAACTATCAATTTTAACAAGTATGATTTAAGGACAGGTCTTACTGGGGCTAGTGCTAACCCAACACAGCTTGGTGATGTCGTATTGATTGAACAAGGTTCAGTTTATGCTGGAACAAGTTTTTATCAATCCTTAATTCCAAGCGGAATCGCTTATACATGGTTGCAATGTCAAGAAAAGACCGGAATAAACGTAGCACCTCTATTTCAATTATACGATTACAATGGTATTGAACTAGGTGATCCTTTAGAATACGCAAGCAGTAATTTTAGCGGAAATGAGATATTTTCGTATAGAATATTAACACAAGATGATTTAGTTGACACAGGTGGAATACTAACCGATGATTCGGTATTAGGCTTCCCGGTAACCGTTACTGGTCTACAACAAATTAGCGACATTGTTTTTGAGAATGACTTAGAGACAAATAGATACACAAATGGTTCACTTGGTGAAATTCCAGGTTACTACTTCTTCAAACGAAATTTAGTTAATGAATCAACCGCACTGATTACTGACTCCGTGTTTGAGACAAATTGGTTAGCATCCAGTGATGTGGAGAAACAACGTGTTATTGATCGTTTCTTGACTTCAACTGACACCGAAGATACATTTATATTGAGTGCAACTCCGTATAACGAGGACTTGTACGCGGTAGTAGCAGGGCGCCGTTTGAACACGAATCAAATTGCTTATAACAGCATTGATAATACAGTAACCATATTAGCTACACCTACTAAAACCGTAGTTGAGATTGGCAACGGCACTAAGATAACATTTAATTTTAGTGAGATAAGCATAACTGATAGCAGTGATTTACAAGTGTTTGTGGATGATATATTCCAAATCGTTAACGTAGACTACACAATAAATTTCCTTTCACCAGAACCAAGCATCACGTTTGCTACAGCTCCAGTAAACGGTGCAATCGTAGAAGGTCGCGATCAAACCTCAGGTGCCCCCGGCATTAACACCATAGTGGAAATATTTGTATACACGCATGAGGCGATAGTCGCCGCTGACCGTGGATATTTTGAAATTCCAAACGAGCTAGAGAACAACCCAAATAACTTAGAGATAACAGAGCAAAGCTGGAATGATTTTACAAGTCATTTTGTAAGCATAATTGAAAACCAAGTACCGTTTGAAGGTGCATCGTTTGGTTCCATAAACAATTATAGAGACACGGCAAAAGACGGTTCGCTAGGCTCATATATTTTGCAGAATCAGTCGCCATTGCTAAAGGCTATGCTTGTAACATCAAGCAATGAATTGGATGTGATCGAGGCATTACGTTTCTCTAGTAAGGAATATACACGCTACAAGAACAAGTTTGTTAAGATTGCAGCACAACTAATCAACGAAGGATTCACACCGTTTAACGCTGGCGACACAATCCCAGTGAATCAGTGGATGGATGAAATAATCCGTCGTATTACAGTGTCTAGGGAATACACAAATGCCTTCAAAGATACCTACATGCTGTCGTGGAGTAACACATACGAAGAGACAACGTTCACTGGATTAGCACAAGCCAGTTTTACACTAACCGATTTCATAGACCTCGAAGATCCACGCAACGCTATGTATGTGTATCTAAATGATACCTTACAGCTAGTAGACCGCGATTATACAATATCGAATCTCAACCCAATACAAATCACATTCCCGGCGAACCTAATTGTGTCTGACGAGGTTGTTGTTCGTTTGTTTGCAGATACTACACCAGCGCACATTCCAGCAACACCAAGTAAGCTCGGCATATATCCAGTGTACAAGCCTGAGATTGTAACTGACTCCAGTTACATGACTCCAACGGATGTAATTATTGGTCATGATGGTTCACGTGTGCCAGTGTATGGCGATTACCGCGATGAGCTACTTATTGAATTTGAGACACGCATCTACAACGGCATTATTGAAAAGTTCCGCACACTAGATATACTTCCGCTAGCCCTCACAGATGTGAAGCCTGGTAAGTTCCGCGAGACACGCTGGACAACAGATGAATATCACAGCCTAATTAAATCACCGTTCTACAAGTGGACATCGACCAACAAGGCTGACTACCGTACTAACAGTTACTACAGTTCCGTAGACACATGGACATGGAACTACAATGACGTAACTGATGTGGATGGTGAGGCACTTGCTGGTTACTGGCGCGGCATTTTTGATTACTATTACGATACGCAAACACCAGAATCGACACCTTGGGAAATGTTAGGCTTCCGCGAGGAACCAACGTGGTGGACAGCAACGCCAAACACAGGTGATGGATTCATTGGCTACGGCGCAGGACCTTGGCCAGCATCTCACGCTATGTGGACAGATCTCGAAGCAGGTCTCATCCGCAGAGGCGATAGGGCAGGGACAGATACACGATACGCACGACCAGGATTGGTCGCCGGCTATGTGCCTGTTGACAGCCTAGGTGCGCTCAAGGCAACACCGCTGTTAGCTATTGACGTATCAGCATCGTTGACCGCACCGTCAAGTGCAGAAGCACAAAGCGACTGGATATTTGGTGACATGGGTCCTGTGGAATTTGCATGGCGTACGAGTGAGAGCTATCCGTTTGCCGTTGCTGAGGCGTTGTTCCTATCCCGCCCAGGCGAATTTGGAGAAAAATATTGGGATCCTGAGCATGTGGTAACCTGCCCAGTGAAGGTCGAGCAAATCGTTACAGACGTAGATGGGCTATACCAGAGAACTGGTAACAGCGGTCTATACGTGCATGGTGAGACACTAAGCGGTGTTGCACAGGTGCGCACTGGCTATCAGGTTTGGATCAGTGGACGCTTACGCACACTGAATAAGGATTTGACAAGCGAGTTTGGCGAGCTGGTACGATCACTGGATGTGAAACTAGGTCATAAGATGGCTGCATTTACAGACGCAGACACAATGCGCGTATTTGTTGAAGGTGTCAGCGTGTCCTCATCCTCGTCCAATCTTCTAATCCCAACGGAAAATATCGAAGTATCGTTGCACACAGGTGCACCAGTGCGCGAATATTTTCACGGAGGCGTACTAGTAAAAGCTATTGCTGATGGCACGTTCAAGGTCTATGGCTATGATGTACTAAGCGGTGAGTTTACTTACGAACCGCGTACAGCGTCTAACACCGACACCAACATAAACATTGGTGGTAAGCCAGCGGCATTTACAAACTACACAACTGGTCAGACGTATGCTATAGGATCAATTGTGCGCTTGAATGGCGTATATTACCGTGCTATAGTAGCACATACAGCAAGTAGCTGGATCCCAGCAAACTGGCAGAAGTTGACAACACTTCCGATAACAGGTGGCTTGAATGTAACGCATAAGAAGCAAGGTACTGGTTCGTTAGCAACAATAGAATACGGTCACACGTTTACAACAGTGCAGGCACTGTTTGATTTTATTATTGGCTACAGCGACTTCCTCGAAAGTGAGGGCTGGGTCTTTGAGAACATAAATGCTGAAACTGGCAAGCTAGAAAACTGGTTGGCCTCGGCTAAAGAATTCTTGTTTTGGGTTGCAACAAACTGGGAAGCAGGCAGCATCATCATGCTAAGTCCTGCGGCACAAGGCGTTGTCCTCGAAGCACAGGAAGGCTATCCAACGAACGTAGAAAAAATTGTAAACGGCGTGTACAGCATCCTAGACAAAAATGGCGTTGCCATTGACCCTGGCAACACAACCATCAAGCGCGATGACAGAAAGATAACCATACTACCTCAACTGGAACAGCAAGGTATCTACTCCGCGCGCATTTACACAACCGAAACTGAAAATATTGTTGCGTTCGATAACGTGACTGAATTCAACGACACGATTTACGATCCTCGATTAGGTTCGAGACTGGCACGCCTATTCTTTAACGGTCGCAAGACGTTAGACTGGATCGGCAAGCTTGAAGCACCTGGCTACCTAGTTACAGACACTGGGCTAGTGCCAAACTTTGAGAACATGGTCAACAGCATCCGTGACTACCATGACACAGAATCGTTCCTAGACAACCCGCAAATTGAAGACACAGCACGACACCTCATTGGTTTTGAGGAGCGCGGATACTTTAACGACTTAGGTCTACATGACGACGCACAGTTCCAGTTTTACAAGGGCATGACACGCCAGAAAGGTACGCTACAGGCCATTAAAAAGCTAGAGCGCAATGAGATTGTTACAGACGTAGGTCAAGAACTATTAGTGTATGGCGAGTGGGCATTAAAATTGGGCGAGTTTGGTCCAGTGTGCAATAGCAACATAACTGAATTCCTAATCCATGCTAACGAGGTCAAGGGCGACCCACAACTGGTGGTATTGTCTTACCCAGGTCAAGCACAAGACCCAACTGCTACAGCAAGTGTAAGCGCGGTAAACATAGTAAGCTCCAGCAACGTATGGACAACAGCCCCAGCAGTTACGTTTACTGGTGGCGGTGGTTCAAGCGCAACAGCGACAGCTATACTCGATTCTGACGGTTACCTATCACGCATTGACATGCTAAACAACGGTAGTGGTTACACAAGCACACCGCAGGTATTAATAAACGGTGCTGTAACGGCGACAAGTGATCGTGCAGTGGCTACAATGGTATACGACATTGACACTGACATAGCAAACGATGATGTAATTGTGATAGACGCAGATGACAATGCGCGTTGGTTGATTAAACCCAGCAACGTAGCATGTAAAGTTGGCACTGAATTGTGGCCTACAATTGCACTAGCAGACGTCTCGACACAAATTCCTAACGCAGGATTTGTGCATACAGATGACATTGACTATATGGTATTTGACGTAGTCGCAATTGACGGTTTAGCAGCGGCACCAATACCACCAAGCACAAACGGTGAAACAATTTGGGTCGCAAAATCAGAAAATGAGGATTGGGCAGTATACGCATTATACAGCTACGCTGGCACAATAACGCAGCTAGGCATAAACGACGTAGGCTATGTTGCAGCAGCGGGCAAGGTCACGATGTCTGTGGCCCCGTATGAGGATGTTGGAAACCTAACCTTCCTAGGAAATAGCGCAACAGGCGTAGGCAAGATTTACGTTGGCAACACACTGTACGACTATGCAGTTGACGTTGCACACCCCAACTACATTATTAGCAAGGATGGCGTTCCAGTAGCGGACGACACATTCCCAACCGTAGAAACAGTGCCTACGTCCATTGCGTACATGAGCCTGTTAGACGTACGGTTCGCTGATGAGACAGCAAGGGACGCACAGGCAGCGCACATAACGGCTAGCAGTGTAGCCACTGTGTGGATAGACGACAACGGCCTAAGCTTTGCTGAGGTTCAGTCTACTCCAGCGTTTACAGTAACGCGCACACAGAGCAATCTTGTTGACACGGAAAAATTCCGCAGCGGCTTTGTTTATGAGTACGATACTAAAGACACGCTTGCGCAATTGCCTTTGTATGACCCGTTCAAAGGAACCATTCCTGGTCCTGCGGATCTAAATATCGCCTACAAGACAAGGCGCGATCCAGCACGATACACAAATGCTAGTGACGCACGTTTGATAAACACTGGTACAACATTTGGCGGCAATCAAGTTGGCCTAGCATGGTGGGATTTATCCACATGCGCATATTTGTATTACGAGCAGGGCGACGATGAGTACCGCAGAGACAACTGGGGTGCGCTGTTCACTGGTTCTTCGATTGACATTTATGAGTGGACACGAAGCACAGTGGTTCCAGCGAGCTATACTGGTGACGGCACAGTGCGTAATACGACCGACTACGTGGAAAAGGAAGAGTGGGACGACCTGTTAGAGACAGTGCGCACCTTCTACTATTTCTGGGTAAAGGGTATTACGACCGTTCCTAACCGCAAAGACAGGACACTAGCCTCCAGTGAGGTAGCAAGATTGATAGCTAACCCTCACGCACAAAACTACGCATGGTTCAGCCCAGTCAGTCAAACAGGATTTATGTTTGCTGGTGTTGAGGGCGTGTTTACTGACAGTGACAACGTATTCCAGATCAACTTTAGCAAGCTAGAGATGGAAGACAAGCGTCACGTACAGTGGGAACTAGCGCGTGAAGGTGACAGCAATTATACGGTGAACACGCACATCTGGGATAAGATGGTCGATTCGCTTGTAGGATTTACAGATCTAGTACCTATAAACAATTCCACAGCGGGTAACGACGAATATCCGTTGTATAACTTCAACAATGCGCTACCATCAGCAGCCGATTCTTCAATGGGCTACCTGATTGTACCAGACCCAACACTAAGCGACAGCAACAAGTACGGCATCAAACGGCGCCCACTACAGTCTATGTTTATGGACATACAGACTGCAAGAAAAATATTTGTGCAAAAAGTGAACGAGCTAGTATCTCCAATTTTGCTACGTGATGAAAACTCCGCATGGAACGCAAGCATGACCACTAACACGTTGTGGGAGTGGGTAAACTGGTATGAGGATGGATACGACAGCACCAACACAATTCCTACAAGGCAAGTAACAGCGGTCTCCGCATTAGATGGGCTTGCAAACCCGTACCATGGTGAAATTGTCAAGGTCACTGGTGCACGGTATAGTCTATATGCTTATGATGGACCAACAGATACGTATACGTTGGTTGGTCGTGAAGCAACGAGGTTAGAATTGTTAGATATAATTTGGGAAAACAACCCAAATCTTCCTGAAGCTTTAGAGTTGCGTGAGTTGATCACGGCATTACAAACTGAAGTGTTTGTAGGTGAACGCGAAGTTGACAACAACCTTACATTCTTTGCACTACTAAATTATATATTCAAAGAACAAGAGGATCTGGACTGGGTATTCAAGACTACATATTTATATTTGAAACAAACAGGACAAGGTCTGTCTCAAAATAGCGTTTATCAAAATGATCCGTTTGACAGCGCCGTAGATTATATTACGGAGGCGAAGCCATACCACTCCAAGCTACGCGACTACACCATTGTACGTGCAGCAGACACAGATGTGCTGCCAGGTTCAGCCGAGGAAATCCTACGTAATATGAGTATGACATTGTATTACGATAGAGTGCGCGGCGGCGATTTTAGTATTGCTGAGGCACGTATTGTAAAAGCGTTAGGTATGGGATCTGCAACGTATGATGGTTACAGTACATTAGACGCTGGTGCGACACTGGTGCGCTTAGGTGCTGCTGGACGTTACGCTGCACAACAAAGAGATTTGTTGGCAGACATTACTGACCTTGCAACAGGTTTAGACCCTGACCTACTAAGTAGTTATTCTGTAACTGCTGTGGGCATGGCGCCTACGCAGACTGAGATCGAAGCAGTAGCAGCATTGAATGAGAGAATCATCCAAGAATTTGCAGCAGACTTTACTGGTATTACACTACAAAACACGCTATTTGGTAGCTTCCCATCGTTGATTAGCGCAGACATTTCTGCGGCTGGTACGGGTTATGTTGTTGGTGATACATTATATCTAGACGCTGGTAGTGGTATTCCAAAGGCACCCGCTGCGTTCCGTGTTCTATCTATTGGTGGTAGCGGAGAGATAACAGGATTGAAACTATTAAGCGGCGGTGCATACGTGCAAAAACCAACCATTGATCCTGTGCTATTGTTGGGAGGGTCGGGCACTGACGGAAGTGTTACATCGCTTGTATTCAAAGCGGGTGATACACAACCATGGGATAGCCTCCCTTGGGATCAGATCGGTTGGGACTCCAACGACAATGACAATAGCATTACATTGCTTGACGGTTTAGGTGATGCTGCTGATGGTCTGAACCTATTTGCTGATATTCCTGCAGAAGAAGAATTTGACGGAGACGGCACGACACGAGAATTTGCAATCGTTACCACAACGCCAACCTACTTTATGTTTGCTGTGGTTGACGGTGTCGAAATGCGTTTGAACGTGGACTACTTCTTCATTGCAGGCAAGCTTGTATTTATTACGGCACCGGGTGTTGGCACAAATAACATCCAGTTGTTTACATATATTGAAGCTGGTGATCTAATCAACCCGCAAGTCAATGAAGGCATAACAGATGAAATGGTTCCGCTTGATCCAAGAGAATCGTTTGTGCTAGTTGCTGATACAACAGATATTCCCTATGCGATCGTAGATGGTGGTACTAGCTTTGCAATTGATGACGTACTAACCGCGCAAGGCGGAACATTTACTACTCCATTACAGATAACTGTAACAGGCGTAAATATTTCAACAGGTGCAATAGATACATTCGATATTACTGAGCCTGGAACATATTCTGTGTATCCAGCAAATCCTGTAACCATACAAACCGATGCTGTTACGGGTTTAAACATCACTAACGTTAGCATAGGTGGGCCAATAGCCATCCGTAATGATCTAGCAGATGCTCCGTTATGGGGAATAAGAATCCCATATAGCGTACTTAATTGTGCGGATGTACTAACACTCTCTCCGGGTGATTCTATAACCGTTGTGAATAGCTTTGATGCAACAAAAGACGGAACATACACAGTAGATCATACTTATGACGACGGATCTACTTACCGTTTTATTTATGTTGTTGAGACTATGGGCGGAACCAGTGTAAACGAACAAATAACAACCATAACAACAGCTGGTACACTAGCTAATGTAGCAACAATGAATATGGCCAATGGATCAACAAGCTTCCGCATACATTACGATACAGTGCATAACTCGCATTACATACGTAACGCTGATAGCGCAAGCACAACCACTATAGCAGCAATTGGTCTAACAGACGATATAATTGCAGTAACAGACGTGACGTTGTTATACGAGTCAGCAACTGCCCCAACACTAACAACACCGCTAATAGCATGGATCGGCAACGAACGCATTGAGGCATATGGTGCTGATGAAGTAAATAATTTGCTACTAGGTGTCCGCAGAGGTACGCTTGGTACAACACTAAGCGCACATGATTCGGGCGTCAAAATGTTTGCAGGTGGAGCCTCACAGGAAATTGCACTCCCAGAAGTATACTGGGTTGATACAACAAGCGCAAGCATTTATAGTGGAACAGACGGTATATGGCAAGATAACTTTGATGGTACTATAATTTTTAGTGACGGGACAGATAATTTATTTACTGCTAATATGGCTAATGGTGATACACTCAATGTTACAAGTGGTGGTGCAATTGCTCGCGAATATAGCACGACAATCATACCTGTTGGTGAGCTGAGTATAATTACTATTACAGATGGTGCTGCAGGGTATAGCGTGGGTGATGCGGCGCCAATCCCAACTCAAATCCCAGATCCTGTAATTACTAACGGTGGTATAAATTATTTGGTCGGAGATACCATTAACTTTGGCGGAGATGGTAGTAGTGGAGCTGCTACTGTTGGTACTATAAATGGTCTAGGCGGAATAACATCGCTAACATTCAGCAACCGAGGTAGTGGATACACATTCACTACAGTGGATTCAATTACTACAGCCTCAGGTTCTGGATCAGAATTTGAGTTCTATCATCCGCTGGCTGAGGTAGCTGCGGTCGATGGCAGCGGCGCAATTACAGCGATTAGTATAATATCTCGCGGATCAGGATCAGCAGAAACTGGCACGGTGAATTTTGACTTAACAGGTTCAGGAGACGGAACAGCGACAGCAACAGGTATATTTGATACTGAAGCTTTAGAACTACCTTCAGCCCCAATTTACAATACAGCGGGTCGCATAACCGGCGCCAATACGCTAACATGGTCAGTAGATCAACAAAATGCTGGTGGATTAAATGCTTCTACAACGGCGCAAGCAGTATTCATAAATGCAGAAGCAGGTAACGCACTATAAACGGAAAGTTGATAAATAGTTGGATGGACAAAGACACTAAACAAACTGCAACGGAAGATAAAAAACCAGACGAAACACTGCCTGGATCGGCCGCAGCCCACCTTGTTATAAAAGATAAAAAGAGTGGCAAAGAGATCATAAACACAAGAGGATAATATGTTTGAGACGATGAAACATCATGCTGAAGGGCATCTTATAATAACTGATAAAGCTACTGGCGAAAAACTGGTAGACCAGAAAAATGCCATACATTTCGGCAATATCTCTTGGGCGATTGCTAACGCATTAGCTGGTGATGCTATTGGTCACATTTCGAATATGGTATTCGGCAGCGGCGGCACAAGCATAGACAGCTCGGGCAATATTTCTTATAGGTCACCAAATACAAGCAATTTACAAGACCCAGCCGCTGAACCATACCAACCAACATACTGGCAAGATCTTACAGCAGCAGGCAATAGCATTAGCTCTGTAGCAGGAACATCCAATTTCGCTGATCTGCAATCAATTGCTACGTTATCGTTCGGCGAGCCAGACAACGTAAACCCAGAATTTTTACAATCCAGTATAGATACAGCCGCAACAACAAATGGCACATATGTTTTTGATGAAATAGCACTATATACTGGCACAACGATGGGTGATCTTGGATCAGCTACAACAGCAGGATCCTTTAGCTTTGCCCCAGATGGTCGTATGGTAACCCACGTTATTTTCCATCCTGTACAAAAAGCCGCAAACCGGGAGTTGCAAATTGAGTACACTATTAGAGTCCAAATGGGACCATAAACCAGATAAATAAAGATATAAACAGGAGCTTATAGAAGATGGCCAATTATAGTTTTACACTTTCCAACGGCGCAACCTCGGTTGTCGTAACTGAAGGTAGTGTTGATAACAGGTATACAATTCCGCTATTAGGGCAGAATACAACAAATTACGGTGAGTCGGTTGCCCAGGCGCTTATGTGGAGCTTGGAAAATTTTGCGCATACCACGGCCCCGGGAACAGGTTCCATAGATAGATTAATTGGTCAGTTATGGTATAATACTACATCTAACGCTATGCAAGTTTGGAATGGCGGTTCTTGGGATGAAATATTAACAAACACTGGCGGCGCAGCTAGTATTACTGGTAATTTATTACCAGCAGTAGATAGCACATACGACATTGGTTCAACATCAGGTCCACTACGTTGGCGCTATGGTTATTTTGACAACCTAAGTGTGTCCAATGGTTCTAGTACAGGCCAAGTTACAGCAGATCTTCTAGTTACATCTTCAAATGCAACTTCTCCCGCATTAAAAATTACAGGTACCACATACACCACAACAACGTTTGGTGACATATATGTTGATGGTACTGATCTATGGTTCGTAAACGGTGGCGGAACACCGGTGAATCTCTCCGCAACTGCCGGTACAATAGCACTGGACAGCCTCGAAGACGTTAGTGTGGCTGGCCCGCCTGCTCCTACAACAGGACAGATGTTTTGGTTCAATAGCACACAGTGGGAAAAAACAAACCATGATGACCCTACTCCAGAACTGAAATATAGTGGTATTACTGGAAAACTATCTGTAAAAGAGAGCACCTTATCCTCAGCAGGATTAAACATTCCGCCTGGTGACGCTCCTTCTACGCCATTTCTCCAAGATGGAGATGTTTGGACAACCTCTGGTGGTATGTATGTACGCATAAACGGCGATACAGTTGGACCGCTTGGTGCTGGTGGTGGCGGTGGTGCGGTAGATAGCTTTGGTCCTACTAACGAACCGCGTACGGGCACAGTAGTAACACAGGCAGGAGACTATGCTGAATTTTATCCACAGAAAGGAAGTACAGATACTATAACTGGTCTCTGGACATATACTGCTCGGCCTGCATTTAATAGTGGTACTTCTGGTGTATCAGCACCATTCACAGTTGACAGCACATATAGAGTAGCAAACCTCAACGCACATTATTTGGATGTAAGCGGTACACCTACTGTAGGAACTGCCTTTACTCAAGCGGCTGCAACTACATCAATTGCAGGCCAGTGGACATTCCCAGCAACAACTAGTGGTTTACGTACAGACCGTATTTACGGTAACACTACTGCCGTAAGTATATATTATGGTACGTCTGGCACCGGTGCTATTATTACGCAAGATCACACTGTTTTGACTGATAAGCTCAGTGCAGCAACAGTTAAGGGTGCAGACGGTACGCAGCGCGATATCGGTTTTGCAACAATGATTCCATATAAGAGAAATCTTACATATACATTCTCTAAAAACAACAACCAGAACATGATATACAAGGATGACACAACTGCATACACATATTTTATCCCGAATGATTTAACCATACCAGCTGGAACAATATGGGGCGTTGCTAATCGCGGGACCTCTGGTGCAGTATCTATTACATGTTATAATCTTACATATCTCTATTGGTTGACCGGTTCGACCACAAGCACAGGCAACAGAAGTCTAGCTCCTGGCGGTGTTGCAACCATATACAAAGTTAGCGATGATGAGTTTTGGATCTACGGTGCAGGTATAAGCTAAGATGAGTGGATGGGCATTACATAACTCAGGCGTGTCGTATGACAGCGGCGGTGTTTACTTAGAGTTTTCAATCGGTGCATCTGGTAACTACGGAGGAAGCGTTCGATTCACCAGCGATGGTAGAGCACAAACTCGCAGAAATAATACAGGTGCCTGGGGCGCATGGCTGACCCTAACTGATCAGTGGTATATTGGTAGCCCTATTACAAACATAGGATTAGGATATGAAATAATGTGGGTTGACGGCGTTGG
>Ga0102815_10000327_pt1 | contig 34097 bp, 27 predicted proteins | sample ColrivemetaGS759_FD_79113 | JGI IMG/M metagenome (GOLD analysis project Ga0102815, IMG submission 79113) | Estuarine microbial communities from the Columbia River estuary - Ebb tide ETM metaG S.759 | ecosystem: Environmental > Aquatic > Marine > Intertidal zone > Estuary | place: USA: Columbia... | reverse complement strand
TTCTTCGGTAGCAAGACTTCCTTTTGTTCTATTAATACCATCTATAGCTTTAACTTGAAATAAAACTCTTAAAATACGTTTAACGTGTTTGTTAATTTCTTCTTCTGAAATTTCACCAGCTTTGGCAGCAGCAATTAATTTGTCTGCTAAAAAGTATTCATTAAATGGTTTTGGGGTTCCCATTTCAATATCTAAACCGTTTTCTAAAGATTTTACTGTTGAATGCACAGCAGCCCAATCTGAAACAATTATTCCTTTAAAACCCCATTCATCTCTCAATATTTTATTTAGCATTAAATCATTTTCACATAAATAATCGCCTCTAAATTTGTTGTAAGCTCCCATTAAACTATATGCATTAGCCTCAGTAACAGCAGCTTCATAAGCTGGTAGATATATTTCCCTTAATGTGCGTTCATCAACTAAAACATCTACAGTACCACGATTTGTTTCCTGATTATTTACAGCAAAGTGTTTAACACAAGCCATAACATCATTATCCTGAACACCTATAATAAATGGAACTGCTAGTTTTTTGTTTAAAAATGGGTCTTCTGTAAAATATTCATAAGTTCGTCCTCCAAGAGGTGTTCTAATAATATTTATAGCAGGAGAAAGTAACATATCTTTATCACGAGCGCGGGCTTCTTGTCCAACGCTGTTACCAAAAGTATAGGATAACTCAGGATTCCAAGTTGCAGCAACGGCTCCGGCTGCTGGATAATATGTTGCAAAATCGTTATCCCAACCTGCATTGGCCCAACTATTTCTAGAAATTTCTTCTCTAATGCCTAAAGGACCATCAGCCATTTTTAATTCAGGTATTCCTAATCGCTCAACACCACCGGAAGTAAACATACTATTTCCATGTAACATTCCAATTTTTTCTTCAATAGTCATTAATGAAATTAAACTATCAATTTTTGTATCATTTTCTAAGGAAATTTCTTTTGATTTGTAAATTTCTTTTGAACTATAGATTTCTGGTTTATTGGTGTTTTTCATTTCTTTTGAACAAGAAAATATGAATAGAAAAACAATTAAATAGGTACTAATTTTAATGGCTGTTTTCATCTGAATGATTTTTTATTTTAATATTTTTTTTAATTTTATATTGTTTGAAGCACTTCCGATTTGAATTTCTACGGATTCTTTTTCTAATTCAAATTGTTGTTTTTCAGTATTCCAGTAGTTTAAATCTGAAACTTTTAACGGAATTTGAACTGTTAATTTCTTGCCAGCTTCAACAAAGACACGTTTAAAACCTTTTAATTCTTTTATAGGTCTTTGCACCTTAGAGTAAGGATGATGTACGTAGAGTTGTATAACCTCTTCACCATCTAATTTCCCTGTATTTTTAATCTCTACACTTACAAGTATAGTGTCATTTTCGGAAATAGAGTTTTTACTAGTTTTTAAATTTGAATATTCAAAAGTTGTGTAACTTAGTCCATAACCAAAAGCATAAAGAGGCTCTGTTTTTAAATACATATACGTTCTTCCTTTAGTAATATCATAATCTAAAAAATCTGGCAAATCTGTAATTGATTTTACCCAGGTTTGTGTTGATCTTCCTGCTGGATTATAATCTCCAAATAAAACATCTGCCAAACCATTTCCCAATTCTTGGCTATTATGAGTTAAATGTATAATTGCTGGAACATTTTCTTCAGTCCAATTTATAGCATATGGAAAACTACTAATTAAACCGACAATAGTTTTTGGATTTGCTTGATGTACTAATTTAATTAAATCTTCTTCTTCTAAGGTAATTGATTCTCTGTCTACAGCTTCTTTTCCATTACTTGGTTTTGGACATTTTGCCCAACCTGCGTCACACGTTGGATGGTTACCCACTAAAACAATTACAACATCAGCCTTTTTTGCATAATCAACAGCTTTTCCATCAGTGTTATTTGGAGTGAATAAAATTTCAACTTCATTACCAAGCTTGTTTTTAATTCCTTCAAGAGCGGTTACTACATATGGAGGAGTTCCGCTATACCAATCTAAAAAAACTCCGTCTGCATTATTCCCAATTACAGCAATTGTTTTTATTTTATTTTTTTGAAGCGGTAATAATTTAGACTCATTTTTTAATAAAACAATCGATTTTTGTGTTGCTAAAAGGGCTAAATCTTTATGTTTGTGTGTTAACCAAGGATCTATAGTATCGGTTTTTCCAATCTGACGATATGGATTATTTTCCTCAGAATCTAACATCCCTAATTTAAACATAACCCGATAAACACCTTTTAAAGTAGTATCTAAATCAGATTCTGTTAAATATCCACTTGCTAAAGCACCATAAACACCTTCAGAATAATCATCTAAAAACTGATTAATACCGGCTTTAATAGTTGCAGCAGCAGCTAAATATTTATCGGCATAATATTTATGATCACTTTGCAATAACCTATAAGCACCACCATCAGTACAAATAATACCGTTTTGACTCCATTCTTTTTGGGTAATTTCTTTTAACATTGGATGCACCATAGCAGGAATTCCATTCACTTTATTATAAGCTGCCATATAAGCTCTGGAACCTCCTTGTGTAACTCCCATTTTAAAAGGTACTGCGTAATATTCTCTCCAAAGGCGTTCACTAAAATTAGAGGAAGTATAGGTTCTACCATTTTCATTACTATTAGCTAAAAAATGTTTCATTAATGAAGCTGTTTGCCAATAATTTTCGTCAATTCCTTGTAATCCCTTTACAAAAGCTACTGTCATAGTACCATTAAAAAATGCATCCTCACCATAACTTTCTTCAGTTCTTCCCCATCTTGGATCACGTGCTAAATCTGCATTTGGTGCTCTAACAACCAAGCCGCCTCTACCATATTTTTGAAAAGCATAACGTGTTTCATAGCCTTCTACTTCCGCTACTTTTTGTATCAATTCGGTATCCCAAGTTTCTCCCAAACCATAGGCTTGTGGAAAAGTAGTAGTTGGTATTATTTCTTTTCCTTTTCCTCCCCAAAATCCGGGAGAACCACCTAATGCCAGTCCGTGTAATCCTTCTACATGCCCGGTTCCTTTTACGCCCAAACGTTCAACAGTTGGGTTTGTGCTTAGCGCTTTTACTTTTTCATCAATAGTCATTAGAGAAAGTAAGTTATTAATTCTTTCTTCAACGCCTAATTCTTGATTTTGAAACGGATAATCAGTTTCTTGAGCCGATAGCTTTATAATAGCTACTAAAAAAAATATGTAGGTTATTAGGTTTTTCAAAATAGTTAGTTTTAAATTATTTTTTTATGAAACGAATTGCGGTTCCTCCACCTGCTCCAAGATTAAGTTCTAGCATATCTTTTGAAGTTACTTCTTTAGTTGAAATAGCAACTTTTGCAGCGTTTTCATTCCAAGTAGTTCCAACTTCATCAGCATAAATTTGGGCTTCATAAGTAGCGTCTGCATCTAAAAATAATAAATCTATTTCAAAAAATCTACTATCTTCATTTGTAATACTGCCTAAATACCAAGCGCTACTGTTTTTATCTTTTCTAACAATTGTAATATATTCACCAATTTCAGCATTTAGCACTTTAGTGTCTTGCCAATCAACGGGAACATCTTGTAAGAATTTAAATGCAGGATTACCATCGTAATTTTCAGGTAAATCAGCTAACATTTGAATAGGAGCATAGAAAACTACATATAAAGCCAATTGTTTGGCTGCAGTTGTATGAACATCTCTACCTTCATAACCTTGTTTAATTTCAACATCTAAAACCCCAGGGGTAAAATCCATTGGGCCTGCAAGTAACCTTGTAAAAGGAAGTATTGCAGTGTGATTTGGAGGATTTCCATCGCTCCAAGCGTTGTATTCTTGTCCGCGGGCTCCTTCACGAGCCATCATATTCGGATATGTTCTGCGCTCTCCAGTATCTTTTATTGGCTCATGGAAATTTACAGTTAAATGATATTTTGCAGCTTTTTCTAGTACAGATCTGTAATAGTTAACTCCAAATTGTCCGTGGTGCCATTCTTTCATATTTAATCTAGAACCTACCTGACCAATTTTTACATCATGAATACCTACTTTTTCATACAGAGCCATTCCTGCATCTATTTGAGATAAATAATTGATAATATTAGAACCAGTTTCATGATACCCAATAATACTAACTCCATTTTCTTTTGCATATGCAGTTACTTTTTCTAAATCAAAATTAGCTGCTGCTTCAGTAAAACTGAACATATGCATTGCATTTTCGTACCAGGCTGGAGTCCAACCTTTATTCCAACCTTCAATTAGTAAATGGTCAATTCCAAATTTTTTACAATAATCTATATGCTCAAAAGCATTTTTAGTAGTCGCTCCTTGAATTGGACTTTCCCAAAAAGAATATTTACCAATATGCATTCCCCACCAAATTCCTAAATATTTATGTGGTTTTATCCAACTGGTATCTTCAATTTTATTTGGGTCGTTTAAATTTAAAATTAGAGATGAAGCAACCAAATCAGCTGGTGTTTCAGCCATTTGAAGCGTTCTCCAAGGCGAAGTAAAACTACCATTAGTTTTTACTTTATCTCCGTCTGCCCAGGGTACTAAATCGGCTTTTAAATTAGTTCCAGAAGTTCTCGCGAGTGTCATACTTGCAAAATCTTTTAAATTAGCTTCGTGAAAACTTATTGACAACCCATTATTACTTTTAATAGTAAGTGGAGTATGAACAGTATCTAAAGTACTTACTGGGGATTTTGTGGTCAAATATTCATACCTATTATCTTGATAAGCACCTATCCACCAAGCATCACCATCATCTTTTAGATTGAATGCTGTAAGTTCATCCATTATAATTAAACTATCCTTTCCTTGTTTTGGATAAACATATCTAAAAGCAACACCATCATCAAAATTTTTAAATTGTATTTCTAACTTTCGCTTATTTTTAGTTTTTTCTTGAAGAAAAACATTTAATTGGTTGTAGTTATTACGAATTGATTTGTGCTCGCCCCAAACTGGTTCCCAAGTTTCATCAAAAGCTAAATTTTCTACATTTACCACCTCAAAATTATTACATAAAGTATCATTGTTTTTAAATACAAAGCCTAGTAAAGAAGGTGTTATAATAGTTTTATTGCCATGTGAAACACTATAAAATGGAGTGCCATTAATAAGTTCAAAAGTGATTTTGTTTTTAGTATTAGGTGATGTTATTTCATTTATTATTTTTTCTTGTTTTTGACTACAAGAAATTATAAATAAAAATAACAATACTATTGAAAGATTTTTTAACATTTTTATTGAATTATTAGAAATTTTTGATTTTAAAATTTGTTTTATCTGAAACTGGATTATTCATCAATTCAAAAGAATTTCCTTTTTTAATTACGGTTAATTCATACAATTTAGAATCGTTTGGCAAATGCAATTTACAAGTCGCTTTAGTCACATCTGCGGCATATACCTTTAATTCTAAATTACTCCAATCCATATCTTTTGTTGATTGCGCCAATTTTATATGAGGTAAAATGGTTCCGTCTTTAACAAGTATAATTATTGGAATATCTCCTGCTGAAATTTTATTCCAACCTTTATCATATACTTTATTTGTTTGATAATCAATCCATTTTCCTTCAGGTAAATACACGTTTCTCTCTGTGACATTTTCAAACAATGGAGCAACTAAAATATCAGAACCAAATAGATATTGATCGTCTAATAACCAAGAACCTGGATCATTTGGATATTCAACAAACATAGCTCTTAACATTGGTAATCCATTTTCTGCAGCATGTTTAGCCTGACCATAAATATAAGGCATTAATTGATAACGTAAATTATCGGCATTTCTAAAATCAATCAAAAATTCTTTGCTGTATTCCCAAGGTTCAGTTGGTGGTTCACCATGACTTCGCACGTGAGACGTTAACATACCAAATGGAGTCCATCTTCTATATAAATCTTCAGGAGATTTTGTAACAAATCCACCTACATCATGGCTCCAAAATGTAAATCCGCTCAACCCGAAAGATAAACCACCTCTTAAAGTAGCGGCCATTGCAGTATTTGTTGTTGCAGCATCTCCTCCCCAATGTAAAGGATATCTCTGACTTCCAGACCAAGCACTTCGTGCCCAAATTATTGAATTTCCAGTAGTTTCTTTCGTGATTTCAGAAACCGCTTTGTTGTAACGTAATGGATATAAATTATGCTCATAAAACCCTGTTTTTCCATTGCTAAAAATACCAGATGCCGGAGCAGCTTCACCAAAATCAACTTTAATAACTCCAACACCTTGTTTTAATAAAGAAGCTATTTTATTTTGATACCATGAAACCGTTTCAGGATTTGTAAAATCTAAGGTTGCATCTTCGTAAGGAATATTTCCTTTACGGTCTTTTACAGCCAATCCTTTTTCAACAATTTCATTAAAAAGGGTATTTTTTGGAGTAAAATAAGGCAATTGCCATAAGCAAACGTTAAACCCTTCCTCTTTCATATCAGCAATCATATCTACAGGATCGTTAAATCTGTTTTTAGAGAACTCGTAATTATTTCGCCAATCAACTTCAAACCAACCAGTATCAAAATGAATAACATCACTAGGTATTTTATGTTTTCTTAAATTCTTTGCAATTTCTCTTCCTTCTTGTTCTGAAAAATATGTAATACGACTCATCCAAAATCCGAATGACCAAAGTGGTGGCATTTCGGCTTTTCCTGTTAAATCGGTATATTCATCTAATATTTCTTTTGGTTCACCAATAAATACAAATAAATCGGCTTCATCATCACCAATCATCATAGAATTCGCACCATTGAAATATTTTCCAAAGTCAACAGTAATAGGAGTGGAGTGATGCATAAAAACACCATAACCACGGCTGCTCATATAAAAAGGAATTGGTTTGTACATGGTTTCATTTTGCACACCATTTGCATCATCAGTCCATAATATTACTTTTTGACCACGTTTATTAAATTGGGTGAAAGATTCGCCACAACCAAATATTTTTTCTTCTGGAGACATAGAAAATACGGCATCCATACTTCTCGAATAGTCATCCGCTCTTCGAACAAAAGAAAATGGAGTAACTGGTGTATAAGTACTTTTTACATCGTCTAAATGTAAGGTACTTGTTAATAATTTTCCATTTGCATCAAAAACAGAAACGCGCCAAGGCTTTTCTGAAATAATAATCGAACCTTTGCTACTTGTGTATTTGTGTCCTTCGGGTATTTTAGAATATTTCCAAGCATTTCTATTATTGGGAGCAACACCATTGACTAACATTAATGAAGCTTCTTGCTCCTTAAATTGAGGGCCTGATGAAGTTTTTATTCGAATAGTTCTATCTGAAATAAACTCAATTGAAAATGGTAATTCTGGAGAATCTTCATATTCAGTAGTTGGAAATTCATTCGCGGGAGCAGGCACAAGCCTACTTAACATATTGTCAAAAGCTTGTCTTGTTGCAAAATTATGTCGTAAATATTTTATGGTTCCTTCACATGTTTCAGGGTTAAAAGAAGCTAATTCATCGGCTAAATAGTAAGTATTTCTATAATCTTCAAAATCTTTACTAATATCAGGTGGTTCGTTTAATACATTGGTGTTTTGTATTTGCGCAAAAGTTTTACTAATTATAAATAGCATTAAAACTAATACTATATTTTTTAGGTTGGATAATTTCTTCATTGTCTATTATATTAGGTTCATTTATTTTTGTGTATTAATGCTAACTGTAGTATTTTCTAATCCAGAGGAACTGGCTGTTAGTTTAATTTCACCCTCTTTTTTTAAGGATTGAATAATCACTAAGCATTTTCCGTAAAAAGCATTTCTATTCGACGCTTTAAAAGATGCGTGACTTGTAGGGTCACCGTTATCAACACCCACAATTTTTCCAGGGCCTTCTATTGTAAATTGTATATTATTCATAGCATTTGGAACCATTGTTCCTTTTTTGTCTATTACTGTAACAGTAACAAATGATAAATCTACCCCATCTGATTTTATGCTATTTCTATCAGGGTTTAATGTAATTTGTGAAGCTTGATTAGCTGTTTTTATTTCTTTAATTAAAACTTCTTTGCCATTTTTTCTTGAAACAGCTTTAATTGTCCCAGGATTAAAAGGTACTCTCCACATTACATGAAGTTCGTCTCCTTCTTTTTTCTTAATACCTAATGATTGTTCATTCAAGAAGAGTTCTACTTCATCTGCTTGCGAGTAATATGCCCAAATATCAACATCTTTTCCAGTTTCCCAATTCCAATGTGGAAAAACGTGTAAAACCGGTTTGTCAGTCCATTCACTTTGATACATATAGTATACATCTTTTGGAAAACCAGCTAAATCAATAATTCCGAAATATGAACTTCTTGAAGGCCAAACATAAGGAGTTGGTTCACCTAAATAATCAAATCCTGTCCAAATGTACATTCCAGTTAAGTTTTTATTCTTTTTAATTATTTTCCAGGTCTCTTCGTGCAGTGATCCCCAAGGTGTACTTACTTGGTCATAAGAAGATATAGTATTTCCAATATTTCCATCATTAAAAGGAATATCCCATCTGTAAGGCCATCTTTTAATAGTATCGGATTTTGAGGCATAGTATCCTCTTGTAGCTAGTCCAGAAGTTGTTTCTGTTGCAATAAATGGAATATTTGGAAAATTTATTTTATGTTTTTCATAGGTTTTATGAGCGTAATTGTAACCAATAATATCTAGGGCTCCCGAAGCTGCTAAAGAATTTGGCTTATCTGCAATATTTTCAAATTGTGTGGTAACCTCATTATTAGTAATAATCGGCGGATTCATGGCTGCAGTTATAGGACGTGTATTATCTAAGGATTTTACAATACTTGCTAATTCTTTTCCTATTTCAGCACCTCGGATATTCCATTGTTCTGGAATTTCGTTACCAATACTCCACATAAAAATACTTGGGTGATTTCTATCACGAAGTATTAAATCTTCTAAATCTTTTTTATGCCATTCTTTCCAATTATTAGCAATGTCAAATTCAGTTTTAGACTGTTCCCACATATCGTGAGCTTCATCCATTACTATAAACCCCATTTTGTCACATAAATCTAATAACTCTGGAGCTGGAGGATTGTGTGAAGTTCTAATTCCATTTACTCCCATTTCCTTTAGTATTTCAAGTTGACGTTCTATAGCGCGTGTGTTAATTGCCGCTCCTAAAGCACCAAGGTCGTGATGGTTACATACTCCTTTTATTTTTACAGACTTACCATTTAAAATAAAACCTTCTTCTAGATCAAACTTGAAAGACCTAATTCCAAAAGTAGTTTCATAAGAGTCAACGAGCTTATTTTCGATATAAATTTCAGATATTAAAGTATATAGTTGGGGTTTTTCAATAGACCATAAATTTGGATTTGCAATAGTTAAATTTTCTGAAGTAGAAAACTTATTTTCAGCATCAATATTAAGTTGACTGCTGTTTTCTGCTATTTTTATTGTCTTAAAAAGCACTTTAGTTTTTAAAATTGCCTTTTTTTGTTCTTTATAATCATTAATTATAGTTGTTTCAATTTTTATTGAGGCCTTATCAGAATTAACTTTAGGAGTTGTAATATAAGTTCCCCAATTATTTATATGAAGTTTGTCAGTTTTTACCAACCATACATTTCTATAAATTCCAGAACCAGAATACCATCTGGAATTTGGTTGTTTTGAATTGTCAACTTTTATTTTAATTGTATTTTCATTTTCTCCATAGTTTAAATAGGGAGTAAGGTCGTATTGAAAACTAATATAACCATTTGGTCTTTTGCCTAAATAATTATCATTTATCCAAACTTCACAATTCATATAAACCCCATCAAAATTAATGAAGTGATTTTTTAAACTATCATTTTTTTTAATTTTAAATGATTTTACGTACAAACCAATTCCACCAGGCAAAGCACCACCATTATAGGTTGCTGGATTTTTTTTACTAAAAGCACCTTCAATACTCCAATCATGTGGAAGGTTTAATGTTTTCCAGTTTGTATTTAAAGTATCCGAATTTAATGAGTTTTCTAATAGAAATTGCCAATTTTCATTAAATGAAATTTTTCTATTTTCAGAAATTTGATCGTTCTTTTTACAAGAATATAAAGATACTATTAATGCGAAAATGCAAGTGTATTTGGCTAGGTTTATTGTCATAATTTATAAATAATAAAAGGTAATTTTAAATCAAATTTCTAATAATTTAATTATCTGTTCTAAAAGGACAAGCAGGTAAGTTCTCATTATTGTACAAGTTAGCATCATCTGGGTTATCTGCCCAGGCATAACGAACATATTTAGGGTTGTTAACAGCAGCATTCCAAATTATCACTTTGTTATTTTCAATGGTGGCTTTTGCCCATACAAATTTCTTATCAAATCCAGCAATTGTGAATCCTTTAACATACCCATATTTATCAGTAGTTTTTAATCCAGTTCCTAAATGGTTAAAACTTACAACAATTTTACTGTCTTTAATTTCCTGACTTTTAAATCTTGGACCTGAATAAACTATATCTTGATTATAGGCAATCTTTTTTGCTGCTAATGCCAATCTGTATCCAACATCTTGTTTGTTTTTTGGATGAATATCTCCGGCTTCACCTAATTCAATAATTACTGCTTCACCAGTATTAGCTACTTTTAGTGTTTTAGATTGTGATTCTCTCAAAACTGCCCAGTTGCTTTCTACAGAAGGTTCTTGTGGCTGCATGTAATTCGCAAGTTGTACCCATAAAAATGGAAAATTTCCAATGTTCCAATCTTTTCTCCATTGTTGAATCATAGAAGGGAAAAGTTCACTGTATTCAGTTGCTTCTTCAAACGTATTTGCATTGGATTCTCCTTGATACCAAATTGCTCCTTTTATAGGGAAATTTAATAAAGGATAAATCATCTTATTGTAAAGTAATGTTGAAATTTGATTTACTCCCATAAATGGTTTCCTGTACGAGCCGACTTTAAAACTCCATTTTTTTGCTAATGAAATAGTCCCGTTAGAAGATTTAAGAAATAAATCTTTAGATTCCCCATAAATTCCACCACCACCTCCAGTATCATCAACTCTAACGGCAATTGTGTTAATTCCAGCCTTTAGATTTTTAGAATCTACTTTATAAACACGTGTTGAATTGTATTCCTGAATAGTTTCTCCAACCTTATTTCCGTTTACCCAAACGTAATCTGTATCATCAATTTTACCCAAACCAAGTGTAATATTATTTTTAGCTTCTTGTTCAGTTAATTCAAAAGATGTTCTATACCAAGCAAAACCATCCAAACCTTCAAAACCTTCATTTTCCCACATAGAAGGGACATTTATTTGAATCCAGTCACTTATGTCTAAATCAGTTTTAGCCCATAGAGGTTCATTATTTATAAAACCTTGATCCTCCTCAGTTAGTTGAGGGAATACCTTTTTGTAAACAGCTACTTGCTTCATGAATTCTTCATCAGATTTTTCCTGAACTTGATCAAAAAAATCTTTTGCATTTTCAATACCTAAAACTTCAGCATTCATCCAAGGCTCAATTCTGCTTCCTCCCCAAGAAGTGTTAATTAACCCAATTGGCACTTTGTTATTAGTTGCTCTTAAATTTTTAGCGAAGAAATAGCCAACTGCGGTAAAATCGCCAACATTTTTAGAGTTTGTAATATTCCATATTCCTCCTGCTAATTCGCTTTCAGGGGCATTGGCTGAAGATAATGGTACTTTAAAATGTCTGATATTTGAATCATTTGCTGATGCAATTTCTACAATTGCATTGTTTGAAGTTTTTACCGGCCATTCCATATTTGATTGACCTGAACAAATCCAAACATCTCCAATTAAAATATCGCTTATAATTATTGATTCTTTACCTGATTTAATAGTCATTTCATAAGGGCCTCCTTCTTTCATTTCTGGTAAATCAATTTTCCAGTCACCTTTTGAATCTGTTTTGGTTTTATAGCTTTTATTATTAAATAATATTGAAACGGTTTTCATTTCGTTATTTGATCCCCAAATATTAATTTTATGATTTCTTTGAATAACCATATGGTTATTAAAAAGCTTGGAAACCTTTAGTTGAGAAAACATACTGGTACTTACTAATAAAGTAGCCAGAATAATTAGGTAATTTGTTGCTTTTAATTTCATTTTAATATTTATTTAATTTATTCAATTTTGTTTTTTTGGATTAAAGAATTAACAATTTTTAATTTATACTTAATTGTAAATAATTAATATTAAAATGGTTCTAAAAATCCTTTAATTTTTTATATCTCATTAATGCTTCTACAAAATAATAATCTGCATACGACAATGGGACATCAACTTCTGTGTTTGCCGGTAAATGACCAACTCCGTGTTTAAGAATAAAATTAGCATTATTTCCAAGAGCATTGCGATATTTGGATGAACTTAATGTCCGAATTTGTGTTTCTGCTGTTTTTAAATATTTAGCTGAATTAACACTATTTGTATATTCACTTAACTCAATAAGAGCTGAACACATAATTGCACCAGCAGAAGCATCTTTATAAGTATCGGGAATATTTGGCGCATTAAAATCCCAAAACGGAATTTTGTCTTCTGGGAAATTAGGATGATTTAATATAAATGAAGCAATATTTTCAGCTTGTTTTAAATATTCAATATTTTTTGTAAACCTATACATTAAAGTATAACCATACAAACCCCAAGCTTGCCCTCGTGCCCAAGACGATTCATTATTAAAACCTTGTGCTGAGTTTTTAATAACTGCCTTGCCCGTTATTGTATCGTAACTTACTACATGATAAGAACTGTTGTCTTTTCTAAAATGATTTTGGAGTGTTGTATTTGAGTGAGTAATTGCTATATTTTTAAAATCAGGATTTATAAATTCATCTGCAGACCACATTAGCAATTCCAAATTCATCATATTATCAATAATAACCGGATATTGCCAATTATTGTTTGGACCACCACTATCCCAAGATTTAATAGTTTTTGTTGTTGTATTGAAACGAGTTGATAATGAATTTGATGCATTAAGTATCACTTCTAAATAAGCTTGATCTTTCGTTAATCTATATGCATTTCCAAAACTGCAAAAAATCATAAAGCCTACATCATGGTTATCAGTTGTAAACTGTTGGTCTTTTACGCGCAATGTGTAATCAATAGCCCAATTTTTAACTTCTTCGCTGTTGGAATTTTCATATAAATACCATAATGTGCCTGGAAAGAATCCGCTAACCCACCAGCTAGAATTACAAGTTTCTAGGTTTCCAAAACGATCTGTTGTTTTCGGTAGCAAACTATTTTTATCTTTTAATGACACTGCCATTTTTAAACTTTGTTGTAAAGAAAATTCTAATGATTCATTTACAATTGATTCAATTGTTTGTTCATTTGTTGTATTGGAATTTTTGCAACATCCAAAAAGTATAAAAAGTAATCCAATTATTAAAAAGCTAGTGTGTTTTTTATTTATAATTTTCATTTATTTAAGTTGATGTCTTTCTTATTTTTTATTAAATTTTAGTTAGTTTAATGTATCAAAAATAATTATTTAGGATTGTTTTTTATACGCCTTTATTGTCTTTATATAGACTTTTTTTATCAAATTTTGTTATTTAATTAAAAGTTTTATAGTAATTTATTACAAAGTTTAAAGGTTTTATGTAGTGGCTGTTTATTTGAGGTAAAGTGAAGTTTTTAATTCAAAAATATAGGCGATTAGTACTATTTTGTCAAAAAATTATTTAATTTGGTACATTAGGATTTAATTATTAAATGATTTGTTCAGTTTAATTAAATGGATAGAAATTTTCATAGAGAAATAACACCAATTGCACCTGAAGATAGCTTTCAGGTTTTTGATCGTATTAAAGATGATTTTGATTTTCCTATTCATTTCCATCCAGAATATGAATTAAATTTTATTTTTAACGGAAAGGGAGTTAGAAGAGTTGTTGGAGATAGTATGGAAGAAATTAATGATATTGAATTGGTTTTAATTGGTCCTAATTTAGAACATTGTTGGGAATTATATAATTGTACAAGTAAAAAAATTAATGAAATTACAATTCAATTTCATAATGATTTATTTGATGATAAAATGTTGTCTCGTAGAATTTTTAAACCCATTAAAGATATGTTTGATAGGTCTAATTATGGGATTCTTTTTTCAAAAAAAATTGCATATGAGTTAAAAGAAAGAATTCAGGCTTTATCTAAAATAGACAGTATAGATTATTTAATGGAGCTTATTTCAATTCTTCAGGATTTAGCTAACTCTAGAAATCAACGTTTGCTTTCTACGTATACTTCTCAAAATAAAACATTCGAAAATAGTGATAAAATAAAAAAGGTATATGAATATATTCATGAGAATTTTAATCGTAAAATTTTACTTTCAGAAATTTCAGAAATTGTAAATATGAGCCCAGTTACTTTTAATAGATTTATTAAGAAACGAACTGGAAAAACTTTTGTTGAATATACAAACGATACCAGAATTAGTTATGCTACAAGATGGTTAATTGAAACAGATTTAAGTATTAGTGAAATAAGTTTTAAATGTGGATTTAATAATATAGCCAATTTTAATAGAGTATTTAAAAAATGTAAAAATGCTACTCCAACTGAATATAGAGAAAAGTTTGAAGGCATTAAGAGAGTGTTATAAGCTTAATATTACCTTATAAATATTTATATGAGCAGAATAATAAATAGAGAAATAACACAGCTTGAACCTGAAAATGGTTTTTTAGTAATAAATAGGTTAAAGAAAAAATTCGATTTTCCAATCCATTTTCATCCAGAATATGAACTTAACTTTATTCAAAATGGTAAAGGTGTTAGAAGGGTAGTGGGTAATAGTATGGAAGAATTAGATGATATAGAGCTTGTTTTAGTGGGACCATATGTTGTTCACGGATGGGAAACACATATTTGTGAGAGTGATATTATTTATGAAATGACGATTCAATTCAATAATAGTATTTTTGATGATAATCTACTGTCTCTTAGGATGTTTAAGCCCATAAGAGATATGTTAGAACGATCTAAACACGGAATTCTATTTTCTAAAAATATATCTTTGGAAATAATGCCTAAAATTAAAGAATTTTCAAAAATTGAAAATATTGAAGATTTTATAAAATTATTGAGAGTTCTTCAGAAATTAGCAAAATCTAAAGGACAAAAATTACTATCTACTGCTGTTTCTAGTAAAAATGAATACGAGCAAAGTAAACGAATTAAAGAGGTTTATGAGTTTGTTCAGGAAAATTATAATAGAAAAATTTCTTTAACAGAAATTTCTAATTTAATAAATATGACACCTGTTTCATTTAATAGATTTATAAAAAAACGAACAGGAAAAACATTTATTGATTATGTTAACAATACGCGCCTAAGTTTTGCTACAAAGTTGTTAATTGAAACAGATTTAAATATTGGAGAAATTGGTTTTAAAAGTGGCTTTAATAACATTGCTAATTTTAACAGAATTTTTAAAAAGGTAAAAAAATGTACTCCAAATGAATATAGATTGAGGTTTGAAAGAATTAATTAAGCTAATAATTTCTCATCTGAATATTTTAGTTTTATAAATTCAAATTGAATAAAATGGATACAAGATTTATGTTTTTAATAGTTATAGTACTATTTTATAGTTGTAAAGAAAAAACAACATCTAATACTACATTTTATAAATCAAGTAATTCAGCATTTAATTATCAGGGGAGAACAGAGATTATTAAAGATAGTTGTAAAGTTTTAATAAGTTCAGCAGCTTCAGTTGAATTTTTTGCGAAAGGAAATACAATAAATTTACTTTTACAATCTGGTAATAATACTCATAATTATGCAGTAATTACTTTAAATGGCAAATATCTGAACCGTTATAAAATAAGTTCAGATTCAATAACAAAAATATTCTTAGAACTCCCAATAGATAAAACTAATAAAATTGGAGTTTTTAAAGCAACAGAAGCGGCGAGTGGAGATTTATTTTTTTATGGTGTTGAGGCTGAAGAAATTAACCCTATTATAAATGATAGAAAATGTTTTATTGAGTTTATTGGTGATTCAGTTACCTGTGGAGCTGCGGCTGACACAAGTGATGTGCCTTGTAATGCCGGTGAATATTTAGATCAGCATAATGCATATTTAGCTTTTGGACCAAGGGTTGCAAGAGATTTGAATTTGAATTTTATGTTGAGTTCTGTTTCAGGAATTGGAATCTATAGAAATTGGAACGATGAAAACATTGAAGAACCGATTATGCCTCAAGTTTATGAAAACTTATATTTGAATTTAGATGATTCGAAAAAATATGACTTTTCTATAAAACCTGATATAGTAAATATTTGCCTTGGCACAAATGATTTATCATATGGGGATGGCGTAAAACCACGTTTACTTTTTAATAGAGAAAAATTTGTAGAAAACTATATAAGTTTTGTTGAAATAGTTTATTCATATTATCCAAACACAAAAATTGTTTTAATGAATAGCCCAATGATTGGTGGCAAAACAAATTTACTCTTAATGGATTGCTTAAAAGAAGTGCAAAATTTTTATGCAGAAAAAAATAAGTCAATTCAATTATTTGAATTGGATTCAGTTTATAATAATGGTTGTACAACACATCCAAATATTAACGAACATGAGGCAATTGCACAAAAATTAGCTCCTTTTTATGAAAATATTTTAAATAATTAGTTTATTAATCTTTATTAATAAGTTTATTATTTGCTGTTTTAATTAATTCGAGTGTTGAAATGTCGGACGAAAATACCGAGTTCAATCCTTGTGGTTCTTGTGGTGGGTCAGCAGAAAAATCATCACCATGCATCCATTTTCCACTTTCAGGATTGGTTTTAGCATAACCCGCAAATCCCCAAAAATTTAAACCTGCCAAAACACCTTGCTGTTTTTCACTTTCTGTAATTCTTTCAAAAATAGCATTATAAAAAGTATTTCTATTTTCAATGGAAGCCTCAGGAGATAAACTTTCTTTTTCGCGAGGAAAACCAAACTCAGACATAACAATTGGTTTATGTTGTTTTTTAGCTATTTCAATGTGCTCATCCATATAGGCATTGGCTCTTTCAATAGATAACTGAGTTGTTTCTGTTTCGTTATTGATATCATACCATCCCCAGTTTTTTGGCCACATATGCATAGTTAAATAGTCAATATTTTTATTGGAATGCAATCTATCATACATTTCAATATCTTGTAAATAACTTGCTTTTCCTTCTGCTCCTGTAGAAATTAAATGTGTTGAATCCAAAGATTCTATAATAGCTACAGTTTCACTTAGCCAACTCGCAAATGCTTTTTCGTGGTTTGGATTTATTAATACTCTAGGTTCATTAGCAACTTGCCAAGACATAATTGCATTATCTTCAGAATATTTTTTACCAGTGTATGCATTTCTTCTACCAATAATAAATTTAATATGTTTGTAAAATGCTTCTTTACACGGTTCACAAGAATGAAATTGCTTTGTATAATTCATATATTCATTCCATGTATATTCTTCTAAAAAAGGGTTTGGGACTTTTCCATAACCATTCCATTCAAGGTATTGAGACATTCCACCTGACCAAATCCAGTTATTGTTTAAATATAAAACAGCATACATATTGCGCTTACGCATTTCTGCCATTAAAAAATCTAAACCATCTAACAAATCCTCATTATAAACACCTTGTTCATATTGCAATGCAGGATGCACTCTAGAATCTCCACCATCACCTTCAGCACCTACTAAAATTCTCAAATTGTCTATTCCGACAGATTTCATTAAATCTAATTCGTTAATAAGTCGCTCTCTGTCACCTATATTCTTAGCTCCAATTAAAGGACCATACCAGTAATTTGTTCCAACAAAATAATATGGATTTTCACCTTTATAAAATTTTGAATCTTTAACTGAAATTAAGGCAATTGTATCTTTCGATTCAATCTTTTCAATTGGTTTAACCTCTTTATTTTTACATGAAAATAGTAAAGATATTATAAGGGTAATGACGATGAATTTTTTAGGTTTTAACATAGGATATTAATTTAATTTTAAATATAAATTTACCAATTCCTTTTGAAAATAACTTCTGTATTATTTATTATATGAAGTTACAACAAACATAGATTTATTCTTTATTTCACTTATTTAAAACAATACAGGCCCTAGAAGTATGATATGGTGCTTTCCACATACCTATTTTGTAATCTGAGGTGTATAATTTTCCTTCTTTATTAACTCTCCAAAACCATTCACCATTTGTTTTGTCAATTATTTTTGTTTGGATAAAATTTAAAATTTTAGTTGAAATTATAAGGTATTTTTCATCTTTAGTAATATTATATGCATAGCGCAGTCCAACTAATGCTTCAGCTTGTGGCCACCAATGTTTATCGCCATCTAATCTACCATTTTTTGGTTCGTAGTCATTCATTACACCACCATCTATATCAACCCCATTTTCAATAAAAACATCTGCAATTAATACAGCAACTCTTTCTGTTTCAATTATTAATTTCTCGTCTTCAATAACTTTTGCAGCTTCAATTAATAACCATGCGGTTTCAATATCATGGCCAAAAGAAATTACACTGCTTTTTAAATTCCACTGTTCATCAAAAAATAAGTTTAAATTGTTATTTGAATTTAAAAATTTAGTCAGAAATAAGTTGATTAAATCTTCTAAATTATTTTTTAAACTTTCATTTTTGTAAACTTTGTAAAGATTTGTGTAAGCTTCTAAAACGTGTAAATGCGTGTTCATAGTTTTAGCCTCATTTTCATCTTTATCACTTAACCTCATATCTGCAATTGGCGACCAATCTATATTAAAAGCTTCAATATACCCCTTAAATATATAGTCTTTAGCGTACTTTTCAACAAGTTCATAAAGTTCAATGGCCCAGATTAAGGGTTCTTTGTTTTTTGAAAACATATAATATTCAGACAAAGCATAAATCATAAATGCTTGTGCATAAACCTGTTTTCTGGTATTTATTGGGTTTCCTTCCGCATCTAATTCCCAAAAAACCCCACCAGAATTTTTATCGTTAAAATAAGTTTTTAAATAATTATAAGAACGTACACATAATATTTTGTACGAATCTGTTTTTAAATGATTTGATGCCGCTGAAAAAGACCATAATATTCGTGAGTTTAAAATAATTCCTTTTGATGCATTTGGAATTAAATTGTTATAATGATCTCTTTCGCCAACAAAACCGCCATTAACTTCATCAATAGAATTAGTACTCCAATATTTTAAAATGTTTTGAAGTTCTTTAGCTAATGAAACCGAAACTTCTTCTACTAATTTATGCATTAATACAATCCTTTATTTTTTTCAATTAACTCTAAAATTGTTTCAACAGAACCTGTTGAAGTAAATTTATCTTCCGGACTATTCGTTACATAATCTACTAAAATATCAACAGAAGTAGTTGCTACGTGCATTCTTGTATCAGATGATGCGTAATAAATATAAACTGAACCATCTTCGTTTTCAATCCAACCATTTGTAAATAATACATTTGAAACATCACCTAAAGTTTCTTTATAATTTGGAGCCATAAAATAACCTGCCGGATGATGAATTACTTTAGTAACATCATCTAAAGATGTCATAAACATATATAAAGTATAACGTAATCCTGCAGCTGTGTTTCTTACACCATGAGCTAAATGTAACCAACCTTTAGATGTTTTTATTGGAGCTGGACCTTGTCCGTTTTTTAATTCGTAAACAGTGTGATAAACTTTGTTTGTAAATATTTTTTCGTCTGTAACAATTGGTTCTGTCATATCTTTCACATAACCAAATCCAATTCCGCCACCTTTTCCAATATCAATAAATCCATCTTGAGGTCTGGTATAAAGGCCATATTTACCATTAATAAATTCTGGGTGCAAAACAACATTGCGTTGCTGGCCTGTATTAGAGACTAAATCGGGTAATCTTTCCCATTTTAATAAATCTTTAGTACGAACAATTCCTGCATTTGCAATTGCTGAGCTAGTATCTCCAACTGGAGCACTTGGATCTTTTCTTTCTGTACAAAATATACCGTAAATCCAACCATCTTCATGTAATGTTAAACGCATATCATATACGTTTGTGTCTGGATTTCCTTCAATTTGAGGTATAACACAAGGCTTATCCCAAAATTTGAAATTATCAATTCCATTAGGACTTTCAGCAATTGCGAAGAACGATTTTCTATCGTTTCCTTCAACTCTTGCACACAGTAAAAATTTATCATTTAATTTAATTGCTCCTGCATTAAAAGCGGCATTAATTCCAATTCTTTCCATACCAAATGGATTGGTTTTAGGATTTAAATCGTATCTCCAATGAATTGGCGCATGTGCTGCGGTTAATACTGGGTTTTTGTACCTTTTAAAAATTCCATTTGTTTTTGAAACAGGATTATTTTTTTTGCTTACTAATTTATTGTAACGCTTTTTTTCTTCAATAAAGGTTTTGAATTTCTTTTTCAGTTCCATAATAAATTGTTGTTTAATCTAATTCTTCTTCTAATTTGTTCCACCAGAATTTTTTCAGTAAAACAACACACACTACTAATACTGCTATTGAAATATACACAGGTGTACTTTGTCTGAAAATAATATACATTGGTAAAATTACTAATGCAGTTTGTGCTACAATCCCTATAAATACGTTAAACATATCCATACCAAAATCTTTATTTTTCTTAAAGTTTGGATTTTCAGCTAATAATTTTTCATATACTGGTTTCCAGAATCCCCAAGGTCTAACGTTTTTATAAAAATCTTTTAAAACAACTTCTTCAGTTGGAGGAGCAGAATAAGTTCCAATTATACTTCCAATTAGCGACACGACTAATAAAATAGGGAATAAGTACAATTCATTTACATCGGGAAAAATAAAAGTTGGAACAATGTAAGCGGAAACTAAACCAGCAACCATTCCCCAGAAAAATCCTTCACCATTAAATCTCCACCAATGCCATTTTAAAATATTAGCCCCTACATAACTTCCATATAATACCGAAACAATTATATTCAAAATTGCATTTACGTTTTCGGCATAAAAACCTAAAACAATACTTACAATAACTACAATAATTCCAGTTATGTAATTCATATTTTTAATCTGATTTGTTGTAGCTTCAGGTTTTGTATATTTTAAATAAATATCATTAACTAAATATGCTTGAGCGGCATTTAATGTACCTGCAAATGTTGACATAAATGCAGCAATTAAACCAGCTAATAATAATCCTAACAACCCAACAGGTACAAATTCTTTTATTGCTGTAGGTAATATTAATTCAAAATCAATATTTCCAGTTAAATTTAATAAATCTAGTTTATAGTAATAAACTAATGCTAAGGCTGCAAAACCAGCAATCATTAAATATCTAATAGGCATTAAAATTACCGATACAAAACCACTCATTTTGGCTGCTTCTTCAGGTGATTTTGTGGATAGTATTTTTTGCATATCGTATGTAGGTGCAGGGCCAGCAATACTTACTAGTACACCTTTAAATAACATCATTAAAATTAAATATGTAAATAATCCAAATCCATCGCTTTCAATTTTTTCGGTTACCTCGGGAATAATACTACTCCAATCCATATCTAAACCACCTTTAAACGGACTCATCCAACCTTCAGGAACATTAAGTCCTCCTGTTCCAATTGCCTGAAACCCTAAATAACCTATAACTAATGCTGCAACTGTCATAATTGCAAATTGTACAACATCTGCCCAAACTATACCAGACATACCACCTAATAATGAATAAAATACTGCAAAAATTGTAAACATGGTACCATAAAAATGAGGCACATATTCAGGTGAAATATTAAAAGGAATATAATTGCTAACAACTTCCCAAGGAATAAATATTTCAACAAATTTTCCTAAACCAATAAATCCGTAAGCTAAGTATCCAAGACAAACAACTAAAGCAAATACTACAACAATAATATGTGACATTTTAGCACCTTTTCCAAAACCAAAACGAGTACCAATCCATTCCGCACCAGTTGTTGCATTAGAACGTCTCAACCATTTTGATAAATAAACCATTAAGAATATTTGATTAAAAACAGGCCATAACCAAGGAATCCAAGCACTTTTTATTCCGTAAACAAACATCAAAGTTACTAGCCAAATTGTACCTGAAATATCAAACATTCCTGAGGCATTGGAAAGACCAAGCATGTACCAAGGAATTGATTTACCTCCTAATAAATAATCATCTTTACTCCTTTGTGCTCGTTTTCTAAGTACAAGGCCGATTACAACAATTGTAATTAAATACAATGCTATAATTAAAATGTCTACTGTATGTAATAATTCCATAAGATTCGGTTAATTGATGTTAGCGTTAATATCTTTTAAAAATAAAGTTTTTGGTAATTTTTCAAATTCAATAAAATCAGACTCATTTAATTGTCCGTTGTATGGCATATAATGATGCTTTGTATCGTAATTTCTCCAAGTTAAAACCCAAGATATTCCAGAGTTTTCAATTGCAGGATACAACACTTTTGTAAACCATTTTTCAGTTTTTAGAGATTCTAAACCTGTTTCTGAAAAAGCATATAATTTATTTTTTTCAGTTGCTATTTTTTTTACAATTTCTAAATCGTGAATAACTGCTTTTTGGTATGCTTCGGCATTGTTAAAATCATAAATATCAATTCCCAAAATGTCTACATAATCATCGCCAGGATAATATTTTAAATAATTATCATTTGGATTTAGTTTATTTGGTGAATAAGCGTATAAAATGTTGTGTAAATTGTGTTTGTCTCTTAGTAATTCCACAGTTTCTTTCCACAAAGTAATGTAATCATTTGCTTCACAGTTAGCACCTCCCCACCAAAACCATGAGCCATTCATTTCATGAAAAGGTCTAAAAATTACGGGAATTACTTCGCCATTAATTTGTAATGTTTGCATAAAACTTGCAACTCTTGACACCCATAATTCGTATTTTTCTCGCTGATCACCACCTTTAATAATATTTGGAATAGCTGATGTTTGATCCCAAGAATTTCCTCCAGTTACAGGGTTGTTTAAATGCCAGCTAATAGTAATAATTCCTCCTCTTTTATGAGCATCAATTATTAAATTTGTCATTGCATTAAAAGGAACTGTGTCCAAATTATAGGATTTATCAATTTCAATCCAACCTAAATCAAAGCCAAATACAGCAGGAAAATCACCAGTTACTTTTTCGACATCGCTTTTTATGGTTGTGGTATCATCCTTATAATTCCAACCTAAACCATAAGAAGTATCATCTTGATGACCAATTGCAAAACCTTTTTTCGAAATTTCTAATAGCCTGTTATGAAGTGCAATTGTTTTTTCAGAAGCTTTTTTATCAACCAAAATAGGTTTTTTAATATCCTTTTTTTCATCGCAATTGCAGGAAGTTACAAAAAGAAAAATTATGAAAATTGAAATTATATTGTACAATTTCTGGTTTCTGTAAAAATTTATACTATTTATCATTTTAAACGATTTAGAAATTATTAATTAAAAGTAAATCTATTTTGTTTATACCTAGAATATTATTTTCAAATTTAAGTATATACTTATGTATATGTTGATATTATTTTATCAAAACGCTAAAATATAATTACAATTTATTTATTCTGTAAAAAAATATGAATTAATAAACATAAATTAACTATCTGTATATCAGTAGTTAATACTTATGAAATGGACTTTTGTAAATTAAGATTAAGCAATTTTTTATATAAAAATCAGTAGTTGAAATTATCTTATTGATATATGATAAAATAATATTAACAAATAGGTTGGTATTAGATTTAACTTTACATGGTCTTAAACAAAAATCTTAGGGATTTTGTAAGGTTTTAATTTAATTTATAAGATATGAAGAAATTGGTAGTAGTATTTTTAGTTTTATTTTCTATAAATACATTTTCACAAAAGTTTGAAGGATTAGCAGAAACTCCACCATTAGGATGGAATAGCTGGAACACTTTTGCAACAGATATAAATGAAGAATTAGTAAAAGGGATTGCAGATAAATTTATTGAATTAGGTTTAAAGGATGCCGGTTATGAATACATTGTTTTAGACGATGGATGGATGGCTAAAGAAAGGGATGCAAATGGTAATTTAGTTGCAGATCCTATTAAATTTCCTAGTGGAATGAAAGCTTTAGCTGACTATATTCATTCAAAAGGATTAAAGTTTGGTATTTATAATTGTGCTGGTTCTAAAACATGTGGAGGGTATCCAGGTAGTCGTGGATTTGAATATCAAGATGCGCGCTTATATGCTTCTTGGGATGTTGATTATTTAAAATATGACTGGTGTAATACCGAAAAATTAAATGCAGAAGGAGCTTATATGACAATGCGTGATGCATTAAAAAAAGCAGGAAGACCAATTGTTTTTAGTATTTGTGAATGGGGAGATAATGAACCTTGGAAATGGGCGAAAGATGTTGGACATTCTTGGAGAGCAACAGGAGATATTATTAATTGCTGGGATTGTGAAATAGGTCACGGATCGTGGTCGTCTAAAGGAGTTTGGAAAATTATTAATTTGCGTGAAGATTTAAGAAAGTTTGCTGGACCTGGGCATTGGAATGATTATGATATGATGGAGGTTGGTAATGGAATGACGGACGCAGAAGATAGAAGTCATTTTGCAATGTGGAGTATGTTAGCTTCACCTTTAATTATGGGTAATGATTTAAGAACTGCTTCTAAAGAAACTATTAAAACATTGGCTAATAAAGAAGTTATTGCCGTAAACCAAGATAAATTAGGAATTCAAGGATTTCGCTATTCAAACGAAAATAATTTTGAAATATGGTTAAAACCTTTAGAAAATGATGCTTGGGCAATGACATTTGTTAATATGAGCGATGCTACTAAAAGAATTGATTTTGATTGGATGAAACATGGTTTTGGTGATGACCTTAATGGGAAATGGGTAGATTTAAAACAGCAAAAATTTAATATTAGAGATTTATATAATCATAAAAATATTGGCGATACTGCTTCAAATTTAAAAGCTGAAATTGGTTCTCATGATGTTTTAATGCTAAAATTGGTAAAAAAATAATATTATTTAAATTATTTAAAAAAAGTAAAAAGCCTTTATTTAAAGGCTTTTTACTTTTTTAGTATAAAATAATGGTTTTTTAACAAGCTTCAAAAATCTGATTTTTAAGAGGAAACTTAAAAATAGCTTTACAAATAATGGCATCTTCAGGGTTGTTTTCAATTGTAACCACAACTAATAGTTGTAGTTCAGCCTGAGTTAATTTTTTAATTTGAGATTTTAATAAAAGCGTATCATTTAAATACGCATTTTTTAAAATTTGTAACTTATATAACTGTGGTGTAGGATGTAAAAGCGCTATTTTATTCAATATTACTTCTTTAGAAAAATGTTCCATTTCATGATATAAAACATTAGGTAAAAGAGCGTTATTATTGTTGGTGGTATTTGGTGTAACGATAAATCGTTTTTTAGGACTAGCAACTAAATTTTTTGAAGTGTTCATATCTAATTTATTTAAGTATTTATAATTATGGGTATTGGAATTGGTGTATTATTATTTGAAATTAGCTGCTTACATAGCATCAAAATTGCCGAATAGACCTGTTGTTGAATGTTAAAATGTTTCATAATAGTTGTTTTTAATGATTAATTTATTATATAAAAAAAAGGTGCTTTTTGTAAAAAGCACCTTTTTAAAATTTATCTATTTAAATTTATTTTTAATTTATAATGAAAGTGCTTTTTGAAACGAATACATGTTGTTGCTTTAAATAACGCATATCATATACAGTACAAATCGATTTGGAAATAGACTTCACATTCATAAGAATGGATGATAAAACTGAATATATTGTTGTAAAAACTTTCATAATATATATCAAAATTAAAAAATATATGTAGTTATAAAAGAAAATTAATATTAATTTATACTTAATGCCGCTTTTCATGTAAATTTGCAGTAATAAATTAATGCAATAATTATGGCAAGTATAAAAAATTTAAAAAAGGATATTAATTACGTTTTAGGTGATATTATTGAAGAATGTTACACATGGGAAATATTAAATCCTAAAGCGGATAAAAAGGCAACAGAAAAAATTATTGATGAAGCTATTGAAGCGTTTGATGCCTTAATTGAGAAAGTAAATTTAAAGAAAGTTGAAAACTCAAAAAAACATTACAAAGCAATTACTAGTGAACTTGAAAAAACTGCTATTAAATTAATTGAAAAAGTAAATAAATTATAGCTTTTTGATTTTCAATTAGATACATTTTTAATTTTAAAATGTGGTTTTTTTTGTTTAAATTAGTATAATAATTATTATAACTAAAACGTTCATAATTGTACCAACTAAAAAATTTTTAATTTATGGCAAGAGCAATGTTTGAGTATACTAAAACTGTACTCGAAAAAGTAAGCTTTAATTTAGAATTGTTTAAAAAAGAATTGGAAAAAGCAGTAAATAGACTATTACCTTATGAAGTAAAAGAATTGTATGTTTGGTTACAAGAATTCACTTTTAATAAACCAGATCTTCATAAATGTCTAGCTTTAGTAGAATCTAATAAAAGGAGCCTTTAGGCTCCTTTTTTTTGTATTGGACTAACTATTTTAACATCGTTAAAGGCAATTACTCCTCTAATTAATCCATCAATAACATTTTTTAGAGCTTCTATTAAATGAATTTTTAAATGAGATTTATGATAAATAATACTTACTTCTCTTGCAGGTACTGGTTTTTTAAACTCTCTTAAATACTTTTTATCATTATCATTTAAATCTAAGGTTTGTAAATAAGGCAATAAAGTCATCCCAAGTCCTTCTTTTGATAGTTTTATTAAAGTGTTAAAACTACCACTGTGCAATTGGAAATGCTGATTTTTATTACCGAATGTACTACATAAATTTATGATATTTTCTTTAAAGCAATGCCCATCTTCAAGCAATAAGATATCATTAATGTCTAAATTTTCAACTTCTAGTGTACTTTTATTAAATAAACGATGTTCACTAGGTACAAATCCTACAAAAGGTTCATAATACAAAACATGTTCTTTTATACTTTCATTTTCAAGTGGCGTAGCAGCAATTGCAACATCAATATGTCCTTCTTTTAATTTATTTATAATTTCTTCTGTAGTAAGTTCTTCTATCTTTAAATTAATTTTCGGATACTTTTTTATAAATGTTTTTAAAAATATAGGCAATAATGTTGGCATAACTGTTGGTATAATTCCTAATTTAAAATCACCACCAATAAATCCTTTTTGTTGATCTACAATATCAGTAATTCTATTACTTTCATCAACAATAATTTTTGCCTGTTCAACAATTTTTTTTCCAATTTCAGTTAACTGAATTGGTTTTTTATTTCTGTTAAAAACTTTTGTTTCTAGCTCATCTTCTAATTTTTGAATTTGCATACTCAAAGTTGGCTGAGTTACAAAGCAATGTTCTGATGCAACTGTGAAATTTTGGTATTCAGCTACTGCTAAAACATATTTTAATTGTGTTATTGTCATTACTATAAATATTTACGATAAAGATATTAAAACTATCGATAATGATTATACTAATTGACATCTTTTTTTGAATAATTTTGAAGTATAAAAAATAAATAATAATTATAAATTAAAGTATATATAATGAACACAACAATTATTGGATTAAACAAGAAAGAGACAGAAAACTTAACAATTAGTTTAAATTATTTATTGGCAAATTTTCAAGTTTATTACCAAAGTTTAAGAGGTTTACATTGGAATATTAAAGGAAAGTCATTTTTTGAATTACACGTAAAATTTGAGGAATTTTATACAGATTCACAAGAGAAAATTGATTTAATAGCAGAAAGGATTTTAACATTAGGCGGAAGGCCATTACACACATTTGAAGACTATACAAAATTGGCTAAAGTTCCTGTAGGAAAAAACGTTACAAATGATGTTGAATCAGTAATTTTAGTAGTAAATTCTTTATCAGAGTTATTAAAAATTGAAAGAAATATATTAAATGAATCTGATGAAGCTAATGATGAAGGAACAAATTCTATGATGAGTGATTTTATTGCTGAGCAAGAAAAAACTATTTGGATGTTAAATTCTTGGTTAAACTAAATAACTAAATAGTCAAAAAAAAAAGTCGTTTTCAATTATTGAAAACGACTTTTTTTAATATATATCCCAAAATTTACGTTTTTTATCTAATGCTTCTTCTTGACGTTTGTATTCTTCTGCAGGAATTACTTTTAAAAACGAAGGATCTTGTTCTATTTCAATTTCTATTCTTTTAACAATTTCCTCAACAGTATCATTTTTATAATCAATCTCCATTGGAGGTTTAATTACCATTGATTGTAATATATTTCTTTTTTTTATCAATAAGCCTTTTTTATCAAAAGAACGTCTAAAACCATCAATAACAATTGGAATAACGACAGGTTTATAGGTTTTAATAATATGTGCAGTACCTCTTCTTATAGGCCTAAAAGGTTTTGTAGTTCCTTGTGGAAATGTAATAACCCAGCCATCATCTAAGGCTTTTTTAATATTGCTAATATCAGACATTTTTACTTGCCTATTAACTTCTTTACCAGCACTTCTCCAAGTTCTATCAATGGAAATTGAACCGGTATAGGCAAATACTTTTGGTAAAAAACCAGATTTCATAGTTTCTGAAGCGGCGATATAATAAATATTTAATTTTGGATGCCAAATGTATCCTACATTTTTTAATGTATCAACTCTACCTTTTAATGATGCATTAAAAACGTGTAACATTGCGGCTACATCAGCAAAATATGTTTGGTGATTTGAAACAAATAAAACATTTGTTTCAGGAAGATCTCTTATAATTTCGGAACCTTCAATTTGAAGACTGTTAAATCTACGGTATCTGCCGTGAGAAACAACTCCAAAAATACGAATCAGCCATTTTTTTATAAATAAAATATGCCCGAACGGATTTCTTTTGAAAATTGGCATTTAGTTGGTTTTGGTTAATACAAATTTAGCAAAAATTAATTAGATAACTTTTATTAGTTCTTTAATCTCACTTAGCATCATTGCGGTTGCTCCCCAAACTATATAATTGTTTAGTTTAAAGCAAGGTACCTCAATATTTTTGGCATATGAAGTTGAAAGATTTGTTGAGGTAATTGCTGAGTCACATAAAAAATCCGTTACATTAACTTCTATTAAATCTTCAACTTCGTGATTTTTTGTAAATACAGGAGTATAATCTAAATAGCTCAAATAAGGGGTTACAACAAAATTACTTGGCGGTATAAAAACGTCCGTCATTTTTTTGAAAATTGAAACGTCATTTTTAACAATTCCAATTTCTTCATAAGCCTCTCTTAATGCTGTTTGATCCAATGAAACATCTTTTAAATCGAACTTACCACCAGGAAAACTAATCTGAGAAGAATGTGTGCCATTATAACTCGCTCTAAGAGTTAATAAGAAACTCATTTTTCCTTTATTATTTGGATAAAAAATAACTAATACTGCTGCTTTTTTAGGATTGTTAGCTTTTATTTTTTCTTCTGAAAACTGTTTTCTAAGTTTTGGAGCTAATTTAAATTGTGCTTCTAATCCACCAATTTCTGCGTTGGATAGTTTTTGAATGTGCTTTTTAAAATTAGAAAATTCCATATTATTTTTTTGTGTAAAAGGTTGGTAGAGATAAATGAAACTTCACGGCAACCAGTCTAATGGAAATTATTATAAATGATGTTGAAACATAAATAATAGATTCTGGAACATTAAAATGATGCAAAACTAAAAATGTAATTGAACCAAAAACACAGGCAGTTGCGTAAATTTCTTTTCTGAAAATTACAGGAATCTCGTTACATAAAATATCACGAATTACACCACCGAAAGAGGCAGACATTGTTGCTATGGAAATTATAACAATAGGGTGAAAGTTGTAGTTTAACCCAATTTCTGTACCCATTATTGTATAAAGTCCAAGTCCAATAGTATCAAACAAAAAAAGCGATTTATTTAAGTACTTTAATTTTTTTCTAAAAATAATTGCAAAAATATATGAAGCCATAATTAGAAAAATTACTTCCGTGTTTTTCATCCAAAAAACTGGTTTTGCACCAATTAATACATCTCTTAAAGTTCCACCACCAACCGAAGTTGTAAATGCAATTATAAAGACTCCAAATGGATCTAATTTTTTTTTCATAGCAACTAGAGATCCCGAAATTGCAAAGGAAATGATTCCTAAAATATCTAAAACGTGAAAAAGCGTCATTACATTTGTTGTGTGAAATAGTTATAATCTTTTATTACAATATCAATTAATTCAGTAGGTTTTAATTCAGAATTAATTCCAGTAATTTCGATGATCTTTTTATGTAATTTAACAATTGTTTTATAGTTGCCTTTTCTTTTCGCTTTAAGATAAAGCTCTTTAATTGTTTGAATATCAGTATCGGAAAGCATTGTTACTTGTGGAAATGTTGGTTTGTATTCCACTGGAATATCAACTGCTAATGTGCTATTTATTGAAAAATTTTTTCTTTCTGAAATTACTGTAGTTCCAGCTGCGAGATCACCTAATCGTTGGCCTTTTCCATTCAATAAAATAGTTAATAAAGCTATTGAGCCTGATGCAAGAGTTATATCAATAATTCTCAAAATCCATCTTATTAAAAAGCTGCCAAAAGTTGGTTTTGACCCATCAATTTTAACAACTCTAATTTTGTTAAAATATTTTCCCGGAGTTTGTCCGTTCATTAAGGTTTCAAAAAGTAAACTATAAAAAAATACAGGTAAACTTAATAATGAGTAAAAAACAAAAATATTTTCGGTTGGCATATAACCCAAAGCATTTAATACAAGTAGTATAAATGTATAATAAGCACCAATAATTAACATATCAATTAGAAAAGCACCAATTCTAGTACTCAATGGAGCAACATTTTGTTGAATGGTAATATTTTGTGCTGTTTCAATTTGAAAATTATCCATTTTTAGTATTTAATCTCTTTGGATGATACAATTGTATTTTTTACATTCGTTAACTTAATATTCAATATCAACAATTGCTATATTGAAAAAGCAAAAGTATAAAAAATGCGGGAAGCATCATTTGTAAAAAGAAACAAAAATAAATGGCTTTTATTTGAAAATGTTCTTGATAATAAAGAACAGATTTCACCTGATAAGTTGTCGGATTTATACATTGAAATTACGGATGATTTGAGTTATGCAAAAACTTTTTATCCACAAAGCAATACTGCAAGTTATTTAAATTCTATAGCTTCTAAAGCACATCAAAAAATTTATAAAACTAAAAAGGAAAGTAAGAATAGGTTGGTCAATTTTTTTAAGTTTGAATTTCCACTTGAATTTTCAAAATATCACAAACAATTACTAATTGCTTTTATCACATTTTTATTTTTTGCTATAGTTGGAGCATATTCTGCTGCTCACGATGGTGATTTTGTTCGCCTAATTTTAGGTGATAATTATGTAAATATGACGTTGGAAAATATTGAAAAGGGAGATCCAATGGCGGTTTATAAAAAAATGGGTGAAGGCAATATGTTTATTCAAATTACGCTGAATAATTTAAAAGTTGCTATGATGGCATTTGTATTTGGAATGTTATTTTCAGTAGGAACCTTATATGTTATGATGCAAAACGGAATTATGCTAGGTTCATTTCTGTATTTTTTTTATCAAAAAGATTTACTTTGGGAATCTTCACGAACTATTTGGATTCACGGTACTATTGAAATTTCTGTAATAATAATAGCTGGTTGTGCAGGATTGGTTTTAGGTAATGGTTTATTGTTTCCAAAAACATATTCTAGGTTAGCATCTTTTAAACAAAGTTTTAAAGTAGGGCTTAAAATAATGGTAAGTACAATCCCATTTTTTATAGTAGCCGGTTTTTTAGAAGGTTTCGTAACGCGACATACCGAAATGCCAGATTGGTTGGCAATATTTATAATTTTAATATCATTTTTAACAATAGTTTATTACTACGTAATATATCCTATAAAATTAACTAAGCAACAACAATTAAATGGAGAATAATAGCTTTATTGAGTTTAAAAAAGAGCGCGATTTAGGCGCAATTATTACTGATACGTTTAAATTTATTCGTGAAAATTGGAAAGAATATTTTTTAACTGTGTTAAAAATTGTTGGTCCAGTTTTATTATTGGGATTAGTGGTTTTGGTGTTTTATATGTTTTCAATGTCAGATATGTTTACTGATTTGGCTAAAATTGATAGTAATCCAGACGGGTTTTTAGCAAATATATTTTCCTGGATTTTTGGGTTAATGTTTGTTTATATTTTATTGTATACGCTATTATCAATGTCATCATTATATTTTATTAAATCTTATATAAAAAATAATGGAAAGCCACTTTTTTCAGAAGTTAAGGAAGATTTACTTAAAAATATTTGGAAATTTTTAGGCTTAGGTTTATTAATTACAGTGGTTACAGTTTTTGGAATGGTATTTTGTTATTTACCAGGAATTTATTTAGGTACGGTTTTATCATTGGCAACATCAATTATGGTTTTCGAAAACATGAGTATTGGGGACACTTTTTCACATTCTTTTAAATTAATAAAAGGAGAATGGTGGAATACTTTTGGTGTTTTAATTGTAGTTTGGATGTTACTTATGATTTTAGGTCAGGTATTTTCCATTCCAGCGTTAATTTACCAATTTGTAAAAATGGGTACTGTAATGGGAACGGAAGATCCAACTGAAATATTTTCAATCTTTAAAGATCCAATTTACTTATTACTTAATATAGGTTCTTATATATTTCAGTTTATATTATATTCAATCCCTTTAATTTCAACAGTTTTTGTTTATTTCGATTTAAATGAACAAAAGCATTTTACTGGAACCTTCGAAAAAATTGATAATTTAGGAAATACTAATTATGAAGCATAATTAATGAATAATTCACTTTTTTTTATACTTGTTTTATTGTTTTCGGTGGGTGTTTATGCACAAGCCGATTCACTTTCTGTGAAAAACGATAAAAGCAGTATTATTCAAAAAAAGTTTGATGAAAAGCGGTTGGAATCTTATAAATCTAATCCCGATTTTATTTATACAAATGATGAAGTAGAAAGAGAGCCAACGTTTCTTGAACGTGTTTTTAATTGGTTAGGAAGGCAGTTTTTACGGTTTTTAGAATGGATCTTCGGAGTAAAATATGCAAAAGGTATTTTTGGTAGTATTTTAACAGCTTTACCTTATTTAATAGTTGGTTTATTGTTATTTTTTCTAATTAAATTCTTTTTAAAAGTACAATCAAATGCCATTGTTTCAGGCGCAACAAATAAGCCTGTTGTATCAATAACTGATGACGAATCATTGATAAAAAACAAAGACCTTTTCAAATTAATTAAACAAGCAATTGAGCTAAAAAACTACCGTTTAGCAGTTCGTTATTATTATTTAAATATATTGAAACAGTTAGAAGGTAAGCAGTTAATTGTATATGAACAGCAAAAAACTAATGAAGATTACATAAATGAAATTTCTAAAGAAAATATAAAAAAATCTTTTGAAAAATTAACAAGATTGTATGATTTTGTTTGGTACGGAAATTTTGATATTAATGAATTGGAATTTGGACGTGTTGAAGCGGATTTTGAAAATGTAAATAATCTAATAAATACTAAGTAGTAGTTTGGATAAAAAAACTAAAATATATGTTGTAGCCTTTGTGCTTTTAATTTTAGGATACTTGTATCTTGAAAGCACAAAAAAACAACCTATTAATTGGTTTCCAAGTTATGCCGAAAAACACAAAATTCCATACGGTACTTATGTTTTAAGTCAGGAGTTGAGCAATTTATTTCCATCAACAGAAATTAAAACTATTGATATACCACCTTATATTTATTTGGCTGATAGCACAAGGTTTGGTACTTATTTTTTTGTTGATGAATCCCTTAATTTTGGTGATGCAGAATTTTTCCGGTTAATGAAATTTGTAGAAAGAGGGAATGATGTGTTTATTTCAACACATGGAATGCATATAGATA
>Ga0102815_10000326_pt1 | contig 34177 bp, 30 predicted proteins | sample ColrivemetaGS759_FD_79113 | JGI IMG/M metagenome (GOLD analysis project Ga0102815, IMG submission 79113) | Estuarine microbial communities from the Columbia River estuary - Ebb tide ETM metaG S.759 | ecosystem: Environmental > Aquatic > Marine > Intertidal zone > Estuary | place: USA: Columbia... | reverse complement strand
CATATGAACAAAAAACACAGCAATCCCCTTCCTTCGGTTTTAACAATTTATGGCATTGAGTACATTCATAAAAGAAGGCGCAAGCATTCGTATGCATTTCTTCCTCTCTTTGGTGCAGGCAATGTGGACAGGTAATTGTTGAATGTAATTTGGTTTCCATTTTCAGTCCTTTATTTGGTATCCGGTTGCATTGATCGCTTTTGTAATTTCCGCCACGTCCGTTTTGGTTTTGTCAAACTGAATGGTTGCCTGACCTTGTTCGTAGGAGGCACTTGCTGAATGGATGCCACCTAATTCAATAATTGAATGGTGAACGTGTTCCTCACAAGACGAACAGGTCATTCCTTCGATATTGAAAACAATCGTTTCCAAATTATTCTGATCAAGCTGAATGCTGCTTTGTTCAGTATTCGGATAAAAAACCTCACCATAGTATGGAAAAACAAGCATCAATCCTGCAAATAAAGTGATGATGGCCAGAAACATTTTGCTTTGCATGAAAGGGCCTTTTTCCTCATCACAATCACAATCAATTTCTCTGGCAGGTTTTAGTTTTTGATACCAGGCAAAACCAAGTACCCCGATCGTAAGGCCTGCCAGGTAGGGGCGGAAGGGTTCCATCCAGGAAAATGTTGAAGCCATTCCTCCTACACCGGCAATAAATGCCAGTACCGGCGTTATACAACAAAGTGATGCTGCTATAGCTGTCAGAACAGCCAGTCCGCTAAATGATTTCTTATTTCTCAACTTTCCCATATATAAATTTTCAGGCTTTTTGCTTGAAACAATTCCAAACAAATACGCTCAATTTGTTAGTCATTCAAGCCCTTGCCATCCAATATGTTTCCAATGTGTTTTTCAATCCGTGTAAGACGGGTTTTTGATTGCTTTGCCTGGGAAAAATAAAGGTTATATGCCCGCTGCCGTCCCGGAGTCAAAGATTCGAATGCTGATTTCAGCTCCGGGATCTCATCCAGTTTGTTTTGAAATTCTTCTGAAAAGACCAATTCAGTGTTTTTGCTAAAATCTACTTTTAAACCTGCCTTTCCCACCTCAATGGCTTCATAGACATAGGTTTTCAGTGTGTCCTCCCGCTCTGATAGTTCGCCAATATTAGTCATGCGAATCTGTCTTCCCCCTTGTGTATTTTCTCCTGGTTTAACCAATAATCCATAAGCATCATTCAATAATGAGCCCTTCACAAACAAAAGTGCAAAGTAATCCTTAAATGGCTGTATGATAACTACGTTGTTTTTTTGGTGGGAATAACACGGTTTACCCCACTTTAATTCTTCAGTCAGGCCGCATTCAAGCAGGAGCATTCTCAGTTTTTCCATTTCTTCCTGCCACTTTTTGGCCCTGCTTAAAAAATCATTAACCTTTGAATTCATTTTTCTAATTTATTTGTCAAAGTTATCAACTTCTGTTCTAAGCTTTGCTAACACTGAACTGACTATGATTAACAGAGGATTTTAATTCAGATAAAAATCATTTTTATCACCGACCAAGAGAAAAACCTCAACAATATGTCATGCTAATCTTCAATCTCAATCTCATATTTAGCTTCATATACCTGAGCTTCAGGCAGAGATATAATGCCGTCCTTTTTGAGAAAATCTCCATCTGTGTTTTCGTGATCCGCTATACCCAGCCAGGGCTCAATACAGACAAAGGGCGCATTAGGCTTTGCCCATAAACCCAGATAATCAAAGTCTTCAAAACTTAGCTTCAAAACCTGACTGGATTTTCGGCTTTTTAAATATACTTTCCTTGACCTTAAGTCTTTAAATATGAGTGCATCATCCTTAAAAAGATCCTGATGCAATGGAATAATGTTGTAATCCGTCAAAATAGGTCTGCTTTGATCTGTGATCAAACCATTTGAAGAAAGCAATGTGCTTGCAATTGTTTCTTTTTCTTCAAATTCAATGTAATAATCCTCATAGACCTCACCTTCGTTTATCGGACACTTAAACCCCGGATGGGCACCAAGAGAAAAATGAATTGTCTTTGAATCCTTATTGCTAACTAAGTGTGAGACGGTCAAGGTATTCCCTTCCAGTTGAAAGCTTATTCTAAAACTGAATTTGTAGGGGTATATAGCTAAGCTTTGTTCAGAATAATCCAGCTGAAATTCCAATTTGTCCTCTTCCTGGCTTACCAGTTTGATCGCCTCATTATTTCTGATGAACCCATGTTTGGGGATTTTATAACTTTTCCCGCCTATTGTACATTCGTTGTTTTTAAAAGAACCGATGGCAGGAAATAACACGGGTGCATAGCTCCCCCAAATATCAGGATTTGCGTTCCACATATATTCTTTGCCGGTCTTTTGGGATTTTATACTGGAAATTTCAACACCCCGGGCTAAAACTTCTATCCGTAAATGCTTGTTGGAAATTGAGTGGATCATACTGATTAGATTTTTCTTAAAACAGTTAAATTAAATTCCTTCATTGTTGTACAATGCTTAACGGTCATTTAAGCCTAGGCCAATCAGAATTTTAGCGGTACACTTTTCTATTCTTGATATACGTGTTTTGGATTGTTTGGGTTGAGAAAAATGAAGAACATAGGCTCTTTGCCGACCTGGAGTTAGTGCTTCAAATGCCGTCTTTAATTCCGGGACCTCCTCAAGTTTATCATCCAATTCTTCAGGAAAGACCAGTTCCGTATTCTTCTTCATCTCTACTTTCAGACCTGCTTTTTCTACCTCGATTGCCTCAAAAATATATGCTTTAAGCTCTGGTTCCATATCAACTATGGTCTGAACATCCGTAAACTTAATGGATCGGGCTGCTTGCGTATTTTCTCCTGGTTTTTCAAGAACATTCAGCGAATCCTGTAATAGGGCGCCCTTGAAAAAACTAATGGCACAGTATTCCTTGAAGGCCGCCAGAATAAGCACATTGCTTTTCCGGAAAGTGTAACAGGGAACCCCCCATTTTAATTCTTCTGTTAGCCCGCAATCATGAATGATCGTTCTTAAAACCTTCATTTCTTCCTGCCAGTTATTGACTTTACACTCGGGCGTAGCGCCTAATGGACAACGTCCGCATCCATCAATGAAATATAGATCTACCTTTGGATTCATTCTTTGCTTTTGATATTAACCGTTAATTTATTGTCTTTTCTGTAAATTTCCAACGTCCAAATCTATAAAAAACCATTAGTTCTTCCCACTATTATCCTGGAGAAATAAGGAAATCTCAATATTAAAAAACATTGTTATGGTTTTATTTTTTCTGACTTTTCAAATCAATTTTGAAGTTTTACACCCTCGAATAACTTGATTTTTATCTCGTCCCCGGGGTATCCGTTTCATTTGACTTTAAATGTAAATCCATTTGAGGAAATGGGATCGTAATGTTGTTTTCATCAAATTTTTTATTGATAATTCTGCGGATATCACTCTTTACTTTATTTATCCTGAAAATGTTTTTACTAAAAAATAACACCTGAAAATCCAGTGAAGAGTTTCCAAAATTTACTAATCGGGCCTCTGTTAATTCCCGGTCAGAATTGTCAGGATGTTCAAATGCACTTTCCTCAAGGATTTTAATCACCTGATCAACATCACTTCCATAAGCAACGCCAACATCGACCCTGAAACGGGTTTTCTTTGTTTGGTGGCTCCAGTTTATGACCTTGTTTGTCGTGATCAGGGAATTTGGAATTATGATTGAAATATCATCCGTATTTAAACCTTTGGACGTACGCAACCCTATGCTTTGAATTTTTACAATATTCCCGTCTATTTCTAATACATCTTCGATTTTGATTGATTTCTCTGAAAGTAAAATTATACCGGAAATAATATCATTAAATGTTTGCTGTAAACCCAACCCAACACCCACCAGCAGAGCAGCAGAACCAGCTATCAATACGGTTACTTTAATTCCGATCGTTTCCAAAATAAAACCAATGGCGATCACCCATACAACATAACTAATGATTTGAAACAAGGCATACGCATTTCCCTTGTCGAGATTGTGAAAATTCTGTTTGCGGAATAAAGTCTTTTTGATCAACCACAACATCAGTTTGGTAATCAGAAAAATGCCCAAAATAATAACAAGAGTATAAACCCGGATTTTATAATTTCCGACACTGATGAGTGTAAATTCCAAAAATTCTTTCAATGTTTCCATGTTTAAATTTAATAATTACAAAATAAGATCTTGTAAATTGTTATTGTATTAATTAAACACAATAGTGTGAAAGTTATTAAGTATTTGGCTCTTTTCGTGTATAGCTCACAAAAAAAATTAAAAAAGCAATAAATAATCCTGTCGGCTTAATTAAAATAATTTTACCGATGGGTGGAATGGAACAGGATCGTTGATCATAAATTCCCTTTGTACTTAAAATGTTTAGTCAGAGCAATAAAATATACAGAAAGGCACCGGATAAATATCCGATCAGGGCAACCAAACTTATGTTTTTAAGGTACCAGAAAAAGTCGATTTTCTCTATCCCCATGGCTGCAACCCCTGCGGCAGATCCAATGATCAGGATACTACCTCCCGTTCCGGCACAATAAGCAATAAGTTCCCAAAAATAATGATCCGTTGGAAATGTTTGTAAATCGTACATACCCATTGATGCTGCGACCAGCGGAACATTATCAATGATTGCGGACAGAATCCCGAGGAATATGGCAATGACCTTAAGGTTGCCCACGGATTCTGTTAATAGTGTGGCAAGATCCGAAAGCAAATTTGTTGATTCAAGAGCCGCAACCGCCAACAGAATACCTAAAAAGAATAAAATACTGGGAATGTCTATTTTTCGCAATGCATTTGTAACTGTAATTTTTTCTGCATGGGCCCGGTCCTTATTCAAAACTTCTGTTACGATCCATAATACAGATAAACCAATGAGTATCCCCATAAATGGAGGTAAATGGGTAATGGATTTAAAGATCGGGACAAAGATCAAAGCCCCTATCCCGGTTATAAAAACGATATTTCTTTCAATATTCTGAACATTCGCAGATTGATTCGTGTCGATTATTCTATGAAAATTCCCCTTTATCATAAAAGAAATGATCGAAAGGGGGATGATCATACTAACCAGACTTGGAAGAAATATTTTTTGCATGATATTCACTGTTGTGATCTGACCGCCTATCCATAGCATAGTAGTTGTAACGTCACCTATCGGCGTCCATGCCCCTCCGGAGTTCGCTGCGATCACGATCATCCCTATAAAGAAAAGTCTTTCATTTTTGTCTTCAATTAATTTTCTGGAAAGCGTGACCATCACAATGGTCGTCGTAAGGTTGTCCAGAATGGCAGAAAGAACAAAGGTGATTACACTTAAAATCACCAATAAGATCCTTTTATTATTTGTCTTGATCAGCCTTGTGATCACCTTAAATCCATTATACGAATCCATTAATTCGACAATGGTCATGGCTCCGATAAGGAAGAAAAGTATCTGTGATATACTCCCGACATGTTCGATTAATTCATGAACGATTTCTTCTGATCCTGATCTGTTCAGAATATAAATTGACCAAAGAAACACTCCGGTAAAAAGGGCAATAGCCGCTTTGTTTATCTTGACCTTGCTCTCAAGAGCAATCAATGCGTAACCAATACTAAAAGCGATTAGAATTATAGCATTCATCTTAAATTATGTTTGTTTAAATCATTAATATACTTTGCTATCACAACCAATTCACCGCTTTCTTTCCATGGACACAAACGTTGGATAAGAATAGAACAGCAAGTCTTATTTCATATTCAAAGGTTCAAAATATAAATCTACTTATTATCTGAATCGTTGAATTCATTCTTCGTGGAAATTTTATGGCCTTTATTATGTGGGAGGGCAATTAGAGACGTGTTTTTTAACAATGTAGTGCTTTCCTCTTGTCTTATTTCACCCATCATTTTTTTAACGCTTGTTGCGTTCCTCAGATTTAACATTCAAAGGTATCAAACATGTTACTGTTTTGAAAATGATGTCATTTGTTTCGCCGGAATTATTGGCGCTTAAATATTGGTTTTCAATAAAACCAAACATAAAAAAGGGGAACAAATCCTTTTCCGGACCAGTTCCCCTTTGTGTTAATTATTTACTATTTAATATAAATCATCTTTTTAATCGCTGAATATTCTCCGCTTGTGATTTTGTAGTAATAAACACCACCCACTTTGATCTCATCATTACTGACCTCAAACGCCTGGAGTCCTTGTTTAAAGTTGTCGGACTTGCTCATCCAGACCTTACCCGCCATATCTATTATTTCAAGTGTTACATGCTGCTATTCAGAAAGATTCGCCTTTTTCTTTGATCCAATTCAAATATTGATTTAGATAAACAATCAATTATTGTCTCGAATTGCTTTGCCTGAACTTGATTTAATTGTAACATTATATTATTATCGGTTTTATGCTGTTAAAATTTTAATTAATTCGTTGTGCAAGAATCGTTTGAAAAAATAATTACAACTTTTTTAGAAACCAGCGTTGGTCAGGTTGAAAATTTTCTAGATAAAACTTTATCAAAAAACCTTAAAGAAAATCTGTTATTATTATTTGCTGAAAAACAATTTAAAGTTGCTGGAATTGGAAACAATTCAAAACTTCAAACGAACAAATTAATTCGAAGTGATCTTATATATTGGCTGAACAGGGAACACAATAATATTCATGAAAATAGTTTTTTTGACCAATTGGATGAATTTGTGAAATACCTCAACAGGACCTGTTATACCCGAATTACAGGATATGAATTTCATTATGCCTATTATGAAAAAGGCAGTTCCTATAAAAGGCACCTTGATCAATTTAAAGATAGTGGTGACAGAGCCTATTCTATGATCATGTATTTAAATGAAGGCTGGGAAACTGCAGACGGTGGACAATTATGTATATATCATCAAGATAATTCTCAACTCATTTCTCCAATAAACGGAAACTGTGTGTTTTTTAAAAGTAGTGTGCTTGAACATGAGGTTTTACTGTGCAACAAGCCTCGTTTGAGTATTACCGGATGGCTGAAGACGAATTAATATTTTAAGTTGGTTTAATGCGTTTCTCTTGAACATGCCCGTAAACTTTAAAAGCGTTTTCGGTGGTCTGGAACGTACCTGTCAGGTTCTACTAACTTTTTATGCGCCTAAAACCGCTAAAACCTCCAAGCACTATAATATGTGAATTACTTAGTACTTATTGGTTTTTCTTGCGTTTTTAAAGTTTTTTATCATTTTCCCGAAATCTTTGTCTTTTTTACGTTTTTCGGCAATGGTCGTTTCAAAATATTCTTTTTCCTTCTCCAGTTTCAGGTAGTTTTCATAAGAATTTCTGTCAATTTCTCCATTTTCAACAGCTGTTAAAACGGCACAATCCTTTTCTGTTGTGTGTGTACAATCCTTAAATTTACATTCTCCGGATAGTTGAACGATGGTGTCAAATGTTATTTCTAATCCACCGGTTGAATCTGTAATTCCAACCTCTCTCATGCCAGGATTATCAATTATAATCCCGCCATTTTTAAGAATTATTAATTCACGGTGACTTGTTATATGTCGTCCTTTATTTGTACTTAAACTTATCGTGTTTGTTTTCATGTGTTGCTCACCACAAAGGTTGTTTAGGAGAGAGGATTTTCCTACGCCTGATGAACCTAAAAGACAATACGTTTTCCCTTTTTCAATTAAATTCTTTATTTCTTCTATTCCTTTTTGGGATTCATTGCTTACTGCAATTACCGGAACATCTTTTACTCTTTCCGTTACGTTAAAAACGAACTTTGATACTTCAGATTCATTGATCAAATCAATTTTGTTGAGAATGATAATTGGTTCTACTTTTGATGTATTGCAAATTGTCAAATACCGTTCTAAGCGATTGATATTATAATCATGGTCAACGGACTGAACGATAAAAGCAAAATCAATGTTTGTGGCTATTATTTGCTTCTCACCATGTTTACCTACAGCTTGTCTTTCAATGATGGTCTTTCTTGGAAAAACAGAATGAATAAGCGCCCGGTTTTCATCAAATTCAGAAAAGACGACCCAATCACCAACAGCAGGAAAATCAGACCTTTTTTCTGCAGCAAATCTTAGATTCCCAATTATCTCTGCATCGTATTCATGCTCGTCGGTCTTTACGGTATACCTTTCTTTATGTTCTAAAATAACACGACCTATACCATATGAATCAAAGCCTTTCTCTTTTCTGTATTTTTCTAAATATTCATTATATCCCAGATCTTCAAGTGTCATACCTGTTAAGTTAAGGCCTTATTCTTTTTTCTGATAAACTCTTACCCAATCAACATACATATGCTGAGGAAATACTGTTGTGCTGTCGGGACGACCGGCCCAGTTACCCCCTACCGCAACATTCAGTACAATAAAAAACTCTTTATGAAATTCTGATTGATCCTCTGACGTAATCGGTGCAGAAGCAAATTCTTTCCCATCAACAAACCATGCAAACCTGCTTGCGTCCCACTCCAATTCAAATATATGGAATGTATCGGCAAAAATACCCGCTTCCAGCTCATACGAAACTGCGCCCATCATTGCATGTGAACCAGATTCGTCAGCGTAGTGAATATTAGCCTCAATAGCGGCGTTGTCCTTTGTACCATATAGTTCCAGGATATCAACTTCACCGCATTGTGGCCATGGCGTATCTCCTCCGTTCTCGTCAATATTTGCGCCCAGCATCCAAAACGCAGGCCACATACCATTACCCTGAGGATGTTTAATCCGGGCTGATATCTTACCGTACTTCCATGATTGTTTATTCGCCGTATTCAATCGAGCCGAAGTGTATTGATCCATTCCATGCGTTTTACTTTCATGAATCGCTTTAATAATGAGGTTTCCGTCGTCGATATAGGCATTTTTATTGCTGTTCGTATATCGTTGCCACTCATCGTTGAAGCGCCCGGCTTCCACCACCTGAAAATTCCAGTTATTTTCATTAATGGAATCAGCGTCAAACTCGTCCGACCATACTAAGTTCCAACCCTGGTCCGGTTCATAGCTGTCTTCATTGGGGCCTGTGGTGGTATTTTTAACATGATTCGGTTGAACCGAACGATTTTTTTTTCCTCGGTCAATACAGGAAAGAAATACGATTGAAATCATTGAGATAAGCACAAAACTTAAAAGGGATCTTTTCATTAATCTAATTTAATTGTAAATAATTTCTGACCAAAGGATATATAGTAAAATCCAAAGTAAAATAGATGCTATTTGCATTTCACCTTCTGATAAAATGTAACGTTGTTTGAAGTCCTGCAATTTAGCCTTTTATCTTATTTAGTAAATACAATTTAGTAGTTATCAAAAAGGCAGCCTGAATTGGATGAGGGCGCATTGTAATCGCAACAGTTTTTGACTTGATATTTCCTATCAGTTCTGATTTTTGACAGGTAGCAATTATTTTCCATTTTGACCCAACGAAATCCTTCGAGACACCAGCATTCCCCCTGATTTGTTTAAAAATTTCAAACGGGCACCGTTCCCGGAAAGCCGGAACAATCCGGCGGGGGACAGGAAAATGATGGATCAGCCTTTTTATTCGTTATTTCATACATATATAATACTTCGTAATTAAAACGTTCACCCTTAACATCAGACGGGGATGTAAGAATGAAACTCAACCAACTTGTTCATTGGATTGATGTTACTGTTTTATAATTATGTCAAGAGCTTCACGTTGTAACTCAACAATAACTTCATTTTTACGATTAAAAACCTCATAGGGTGGATTATATCCTAAAATGTAAAATCGGTTTGTATAAGTAATGCCCTCTGTATCTAAAGCTGCTATTAATTGCTCTTTATACTTTTCTATTTTTCTATCATTCGCCCAACCGCCAAAGCTTATTGCAGCAACCGTTTTTGCCGGTTCTTCCCGAAATTCTATCTGTGATTGGTTGGGCTGAGGAAGCGTTTCTTTATTAAATTTTTTGGGAACCATAAACATCATTGTCACAGAGTCTTCCAAAGACATGGATACCGGAGAGGTCATCGATATTTTTTCGTTCCTTTCATTTCCGCCGAAAATATATCCTGCTAAAATGGAGAACCCTTTACTCGATGCCTCTTTATATTCTTTAACAGAAAGCTTGACGGAAGTAAACAAACTTGCTTCATAACTACGAATTTCAAATTTGTCGTATTTTTTACTGACCACATAGGGATACGTTTCAATGTTTTTTTGTCCCCTCATTGCAAAAAGCTGTATGATAAAAAAGCCTAAAAAGAGTATTCCGAGTATGATTAAAAAGATTTTCATTGTTAGGATTTAAGTATATGATTATTTTGATTTTTAATTACCCCTCATCGACACTGTGTCCTGAAAATCACTGTGTAATTCAATGCGTTGGATATTTAACACGCGATTACTATTATAAAGAATTGGATTATTTGCCATGTGTGATCTCTTCATCTCTTAATTCTCCTGAGCATTCTTTTAGCTGAAAGTCTTCCTTATTCAACCAATAATCAGACGAAATTATTTGGTAGCTGTTTTCTCCCATTGGCTTTAATTCCCAAATGATGCCTTCCGCATCCTTTAATTCTTTCTCTGAATCAAGTTGTTCATTAAATAATCTTTTCAACAAGCTCTTTTCCGATAGCAAATCACTTATGGCTCGCAAAACAATCTCCTTTGTTATATCTAACTTTCCAGAAAAGGAGAGTTCTATATCAAGGACAGATGCAAGGGTTCTGGGGAATTTCCCGTTATACGCCTTGTATAGCAATTGGTTGATGTTGTAGAGGGGGTAATGCAAAGAAATATCAGGATACTCTTCCGCAACCTTATCTTCCAGCATTTCATGTGATAAGTTTTTTATTTGCCCTTCTTTTAGTACCCCTTTCAGTTTGTATGTCAGTACAATTTCAGCAGCTTCATCTGGCTCAAAATCTGAAATCGCCAGTGAAAGCATCTCAAACAACTCTGATTCAGGAATACTTTTTGCATCCGAAAAGTCAAACATTTCGAGCAAATTGACGTAATCTTCATTTTTCCAATAGCCCTCAATCTTCTCGATGGTCTTAATTTTTGAAAGTTTGATCGTAAAATTCATTTCCTGTTTATTTAATTATATCTAACAATTCGTTTCTTCAAGCGCCTAAAGCGATAAACTTTAAAGACAATAAAACCCTATAACTACTAACCAATTTTCATACGAAAAAAGTACAGCAAGCAGAAATTAATATTTTGGAATTGATAACCACAAACGGACATGAAAGGTTCAATTGACAACTGCTGATTTTTGAGAAAAACCCTTGACGTCAGCCACTAATACCTTTGTTTTATCAGAAGTTATTGGTGCGTATGAAGACATAATAAAATTTGCTTGCACTGGAAGCGTATTTTGGCATAAACCACCAATCTAATCTTTAAGATAATTCTTGTATGCCGGTGTTACAATAAAAACACATCCAATAAAAGTTAACAACAGGAAGCTGTCGATGAAACCTTGCAGAATCATTCCAATCGCTCTAGGTAGTGAACCAATTATTATGTTTAACTCATTCTTCTATGGAAACTAACTAAAGGGGGAGGCTTGCTGCATGGGCTAAGACATTCATTGTCTAATATACAGACTTTCGTCTTTTACCTCGTAAAGGGTTTATTATGTCAAAACAAGCGTTAATACGACCCAAAAAAGAATATATGGCTTATTAGTGCGTGGATTCGCTCACCTTTGAAGTTCCCAACACATTTGTCAGACCGGAGTTCGGAAAAAATGAATGTCTAAAACTTATTATATGCAGCATTCATTACTCTTAACAATACTTCTTTGTGTCAACCTGATTGGCGACCTGTCTGCGCAAGCTTTTAACCTTGGAATTGCGATTGTAGACTTAAACGAGGAAAGGAATTCCTTAAACTCTCAACTTTTTTCAGCTGAACATATGGTCAAAGTGGCCTGCGTCCCATATGTCGTCACCCATAATGTTGACGACGCATTGGCTTATTCTGTTGTGCTATTTAGTTCGAAAATGACAAAAGGAACATTGTCAGAGAACTTGAATCAACAAATAACTGCCTATGTTGAAAACGGAGGTACGCTTATTGTTGCCGGCCTACAAGATGAAGCTTTGGTTGCCTTTTGGGAGTTGATTCTTTTCAATTAAGTAAAACCCGTTTCTCGATTGACTGGAACAATGAGCTTGACGCAAAAGAAATGCAATAGATTGATGGAACCAGAAGAATCGACCATCTCTCTTGGCCGACCTACAATTGATGAAATATTTAAAACCTATGGATATACTACAACAATGGCAACAACCATGGCTTTCTTTGACGACAATATTGCCGCAATAACCAAAAACAGCTTCTGAAATGGATCGGCAATAAACATAGGCCTATCCTGGAAAAATGTGATTTTAAGGAATCAGATTAATCGTGATTTTGAGGCCCAGCGAATTACATCCAACGGCTTTGAACCGACCTCCAATGTCTTTTCACTGTATATAAAGGGGCTGTTTCAGGACTATAACCAGCATGGCGTGGTGGTACACACAAGTCCATCCAATTCTTCTTCTACATTGATTGCTACTCATGATGTGGACAACCAAACAGGTATAGATAAATTCAACCTGTTTGTTGATTTTGAAAAGCATAATGATGCTCCTACCATTCTGCTTATTCATCCGAATCGCGAATTCAAAGTAGACCCTTTATCTGATTATTATGGTGCTATACCGGAAAGTATAGTTACTATGGAAATAGGCAAATGTGGAAATTTTTAGAAGGCCAGAGAGGCTTATACGTTTGAAACGAATTTAGATTCGACTCAATCTGTTCTCATCATAAAACCAATTGGAGAATTGAATGAGGACATGAGCCTCATTTGTAACGATGGCCAGCTATTAAATAAAATTTATGATACTTGATCAAGCAGGACAAGAACTTTTCTTTAAAAAGGAAAATTGGACCAAAAATGATTTGATATTATACGGACATTGTATCCGGGAATAATAACATTATTAACAAGCCTGTTGTCTACATAAATATATTTCCAAATCCAGCTTCCGGGTACATTCAAATGAGTTATAATTCTCCCATTGAAGAGCCTGTTTCCATTGTGCTCTTTGACATAAGTGGCAATAAAACTTTAAACTTGTTTGAACTAAAACCAGGGGATGAAAACAGGGGTCTGTACAAGAATATTTCTGAAGAATCAATTCATGCCGGAACCTATTTATAAAGTTCAGGTTTAATAAAAACAATGAAACTGTAAAAAAACTAGTAGCCCTTTAACACATGCTATTTCTTGTACCAAATCAAGATAGGTTTGCAATTAAACAAAGTTGGTTTACTGTCTCCTGCCCATCGGATTTCCGGCAAATTGATATGGATAAACATCTTTCAGATTCTCCCCAATCAACATATTACATCATGTTCCTGGCTTATTCTTTTCGTTTCAAATGCATGATTTCTTTTAAGGGCCTTAATATGTGTTTGCCCTCACCAGCCGGCTTTTGCGTATTCAGTCGTTAATAAAAAGCCCCTTTCATCCCTTTCTGTTTTGCATTTAAGCAAAAAAAACAGTTTGTGCTAATGAAAATAACACAAACTGTTTTAATAAAATAGTATGAGACAGCCGTACTATAACATTTGCTTTGCTTTATCAACTGTAATTTCTAATACCCTGTTTAGAAAAGAAAATTTATTTTTCATCATGTCAAATTCTTCTCCCGATTTGATATAACTGGCCGTTCCACTTACGAGAAAACCCGTACCCTGATAGTCTTTATATCCTAAAACATCTTTGCTGCCTAGGGTCATTTTAACCTTATTGTTAACATCAACATTCTTCTGTGTTTTCCGAAAGCCATAGGCCGGGATCAAAATACGCTCATCTTCCGTTATGACCAGGAAGGAGTTCCATGTATTCACTAAATGAGGTTCAATACCCCAGGACATAATAGCCACAACACCTTCGTGCTTAAGCACTTCTAAAAACTTTTCACTTAGTTTACTCATTTTGTTTTTTTATGGATTTTTAAAATCAATTACACGGATTGCCAGTAACATCTTTTGGGGGAATTAATTAATTTTTCCGCTTTTAACTGAGACATTGCCTTATCGACAACTTTACGATCCAGCTTTGTTAGTTCTACAATTTTTCCTGCATTTAAGGGTGTTCCTTCTTTTTTCATTGCTTCCAGCACTTGAGTTTTTGCTTCCATGTCTTTTTCGTTTTATCTTTCAATTAAAGCGACAAAAGTACCCCGGAAAGCACTCATAAAAATTAAACTGGATTAAGAAAATCGAATTACATGTGTTTTTTACGCAACTCACTCAGGTATTCTGGGGTAATTCCCAGGTAAGATGCAATCATATATTGGGGTACCCGAAGCATAAATTCGGGAAATGAGTTGCTGAAATGAAAGTAAAATTCTTCTTTAGACATTTCGTATAATAATTTTGACCGGTGCTGGGCTGCAGCAACTGCCTTTTGCATGGTTATTCTAAAATAACGTTCTAATTGAGGAATTTCAATCAATAATTGATCAAAACTTTGATGGTCAATGGAAACTATTTGGGTTTCTTCTATGGTCTGGATGTAATAATCTGATGGGGTTTTTTCCATAAAGCTTTGATAGTCCGATATCCACCAGCCATCCAGGGCAAACTGCGTAATCTGCTCCACGCCTTTATTATTTATGAAATACATCCTTAAACAACCTTTTTCGACAAAGTACAGTCGCTTGCAAACACTACTCTCTCTATTTATAATTTCCTTCTTTTTTAAACGGTGGGATTGAATGTATTTGTTAAAAACCAAAAGCTCGCTTTCATTTAAATCTACAATTTTTCTTATCTGTTGAATTATGTTTTTTTGCATTAATGGCATTTTATGCGTTTGGATGCGAATATGAAATTTGAATGATCAGCATTCGAAAAACCCCGACCCATTAACAAGGTGCTAAAATAACTTTATACCTCTGTTGTTTTATCGCTTCTTATTGGATTGCATTCGTTATTGCTTCTCAAATTGTCTTTTTTCTCTTATTACAAACGTCTTTAAATCTGTCGGTTTTTTTCTCGTCAATTTTTCATAAAAGTCCGAAATCTGTGGTTCTTTTTGAAATCTTGGCAAAAAATGCAGAAGGATCATGACGATTATCATTCCTGTTACCATTCCTTCTTTTTTCTTTATTGAATAGAATGTAATAGGATTTACATTTCTAAATTTTATCGGATGGTCGATTACGCTATTTATCAATGTGCAAACCTTCTCAAAGTTCTCGTTCTCCAATCCCGTTATTTCTATCGCCCGATTTTTATATTCGTCAAAATTGTCAAGAAGTATGGCTGCGACCTCGCCTATGTTTTGAATATCAATCCAGTTAAATTTTGCCTTTCCTGAAGGTAAAATAATCTCTTTTTTCATTGTAATGTCTCCAATCAGGCTTGTTGTCAGGTTTTGCATAAAGTAACTTGGCCTAAGAAAAATGTAATCCAATCCGTGGGCATTAATCAGCCTCTCTATTTTGTTGTGCGGAATCACTTTGCTTTTTTCTGCCCCCTGAACGGATAGAAAAACAATCTCCCTGATCTTGCTTTTTTCGATCATCGCAACTAAGGGTTTGAAGTATCTGTCAATGTCAGAAATATGTGGAGGACGCAAAAGAAAAACCCGGTCTATACCTGTCAGGGCATTTTCAAAAGTTTCAGGATTTTCAAAATCAAAATGAACAAAATTTAGCCGCGAAAAAGATTGAAAAATACTTGTGGCCCTTTTAATATTTCTGACACCCGCCGTGATTTTATTTGAAGAATCCGTTTTAATCAAATTTCGAATCAGCTCAAACCCTATGTTTCCGGTTGCTCCTGTTATCAGAATATTACTCATGTGTCTTGTCGTTTTTCATGCAATAAAGATAAACTTTACCCAGCCTGTCCGAAAAACAGAAAGCGATAAACTTTCAATTTCACACCAGGCCAACACTGGATTGTATTTTGCATTTGGTCGCTCAATTCATAAAATCAAAATCAACGATTATGTTGTCGGCAACATCGGCTTGACTAACCTTAACCAAAATCTGCCCTGTTTGCTATTTTCAACATTATACTTGTTTTCTAATCTTGTCAATATTAGCTATGCATTCTTCTCTTTTCTCCACTACAAATTTTTCTTTAGCATGAAGATTTGTCTCAATTAAAAGTCCGTTCTTTATAAAACCTATGGTATTAAACCTTTCAACCCTCACGATATTAATAATATCTATAGTCAATTCGTGATTTTGAATATTAAGCCTATGCGATTTAAAAAATAAGCTTTTGTCTGTCAAAAAGAGTTTTCCGCCAACAGATTCTAGTCCCTTAAAGTGATTTGCGGGTGTTTGAAAAATCAATTTTTCATCCTTTTTAAGCTCAAATTTTATGGACTTATTAATAAACTTAGACAATCCGAATTTTCCTATAACCAAGCCATATATAAACCCGCCTGCACCACCGCCAATAAGACTTGCAGTAATTATTTTAAAGATTTCATGGTTGGTTAAAACATCTGAAGTAATAAAACCTTTTATTGCCAGGAAAAAACTCATTCCCAATCCAAAAAATAGTCCCGCTTTAGTATTGTTTTTCATGTTCATTGATGTGGGTTCTGTTGTCTAATTTTATGATCCGTTCTAATATTTTTATACCAGCAGATTGCATTGTCGTTTTTAATAAAATGATCGACCGGTCCGATACTGATCGTCAATTAATTATTGCGTTATAAAGTTAGGGCGAAATTAGATGTATTATAAGAATTGAAAGGTTTTTTGGTAGGGGCGAGGATTCAACCGCAAGATTTGGCTTCAATCATTTTTTGTTTTCCGTACTATTGTTGATATAGCTTTATCATTCTTTGACATCAAGGTGTATGTGCATGCTGATTTCTCCTTAAAGGAGTCGGTTAATGTTCTGTTTTGCTTTTATTTTCAAATGCCTAAATAGATTAGGGGAATGGGGTGGGGTGATTCTTTTTTCAATTCTCTGCCAACTGCTCAAAACTTTCAAAAACACCTGCTGTATCAAAAACTGATTTTGAAAAGGCATTGATCAAGATCAACCAGGGTTTATTACTCTTACAAACAAGCATGATTCTTCCTTGTAACTTTTTAATAATAAAGAGTACAATGATCAACTTTAATATTGGTTTGGGGTTGAATCACAATTCTTGATTAGTCCTGCTAAACAAAGGGTATAGCAAGGTGCACAGATTATAGTTGTTTGGCCTTTTATTGTCCGCTTTAAACCTTAAACAAAACGTTTATCAATGAATTTTGAATTTAAAAGCCTGGCGACGGCCATATAATTAGGTTTGAATTTGATTTTATCCCCTAAATTATATTTTTTCTTTCCTTCAGCATTTCTGTTTGAGCCAATATCCACAACGATCATATCTGATGTAATGCCCACGAAAGTCAGGTCATCATCGAACGATTCAATGTCTTTTTTATCAACGTCAAGCAGGCCAAAATCTAAGATTGCTTTAACAGATGTTTCTCCAATGTCATTGTCATCATAGTCTGCTGTTTCTCCAATATTTGAGTCACTTATTACGCCTTCTGGTACTATTTTCTTTTCCTCTAATTCAATAATATTCGCGGAAAATTCAAATGTGTTCGTGGATAGGTCCTCAAATTGTTTATTGTCTAAAGGGCTAACGCCAAAGAAGGCCGCTTCGCCTATTCGAAAATGATTTATATCTTTCGGTATGGCTTTTTGATTAATTAAAGGTAAAGTAATAGAAGTGCCTCCGGAAATATATTTTAATTCCTTATTAAATTTTGCAGAGATCAATTCTTTGTAGAGTGAAAGTTGAAGAAGCTTGTCGTAGGTAGGAGCAACGCCGTACATGCATCCTAAATTGGAACCAATTCCTATGACTTCAATGTTTGATAGCATAAATACCTTTTCATAAAAACTCAGAATATCTGTTCGCTTGATCCCTTCTCTGAGTTCGCCCATCTCAATCATAATAATAATTTGGTGGGTCTTTTTAGCTTTTTTTGCTGACTCATTCAGCGCTTTGATCGTAGTAAAAGAGGTGTTGAGAGAAATGTCTGCATATTTTACCACTTCGTCTGAATAGATCTTCGCCGGAGGCTTAATATAAATTGTACGGATATTCGGATTAACGGCCCTAAGGTTTTTTAAACTGGTTAGTCTGGAATCACCTACGGAATTGATGCTTTGAATTACATCATCCGTCAAAATATTTTGGAGAAACTCTTTATCTCCGGAAAAAACCTTAGTTATCAAACTCCAATGAATACCATGTTGATCAAAATAGTTACCTAAGAATTTTATATTATTTTTTATTTTCTCTGTTTGTATGATGAGTTCAGCCATATCTTTATTTCTTTAATCTCATTTCTAAATACGGGTTTGTAAACCCTAGTTTAAAATACAGGTTTTTAGCAGGATTGTTTGCTTCTACGTGTAATGCAATATCTCCTTTTGCGTGTCCTATGGCTTCAGTCATTAGTTTTTTTCCAAGCCCTTCACCCCGGTAATCCTTATGCGTTGCAATGTAAACCAAAATGTTTTCCGGAATATACCCTCCCATTCCTGTTTGATTTACGACAACAGCTGCTTTGATTGTTTTGTTTTCCTGGAGAATCATAGTAAAACCTCCGAAAGAAACAAATTCTTTTATTGCGTAGTCTATCGCTTTTTGAATGTCTTTTTTGGGGTCTCCGTATTGCTCAAGGTTATCAAATAAAAAATCAACGATTTCCTTTTTTTCAAGTTCACCTGGTTTGTTTTCTGCGTTAAAAATATGTGTTTCAATCATAAATTATTTTGTGTTTCTTTATTATACTACTTAATTGATTATTCGTGAGTTATCCTTGTGTTTATTAAATCCTGATAAGACTACGTTATATATAAATTAAACCCTGGCAGGAAATATTAAAAACCTGAATATTTTATATTATTTGATAATAACAAACCTCCAATAATAAAACTAAAGACTGCATTAAATAATATGTAACTCATGTTTAAATTTGTTTAAATACTGTTTTTACAGTGCTTTTCCGTCAAACTGTGACCTGGAAATGAATCTTGTTTCGACGTTATGGCGAAGATTATTACAACCAACAACATGTGATTTAATGACCTTATGCTCTATTCAGCTAATTTGTTCTTCCATGTTATTCTGGTAAAACAAAGACTCTAACTCAATACCCGATAAGTTGAAGCAGGGTTCGTTTTCAAACCCCAATTGAGAGGAATAGCGTCCCGAACAATTCGCCGCATATATGTGTTCGGGGCCACAAAGTTAATGAAAATAGGTGCTCCTCCTATTCGTTCTTAACTTATTTTTAATTCTGAAGCCGTAGCAAATTCAAACTTTTTTGTTTGATGACCCAAAATAGAAATTGCTTTTTAAACGATCTCTGTCAAAACCTGAATCATGTCTGCCTATTAATAATCCTGATATATTGTTATCCATTATAACCCAATTTGTATATGCATTGTTTCCATTTTAGTCCAATTTAATCGATTTGTCTAGCTTTCAATTTTACCAAAAAAGTAATTATTCATATCCGTGGGATGCTTTTTACCCCTTGAATTATATGTGTTACAGCAAATTTGCTGTATTATCTGAGCAAACAAACTTATATTTGCCGCTCTAAAGAGGGGTTTTGTTGTTTAACTATAAATATATAGGCACGCGCGCTTCCCTCATTCTTGTATAGCTGACGATATTTATTTTCATTCATTAACTTAATCATCCACTCATAATATGGCAGATAATAAGATCATTTTTTCCATGGAGGGTATCTCCAGAACTTTTCCCCCAAAGAAAAAAGTCCTCAATAACATTTGGCTATCATTCTATTATGGTGCCAAGATTGGCGTATTGGGCCTAAACGGATCCGGTAAGTCCAGCCTTCTGAATATCATCGCCGGTCTCGACAACGATTACGATGGTAAAATCTTTTTTGATAAAGAGTACAAGATCGGATACCTGGCGCAGGAACCTAATCTGGACGAAAATAAAACAGTAAAAGAGGTGGTTCAGGAAGGTGTTCAACCTGTCGTGGATGTCATCAATGAATACGAGGCGGTGTCTGCGAAACTGGCAGAACCGATGGATGAAGATGAGATGATGAAGGTAATAGAAAAACAGGGTGCATTGTTAGAAAAAATGGACCAGATTGGTGGTTGGGAATTGGATAATAAACTTGAGCAGGCTATGGAATCCCTCAGGTTACCACCAGAAAATCAATTGGTAAATGTCCTTTCTGGAGGTGAACGCAGACGTGTGGCTTTATGTCGTCTCTTGCTAAGTCAACCGGATATTCTGCTACTCGATGAGCCAACCAACCACCTGGATGCCGAAAGCGTACATTGGCTGGAACAATATCTTAAAAAGTTTCCAGGAACCGTTATCGCCGTGACACACGACCGGTATTTTCTTGATAATGTTGCTGGCTGGATACTCGAATTAGACCGTGGAGAAGGTATCCCATGGGAAGGTAATTATAGCAGTTGGCTGGATCAGAAATCTGCGCGTCTGGATCTGGAACAGAAATCAGAATCCAAACGAAGTAAGGCACTTAAAAAAGAGCTTGAATGGATACGCATGGGCCAAAAAGCAAGACAATCCAAGGGTAAAGCCCGATTGAATGCTTATGAGAAACTGAGTAGCCAGCAATCAAAAGAACAAATTGCCAAACTGGAACTCTTCATTCCACCAGGACCACGTTTGGGAGATAAGGTCATTGAAGTAAAAGGGGTATCTAAGGGGTATGATAACCGCTTACTCCTTGAAGACCTGAACCTTTCCATCCCTAAAAATGCCATTGTGGGTATCATCGGTGCGAATGGCGTTGGAAAATCAACACTCTTTCGTATGATTATGGGGCAAGAACAACCAGATAAAGGGTCCATTGAAATTGGAGAAACCGTAGCCTTGAGCTATGTGGATCAATCCCATAAAGATCTTCTTGAAGATAAAACAGTCTTTGAGCTTATCGGAGGTGGCCAGGAGTTGATCACCGTTGGGAATAAAGAAGTAAACGTAAGGGCCTATATAAGCAAGTTTAACCTGGGCACTTCACAACAGAAAAAACTGGCTGTGCTTTCCGGAGGAGAACGCAATCGGGTACACCTCGCTATCACCCTGAAGGAAGGGGGTAATGTACTGATGTTGGATGAACCGACCAACGACATTGATGTAAATACCATTCGTACTCTGGAGGAAGCGATTGAAAACTTTGCCGGTTGTGTTTTGGTCATCTCTCACGACCGTTGGTTTATCGACCGTCTCGCTACGCACATTCTAGCATTTGAGGATAATGGAGAAGTGCGTTATTTCGAAGGCAACTTTAGTGATTATGAAGCGGACAAGCTGAAACGTTTGGGGGATATTACTCCTCACCGGCCAGTATTTAAGAGCCTGATCTAAAAACTTATCCGGGTTTAATCTTGAGTGTTGACAGGACTTTTATGTCCGTATTAATGTTGATCCAAAATATCAAACTTTCTTGATCCATAAGGTTTGACCTCGGCATCTATGTGTTCAACGCATCCTGGTTTTTCAATTCACTCTCAATGTTGATTGGGCTTAACTGCGCATTGGGAACTATATTAGGGAATTATATTTAAGATAAATTAAAAAATCAGATTCTCTGTGAATCCTGGATTCCGGCTTGGTTTATAGCCTGGGTTAAGCTTTGTCTTTTTTACTCATTATTTTACCCAAAGTAGTCTGAAAAAACACCTTCTTTTTCGAAATAATTTTTTGGTGTCATTCCTGTTAGCGATTTAAAGTCATTAATCATGTGCGCTTGATCAAAGTAACCACACCGGTGGGCTATCTCTGTAAAATTCACAACAGTATTTTGAGACTTTTCAAAAATAGAATTTTGGAAGCGTACCGTCTTTAAAAACTGTTTCGGCGTTGTTCCTATAAAATCATAAAATGTGCGTTCAAACTGCTTTCTGCTCAAAAATGATTCAGCAGCCAGATCTTCGATTTTCAAAATACCCTTTGCCTGGTTTATCCGGCTTACAACTCGCCGTATTCTTTCGAAATAATAGTTCTTAACATTTTTCTGAATTTGACCAATAAGGAAGTCTTCGGCAATAATAATTTTTTTTTCAAACGAACCGGCCGTTGATAGTTCATCTTCAAGTTTATTAACCTTGTCTTTAAGGATTGATTTGAGTGGAACACTTTGATTAAAAAGCTCATTCATTGGCAAATTTAAAAACATAGATAATCCGTGTGGTAAAAAGTAAATGGCGAAGAGCGAAAGGTTTCCTGTAACTTTTAAATCGTGGTAGCTTTTAAGCTGGCCCGTAATGATGACGCTATCACTAATTGCTTTTTGCCGATCCGTGGTTTCCGGTTTATCATCCATATAAAAAACAAGTTCAAATAGACCATGGGGGACAATTCTTTGGATGTGTTCATTCCCTGCAGGGTAGCAATTCTCCAGTCCCCAATACTGTTTCACGTATTGGGATAAAAACACAGAGGGTTTGGAAATATTATAATCCATAATCATTTTTTACAAAGAGAGAAAAGCTAAAACACAGATCAAAACCACTCTCTTTAATTCAGGTCTTCGTATAGTCCAACTTTGTTTCCTTCTGTATCTATTATTAATGCGAAATATCCTCTCCCTTCGGCTTCAATCCTGGTTTTTAACTGGACTATTTTGCCTCCATTATTCCCTGCAACCATTAAGGCATTATCCAAATCATTTTCCGTGTCAAAACTTACCAAAACTCCATTTTTTGAAGGGTTAAATTCCGGGGCTTGTGAGATTGCCCCTTCTCCATTTGGGAAACAGGCCATTTTTTCGTTTCCAAAGTCCATCACCCGGAGTTCAATATTTAATACTTTACTATAGAAGTTTGCGGCTCTTTCAATGTTCGTTGCAGGTATTTCAACCCAGGAAATTAATTTTCTCATCATTTCAAAATTTGTTTTATAAAAACTTAACGACACAAAAGTATGCTGCAGCCCTTTCTTGAAATTGTATATTTAAGACATTTTTCCGCTACCTGTCTGATTCACCTCAACAAACGTGATATTCTGGGCCAAAGCTGCTCCAGAAAACGGCGAATGGGCTTTGTGGGGTCCCTTTCCGATTCTTGGTTTTAATTTGTTCTATGATATCATTAATTTTTATTTTTTGCGGCTCTAACTCATAATAGCCTGGAGTTCCATGGCCAACTCAAAGGAAAGCCCCAAAACACCTTGAATGTTTTTGTGCGTCTAAAGTTTATTTGTCCTTATTCTGCACAAAAATTAATTGCCAAACCTATAATTCAATCTACCAAATAAAAACAACTACTCTATTTTATTACTACTTTTTGAATCTCAACAAGATTATTGGTCTTATTCAAAATCCTGATAAAATAAAGTCCTTTAGGCAACGATGAAACATCCATTGTATAGCTAGAGTCCGTTGGATTTATTTTTCTGTGTATTCGTCCTACCGAATCAAACAATTCTATCTGATACAGACTCAGATCCCCTTTAATCGTAAACTCATTTAGAACAGGATTAGGGAAAATTTGAATTTCATTTGTAGGAATAGCTTCATTTGCAGAAGTAATGTCCGGATTAAAGAATCCAAAATCCACTGTGTTATTACCGCTGGCATCGTAGTCAAAATAACAATTAAATGGGTCACCATCGTTCAGGGGTTCCTCATCGGATGTTAATTTTACAATGCCCGACATTATATCTGTAAAAGGTCCTCCAAAACCATTATTGTCAAAATCCACATCATTGTCCGCATTTGCAACAAAGCCATTTGTTGACTGAAATCCATCTAATGGTTGACCCGGGTCCCAATTATTGACGCTCCAAACAAAAACGGAATAGTTTCCTGGTTGTAAACCGGAGAATTTATAATAGCCTTGATCATCCGTTACCTGAACTCCTCCGAAACCTTCCCAGTCAGGAATCTCATCACCGTCTGAATCACCCCAAATCACGAGAGAAACACCAGGAATACCGGGTTCATCCAGATCATTAATTCCATCCATATCATAATCGTTCCAAACCCTGTTTCCTATCGACACGATACCCGGTGAAATTTGTTCATCACAATCACCATAACAAAATGCCATGTCATTTATCGCTAAGATCATTTCATCCCCAATTGCTTTTCCAATATTCAGATAAGTAAGTGCATTGTTATTAAAATGATACACTGCATTTTCGGGTGATTCTGATAGCTCTTTGTAATATTGTTTTGTTTCGACAAAGCCAACTTTGCCGCCATAAATAGAATCATTACACCCCACGTTTTCTTGTGCAACCGAAACTATATTTTGCATACTTCGAACCCAAAGGTCATCGCTTAATGTAAATCCACCATGACCAGAACTTGTAATGACAACAGGAAGATCCGGAGTACCTAGATTATTTCTTACATCATTTACTAAATTATAAAGGTTGCTTTCATATTCATTCAAAAAATCATCACTTGCGCCATCATTCCATCCTTGAAACCAGGCAAATCCAGAAATTTCAAAGTCCGTTACTCCAAGGTCCGGAAATTCAGTTTCCAGGTTCTGGGTAACATCCTGCACCGTTTGAATCATTGTGTTATAAAACGATCCCGTAGTGCCTCCAGCAGAAGGTGGCCGAAAATCAACGGCAAGGCTTTTTCCTCCCCAGGCCGTTTTAATGATTAATACCGGATCATCGTAATACGCATCCAATTGATGAGCAAACATCAATTCCGCTCCAATCAAATTAGGATTATTACCCTGACCAACCGTTACATTGGTTCTGATTGTATCTCCGTTATTAGCAAAATATAATGAAGCGCCTTCCAGTGAGTTCCAATTACCTGCTTCTCCAATTTCTGACCAATTCCCCTCCATGTCATTTTGAATGACATCAATTAAACTTCCAGGATCGTTTTCGGGATCATTTATAGTACCAAATCCTTCCATGTTTGATTGACCGGCTAAGACAAAAACCCTTACTTTAACCGGTGTTTTTTCTTGTTTGGTCACAATGGGAACGTATCCGATTTCTAAACCAACCGGGGCTTGAACTATTCCAGCCGGATCAACCGTAGCGAGGCTGCCAATCGCTGGAGGAGCAAAGTATTCATCCGCATGGCTCCAGTTCGAATGAATTAGCTCAACCCTGTTTTGTAGCATATCCCGAATATCCGTTGGAAGGTTCGCTTGTATAATTGCAGGTTGGTCTACAAAGCGATACCAATAATACGTAACGGTCGAGCCATCACCCAGATCGGCTTTGAAAGGTCCGGCTGAAGGTCCCGGGCTGTTCCATGGACCATTCGGGTCTTGCCACTGGCATTCCGGATCTAAGGGTGTTACATAACTAATTTCTGTTCTCGGAGTAGATGGCACTTCCGTATTGATCAAATTAGTAGAAGCCGGAACCGCTTCCGCATTAACATGGTGCCAAATGCTATCTGATTTGAGTTTAAAGTATTCTGGCAAAACAAAGTTGCCATCTTTCTCAAAAACAGTGTTTAAGTCAAATTCAAAACCCATTATGTTCGCATTTAACTGAACATTATCAATGTAATCCAATTCAATCTGCTGATTTAATCCGCCTCCGGAAATCTCTCCTATCATTGAACCGCCATTATTAATAAAGGGAACATCCTGTTTTCCATTCTGCATATTTCCAGGCTGAACTACAGCGCCCCCGTTAAACCAGGATTCCATATCATCCCATAGTGCATTTTGGGCGTAAACTGAGATTTGATTCAAAATCATCGAATTATCTTCGTTGCTGGCAGGAAAATGTAATCTTTCAATTTTGGCATACGTATTCCCTTCTGCATCTTTAGAAATTAATGCAGGTGACTGGGCATGTTCTACGCCAAAACCGATATTAGGGTCTGCAGGTCTTGAATCCAAAAATAAACCCTCTAATGATGGGTCGGTCAATACAGGTTCTGTCCAGAAAGTGGGCAAAAAGAAAGTTGCCGGACCTTTAAAATTGGTGGAATTTAAGAATAAGGTCCAGCATTGATTGCCGGTTTCGATTTCCTCCCCATTTGTTTGTTGCATCGGTTCAGTTAGCGGTAATGGGGTATAACCATATCCAAGCATTTCCCCATTTAAACTTTGAGCCATGTTTAATCCATCCGGTGCCCAAAGTAATTTATTTGATAATTGAGCAACTCCATATTTTCCTCCCGGAGAACTCCAATCTCTTTGTCCGTTTGCTAAAATCCCACTTCTGCCGGCACCTGGTCCATTTGCCCAGGCATGAAAATTGTAAGAAACGCCGCCCATAATAAATTTTGGTATTTTAGTGCCAAATCGAGTATCATTCCACCAGCCCAAACCTCCTTCAATTGTTGTATAAAAATCAGCCGGCTCATTACCCGTTCTTTGAGTCGAAAGCCAACAACCTGCAAGTCCCATTTGGAAACCGGCGGGACCAGGGTATTTATTAAATATAGGCCATGCCGCACTGTACACGGAATATCCGGATCCAAAAGCCTGGTCGCTTACATTTTCTGTTGTAATCCAGGTAAATCCTGATCTTCTGGCATCGACTATTTGAGCATTACAGTTGTTGGTCAAAGTCAAAAAACCGGTAATAAACAAAATCAGGGAAAAAGAAAAATTCACAATGTGGCGGCTCGGTGTGTTAACACAAAAACTGGCTCTATAAATATTCATTTGAGTAAAAATTATCCTTATAAAAGTTATTTGGTTGCGGCAAGCTATACTATTTGCTTTATCAAATCGAAAGTTAACCTTTTTAGTAATATTATTTGATTCCTCTTTTAACTTTCGTAGTTGAACTCTTCGGTTTTCCTACACTTTTTCATGGGGGTCGCGTTTTTACACTTTTGAGGGAATCAACTTATTAGATTGGTACATTATTTATGGATTTTCCGGATTAGGGGCCTGGTCAGATGTTTATAGTTGTTGACCCTGAAGTCTGTAGTTTCATTTTGCTGTTGCCGATGACCTCCTTTAAGTTGTCTTGCGGGATTTGGCCAAGACATATTACAATGCTTGTGTCTTGCCGTTATATTTTTGAATGAAGATTTTTGAGCAGCTGTCAATTCAGACTAAGAATCTGTCCTACAAGTTTCAGACAAGACCAAAATGCAATCCTCCATAATTCTATTTTTACTATTTGATTCCGAACAATCGATCTGCCGCTTGCCTACAATAACCTTTCGTATTAAGACCCTGTCAAATTTATATTCTTCACAATTCGGGAATCAAAATACTTATTAAAAAGCAAAACGGTTTGGATATACACCCAAACCGTTTTTACTTTTATACTTTCTTGTAAATAGTTTTAATTCAGCTCTTTCAACAAGGTTGCAGCAGCAAGTTTTCCTAATTCATTCGAAGCCAAAGGACTTGCACCTGTGATGAGCTTTCTATCCAGGCATACCGTTTTGTCCGACTTTGTGTTGACAATGTTAGCTCCGAGCCTCTTTAGTTTTTCGCTTAAACCCCAAGGCATTTGACCGGGTAAATAACCGATCATTGGTGTCTGTTTATCAACAGAATCCGGAAATACAGCCATGTTGTATCCCTCATAAAGAAATTTCTGATTATTGAGGGTTGTTGTTAAAAATGAACCTGGCCCATGACAAAGACTTACGGTAAATAAATCATTTTGGTGTGCCCAATTTAAAACTTTTCCTACGTTTTTATCCTGGGGTATTCCCAGCATAGAACCGTGTCCTCCAGGTACAAACACTGAAGCGAAAGAAGCAGCGTCACGGAATGAAGCAGCAATAAAGTCGGCTACACTTTGGGGTTTTTCAAAGCGGGCTTTGAGTTCATTAAAAAGTGATTTAACCTGTTCGTCTTTCTCAGGAAAGGCCCACATTTCAAATACTACTGGTTTTCCTGTTGGCGTGGCTATTATAAAATCAAAACCAGCGTTTTTTAAATGCAACATTGGCACCAGGGCTTCCACAGGATGATTCCCGGTAGAAAACAATTTGCCATTTTGCATTTTCATGTTTTTTTGTTCCGTAAATATTACTAAGATCTTCGATTTCTTTCCTTTATATTTCTCGTAAGAAATATTTTCATAATCGGTTTTAGTAACTGTCCCTAATTTTAAAGCAAGTTTTGATGGGCTATATGACCCATCTGATTCTAACATTGGGGCAATTCCAAATAATTTTTTTAGCATAATTTTTTTGTTTCTATTAATTTAACACAAAATTAAAGTGCTGGATCCAAAAAAAAATTACCCTATGATAAGAAAGCTGGTTTTTTCATTTTCCTACGCTAATTCGGCTCAGGATTTATTGGATGATCCCTAAACAAGTTACCCTGTGATGTATAGAAACGCATGGCGCTATCCTTGGGTGTAGTTCCCAAAAAAGTCTTGTCTGTCTGAATTGGTCAATTGCAATCCATTTAAAACGCTTAAGTATAAACGAATAACAGGGCTCCCTGTGTTTTCGTTGAAAAGATTCAAATTCATAAAATATTGAATATAATTTGTCTGATTCTTTAGCTTTTTGCAAGCTATCGAAAGTACCGCAAGTTCATTGTTTTAACTCGTCATGAAGACGCTAAGCAGGCTTTAATGATACAGCGAATTAAATTGGCTCCTTTCTCATCGTTTCTGGTTTAGGAATGGTCAGGTGTATGCAACAATAATTATTGTTGCAATTGCAGTTATCAAAAAAGGAGTTTAGGTTTTGTTCATTTTAGTTTTTCTTTCTGAATACAAAAGATATAAGTCTTGGTATTTCTTTTCCAGAATTATCGTCAAACCATTCATTTATTTCCAGTAGTTCAAAGTTATTCTTTTCTCCACTGTCAACATAGTCAGAAATATGATGCATAAAGACTTTTAACTCTTCAACGCCACTTTCGGTCTCGAATTTTGCTTTACTTCCTAAATATTGTTTAAAAGGATGCAATTCGCTTATGAAGAAAATCCCGTTTCCCTTAAGCTTCTGTTTTGCCTGATTAAAAATAGGGTTCAAATCATCAATGTGTTCAAGAGTAAGACTTGATGTTACCAGGTCTGCAAATTGATTTTCAACATCCCACTCTTTGTTAAGATCAGCTCTTATAAATTCAGCCCTGATATCCGTTATTTTCTTCCGGGCAACCTTTAACATCTCCACAGAGAAGTCAATTCCGATCACTCGCTCTGCTTTACTCAATAACCAGCCCGTATTCTTTCCTGTTCCACATCCTAGTTCCAAAACGTATTTAAACTTGTATTTCGATAAGGTTTCAATAGTTGCCTTTTTGTCTAAATCACGAGTCTTGTTTTCATTCGTATCGTATTGCCCGGCCCAGGCGTTATAAGATTTTTCTATACTCATTTCTTTTTAATTTATGCCAACGATCCGGTGTCTGTGGCGTGTATGATTAAAAGTACAAAACATTCATTAACGTACTGAGCCAATTCATTTATTCCGTATTTCAAATTTTCTTCCAAGTTAAAAAAATTAGTGGTGCGGCTACAAGATGCCGTAGCTCAATTATAGGCATGAACCCGCATTACTTATGACACTTTTGGGTGTACTTTTTTGTCATCTTGATTCAATCAAAAAGCTCTTTTGCCTGAATCAACCGCACTAATTAGATGAATTTCTGACTGGCATCCAAACCAGAATATGGCAACCTACTTATAGCCTATACAAAATATATGATTTTGTCCTCGAACGAATAACTGTCCATTAGATATAGCAGGAGTAGCCATGCATATTTCACCTATCAAATTATTTGAAACAACTTCATATTTGGGTCCTGCTTTTATAATAAAAACCCCTTTTTCTTCACTTGTACAATACAATTTTCCTTCTGCTGCTACCATAGATGCTGTAAATGCTCTGCCCCCCTTAATAGATTGTCTATATTTTCTTTCTCCGGTTTTAGCATCGTAACAAGTCAAAGCTCCATTATTTGCTAATGTGTAGAAGTAACCGTCATAAGCAATCGGAGAAGGCATGTATGTACCGCCACGTTTTACCCGCCATTGAATAAATTCCCCTGAAGTTAAACTATCTGCAATAGAAATATCTCCACTACCACCAGGTTTAATAGCATAAATGGGTCGTATCGGCGCGTAGCCGTTTGTTACAAAAATTAAGTCATTATAAACAACTGGAGTAGCAACAGTAACTTCTGAATTAGGACCTAATTTCCATAATTCTGTTCCAGTATCCGGATCATAAGCTTTTATCTGTTTTGTTCCGTTAGCAATTAATTCGTTTCTCTCCTTACCGTAGTACACAGTTGGTGTTCCCCAAGATGAAATAGCATCCCGTTCGGTTCTCCAAACTTCATTGCCGGTTTTTAAATCGTAGGCTGCTATATACGAGTCTTTTGATCTGTCACATTGTACAATTACAGTGTTCTTATATATAATTGGCGAACTTGAATGCCCCCATTGCGTGGACTCATTAAAAAACCATCCGGCATCTAAAATACCCAAGTCCTTTTTCCATATTTCTTCACCATTCATATTGTAGCATACCATACCTTCCGAACCAAATAAAGCCACGACATAATTTCCATTGGTAACTGGTGTGGAATTTGCATGCGTGGCTTTGGGATGACGCTCAACTCTGGGAATTCCCTTGTAAGCAAGCTTTTCCCATATTATATCACCGTTTTTTCGATTTATACAATACATTTTCCACTCATGTTCTGAATTATCATCAGCAGATCTCACATCTCCGTATAAACCCACGCGGTATTCTGATGTTGTGTCTTTTCCGATTGCGGTAATAATAAACACTTTATCCTCCCATATTACAGGACATGCATGTGCCAGGCCCGGAATGAAAGTTTTCCATTTCAGGTTTATATCTTTTTCGACATTCCATAATATTGGCGGATGTTGTTCATCCCCGTTTCCGTCAGCATTATTACCTCTGAAAGATGACCAGTTTTTAGGATTATCAACAGATTTTTCGACATCATCAATTTTTGGTAATTTCGAATCAGATTCACTCTTATCAACCATTACATCTCCTATTCTGATATATTTTGTGGTATCACTTCCTTCATGTAAATCAAAGCTTACTATTTGCCCTTCAACTTCATTAAAATTTAATGTTACTGAAGGATAGTCAACAAATTTAAAAATGTTCTTATTGCTGTAAATAAACTTAAACGTATTACCAAATTTGACAATGAGGAAAGTTCCGTCATTTTCAATTATCACACTATTTCCTCCTATGGGTTCAAACCTGCCCCTAAATCTATTAAGATCTAGTTTTTCTTCTTCTTCGGTTCTCTCAGGTATTTTAGCTCCTGCATCTTTCAATAAATCTATCATCTCGGTATTTTCTATGGCAATAGCATATATTAAAGCATCAGACAATCGTTCAACGTTTAGTTTGTCAGAACTCAAAGCAATTTTCATCAAATCAATATTATCTTCTTTTACTGCACTTAATATTAGATCTTCTGCGCCAGGAGAACCTTTATCAATTAATAATTTTATTATTTCCAGATCAGCACTATTTACCAATCCTAATATGTTTGGATGACTAATATCTCCACCATGTTCAACCATACTTTTTATGATTTCATAATTGCCCTGAACAATTGCCCAAAAAAATGGAGTTACTTCATAAAATGAATCTTTTATATTCGGGTCAGCATTATTTTCTAATAATATATTGACGGCTTCCAGGTTTCCGGCATCGCATGCAAAAGTAAGAGCTGTAACGCCATATTTTGACTGAAAATTCACATCTACACCCTCTATTAATAGTTTCCTTAATGTTTCAATATCATTCTTTTTTGCAGCTTCGTGAAATAACGCTGTTTTAGCTTGTCCGTACACGGAAACAGTAAAGAAAAATACAGCTATCGTTAAAGCGATTGATCTTATTTTCATTGCAATATATTTATGTTTGTGAATGACTTTTGGGCCTTAAAAAATCAAGTAATTCTAATTTCTGATAAATCTGTCGTGTTTGTCGTTAGCTATAAGTGAACTTTAAGGTACAAAAATAAGATCGTAGGCTATAAATTAACTTTAATTTATTAATTCCGTTTTGGGGGTCATCTATTAATAAAAATAGCTATTTCGCCAAAAAGAGTGGTCAAAATGCGTTGAAATCCACATTACGCCATCACCCTTTTTTTGAAGTGTAATTTTTATTCTATAATAAATTCACCGGTCCCAACCATCTTATTTTTGTTCTGTAATTGAAAAAAGTATAGGCCGCTTTTTAAATTTCTATTCTCTACTTTTATCGTTTCACCTGTTAGGTTACTAATCTTTTGCACAAGCTCTCCTGTTGCATTATAAATGGCTAACGTAAGATTTTCGTTTTGGGGGTTTGAGAACACTATTGTTATTGAAGTATTGGATGGGTTTGGGAATGAAGTAATTGACGTAGCATTCAGCGGTTTCAATTCGTTTACTTCACTAGTTGTATCATCACAAAGTGATGATTGTCGTCGGATATCGCGTTGAAACATCAGCCAGTCGGGCCCATTGCCTTTCCCAACATCAATCATATACGCCCGTCCGTAATTATTCTGAAATGCCGGATATGTACTATAACCACCTACAATAAATACTTCAAGAGAACCATCATTATCAAAATCTGCTATCAGTGGAGCATGATCAATACCAAAATCAGGATTACCATAGTGTTCAGCCAGATCTAATGACCAGATGAGGCTTCCATTGTTTCCGTTGAGGGCGATTACTTTGCCGTGGTCTGTTCCGAAAATTACATCCGGATAAGCATTATTATTGATATCCGCTAATGCAACACCTCTGAACGCCCCATGATATCCGGGAATATTATAATGCCATTTATGAACCCCTGTATTAGTTAGTGCAGTAACAACATGCCCGCTGACAAAAACGACTTCGCAGTTTCCATCATTATCAATATCACCGATGGAAGCTGGTGCGCCAATATAACCACCTGAAGCAGCATATTTCCAGTTGGTTGTGCCGTTCTCGCCATTGATGCAATATAGTGTATCATTGTATGAACCAATCATTAATTCCGGTTTGCCATCTTTATCCAGATCTGCTACGGCAGTTCCGTGATATATGACGTCATGTATGGGGTAGGTCCATAATAATGTATGATTGTCACCACGATAAGCATATACACTATCCAGCTGGTTGAAATTCCACGTACTAACGACAAAATCAAGTTGTCCGTTGTTATCAAGATCAACAATGGTCGGTGCGGTCTGAATCCATGAATCAAGATCAACCGGAATTTCCCATGATTTAGAGCCATTTTCTCCATTCATACAAAGTACATATCCACCGAATTCGCCATGAAGTATTTCTGGTTTCCCATCATTATCCACATCTGCAATGGTTGGTGGTGAATCACTGCCCCTGGTAGTTGTCTGCCATTTTACAGCGCCCGTTTTTCCATTGAAGCAATAAGTAGTAGGGTTGCACGAACTGGGAACAATTACCTCAAGTGAGCCGTCAATATCCACATCGTAAATAATGGGCGCCACATCATTGCAGCCTTCAGCACTTGCGGGGTGGGTATTGTATTGCCACAAAAGGCTTCCATTCTCGGCATTCAGGGCATACACTAAACTGTCGTTACGGTAGCAGCCGAAAACAAGTTCTAATTTTCCATCTCCGTCAATATCGCCTGCACAGGATTGACCGTAGGAAGCATCATTCGTATTGTACCACCATTTGATAGTTGGTGATTGTGCATTTACATTGCTTATAAAAAGCAATGTGCAAGTACCTATAAAAATGACAATTGCTTTTATCATTTAATTTGATTTAAAAATTTCGCTAGAAGTATAGATATTTATCTTTTTTACAATAGTTTAAATAGTGGTTCATTTATATAATAATTTCCTGTTCCGATTTTATCCTTCTTTAGTAAACCATCCTCAGCTAATTTATTTAAATAGTTTGCGGCTGTAATCCGTGATACCTTTAAATCATTTACAACAAACTCAATTTTTGTATATGGATGTTTAAAAAGATTATTCAATAAATCCTGACTGTAGAATTTATAGTTATCTCAAAGTTTGTGTCGTCAGATAAAAGTGAACTTTTAGGTACAAAAAATAAGAGCGTACTTTACAAAGTTACTTGAATTTTTTGATTCAGATTTTTTCGGTCATTTAATGTTTTCAATTTCACAATTTTTCGTTGTTTTAATATTCGTTCTGCCCTTCTAAAATAGACATCTGCAGGTGTCAGATTTTGTAAAGACTCATGGTATCGT
>Ga0102815_10000325_pt1 | contig 34180 bp, 29 predicted proteins | sample ColrivemetaGS759_FD_79113 | JGI IMG/M metagenome (GOLD analysis project Ga0102815, IMG submission 79113) | Estuarine microbial communities from the Columbia River estuary - Ebb tide ETM metaG S.759 | ecosystem: Environmental > Aquatic > Marine > Intertidal zone > Estuary | place: USA: Columbia... | reverse complement strand
TCATGGAAGCCTCGGATGGCGACATCGAAGTCAAGGATGGCCGGTTCCACGTTGCAGGCACCGACAAATCCGTGGCTTGGGGCGATGTCACCCTTGCCGCCTATGTGCCGCACAACTACCCGCTCGAAGATATCGAGCCGGGCCTTGAGGAAACCGCTTTCTATGACCCGTCCAACTTCACCTATCCTGCGGGCGCCTATGCCTGCGAAGTGGAGCTGGACCCGGAAACCGGGCGCGTGACGATCGAGCGTTTTGCCGCTGCCGATGACTTCGGCAATGTGGTCAACCCGATGATCGTTGCAGGTCAGGTACATGGCGGGATTGCCCAAGGCGTGGGCCAAGCCCTGATGGAAGGCGCAGTCTATGACGACAATGGCCAGCTCCTGACAGGCTCCTACATGGATTACGCCATGCCGCGTGCGACAGATGTGCCCTTCTATCAAGTGGACCATTCCTGCGTCACGCCCTGCACCCACAACCCGCTCGGGGTTAAAGGATGCGGCGAAGCAGGTGCCATCGGTTCGCCTCCGGCGGTTGTGAATGCGGTTCTCGATGCGCTGAATTCCGGCGGTATCAAGATCGATCATATCGACATGCCAGTGAGCCCGTCGCGCGTTTGGGCGGCGATCCAAAAGGCCAAGGCCTGATCTCTCCTTGCCCGGCCGTATCAGGCCGGGCATTTCACGGATGAATGGGGGCCAAGGCCCTCTTGGGAGGAAAACATGTATAATTTCGACTTCGTAAAACCGAAGACGCTGGCCGAAGCCGCCGCTGCAATGGCTGGCGACGAGGCACAGGCGCTGGGCGGCGGTCAAACGCTGATCCCCTCGCTGAAAGCGCGTCTTGCCAGCCCGACGACTCTGGTCAGCCTCGGTGGTATCAAGGAAATGGTTGGCGTCTGCACAGGCGACGACGGCTCTACCTGCATCGGCGGCGCGACAACGCATGGCGCTGTCGCCAAAGACGCAGCCAAGCTTTATCCAGCGCTTGCCAAACTCGCGGCAGGCATCGGCGATCCGGCTGTGCGAAACCGTGGCACGATTGGCGGGAGCCTTGCCAACAACGACCCGGCGGCGTGCTACCCTTCGGCGGCTCTGGCCTCGGGGGCAACCATCGTCACCAATACCCGCAAAATCGCGGCGGATGACTACTTCCAAGGCATGTTCACAACGGCGCTGGACGCCGGAGAAATCGTGACCGAAGTGCGTTTCCCGGTGCCGGAAAAAGCCGCTTATATCAAATTTGAACAACCTGCCTCACGCTTTGCCCTGACAGGTGTTTTTGTGGCCAAATACAAAGATGGCGTGCGCGTCGCAGTGACGGGGGCCTCCGAGGGCGGTGTTTTCCGCTGGAAAGAAGCCGAAGCGGCACTTTCCAAGGACTTCTCCGCCAAGGCTTTGGCAGGGCTTTCGGCCTCTGCGGATGGCATGATCACAGACCTGCATGGCACGGCTGCTTATCGCGCCCATCTCGTCGGCGTCTTGACCCGCCGGGCCGTCGAAGCCGCCGCCTGATCACACTGATCCAAAACAAAACGCCCCGGAGCCTGCGCTTCGGGGCGTTTTTTCATGCTTGTCATGAGCCGTCAGACCAAGCGGCCCCATAGGTCGTATTCCCCGGCCTCTTCTACTTCGACTGTCACGATATCTCCCGGGGCCAATCCCTCATGGCCTTCATCAATAAAGAGATTACCGTCAATTTCCGGCGCATCGGCCTTGGTCCGGCAAGTCGCGGCGTCTTCATCCACTTCATCGACGATGACCTGTAGGGTCTGCCCCACTTTTGCCTGCAACTTTGCCTCTGAAATCGCTTGTGCTTTGGCCATGAAACGGTCCCAACGGTCCTGTTTCACCTCATCTGGAACATGATCGGCCAAGTCATTCGACCGTGCCCCTGCAACGTTTTCATATTGAAAGCATCCAACTCGGTCGAGCTGTGCTTCATCCATCCAATCCAACAGCGTCTGAAACTCGGCCTCCGTCTCGCCGGGATAACCCACGATAAAGGTCGAGCGCAGCGTGATGTCCGGGCAATCGCGGCGCCACGCTGCGATTTCTTCCAAGGTCCGCGTCGCGGCTGCGGGCCGCGCCATCCGTTTCAAAACATCAGGGTGAGCATGCTGGAACGGAATATCAAGGTAGGGCAAAATCCCGCCTTCGGCCATCATCGGGATCAATTCGCGCACGTGGGGGTAGGGGTAGACGTAATGCATCCGAACCCATGCGCCTAGTTGGCCCAACTCCCGTGCCAGATCGAGAAAGGGAAACTTGCTGGGCCGATCCGCCCAATCCGTGCCATAGGCCGACGTATCCTGACTTATGATCAGCAATTCACGGACGCCATTCTCGACCAGCTTTTCCGCCTCACGCATCACCGCCTTCTGTGGTCGCGATACAAGTCGCCCCCGCATGTCTGGGATGATGCAGAATTTACACTTGTGGTTACAGCCTTCGGATATCTTGAGGTAGCTGTAATGCCGAGGCGTCAATTTTATCCCTTGCGGCGGCAGCAAATCCACAAAGGGGTGGGGCGATGGGGGCACCGCGTTATGCACCGCGTCCAACACCTGTTCATATTGATGCGGCCCGGTGACCGCCAATACCTTGGGATGCACACCCGTAATATAGTCGGGTTCGGCCCCCAGACAGCCCGTTACAATCACGCGGCCATTCTCCTGCAAGGCCTCGCCAATCGCCTCTAGGCTTTCTGCCTTGGCGCTGTCCAGAAACCCGCAGGTATTGACGATGACCGCATCCGCTCCGGTGTAATCGGGCGAAATCGCGTATCCTTCGGCGCGCAGCCGGGTCAAAATCCGCTCACTATCCACCAAGGCCTTGGGACACCCCAAAGACACCATGCCGATCGTCGGCTGGCCCGGGCGCGGGGCATCTGCGAAGCGCGGCTTCGGGGCAAGGTCTGGGCGGAGCGAGGGCGGATTTTGTGACATGGATCGCGATATACCGCGCGCCGCCGCTCTCGGGAAGGGGCCGCTTGACGATTGCGCGTCAAGCGGCCTCTATGGGCCAAGAAAGCGCAAACGCGCACCCAAGGGGAGAGCCGCAGGAATGGGCGCAGACTATGCAGTGATCGGCGGCGGCGTCGTGGGTCTCTCCGTCGCGTGGGGCCTGTTGGCGCGCGGTCACAGGGTCACCATCCTCGACGGCGAAGATGGCACTTTCCGCGCCAGCCGTGGCAATTTCGGCCTGATCTGGGTGCAATCAAAAGGCCTCAAAGCCCCGCATTATGCCCGCTGGACTCAAGGCTCTGCTGCCCTCTGGTCGGACTTTTCCCAAGATCTCGCCTCCGCAACGGGCGAATCCCTTTCGCTCACGCAAAACGGCGGCTGGGATTTTCATCTGACCGAAGAAAGCCTCGCGGCTAAAGTTGCCCAATATGAGGCGCTGCGTGCTGCATTGGGCGGGGATTATCCGTTTGAAGTCTTGGGCAATAACGCATTGCGCCGAGAAGAGCCCGAAGTAGGCCCGCGGGTGGCAGGGGCGATCTTGCACCATCAAGACGGCCATGTGAATCCCCTTCGCCTTTTGCGCGCTCTGGCTGCCGATGTGCGCCGCCAAGGGGCCACGGTGCATCTCAACGAACGCGTCACAGGTGTCGAGGCTCGGGATGGGTTTCGCCTGACCTGCGCGTCAGGCCGTGTGGTCGAAGCAGGGCGCGTGGTGCTTTGTGCGGGTTTGGGCGCGATGGACCTCGGGCCGCTCTTTGGCTTTGCCGCGCCAGTCCGGCCCCAACGGGGCCAAGTGCTTGTCACCGAGAAACTGCCGAAAATGTTAAACCGTCCCTCGGGAATTTTACGCCAAGTTGACGAGGGCGGCATCCAGATCGGCGATAGTAAAGAGGAAGTTGGCCTCGACGACGGCGTGACCCTCGACACCGCCGCAGGCATCGCCGCCCGCGCCATTGCAGTGCTTCCGCGCCTTGAGAAGGTGCAAATGCTGCGTGCTTGGGGCGCGCTTCGCATCATGTCGCCCGATGGATTGCCGATTTATCAAAAATCCAAAACCATGCCCGGCGCCGCTTTGGTGACCTGCCATTCCGGCATCACCCTCGCGGCCGCCCATGCACGGTTGATCCCCAAATGGCTCGACGGCGATGCAGATGCGCCTGATCTGGAGGTCTTCAGTGAAACCCGCTTTTCGTAACCTCTCGCCAGAGGCCCCCTGCGTTGAAATCCTTTGGGATGGGGCCCCCCTTCAGCTACCAAATGGTGCCAATCTCGCCGGCGCGCTTTTGGCTGCGGGTATCGGCACTTTTCGCAAAACACCTGTCAGCGGTGCGCCTCGCGCGCCCTATTGCATGATGGGCTCATGCTACGATTGCCTTGTCACGATCGCGGGGGTGACCCGTCAAGCCTGCCAAGTGACAGTCAGCGCTGGGCTCGTTGTCGCGCCCGCTGGAGGCTCCGATGCGTGATCTCTTGATCCTTGGCGCGGGTCCTGCAGGCATGGCAGCGGCCACCGAAGCTGCCCGTCTCGGTCTTAGCGCCACGCTGTTGGATGAAGCCGAAGGCCCGGGTGGGCAGATCTACCGTGCAATCACCACAGGCGGCGCGTCGCGCGCCGCGCTCCTTGGTGCGGATTACATGCATGGCGCAACCCTGGCCAAGGATTTGATGGCAAGCCCGGTTGAGCAGATCTTCACGGCCACCGTCTGGGATATCGCCAAAAGTGCCGAGGGCGTCACGCTCACCTATTCCCGCAACGGACAGGCGGCGCAAATCACCGGGAAAACGCTGCTCTTGGTCACAGGAGCGATTGAGCGCCCGGTGCCCATCCCCGGCTGGACGTTGCCCGGCGTCATGACGGCGGGAGCGGGGCAAATCCTTTTGAAAGCCTCCGGCATCTTGCCCGAACGGGCTGTCTTGGCCGGCTCCGGCCCGCTTCTTTATCTACTTGCGGTGCAAATGGCGCGAGCGGGTATGCCGCCCTTGGCGCTCGTGGAAACGCAATCAACACGCGATATCCTCCGCGCGGCACCACTGCTCTTGCCCGGTCTGCGCGGTTGGCGCACCTTGCTCAAAGGGTTGGGCCTATTGGCGGAATTGCGCCGTCACGGGGTGCGCCGGATCACCGCGGCCACTGATTTGGCAGTCTTGGGGACCGACCATGCCACAGCGCTGCGGTTTCGCGCCCAAGGCCGTGTGCAAGAGATCGCCTGCGCGACTGTGATGTTGCACCAAGGCGTTGTGCCCAATACGCAAGCGACGCGCGCTCTGCGCCTTGATCATCAATGGCTCCCTCGCCAACGGGCCTTTGCGCCTGTTTGTGACGCGTCGGGCGCGACATCGGCACCGGGTATCTATGTGGCGGGCGACGGCTCTGGCATCGCAGGCGCAAAAGCCGCCGCAGATGCAGGCCGCTTGGCTGCTCTCACGATCGCGGCCTCTTTGGGGTATCTGACCGAGGCCGCGCGCAGGGCCCAATCGCGCGCACCGGCGGCGCGCCTTTCGGCAGAGAGGGCGCTGCGGCCTTTTCTCGATACGGCCTATCCCGTGCCGGAGGCTGTCTTGCGCCCCGCTGATGGAACGACGGTCTGCCGATGTGAGGAAATCACCGCAGGCCAAATCCGCAATTGGGGTCGTAAAGGCGCGATGGGCCCCAATCAGCTCAAGGCTTTCGGGCGTCCGGGCATGGGCCCATGCCAAGGACGTTCCTGTGCCTTGACGCTGACCGAGCTTCTTGCCGAAACGCATGGCTCCTCGCCCGCAGAAATCGGTCTGGGTCGCATTCGTCCGCCCCTCAAACCGGTTACCTTGGGCGAGTTGGCCAGCCTGCATGAGGGCGATACCCCGCTCTAACCCGGCCCATCGCCATTGCGCGCAAGGCGTTACACGCCGTCGTCTACAGGCTCAAACCCTTCCGCGCGCGCGCGTTTCCACCGCTCAAGATAACCAAAGCGCGTATCATCCCCACGCAGCAGAAAACCTTCTGGCATATAGGGATAGACATCTTTGCCCGTCACCATGTCGCGGTCGTTTTCGCGCATCAACAGGTGGTGCGGCAAGAACTGCGAGGGATGCGTCAGCCCGGCTGCTCCAGTCATATCGCCAAGCGCCTTCAGCGTATTCTTATGAAAATGTGCAACGCGCTCTGCCTTGTCGGGCACCACCAGGGCCTTTTGTCGGGCTTTGTCTTGGGTGGCGACCCCGGTCGGACAGTGATTGGTGTGGCAGGCCTGTGCCTGAATGCACCCAATCGAGAACATGAAACCGCGCGCCGAATTGGCCCAATCCGCGCCCAAGGCCAATGCTTTGGCAATGTCAAAGGCGTGGATGAGTTTCCCCGAGGCACCAAGTTTCACCCGATCCCGCAGGCCGGCACCACGCAGCGTATTATGCGCGAAGGTCAATCCCTCGACCAAAGGCATGCCCATGTGATTGGCAAACTCCATCGGCGCCGCTCCCGTGCCGCCCTCTTTTCCGTCGATCACAATGAAATCAGGTGTGATCCCTGTTTCCAGCATCGCTTTGACAATGCACATGAATTCTCGGCGGTGCCCGATGCAGAGCTTGAAACCAGTTGGTTTTCCTCCAGCCAGATCGCGCAGCTTTCCGATAAATTCCATCATCTCAATTGGCGTGGAAAACGCCGAATGCCGCGCGGGGGATACGCAATCCACCCCCATTGGCACGCCGCGCGCTTCGGCAATCTCGGGTGTAATCTTGGCCCCAGGTAATACGCCGCCTTGACCGGGCTTCGCCCCTTGGCTCAGCTTTAATTCGATCATCTTTATTTGGGGATCCGCGGCCTGCTCCGCGAAGCGGATAGGGTCAAACCGCCCGGCAGAATCGCGGGCCCCGAAATACCCCGACCCCAATTCCCAAATAAGATCGCCCCCGCCCTCGCGGTGATAGCGCGAAATCCCGCCTTCGCCGGTGTCATGAGCAAATCTGCCCGCCTTGGCGCCCTTGTTCAAAGCGAGAATCGCATTGGCTGATAGCGCACCGAAACTCATGGCAGAGATATTGTAGATCGACGCATCATAGGGATGCTTGCAGTCAGGCCCGCCAATCGTCAGGCGAAAATCGTTATTTTCAATTTTGCGCGGCAGGATCGAATGGGTCAGCCATTGGTATCCGCTGTCATAAACCCGTTTCTTCGTCCCGAAGGGCCGCTTGTCTTCGACGTTCTTGGCGCGTTGATAGACGATCTCACGCTGCTCGCGAGAAAACGGCACCTCTTCTTCATCGCCTTCAATCAAGTATTGACGAATTTCCGGGCGGATATGTTCAAAGAAATAGCGCACATGCCCCAGCACCGGGTAATTGCGAAGCACGGCATGTCTGGACTGCATGATATCGCGAACCCCAACCACGACCAGCACGGCAAAGAGAGCGGCCATCACCCACAGCGTCGGCGCCCACCAATCGGGGACGAATGGCAGGGAGAAAACACAAAGCAAAAGCCCGGCAATCACTGCAAAGAAGGCGGATAGGCGAAGATATTGCGACATAAACATACCTTTGGTTAAGTTCCCTTGGCCAACGCCGCGCGCAAATCACGCACACGATCAGCATTATCAACGGCAATTGTCTCATTCAGGTTAACGCGATTGTTTTCAAATCCCACGCGCATCTTGCCGCCCAGTCGGGCCGCTTCCACCAGACAGGCCGTTTCTGTCTGACCAAAGGCACAAAGAGACCAATCCACGTCTGGCTCAACCGCGTGTAATCCCGCCACAAACGGGGCTATCGCGGTTACATCTGAAACTTGCCCCTCGGTATACCGTCCCATCACCAGAATGGCCGCCAAAGGTCCGGGGGGGAGCGTGCCATCGGCACGGCGCGCCGCCAGTCGGTGCACATCGTCCATGTCATAAAGAATGTGCTGCACATGGATTTTGGCATCGGCGCAAAAGGCAAAAAACCGCCGCGTGCGGTTTTGATCACTCTCCGCGTCAATCTCTCGGAGCCCAATTGAAACCGCGGGTGGCACCAAGGTTTCAATCAATTCGCGCTGCTGTGCCGGGCTATAGCGCCCCACGGCTTCCGTGGTGATTTGCACATAAAATCCGGGGGCTTGCCGCGCCAGTTCTGCCAGCAATTCGCTATAAAGCCCCGCATCAAGCACATGCGCGCCTGACGCATCGCGCACATGGGCGTGCAAGCCATCCGCACCGGCATCACGCGCCGCCAGCGTCGCCGCCACGGTTTCTTGAATGGTGACAGGCAGGGCAGGGTGGTCGGCCTTTGTCAGACGCGCGCCATTCGGGGCCACCATGAGTGTCGGTAAACTGTGCATTCTGGTCCATTCTCTGCGGCGAAGCTCCGTATTCGTGCCGGACCTTAGTGCAGTTCCCCCGCGCTGCAAAGCCGAAGCGCCTCTTTGTTTGACCATTGCGCCAAGCCGTTGCCCGTAAATCTAAGTGGGTGGGTCGCAATCCGAGAAAATGCAGACCCCATCCGTAAGGGGTGCACGCCCAACCGTCCCCGCTGCACGCAGTCATGCTGCCTCCCGCTACACGTGGGGTCGGGGGTGTCTGGTTTTCACGTGCGCTTCGCATGAGCGATCTGCCGTCGCGCCATCGCAAGCGTGAAACTCGGGCGTTTTGAGGGGTCATTACCAACAAAAGGACCTGTGTTATGCTGCGCGCCTCATTGATCATCCTTGCCCCGTCGCATCGCTCCGGCTTGGCCCGCAGCTTGGACGCGGCTTTGGCGCAAACGGTGCGCGACGTGGAAATCATCGTTGTCAACGCCGGGGGGGGAGATCCTGTCGAAGCAGTGGTCGATCGCTTCAGGGAAACCAATCCACAGATCAAGCGGCTGAAACTGGCAAAATTTCACCTCGCCAATGCTTTGAACGCAGGCATTGCTGCGTCGCGTGGCGCCTTCATCGGCTTTTGTTGGGCGGGTGATATCTGGGAGCCCGAGAAATTTGCGTCTCATCTCGCTCATTTCACTCAAGAGCCGCAACTTGGCTTGAGCTATTCGGGCTATGTCTGGCTGGATCGCACGGGCCTCTCCTTGGGCGAAACCTACCGACCGAAGGTGCAAGATATTTCCGCCGCTACGCTTTTTCGGGCCAACCCGATTGGGGTGCTGTCCTCGGTGGTCATCCGGCGGGACGCAGCGCAGGACATCGCCGTTAGCCCTCGCGATTCGCAAAATAGCCCCTGCGTTTTCGATCCCAACTTTGACCAACATGCGGCGCTCGAATGCTGGTTGCGCTTGCGCCTGTCGACAGACTGGGAAATCGAGGGCTTGGCCACGCTGTCGGCGCGCTGCCGTCAGATCACGCAGGTCGGCGAGCCGATGGAACATCCTTTCGTCAGTTGGGAGCGGATGATCCGCAAACTCACGCCGCTCGCTCCCGCATTCTTCTCGCGGCACAAACGGGCGGCGCGTGCGTCGCTTTTGGCTGAAATTTCCGCTCAAGCCGTCTCAACAGATGCGGTGCGCCATCCGCGCCGCGCCATGGTTGAGGCCGTGCGCCTCGCGGCAGAGCGCGCATAACGTTTGGATCGGCGCCAAGACGTGAAAAAAGCGCGTCCTGCAAAGAGCGCGCTTTTCAAACTCATGGATAGGTCTGTCGGAACCCGGACTTAGAAAATTCCGCTTTCCTTGGCGATCAGGGCCGCCTGTGTGCGGTTCGATGCCCCCAATTTCCGGTAGAGCGTCTTCATATGCAGCTTCACGGTCGGCTCTTGCAGGTCTAGGTCGCGGGCGATTTCCTTGTTGGACTTGCCTTGCGTCAACCCTTTGAGCACCTGCAATTCCCGCTCGGTGAGCTTTTCCGCGATTGGGTTTTGTGCGTGGTCTTCCTCTGCGGTCATGAAATCGATTGGCGCATATTGCTCGCCCATGGCCATGAATTTGATCGCATTCACCAAGGATTTCGCCGACAGCGTTTTCGGCAAGAAGCCTGCCGCGCCCATTTCCAGTGCCTTCTCGGCTGTTTCGCGGTTGGCCATGCCTGAAATCAGCGCGATCCGGCTTGAGGGGGCCAATTCAGCCGCCCGCGTCAATCCATCTAGCCCGGCCATGCCCGGCATATTGAGGTCCAGCAAGATCACATCATAACGGTTACCCGATTTGATCAGATCGGCCACGCCGTTGAAATCTGCCGTGCTGTCAGCTTTGAAGCCTCCAGCAGATTCAAGAAACATCACAAGGGTTTCGCGGAGCAGATCATGGTCGTCAGCGACAAGAATTTTCATTTTAGAGCTCATTCCGTCTCATACGGGGTGTCTGGAAGGATATTTGCCAATTACGGCAATCCTGTGGCGTAGGTATTTTTCTCTCGTTCTCATGATCACTCATAAGGCGAATAACTTTGCGCGAAAATCCCTCAAGCGTGTCAATTGTGGAGGGTTTATACATCCTAAAGGATGGAAATTCGCGAAAGGGCTCGAAAATCGTCAACCGTTACCGTTTCTACACCGCTGTCACTTAGGATGGAGCAAACGGGGGGCCTCTGTCAAATCTAGGTTGAGTCGCATGGCGCGTTTTCTCAATATCGTTCAGATATCTTTCCTTTGCGTCTGTTTTGGAACAATAAACTCCAGCGCGCAATTTCGGCCCCCCTCAACGCTCAGGCGCCGAACAAACATTTGGCAAGCCGTGCTACCCGTTTGCGTCGGTGATTTCCGGGTTGAGCCTAGATTCGGGCAAGCGCGCAGACGCCTCAAGGTAAACATCACAGAATTTTGACCGTTGAACCTCTTAGGAACTCATCGATTTTAATACGATGGGATAGCTGAATATATGAAAGGGCAACTTATGATCCGAAATAATGGTGATAATAGATATCCGAAAGGCATATTTTTAAACCTGAAAGGTCATGTGGTTATGCGTGTAGTTGGTTGGCTTTCCAAGTCGGTAAGCTTTGGTTCCAAAGGTGCGGCGCGTGGTTTGGTTGCGATGCTCTTCGCAGCTACGGTTATTTTCGGACAAGGCCCTGTCCGTATGGCCCACGCGAGCGACGATCCTTCTGGCCCTCTGCTTCACCTCAAAGGGGCACTCTCGCAAGGAGCCTCCCCTACCGAAATTACCCTTAATGCGGCAGCACTCGCGGAAATCGCTCCGGTTTCCTTCACAACAACCACGATCTGGACCAATGGGCCGCAAGCATTCAAAGGTTCGTCACTGGCGGGTCTCTTGAAGCATTTCAATATCACCTCCGGCACATTGTTGGCCCGTGCGGTGAATGATTACACGGTGGAAATCCCGGTTTCAGAAATTGAAGAGGGCGGGCCGATGATCGCGTTCGAAGCGAACGGCGCCGCGATGCCTTTGCGGGACAAAGGGCCGTTTTGGCTTGTCTACCCCTATGATTTGGATGAACGTTATCGCAGCGAAAAAGTATATTCGCGGAGCATTTGGCAGCTCGTGAGCATTGAGGTTGTGCCTTAAGGCGAGCGTGCAAGAATTTAAGTCGGACTTGGGCTTCGTTACTGGGATGTTTAGTTTTCTGACCTCTGCCCCATTACGGATGGCATCCGTAATCACGGTTGCCATTGTGGCCATCGGTGTATTGGTGCATCTCGCGCAGGCTGTCGTCTCGAATATGACGCTGCTCGACACCGCAAGCTCCGACAACGTCCAATGGACCCTGACCCAGGTCGAGGTCGATTTCGTCGATCTCGAGCGCTCTATCATCCTCGCTCAGCAAGCCGAGACACCAAATCTCTCCACCGTGCGCCGGGAATACGATATCTTCTACAGCCGCGTGCGCGTGCTTGCCGATGGTCAGCTGTACGTGTCTCTCCGCGACGAGCCGCGCTACAACGTCGCTATGATCCGCGTTTTGGGATTTCTTTCTGAAACCGTTCCGATCATCGATGAAGGCGGCCCGGTCCTAGAGGCCAACTTGCCCCAAATGCGCGAGCAAATGGAAAGCCTGCGCTCTGCGGTGCGCTCGCTCTCCGTTGCCGGGCTTGAGGTTTTTGCCAGAAATGCGGACGCGCGTCGCGAAAATGTGGCGCAAACGCTGGTGCGCTTGGCATTCGTTGCCTTGGCTCTCTTGTCGGTGCTGCTGCTGTCCGCGCTGCTTCTCGCACGGATGGCCCGACAGGGGTTTCGTCGTGCGAATGTGCTGCAAGCGACTTCCGCGCGCCTTGAAACCATCATTGCCACCTCGCTTGACGCCGTGATCGTGACCAATCGCTTGGGGCATATTCTTGAGTTTAACGGCGCTGCGGAAAGCATTTTTGGTCACAAGCGCGCCGATGTGGTTGGGCATAACATCGCGGATATGGTCATTCCCGAACATCTGCGCGGCGCACATAAGGCCGGCATGTCGCGCTATCTGCGGACAGGCCAGCGCAAGGTCGTCGGCGCCGGCCGCGTGCGGCTCGAAGCGCAGCGCGCCAATGGCGAGATCTTCCCTGTGGAATTCTCGATTCAATCCGCTCTGGGGACCGAGGGCGAAATCTTCATCTCGTTCTTGCGCGATATTTCCCACATGGTTCAAGCCGAGCGCGAATTGGTCTCTGCCCGCGACCAAGCCGTCGCAGGCGAGCGCACAAAAAGCGAGTTTCTGGCTGTAATGAGCCACGAAATCCGCACGCCCTTGAACGGCATGCTGGGCACACTCGCGCTACTGAAAGAAACCGAGCTATCTCCCCGCCAGCGCTCCTATCTCGACACAATGGAAACCTCCGGCGGTCTCTTGCTCAATCACGTCAATGACGTTCTCGACATCACGAAATACGAAGCTGGCAAACTTCACGCCGACATGTCCCCCACCGATCCGAGTATGGTGGTCGCAGGTGTCGTCGACACGTTGCGCGATTTGGCCGCCTCTGGTGGTAACCTTCTCGAATGGCAAGTCGTCGGTGCCCCGATCCCAGCCATCGCGACCGATGCCCGCCGCCTTCGGCAAATTCTGATCAACTTGGTCGGCAACGCGGTGAAATTCACCGACAACGGGCGAATTTGGGTAGACTTGGAATGGCTAGAAGACGTCAACAAGCCCCCAAAACTGGAAATCCGTGTGATCGACACGGGGGTTGGCATTGAATCCGAGCAAATCGACCGCCTCTTCCGCGACTTCGAAACCGGCGATGCGTCTTATGGGCGCGCGACTGGCGGCACTGGGCTGGGCCTTGGAATCGTGCGCCGTCTGGCCGAGGTCTTGGGCGGGCAAATCGGCGCCGAAAGCACTCCTGGTGTGGGCAGTTGTTTCTGGCTCAGGCTCCCCGGCCCCGCAATGTCCCTGCCGGTGACGCCCAAAGTCGACGACATGGGCGCGCAGGCCGCGAGCGAGACGCCGGAAAACATCATCCCACGCCGGGTGCTGATCGTCGAAGACAACGAGATTAATCGTAGAGTTCTCTACGATATGCTCGACACAGACGGCCATAGCGTCCACCAGGCGGCCGATGGCTACGAAGGGGTCCGCCTCGCCGAGGCAGAGCTTTTCGATGTCATATTGATGGATATTTCCATGCCGCGCCTCGACGGGCGCAATGCAACCCGCGCCATTCGGGTTGGGGGCGGCAAAAGCCAAGACGCCCGCATCATAGCTGTGACGGCCCACGCATTGCCGCGGGAAATCGAGGATTTCCGCGCCCACGGCATGGATGGATATCTTTCCAAGCCGATCAACCGCCGCGAGCTGCGTCAATTGATGGCGGAAACCGTGGTGGTTTCCGATCCCCTCTCCCGCCACGCACATATCACTCTCGCGGCGCAACCCATGGGGGAGATTGCCACGACATCAACCGCCGCCGCCCCGGTCACGCCAATGCCACACCACAAAAAGGAGCCAAGCCCGATGATTGATCCTGAACAAATCACGCGATTGGCCGAAGACCTTGGGCGCAGCACGATGGACAACTTTCTAGAGCGCTTTTTCTCAGAAGGTGAGTTGGTCATCGGCAGCGCAGACCATTCTTCCGATCCCGCGACCCTCGTTGCCGATTTACATCGTCTTGCCGGCAGCGCCGCGGTCTTTGGTGCCGTGCACCTGCGTGAAGCCCTCAACCGCGCCGAAGGCGAGTGGAAACAAAGCCAAAATCGGCAAAATCTTCAGCCCCACCTCGACGAGTTACCCAAAGTCTGGTCCGACAGTGTGACCGCGCTGCGGGATTTGGCCGCCACGATTTCCTAGCGCCCCCTTGCAGTGCCGCAAAAGATCGGCAAACCCTTGATACGGGCAGGGGTCGCGCCACCTATGGCGCGGCAAAGTCGGAGGGACCAATGGCAATTCTTCATCTCAAGCAAGGCAAACCACAATCCGAGCGCGCAGAGGATGACGCCAAAGTGCGCGCCAGCGTCGAGAGTATTCTGGCGGATATTGAAACACGTGGCGACGCGGCAGTTCGTGATCTGGCCCAAAAATTTGACGGCTACACGCCGCCCTCCTTCCGCCTCACAGCCTCCGAAATCGAAGCCGCGATGCAAAAAGTCTGCACCCGCGACATGGAAGATATCGCCTTCGCTCAAACGCAAATCCGCAGCTTCGCACAGGCCCAACGCGCCTCGATGACCGATATCGAAGTCGAAACCTTGCCGGGCGTTTTTCTGGGCCACAAGAATATCCCCGTTCAATCCGTGGGTTGCTATGTGCCCGGCGGCAAATTTCCCATGGTCGCCTCCGCGCATATGTCCGTGCTCACAGCCTCCGTCGCGGGCGTCCCACGGATCATCGCCTCTGCCCCTCCGGTAAAAGGCGCGCCGCATCCGGCAATCGTTGCTGCCATGCAAAAGGGCGGGGCGCATGAAATCTACGTGCTTGGGGGCATCCAAGCGGTTGGCGCCATGGCTCTGGGCACTGAAACCATCGAGCCCGTGCATATGCTGGTCGGTCCCGGCAATGCTTTCGTGGCCGAAGCCAAACGCCAGCTTTACGGCCGCGTCGGCATAGACCTCTTTGCAGGCCCAACCGAGACGATGGTAATCGCCGATGATACGGTGGATGCCGAGCTATGCGCGACCGATCTCTTGGGCCAAGCCGAACATGGCTACAACTCGCCCGCCTGTTTGATCACCAACAGCCGCAAACTCGCCGATGCGACCTTGGCCGAAATTGACCGTTTGCTGAAAATCCTCCCCACCGCCGAGACAGCCTCGGTGAGCTGGCGTGATTATGGCGATGTGATCTTGTGCGACAGTTACGAGGAAATGCTCCAGGTCGCGAATGACATGGCCTATGAGCATGTGCAGGTCATGACCGACCGCGATGATTGGTTCTTAAGCCAGATGCATAGCTACGGTGCGCTCTTCCTTGGTGCGCGCACCAACGTCGCCAATGGCGACAAAGTCATCGGCACCAATCACACGCTGCCCACCAAAAAGGCCGGGCGCTATACAGGCGGGCTTTGGGTCGGCAAGTTTCTGAAAACGCACAGCTATCAGCGGATCACCACAGATGAGGCCGCTGCAAGTATCGGGGCCTATGGGTCGCGGCTCTGCATGCTCGAAGGGTTCGTGGGCCATGCCGAGCAATGCAACATTCGCGTCCGCCGCTACGGCGGCAAGAATGTGCCCTACGGCGCGGCTGCAGAGTAGCGCTGCCATCCCGCCCGGAATTTAAGGAAATTCCGGGCAAATTTCTTGCAAGAAATTTGGAGCCAGCCCCGATGTTCCTCCCTAAAACCCCCTCCTTCCGCCTAGAAGGCCGCCGCGCGCTCGTGACTGGTGCCTCATCCGGCATTGGCCTTGGCGCCGCCGTTGCCTTGGCGGAGGCTGGGGCGGCGGTCACCCTCGTCGCGCGCAAACGGCCCGAGTTGGATGCAACACGCGACGCCATTCGAGCGGCGGGTGGCGAAGCGGATGCCTTGGCACTCGACATCACCGATATTTCCGCGACGGCTGCGGCGATTGCTTCCCAAGGTCCCTTCGATATCTTGGTGAATTCGGCAGGCCTTGCCCGTCACAGCCCGGCACTGCAGACGCATGAGACGGATTATGACGCCGTCATGCAGGTCAATCTCAAGGCGGCCTATTTCCTGACCCGTGAGGTGGCACGCGGCCTGATCGCGGCGGGTAAATCTGGCAGCTTGATCAATGTCTCCTCTCAAATGGGCCATGTCGGTGGACCAGACCGCGCGGTCTATTGCGCGTCCAAACATGCCCTCGAGGGGATGACGAAAGCCATGGCCCTAGAGTTTGCGCCTCACAACATTCGGGTCAATACGCTCTGCCCCACCTTCATTCGCACGCCCTTGGGCGAGCAGACCCTCGCAATCCCCGAACGCAAGGCGTGGATCTTGTCCAAAATCAAACTCGGCCGCGTCGGTGAGATTGCCGACGTCATGGGCCCCATCGTGTTCCTCGCCTCAGAGGCGTCCGCCATGGTTACGGGCACCAGCCTATTGGTCGATGGCGGTTGGACAGCCGACTAGCCGCCCAACCTCTTGTCACGCGATTTCGTCGGGCCGCAGCAAAGAAAACGGCGCGTCAATCTTGGCGTAATCCTTATAGCCAAGCCGGGCCAGCGGGAAGAACTTGGTCACGTCGAACATACCCTCCACCATGCAGTCATCGCGCATGTGAATGCCCACGACTTCTCCCAAGACTAGAAAATTGGTCTCGCCCTCCAAGGTGATGATCTGCGTCAAACGGCACTCCAACGCAGCAGGCCCGTTTGCAACCCGGGCACAATCGATCTCGCGGCACGGTTCGCGCTGCAACCCCGCGTGGGCAAATTCATCCGCAGCGGCGGGCAAAGTCTTCGACGAGGCATTCATCGCGTCACGCATGGCATATTCAACGATATTTACGCAAAACACCCCGGTTTCGCGAATATTTGCCACTGAATCCTTGGTGCCATCTCGATCCGCTTTGGTGCCCGTTGATGCAAACATGACTTGTGGCGGCGTATAGGCCACGGCGTTGAAAAACGAATAGGGCGCAAGGTTATCCACCCCATCGCGGCCCCGCGTGGAAATCCAGCCAATCGGGCGCGGCGTAACGATGGCGTTGAAGGGATTATGTGGCAGCCCGTGGCCGTCGCTTGGTTTATAGAACATCAAGTTTTCCTTCGCGCATGATTTGCTCCTGACCTAGCGCCGTGTTAATCGGGTTTCCACCTCCAAGAGATGAAAAGAGGCCGCAGGGTGCATGATCACTACGATCTGAGTGAAGAACAACCCGGCGACTGGTGGGAGGTCGAAGGGCTGCTGGATCTGTGCTTTGCGCCCGGGCGTACAGCGCTGTCCTCCTATCGCCTCCGCGATGGCGTGCCGCCTGTGGCCGCCTTGTGCCTCGTCGCGCGCGACACATATGGCATTCTCGCAGGTGCAATCCGCTTTTGGCCAATATTGGTCGGCGCAGCCCCAGTGCTTTTGTTGGGCCCTGTCGCGGTCCACCCGACACGCCAAGGAGAGGGCTTGGGCGCGTTGCTGATCCAAGAGGCGCTCGAACGAGCGGCGCGCTTGGGCTGGCAACGGGTGCTCCTCGTGGGCGACGCGTCTTATTATGGCCGCTTTGGTTTTGAAAAACTCACAGATGTCGAGATGCCTCCTCCCACCAACCCCGACCGTATCTTGGGTTATGAAATGGCGGATGGTGGCTGGCAGGGCGTAACGGGTGCCGTGACCCGTTGGGTCGATCCTGTGACGGCTCCGCTCCCTCAATCAAGGGCTCTCTCTTGAAGCGCGCCCTGCGCGCCCCCATCCTTTCTTGAAAGCGGAGGGCAGTCATGGCCATGGAGATCATCGAACATCCAAACGCGCGCCTCTCCGAGGCCGAAACGCAAGCGCGGCTCTTGGCGTTGGCGGAGCGCTATGCGCGCGCGGGCGGTCTGGGGATGGCGGTGCTCAACTTGCTGGGCAGCCGTGCCGAAAACCTTCTGGAGCGCCTGCCTGCACCTGTGCGCGCGGGTCTTACCAGCGGCACCGAGACCGCCCTCAAATCCGCCTTGCGCGCCGCGCAGGCGAGCCGCGGCGTCATAGGCGATCAGCCGGGTTGGCTTACCACCGCAGTCTCCACGGCCATGGGGGCCGTTGGCGGGGCAGGGGGGCTGCCCACAGCGCTGGCCGAATTGCCCGTGACCGTCACCGTCTTGTTGCGCGGCGTGCAAGCGGTCGCCGCCGAGCACGGATTCGATCCGGCAGAAGACAGCGTTCAATTCGATTGCCTACAGGTTTTGGCCGCGGCTGGTCCGCTTGAGTCCGATGACGGCTCCGAACTGGCGTTCTTGGCGGCACGCATGACGCTGACAGGTCCCGCGCTTAATCGTTTGCTGGCCTCTGTTGCCCCACGGCTGGCCACTGCCTTGGGCCAAAAGTTGGCGGCGCAAGCGGTGCCACTGATTGGGGCCGTTGCAGGCGCGGCCACCAATTACGCCTACACCTCCTATTATCAGGAAATTGCCCATGTGCAGTTCGGGCTTCGCCGTTTGGCCATTGATGCCGAGCGCGATGAGCGGGCCTTGCGGGCCGAGTTCCTCCGCCTCATTCCTGCGCGCCGCATTCTGAAGGGCTAGGATGCCCCGCAGGGGCGCGCGCGTCACGAGACTGTGGCGAGATAGCCCATGACGGCCGGGCGCACGGTTTCCAGCCCCTCACGGCGCGCTGCATCAATCACCTCGCGCAACGCAGTCAGATCCACGCGGCGCAGCATATGTTTGACCGGCCCCACCGATGCCGGGCGCATAGAAAGCGTCCGAAACCCGATAGCCGCAAGACACACCGCCTCCACAGGCCGCCCAGCATCCTCGCCACAAAACGACAGCGCAGTTTTGGTCGCATCCGAAATTCGCACGATCCCTTCAAGAAAATTCAGGAAAGACGAATTCAGGGTGTCATAACGCCGCCGCACCCGCTCATTCTCGCGGTCAGCCGCAAAGAAGAATTGCTTGAGATCGTTCCCACCGATGGAGAGAAACTCCACCTCCTCAAAAAACGCGCGCGGCGCAAAGGCCAAAGACGGCGTCTCCAGCATTGCCCCCACTTCGAGCCGCGTTGGGATCGCATGGCCAAGAATGCGCTCGCGTTCTATCGCCTTATCCATCTCCAGCCGGGCAGCACGATATTCCGAATATTCTGCCACGAAAGGGAACATGATGGTCAATGGCCGCCCATTGGCCGCGCGCAACAGCGCCTGCAACTGCATCCGCAAAATCCCCGGCTTGTCGAGCCCAACGCGGATCGCGCGCCAGCCCAAAGCCGGGTTTGGCTCATCATTGGGCTTCATATAGGGCAGCACCTTGTCCGAGCCGATATCGAGGGTCCGAAACACCACGCGCTTGCCCTGCGCGGCATCAAGCACGCGGCTATAGAGCGCCGACAATTCCGAGCGGCGTGGCATCTGGTTTCGCACCAAGAATTGCAACTCGGTGCGGAACAGCCCCACCCCCTCGGCGCCAGAGCCTTCCAGCGATGGCAAATCCGCCATCAGGCCCGCATTCATATGCAGCCCAATCGTGGTGCCGCAAGGCGTCGTCGCGGGTACATCGCGGATCGAGGCATAGCGCGTTTGCGCTTCGGCCTGCATCGCGATCTTGTCCCGAAACGCCGCAGCCACCGTGTCGTCCGGGCGCAGATGCACAATGCCCTGATCACCATCTAGCATGATGGCATCGCCGTTGAGCGCCTCTGTGGTGATCCGCTCGGCATGCACAATCAGCGGAATGGCCAAAGCCCGCGCCACGATCGCCGCATGACTCCCGACCGAGCCTTCCTCAAGCACGATCCCCTTCAGCTTGCGCCCATAATCCAGCAATTCCGCCGGGCCAATGTTGCGGGCGATCAAAATGGGCGCCGCAGGCATTTCCGCTCCGGTATCGCGGCCTTGACCAGTCAAGATCCGCAGCAATCGGTTCGACAGGTCGTCCAGATCGTGCAGCCTGTCCCGCAAATAGGCATCGGTGATTTGGCTCATCCGGGCACGCGCCGCAGATTGCTCTTTCTCAACGGCGGCCTCAGCAGAAAGACCGCGCTGGATGTCTTCCTCCATGCGCCGCATCCATCCCTTGGAATTGGCAAACATCCGGTAAGCTTCCAAAACTTCCAACTGTTCGGCGTCGCCCATGGCCGCGCCTTCCAGCATCCGGTCCACCGACACCCGCAACTGCTCCACGGCCTCTGCCAGCCGCTCTGTCTCGCGCTCCGGGTCATCTGCAACCGGATTTGTCACCACCACACGTGGCTCATGGAGCCACACCCGGCCCTCTGCGGCCCCTTCTTGCGCGCAGGTGCCCCGGATCAATACGGGTTGCTTGTGGCGGGCGGTCATCGCATCTGAATTGTCTCCGACAAAGGCGCCCAATTCGGTCATCTCTGCCAAAACCATCGCCACGACTTCCAGCGCGTATATTTCGTCGCCTGAATATTCGCGGGCTTCTTTCGACTGCACCACCAAAACGCCCAAGGTCTCACCCAACCGCTGCACAGGCACCCCAAGGAAAGACGAGTAAATCTCTTCCCCGGTCTCTGCCATATAGCGAAACCCCTTGGTGGACGGTGCGTCGGCGGTATTGACGATCTGTCCCGAGCGACCAACACGACCCACCAAGCCTTCGCCCAGTTTCATCCGCGTCTGGTGCACAGCCTCTTTCCGCAACCCTTCGGTAGCGCATAGTTCCAGCGTCTCTGGGTCACGAAACAGATAGATCGAGCACACTTCGGTGCCCATGGAATCGGCAATCAAATGGGTAATCAGGTCAAGCCGCGCCTGTCCGGCGTGGTCCTCGGCCATCGTATCCCTGAGCCGCCGCAAAAGCTTGCGGCTGTTGCTTTCGATCCGGTCGGGCATTTGGTCCTCTCATTCCCGTGCCTAACCTATAGGCGAGGAACGCAGGGGAGGGGAACAACAAAAGCCGACTTCCGATCCCCCCCATCCTGCCTTTGCTCGCTTTATTGGCAGCATAAAGAAAAACGCGACCCCCAATCGAGAGCCGCGCCTCCATAATCTGCATGGGCAAAAGCCGCGCAACCCTTGGATGAAATCCTTAGGCGCGATCCAAATCAAACGCTTCATGCAGCGCTTGCACTGCCAGCTCCATGTATTTTCGATCGATCAGCACCGAGATCTTGATCTCCGAAGTCGAGATCACCTTGATATTGACGTTGTCGCGGGCCAGCGTGTCAAACATCTTGGCGGCCACACCTGCATGGCTCCGCATGCCGATGCCCACCACCGAAACCTTGGCCACATCGGTATCGACGATCAATTCATCATATCCGATCAGCCCTGCGGCCTTGGCGTCTTCCATGGCTTTCTTGGCCCGCTCGACCTGATTGATCGGGCAAGAAAAGGTCATGTCCGTGACAGCACCGGGGTGGTCATCGTCATAGTTTTTCTCGGAAATATTCTGAACGATCATGTCCACATTCACGCCCGCATCAGCCAAGGGGCCGAAAATCGCCGAGGCAACGCCGGGGCGGTCCTCGATTGTGAACAGAGTGATCTTTGCCTCATCCCGCGAGAAGGCGATGCCGCTGACGACTTTCGATTCCATGATTTCCTCCTCATCGCAGACCAGAGTTCCGGAGTTTTTGTCGGTCTCCTCAAACGAAGACAATACCCGCAACCGCACCTTATAGCGCATCGCAAGTTCAACGGACCGGGTTTGCAGCACTTTCGCCCCAAGAGAGGCCAGTTCCAGCATTTCTTCAAAAGCGATCTTGTCGAGCTTGCGCGCTTTGTCAGACACCCGCGGATCGGTGGTATAGACACCATCCACATCCGTGTAGATATCGCAGCGCTCCGCCGCAAAGGCAGCCGCAAAAGCCACGGCCGTTGTGTCAGACCCGCCCCGGCCAAGCGTGGTGATCCGCCCTTCAGCCGAGATGCCCTGAAAGCCCGCGACGACGGCCACTTTGAAACCTTCGGCGAATTTCGCGTCGATATGCTCGCGCGGGATCGACATGAACCGCGCCGAGCCATGTTGCGAGGTGGTGTTGATCGGCACTTGCCAGCCCTGCCATGAGCGGGCAGGCACGCCCATCTCTTGCAGCCGCAGCGCCATCAAGCCTGCGGTGATATTTTCACCCGAAGCGACGACCGCGTCATATTCACGGGCATCATAAAGCTTGGATGTGCCCTCGACATAGCCCACCAAACGGTTGGTTTCGCCAGACATGGCAGAGACGATGACGATCACGTCATACCCGCGATCGACTTCTTTTTGCACCTTCTTTGCGGCGTTTTCGACCCGCTCGAGGTTGGCGACTGACGTGCCGCCGAATTTCATTACCAGGATGGGCATATCTGTCTCCCCGGCCCCAATTTTCGCGGGGTTTATCCGGCAGGGCGGGCGGGCGCAAGAGGGCGCGGCAGGCTGTTTCGTCGCGGAGCAGGGCAATGGATGGGGGGCGTTGCCCCCCCTTGCCGTATGGCCTCAGCTTCGGGGATGTTTTCGATAAGGAAAACCTGCCTCACATTGGGTGGTTGCGACCATCCCATGTTTCGAAACAGCCTGTGGCTGCCAAGGACAAGGCAGCAAAGCGCTTGGCAAGGCCTGTAGCGCTGTCGGTGGCGGTGATTTCGGCAGCGCTGCCCCCCATATCTGTCTGCACCCAGCCGGGGTGATAGATGCCCACGGCAATGGTGTCCGCTTTCAGATCAACAGCGAGGTTGCGTCCAAGGTTCAAAGCCGCGGCCTTGGAAGCGCGGTAAATATAGCTGCCCCCCGGTGCGCGCTCTTGGCTGGCCATTTGCGAAGAGATGATGGCGATCTTGCCCTTGGCGGCGCGGATATTTGGCAGCAGGTACTGCACCGTCAGAAAAACACCCGTGACATTGGTGGCAAATGAGCTGGCCCAGAGTGCTGCATCATAGCCCGTGTCAATCTGATGGCCCTTATCAAGATAAACGCCCGCATTGCAGATGAGCAGGTCAATCGGCTGGTCTTTCAGCCGGGCGGCCAGGGCTGCTTGGCTGGCCGGATCGGTCACGTCGAGCGGTTCAAAGCCGGGTGCGGTCGCGCGCGCCGTGCACGTCACAGTCGCGCCCGAGGATTGATAATGCGCGGCCAAAGCCGCCCCGATTCCACGGGTGGCGCCAGTGATCAGAACATGCATGGAATGACCTTTCTCTTGGGTCTAGTTGGTTTTGCGTTTCGGCATAAACGGTAACGGGGCCACCGGCACGCCCTCTTCAAGAAGTTTCTTCGCCTCTTCGGGTTTTGCCTCGCCCCAGATCGCGCGATCTGGCGCCTCGCCTGCATGCATCTTGCGGGCTTCGCTGGCAAAACTCAGGCCAACATATTCCGAATTGGCTTCCAGATGTGCCTTCATCGCCCGCAGCGCCGTGTCTTCGGGTGCCGCAGGCTCACTCAAGGGGCGCGCGGCACCCTCTTTGGTGCTGACAGCAGGGGCCATCAAGGCCTTCTCCACCTTGGTGCTGCCGCAAGTCGCGCAAGCCACCAGCCCACGCGCCTTGAGGGTTTCAAACGCGCCTGCGTTTTGAAACCAGCTGTCAAACTGGTGCCCTTCGGTGCAGTGCAGAGAAAAGCGGATCATCTGGGTCTTTCGTCATCTATGGCGTCATGCCAGCCTGCGACAGAGTAGCTTTTGTTGCCGCCGCTTCAAGCATTTCCCACGCCGGGCGTGTGACGGGACGCCGTTACGCCCTCTGGCGCAAAGCCGCGCAACAGCGCCGCCAATTCCGGTTCCACCACTTTGTGCGCCGCCTTCTTTGGGCTCATCCATTTGCGTTTGCGCTCACCCGCTTCGGGCCAGCGCTTTGCCAAGGACTTGACCTTCACCGCATAAACTTCGGCGCGCAGCGGGCGCAACGTCTTGGCGCCAATCATTTTCATATAGCTGAAGCTGCCGATCGCCTCGGGGGCGGCGCGCCCTTCCACCCCGGCTTCTTCCCAGGCTTCAATCAACGCACTGTCACGAGCAGATTTGCCCGGCACCCGCCAGCCTTTTGGAATGATCCATCGCCCCGTGCCGCGCGATGTCACCATCAGCACTTCGATTTTGCCGCTTTTCTCGCGCCAGCAAAGCGCGGCGAATTGCTGCGCCTCATCGGTGCTCGGCGCGGAAACTGGGGGCCGAATGAGGCCAAGATTGATCAGAGTGCCAAGCGTCGGCACGCGCGCTTCCGGTTTGGGAAGCTGTGCCGCCTCCCGTTCAGATTGAGGTGAATATTTCCACCAAGGCCGCACCATTTACGCGTCTTTGGGCATAGTAAACGCAGGCAGTTGCCGAAATGCGTCGCGCAGTGCCACGCCCCAGCCTGCGCTGATGTCTTGGAAATAGGGATCATCGCCGTCGATCCGAAACACCCGCCCCAATTTCAGGCTGTCTTTCTCATAAACATGCACATCCAGCGGCGGGCTTACCGAAAGGTTCGCCTTGATTGTCGAGTCAAACGACACCAGCAACAGCTTGATCGCCTCTTCCACACTCATTGTCGCGTCATAGGCGCGCAGGATAATCGGGCGGCCATATTTCGTCTCACCAATCTGGAAAAACGGTGTGTCTTCGCTGGCCTCGATAAAATTGCCTTCCGGGTAGATCATGAACAGCCGTTGCTGTCCGTCTCCGACTTGCCCGCCCACCAGCAGCGTCGCGTTGAAAATCCCGTTATCGGCCACCATCCCGCCTGCGGCATTGGCCGCAATCACTTCGCGCAGGGTTTGCCCAACCAGCGTCGCCACCTGAAACATCGTCGGCGCACTCAAGATATCGGGGCTGCGCTCGGCATGGGTCTTGGACCGCTCATCAAGCAGCGACACCACGGATTGCGTCGTCGCCAGATTTCCTGCTGAAAGAATGGTAATCGCCCGCTCGCCGGGTTTCTCCCACGTGTGCATCTTTCGAAATGTAGAAATGTTATCCACACCCGAGTTTGTCCGTGTGTCGGACATAAACACGATACCATTTTCTAAACACAGGCCGACACAATAGGTCATGGGCGAGTCGCTCCGATTATTCGCCTCTTTATTGCGCCGCAACCGCAGCGACTTGCAAGCGTACAGCCATGGTCTCGCGGCCTGCGCCCATGCGAAGCCCGTGAATAGGCGCCGCCTCTCCGTAATCGCGCCCCGTGGCAACACGAACATAGCGCGCATCGGGCGAAATCCCGTTGGAAACGTCAAAGCCGACCCACCCTAATGGCTCGACCCAAGCTTCTGCCCAAGCATGCGTGGCCTCCTGTTCGGTCTGCCCTTCCAAAAGCAGATAGCCCGATACATAGCGTGCAGGATATCCCAAGAGCCGCGCCACCGTGATGAAGATATGCGCGTGATCCTGACACACGCCATGCCCCGCGGCCAAGGCGGCCTCTGCCACCAATGTGGCGTCGGTCTGGCCCTTGTCATAGCGCACATCGGCCAAGATCGCAGCAGAGAGGTGGTGCAATTGCTCCAATCCAATGGTCTTTTGCGCGCCGATCACGGCCTTGGCCAATCGGCGCAGCCCCGGCCCCGGTTCGGTCACTTCGGTGGGGGATTCAAACAACCACATAGGTGACAGTCCGCGCATGCGTCCGACCACGCCCATCTGGTCCTCAACCTCCACCACACCGCGCGATGTGATCGTGATCTCCATTGCGTCCTTTTCGATCACCACCAAATCCACGTGATTGTCATGGTGATCATCATAGGACAATTGCTTGATCCCGCCCGATATTTCGGTGCTCCATTCGATCACGCGCTGGCCTGCCCCGGTCTTTGGCCGCAAGCGTAACTGTTGCAGCGCATAGTGGTCTGGGCTGTCATAGGAATAGGTCGTGCTGTGCGAAATCGTCAGCCGCATCCCGCGCCCTCCTTGTTGCTTTTGGTGCTGCGCTCAGGTGTAAAACCGGAAATCGGTTTCGATCCGGCCTGCCAACCCTGCGATATCTTGGATGGTATCTTCCAAGAACTCATGAAAGCCCTTGTCAAAAACATCTTCGATCTTGCGCCCGCTGACCCGCGCCACCAGCGCATCCGCCAGATCCTGCGAAGGTTGGCGCGCGCCATATTCACTTTCCAGATGGCCTAGATTTTCGCGCATTTTGCTCAGACAAAACGCAATCGAGCGCGGCATGCGGCGGTCAAGGATCAGGAATTCTGCAATGCCCGCCGCCGAGGTTTCCCCACCATTGAGCCAGCTATACGAGCGCTCCGCCGAAACGGACCGCAGGATCGTCTCCCATTGGGTATTGTCCACGGCAGTTCCAACAAATGCGGCTGTGGGCAAAAGGACGTAATATTTTACGTCGAGAATGCGCGCTGTATTGTCTGCCCGTTCCACGAAGGTGCCCATTCGGCAAAAATTATAGATCTCATTTCGCAGCATCGTGCCATGTAGCGCGCCGCGCACCACCGCCGCTGTGGTGCGGATCGTCGATAGCACATCGGCCAAGGTCTTTTCCGTGACAGGCCGTGTCAGCACTGCCTTCACGGCCATCCAGCATTCATTCACGGCTTCCCACACTTCGGACGAAAGGGCGGTTCGCACCATCCGCGCATTCGTGCGCGCAGCAGCCACGCAACTCATGATCGACGAGGGGTTATTCGGGTTGCGGATCAGAAAATTGATCACATCCCCCGCCTCATAGTCCAAGCCCGCTGCCTCGAACGGGCCACGCACCCCGGCGGTGATGATCACCGATTCCCATTCATTGGTGCCTTGCCCCGCGCGCGTCAGCGCAATGCGCCACCCCGCCTCCAAGAGCCGCGTCGTATTTTCCGCTCGCTCCAGATAGCGAAACATCCAAAAAAGCCCACCGGCTGTGCGTCCCAGCATGGCTTATTCCCCCAATACCCAAGTGTCTTTGGTGCCGCCGCCTTGGCTCGAATTCACCACCAGTGACCCTTCCTTCAGCGCCACCCGTGTCAGCCCTCCGGGGGTAATGGTGATCTGCTTTGGGCTCACCAAGACATAGGGACGCAAATCCACATGACGCGGTGCCAGCCCCTTCTTGGTCAAGATCGGCACCGTCGACAGTGCCAGTGTCGGTTGCGCGATATAGTTCGACGGCTTGGCGCGCAGCTTCTTCTCAAAGGCCTGCAATTCCCGCTTGGAGGCCGCAGGCCCCACCAACATCCCATAGCCACCAGAGCCATGCACCTCTTTGACCACAAGGTCCTTGAGGTTCGCGAGCACATGTTTCAGGCTCTCCGGCTCCGAGCAGCGCCATGTGGGCACATTCTGCAAGATAGCCTTCTCGCCCGTGTAAAACTCCACAATATCAGGCATATAGCTATATAGCGCTTTGTCGTCGGCAATCCCCGTTCCCGGCGCATTAGCTATAGTGATGCCGCCCGCGCGGTAGACGTCGAAAATTCCCGGCACCCCCAACAGGCTGTCTGGCCGAAAATTCAGCGGATCGAGAAAGGCATCATCCACCCGACGATAGAGCACATCGATCGGCTCATAGCCCCGCGTTGTCCGCATGCAGACGCGCCCGTCGTGGATCTGCAAATCCACCGCCTCCACCAACTCCGCGCCCATTTGATCGGCCAAAAACGCATGCTCGAAATAAGCGGAATTATGGATCCCCGGCGTCAGCACGGCGATCACGGGCTTGTTGCCCTTGAAGGCAGGCGGCACACAATCCGCCAGCGAGCGGCGCAAATCCCGCGGATAGTTTGACACCGGCCGCACATTCAACCGCGTGAAAAGCTCCGGGAACATCTGCAACATCGTCTCGCGGTTTTCCAACATATACGACACCCCCGACGGCGTGCGCGCATTGTCTTCCAACACGAAAAACTCATTCTCTCCGGTTCGCACCAAATCCGTGCCAACAATATGCGTATACACCCCCCCCGGCGGGTTCACCCCCACCATCTGCGGCAAGAACGCCTCATTCTGAGCAATAATTTCCTTGGGCACCCGGCCGGCCCGGATGATCTCCTGCCGATGGTAAATATCGTGTAAAAATGCGTTGATCGCCCGCACGCGCTGTTGAATGCCCTTCTCCAGCCGCGCCCATTCCAGTGCTGAAATGATCCGAGGCACGATGTCGAAGGGGATCAGCCTCTCATCCGCATCCTTCTGGCCATAAACGTTAAAAGTGATCCCGATGCGCCGAAAAAACGCTTCCGCCTCGTCGCTCTTGGCGCGCAGATCGCGAGGGTTTTCGCCCTCAAACCACTGGGCGTAAGCCTCGTAAGGCGCGCGGGCCGCCGCCTCTTCGGTGAACATCTCGTTAAAGAAGCGCTTGTTTTCCATAGGCCCATCAAAACGTCGCTTCGGGGCACTTTGCAATGATAAAGCGATTGTGTTCTGTGAACTCAGCCCCTCCGCCCCCTAAATTTTGCACAAAAATTGAGCACTCGCCCAAACCTCTTCCCGCAAGGGCAGCGCTTGACGCCCGCCATCCGCACAGGGATGCTCTACATCAGCAAACGAGGGCCTCATGCAAAGCTACGACCTCATCGTCATCGGCGGCGGCGTCAACGGCTGCGGGATCGCGCGCGATGCCGCAGGGCGCGGCCTCAATGTGCTCTTGGTCGAAAAAGCGGACCTCGCCCAAGCCACGTCGTCGGCGTCCACCAAACTCTTCCACGGCGGGCTACGCTATCTGGAATTCTTTGAATTCCGTCTCGTGCGCGAATCCTTGATGGAACGCGAGCGCCTCTGGAAAGCCATGCCGCATATCTCATGGCCATTGCGCTTCGTGTTGCCACTCGATCCCGCAATGCGCTTTCCCGATGACACCCCCGCCGCCCGCCTCCTTGGCCGCTTCTTTCCATGGCTCAAGGGGCGGCGTCCGAAATGGATGATCCGAGCGGGCCTTTTTGCCTATGATCACATGGGCGGGCGCAAGGATCTCCCGGCTACCTCCACCCTTGATCTCACTCATGATCCGGCCGGGCAGGGGCTCGCCTCCCGCCTCAAGCGCGCCTTCGAATATTCCGACGTCTGGGTCGATGACGCTCGGTTGGTCGTGCTGAATGCCCGCGACGCAGCGCTGCGCGGCGCGACTATTCTGACGCGTATGGAGGCCATCAGCGCGCGTCGCGAAACGGGACGCTGGCAGCTCACGCTCCGCAATAGCACCACAGGCGAAGAAATCCGCGCCGAAGCCGCGATGCTGGTGAACGCAGGTGGGCCATGGGTGGCCCGCATCCTCACCGATGTCACCGCTCAAACACCCCCTGCACAAATCCGCCTTGTCCGGGGCTCTCACATCGTCACGCGCCGCCTCTTTGATCATGACCGAGCCTATTTCTTCCAAGGCGAAGATGGCCGCATCATCTTCGCCATTCCTTATGAAACCGACTTTACCCTGATTGGCACCACGGACGCCGACCACACACCCGGCACGCCTGCCGTCTGCTCCGAGGCCGAGCGCGATTACCTGATTGCCTTCGCCAATCGCTATCTCCGGTCCCCGATTTCTTCCAAAGATGTCGTCTGGAGCTATTCTGGCGTGCGCCCGCTCTATGACGATGGGGCCTCCTCAGCCACGGCTGCCACCCGCGATTATGTGCTCCACCTTGATCGCGGCGACTCCGGGGCCGACGCGCCATTGCTTTCAGTCTTTGGTGGCAAAATCACCACCTATCGCCGACTGGCTGAGGCAGCGCTGGCCCATTTGGCCACCACACGCCCGAATTTGGCCGGCCCTTGGACGGCGGGCGTCCCGCTGCCCGGCGGTGATTTCGCGCCCGAGGCCTTACCCGATCTCATTGCGGCACTGCGCGTCGCGCATCCGTGGCTCTCCCAAGCCGGCGCAGCCCGACTTTGTCGCGCCTATGGCACCGAGGCGCTCTCGGTGCTGGGCCAAGACCCCGGCGAAATATTCGGTGCCGACCTTTGCGCGGCAGAATTGCGCTGGTTGCGGCAGCACGAATGGGCCTGCACGGCCGAAGACGCGCTTTGGCGGCGCTCGAAATTGGGTCTGCATCTCGACAAATCACAAGCCGAGGCCGTTAGCCGCTGGTTTGAGGATACCCAATCATGAGCCGCACCGCCCATATCCTCGCCCTCGATCAAGGCACCACCTCGTCACGCGCTTTGGTTTTCGATGCGGACTTGGCGCTGAAAGCGACCGCGCAACAAGAGTTTTCTCAAATTTATCCACGCTCAGGCTGGGTTGAACACGATCCGGCGGCTCTGTGGTCTTCTACGCTTGGCACGGCGCGCCAAGCCCTTGCCAAGGCGCAGCTCGCCGGGTCCGATATCGCTGCAATCGGCATCACCAACCAGCGTGAAACCACGCTTTTGTGGGACAGAACGACAGGCGCGCCTTTGTATAACGCGATTGTCTGGCAAGATCGGCGGACCGCTGACACCTGCGCGCGCCTGCGTGCTCAAGGGCATGAACCTCTGGTTTCCGCCCGCACGGGGCTTTTGTTAGATCCCTATTTTTCTGGCACCAAACTTGCGTGGATGCTCGATCACGTCCCCGGCGCGCGCGACCGTGCCGCCAAAGGCGACTTGGCTTTTGGCACCGTTGATAGCTGGCTTGTCTGGCATCTCACGGGCGGCAAGGTCCACGCGACGGATGCGACCAACGCGTCACGCACGATGCTCTATGACATCCATCGCGGTATGTGGGATGCAGAGCTCTGCGCGCTGATGGATGTGCCTATGTCTCTCTTGCCCGATGTGCGCTGCTCGAACGGTGATTTTGGCAGGACCGATCCTGCGCTTTTTGGGGCTGCCATCCCAATTTGCGGGGTTGCAGGCGATCAACAAGCCGCCGCTATGGGGCAGGCCTGTTTCTCGCCCGGCATGGTCAAGGCAACCTACGGCACCGGATGTTTTGCGCTGCTGCATACCGGGTTTACCCCGGTCGCGTCGCAAAACCGCTTGCTCACGACAGTCGCCGCCCAAATCGACGGGCAGCGCAGCTTTGCCCTTGAAGGGGCAATCTTTGTTGCGGGCGCGGCTGTGCAATGGCTTCGCGACGGTTTGGGCGTCATCACCTCTGCACCCGAAACCCAAGAACTGGCCCGCGCGGCGGATCCCGGCCAAGACGTGCTCCTCGTGCCTGCCTTCACAGGTCTCGGCGCGCCTTGGTGGGACCCGCAAGCACGCGGGGCGCTCTTTGGTCTGACCCGCAACACTGGCCCCGCCGAACTGGCCCGCGCCGCCCTCCTCTCGGTCGCCTTCCAAACCCGCGATCTCTGGGAGGCGATGCGCGCTGATTGGCATGGGGCCGCCGAAACCGTCTTGCGCGTCGATGGCGGCATGGCTGCCTCCGATTGGACGATGCAAGCGCTCGCCGACATCCTTGGCGCCCCCGTCGACCGCCCCCTCATGCTCGAAACCACCGCCCTCGGTGCCGCATGGCTCGCAGGTTACCGCGCTGGCCTCTGTCCCGACCCCGCAGGTTTCGCCCAAAACTGGACGCCCGAACGCCGCTTCTCTCCCCAATCCGACGCCGCCCACCGCGACACAGCCCACGCGCGCTGGCGCCGCGCTGTTGCCGCGACCCGTGCCATGGGTGCCTGACACCCCGCTCTCAAAAAGGCCCGCCCATGTTTCCGATCCGCGATCACAACCCCTCCCGCCACACCCCTTGGGTCACGTGGTGCCTCATTGCCGCCAATGTCGTCATCTTCCTGAGCTACTGGCCGCTCTTTTCCGACGAACGCGCCCTCAACGCTTTCTTTGGCCGCTGGGCCCTCTTCCCCATCGCAGTCACCGAAGATGGCGCCATCAGCGGCCTCTTCACGTCGATGTTCCTGCATGGTGGCCTGATGCATCTCGCAGGCAACATGCTGTTTTTGTGGATTTTTGGCGACAATCTGGAAGACGAGATGGGCCACAGCGGCTTTCTCACCTTCTACCTTGCCGCAGGCCTCTTTGCGGGCCTCACCCATGTTGCCATGGATCCCAGCAGCCAAGTGCCCACCGTTGGCGCCTCTGGTGCAATCGCAGGGGTGATGGGCGGCTATCTGCTTCTCTTCCCAAAGGCGCGCGTCGACATTCTGTTTATCTTCATCGTCTTCTTCCGCATCTTTGCGATCCCTGCCTGGGTCATGCTGGGCATCTGGTTTGGCCTGCAAGTGATGGGGGGCTTTGGGGCCGCGACGGATGCAGGGGTGGCCTATTGGGCCCATGCAGGCGGCTTCGTCGCCGGGCTGGCGCTCACTTTGCCGAAATTCTTCCGCTTGGGCGGGGCGGCGTTTTGGTCGCGCACCCATGGGCACCCGCCCCATCCTGTGGCCAGCTATCCGGGGGTTTTCTCCGGTGTGCCTCGGGCAGGTCGCAGACGCCAATAAAAAAGCGCCCCAAAAGGGCGCTTTTCCTCTCGATACGCGGGGGCGGGTTAACTCCGCGTCCGCACGATATTGGCAAATCCAGTAAACAACTCGCCATTTGCCGCAACGATATCGCCATGCTCAAGCGGCTGATGGCCCTCGCGGATCGGGCCAACCATGCCGCCCGCCTCCGTGACCAACAACATCCCCGCCGCAATGTCCCAAGGCTGCAACTCGCGCTCCCAAAACCCGTCAAACCGCCCCGCCGCCACATAGGCCAGATCAAGCGACGCGGCTCCGAAACGGCGCACGCCGGCACAAACGGGCATCAACCGCGCAAGGTCTTGCAGCGTTGCAGGCAGGGTGCGCTTGGCCGCAAAAGGAATTCCCGTCGCAAAGACCGCTTCCACCATCTTATGGCGTCCTGAAACGCGCAACCGCTTGGAATCGTTCATCCATGCGCCAGCGCCCTTTTCAGCGTAAAACATTTCGTCCTTGGCCGCGTCATAGACCACGGCAGACACGATCTGCCCCTTATGCTCCAGTGCGATCGAAATCGCCCAATGCGGCAGACCATGCAAAAAGTTGGTGGTTCCATCCAGCGGATCCACAATCCAGCGCCGTGTCGGGTCTACACCCTCGATCTCGGCGCTTTCTTCCGCGCACCAGCCATAGGTCGGGCGTGCGCCCAGTAATTCTTCTTTCAGAACTTTCTCGGCGGCGATGTCGGCTTTGGTGACGAAATCACCTGCGCCCTTCATCGACACCTGAAGGTTCTCGACTTCGCGAAAGTCCTTCACGAGCGAGCGGGCCGCTTTGCGCGCCGCCTTGAGCATGATGTTAAGATTTGCGCTGCCCTGCATCGACGGACTCCGGTGTTTTCGATCAAAGCGCGGGCTTACACCGCGCCGTTCAGATTGCCAAGCCGGGAAAGCCCCCTGCTTTAGCCCGCATCGGCCAATATCGCGCGGGCTTGCGCGCAATCGACTTCCATTTGCACAATCAATCCATCCAGCCCGTCAAACTTCCGTTCCGGGCGCAAAAACGCCACTAAAGCCACCGACAGCCGCGCCCCATAAAGGTCGCCTTTGAAATCGAACAGGAAGGTTTCCAGATTGGGCCGGTTCTCGCCAAACATCGGGCGCACCCCACAAGACGCCGCGCCGTGGTATTGGCCCTTGTGTGGCCCGTCGAGCACCTCCACCAAGACGGCGTAAACGCCAAACCGGGGGGGGTGCAGACCGTCGATCGACATGTTTGCCGTGGGATACCCCAAGTCTCGGCCACGCTTCTCGCCATGAATCACTGGGCCCTCAATACGGTGCCAATGTCCCAGCATCTCAGCGGCGTCTTTTGGCCGCCCTTCGCTCAATGCGCCACGGATTGCCGTGGAAGAAACCTCACCCGCCGCTCCCGCCAAGAGTGGCGCCACGGTGACGCCAAAGCCGAATTCAGCACCAAATTCTGCCAGCGCCTCTACGCCGCCGGCCCGCGCCTTGCCAAAGCGGAAATCTGCCCCCACCACGACATGGCTCAGACCCAGCCCTTCGGCCAAGACTTGCGCGGCAAAGTCGCGCGGGCTCAAACCAGCAAGGTTTTTGTCAAACGGCAGCTCATGCAAGACCGCGACGCCAAGTTTTTCAAGCCGATGGGCCCGCGCTTCGGCGCTCATCAAGCGAAAGGGCGGCGCATCGGGTTGGAAAACTTGCCGTGGATGAGGCTCAAACGTGACCACGCCCAAGGCGGCACCCAAATTCTTGGCCGCGTCCCGCGTGAGATCAATCACCGAGGCATGCCCCAAATGCACCCCATCGAAATTTCCGATGGCCGCTGCAGCGCCGCGCGCGTCTTGGGGAAGCTGGGTGTAATCCGTAAAAATCCGCATGCGCGACGGTTAGCGGCTCACGCGACGCGCTGCAAGATGTTGGCCGCTTTGCAAATATTTCTGCTGCAAACCTGACCACGCGGATGGGAATACGTCATGACGCTTCCCAGACGCCACCCATACGTAAAACATACGTTGGATTTTTGCGCCGTCAGTCGAACTTTCGCGAGGGTGCCAGCACAGTGGCTTCGCCGATCAACACGCGCTTGCCGTTAACCAAACACCGGCAATCCAATTGAACCCGGCGTTTCCCGTGATCGATTCCAATCACTTCAACCTCTGC
>Ga0102815_10000324_pt1 | contig 34293 bp, 25 predicted proteins | sample ColrivemetaGS759_FD_79113 | JGI IMG/M metagenome (GOLD analysis project Ga0102815, IMG submission 79113) | Estuarine microbial communities from the Columbia River estuary - Ebb tide ETM metaG S.759 | ecosystem: Environmental > Aquatic > Marine > Intertidal zone > Estuary | place: USA: Columbia... | reverse complement strand
TGGACCATCCATAATCTCTTCGTGAGGTTGGTGGTCTAATAGCCACTTAGCAAAGTGTGGTAGCTCCCGTTCGATGGTCTCTTCCAGCACATGGTTAGGTGGGAAGTTGCTTGTAGCATTCTCTGAGATCCTGAGCGCCATTATCTTATCTCTGTTGGATGAGTCTAAGGCAGGGATAACTGACAGGCTATTCGCGTCTTCGTTGAGCGACATGATCACTCGACCAGTCCATGGCACCGACATCGCATCAGAATACTTTGCCATGTATTCCATACGAGGGTTAGCAACAGCACGCTTAATAAGCTCCGTTGCTTTTAGCTGGTCTTGGAATGAAGCAGCTGACGTAGTGTCATCTACTACCCATGCAGCTACTCGAGCTAGGTCCTTGTTAAACTGACTAGTGCCACTTAGGTATTCACTGGCGTCTGAGAAACCACCCACTAATGCAGCTATGACTTTGTTTGATAGTAGAGACTTACCTTTGTTGGTAGGTCCTACTAACAGCATAGCCTGTCCCTGCGTTAGCTGATGGTTGGTAACCGCGATGTAAAACCTCTGAAGCCATGCGAAGAAGTATTCTACGGTAGGCCGTTGCCCTTGGCAGTTAGCAAACAACTGGTGAAGCCACTCGTGGATAAACGGCCACTTGCTAATGTCCCCATCACTATCATGAGCTGTGGGGTGTAAGCAAGCTGTGTTTAGTATGCGGTTGGAGTTAAACTCAACGATCCTATCAGTCGAGAAAATCACAGGAGCAATATCATTCACCCTGTTAACATTGCATATAGCTAGTATAGCCTCATCAATCTCGCTGGTATTCTTACCCTTTATTGTTTTGTGAGAGAACCCAGCTTTCTTGAGCTCCCTTGTGATCTGGGACTCGTTAATGTTGACCGCCTGACCGTAGCTCATCTTGTAGAAGTTTCTGCCATTGTACCAGTAGTCATTAAGCAAGCTACCGACCTTCTCTTCCTCATAGTCCTGAACAAACTTACGACCGAAGATCTCAGCCCATGTCACAAACCCTTTACCAGCACGATCTGAATAACACACGATACCATCTTCGACGATCTGGCAACCGTCCCTTTCGATGCCATCGTTGATCCAGAACAATGGACCACGTTGACCTACCTCAAATGGATTGGACCATCGGTTAGGGAATCTAGTATCTACTTCCTTAGCTACAACTTCAATGGGTATAACAACGTCCCCAGATCGAGGAGCTTGTGTAGACGCCGCTTTGATCGCTGCTGTTTGAGTTACTGATTTAGGAAGGGAGACACCGATCTGTTTCCAGTGTGTGCCCAGATCAAAATACTGCGACGACTTGGTAGAGGTGCTATCGAATCCAGCGTGTAGCTTCTGAAGCGTGAGTATCTTAGCCATCTGCTTCATGAACGCAGGGAACATGTCATCAGATGTAGGCACAGGAGACTCGAACTCCCAGACTAACCGCATGTAGTCACTGTGGGTTTTAGAGATCCATGTCGGTGTGTGCGGTGCTTTTTCAAGCAGATCCTCTATAAGAGTCCAGTCTACAGCTGCATCATAATCACCCACTACACCATAGATTAATCTAGGTGGGTTGTCTACACCGACACGCTCCCTAGGAGAGTCAGCTTCTACTGTGTTGTAGAATACGTGATCAGTAGAGGCTTCAGCTGACCACTTACGGTGATCCGATTTAGTCTTGTGATATGGTACCTTGGACTTAATGCTCGCGACATCTCCGACAATAGTGATGTCAGTGCTTCTTAGATTCTTGATATAAAAATACTTCATGCTCTTATTTCTCGTAGTGTTTAAGGACAGAACCTTCAGCAGATAGTGGTATATTCGGTATCCACTTAGGAGGTTCCGACATTATTCTTATCACATCCTCGAGAGCCTCGGAAGCATTTTCGTCATTTACTTCTATGATTACTTCGTCATGGACGTGGAAGAGGAGTTCATAACCTACTTTCTCAAGTCTTACTAGTATATCAGCAAAGACATCTCGGGCTAATCCCTGCGCTAAGTTCTCCGTTATGAGACCCTGCCATATGCGGACACCGACAGGTCGTGAGTTCTTGATGATACTCGTGAGATTTTCCATGTAGCCATACTTACCCTTTACCTTCTTTGGTTGCCCATAGCAGATATCACGTAGGGGTAGCGACTCGCAGTGATCTTTCTTATTACAGTTGTGATCGCCACCAATGCTATAGTAACCGTTGAGATTGTCGGCTAGAGATTTCCAAAGTCTCACGACCTTCTTCATCTTTCCTCGATACAAATCAATAGCCTCTTGTGAATCCTTTTCGCTGTATCCATAGGTAGCAGAGAATGCTTTAGACCCAGCCATGAATCCTGCACCCAGAACAATCGCCTTGATTAGGTTACGTAGTTCAGGGTCTTTATCACGCATGGCTCCTTTCTTAGGATCCCACTTACCAAACTCCACAGCAAATGCCTCGTAGATATCATCTGACTTCTCGACGGTCTTGAGCATGTCCCAGTCCTCCGCCAGCCATAGAAGTGTCCTCACCTCAATCTGAGATAGGTCAACTACGACAAGCTTCTTTCCTTCAGGAGCACAGATAAGCTTACGCAGATCTGCACCAAACATCTCTTTACGTGGTAGGTTCTGTAGGTTGAAGTTACCACCACCGCCAGAGAAGCGACCTGTGTGGGCACCAAAATACATGATGTTTCCGTAGTAGCGTCCGTCGGCCATCGTTGCATTGTCAATAGCTTCTAGCTTCTTAAGTAAGGAGTTGATTCTACGCCACTCCGACACAGCCTGTATCCACTTGTACTTCTGCCCGTGCTCCTTGATCCACTCCTGTGCCTCAGCATTTGTCTTAGCTAATGATGCAGGTGGTTCAATACCCATCTTCCTGCACTCATCGTTAAAGGCTTTACGAGACAGGGTAGGCTTCTCGCCTAGCCAAGGTATGTTGGACTCTGCATCAAACAGATATTTCTTAACACGTTCTTGTGCAGTCTTCAGTTCCTCTTGGTCAATAGGAATGCCACGTTGTAGGGCTTCTCTATTCACTCGGCTAATCTCGCGTTCGTGCTCAGGCCACTTGTCCCCGATCTTCTGCCATAGTTGCAGACAAAGGCGGGAGTCAACCAAGGCATACTCAGAGACCTCAGCTTGAAATTCTGGTGTCATTGTTTCCCAAAGCTTGCCCTTCATGTTGTCACGGGTAGACTTGTCTGGCTTAATGCCTAGTGCGTAGTCCGCAGCACCTGCGAGGTTTCGTGGGATGCCACAGTAAGCGGCTAAGTCTGCCGTGCAGTGCCATTTGTCATACTTGACCTCTGGCCACCAACCTTGCTTGCAACCATATTTATATAGGGTTTCATCAAAGGAGGCGTTGTGTGCGAGGACCACGTTGCCAATGAGTTTGTCCCAGTCAAAGTCTTTGGGATGCCCAACAAACTCGTAGCCATTGTCCCCGACAACGGAGACCATGTAGGCGTCAAATTCGTGGTGAGAAAAGTAGCCCAGTGGGCCTAGTGTTCGGATGCTACAGGCGTTGCTGTAGAAAGTCTCGTAATCGAGAGCGTAAGTGATTTGTGTATTCATTATAGGTGTGCCGTTTGGTATTATATGGCGTAAAATTACCCACACCCCCATGACGTTATAGGGGTGTGGGTGTGGTTATGTTAAACTGGAAGAATTATTCTTCTTCGTCCAGTGCAAGTTCAAGTTGCTCAGGTAGCTCATCGGCCATCTTCTGCAACAGTTCTTTGGACTTCTCGAATGCGTCAATGACTACTACGAGGTTGGCGTATTGCTCTTCAAGCTGCTTGATATTGCTATCAAGTTGGACAAGATGATCATTAGCCGTAATGAGCTCATGTTCTAAGACGACTACTTGTTGGTTACTCATGGTCGTATTAGATGCTAAATGTCTCAGCGAACTGTGCAGCAGCTTCAGGAACCATTTCCTTGGTCACAGCCAGTGTAGGCACATACCAAGAATACTTACCCTTGCTCATGATCTGGGACTCGAAGTTCCAGAGACGACTACCAAGAGACATGCCACGGTTAAATGCAGCGAAAGTCATAAGTGACTTGTATGTCTTACGGTAAGCATCCTTCTGCACATACAGTTTTCCAATACAGTAGTTGTTATCTCCAATTGGGTATGGGAACGCTTCGTCATCTTCATTGCCTTCAGGCTGTGCAAACATCAGATACAACTCAGCAAACTCAAGAATGTTATATTCTGACGTACGCTTGAGATCATCGAGTGCTTCTTTAGTAGAGACGATTTGGGGCATCTCATCACTATCAAAGTCGATGTCTTCTTTCCACTTCTTTACAGCCCCGAGGACTATACAGCTAATCTTAGTTTCCCGAGTAATGATCTCGTTAGCCTTGTCGATTACGAGAGATCCGTGATCAAAGTCGGAGGTACTCATTTTTTGTATCACACTAAGTCGTGGGATATCAATGTCCTCGGCGTCGATTACAAATTCGTTGCTGCTTGGATTCGCGAGGGCTGTTGTGTCAGCTACTGCGATCTCTGTCTCTTCGTTGTTTTTGGTTTTAGCCATTTTATTGTTTTGTTTGTTTTATGGTTTATTGGTTTAGCGGAGCGTAAAACGCTCCTTTTGTTTTTCGAGGGCACCTGCATCTTTGCAAGCGTCCAGAAATTCTGCGGACTTTTGTCCTTTCTCGCCTTTGTCTGCGGTAGACCCGACGATCTTAGCCGTCTTAGTTACTGCAAATGTGGCACTTTCTAAAAGCTCATCAGTATCTACACCCATATCGGTGGCGATCTCAATAAACTTGTGGTTGTCTACGACCTTTGATGGTGATCCCATGGATGACAGTCGTAGTGATGGAAACTCCGCACCTTCATGTGCCATATCCATAGCTCGAGCTCGTAGCCTTTTGGCCCATGCTTCTACTATTTTAGATATATTCCAAAGCTCCTCGATTGAGGCTGGGTCATCTACTGCTTCGATGTCTATGTTAGTGAAGTCTTTCCTCTTGAGGTTAGACGCCACATCAAGAACCATGCCACCAAGTGCGGGACAGCGATCTTCAAAGCGGCAGAAGCGGCAGTTCTGAGTTGGGTTACACTCTCCTGATGGAGGGCATTGACCACCACCCCACATAGGACGGACCCTCTCACCTTCCTTAATTACGTTGCTGAGCATCTCGATAAGGTCGGATAGTTCAGAACGCTGGAAGTCACCCTCTAATGGAGAGCTATGTCGTTGTGGCACATAAAAAGCAAATGTAAGTTTTTGCAGTTTAGGGAACCTCTGAAAAACACCAATGGTGTATGCAATCGCTTGCATGTTCTCATGAGGTTTATCAATGGTGCTGATGCCTGTCTTATAGTCAGCAAGGACAGCAAAAGAACCGTCCTCATCAATGGTCAGGCGATCACATGTACCGAAGGTAGATGTTCCATCCAGCTCCACATCCACCTGTACCTCATAGTGGTCTTCACTAATACCATCTGCAAACATTTCAGCAAGATACTCATCCTCCATATCCGCACAGCGGTTATAGAGATCAAGCTCCTCTTCGTTGTGTAAAGCAGAAGGATCGCGAACCTCCAGTGCCTCATGGATACGGGTACCCATTTCGGCAGCTGGAGATGAACCATCTTTGCCGTGGTATGCAGCACAGCCCTTCACATACTTCAAAGAAGAAGGTGAGAACTCTGCGTGACCTCGGTCAGCGTGTGGTTGCTGATCGGACATTACTTGTTGTAGGAGTTACGTGCACGCTCGACAACCTCATGGTTCTCTAGTTCACCTTTCTCATCACCTAAGGCGCTTCTGATATCACTTACAAATTTAAGGAGCTCTTGCACAAACTTGTTTTGTAAGATTGCGTCGAGTCCGTTGTCTTTATTTTCTTCACTCATTGTGTTATTTGTTTTATTTGTTTTGGTTACTGTGAGTGTCTTACTCACTAGATATTTTTTACTCCGACTACGCAACGTGCCTCTTGATATACTTCGTAATGTAGGCAACCACTAAGACCTGCGATCTCACGGGTATCAAGTTTATACTCCATCTCCGTAGCATCTAGATATTTATATTTTCCTGTCGAGGCGAGGGCAGCAGCAAGTTCCATCATGTGGTCTATTGTCTGTTGGGGGTTTGATCGGCAGTAATCGTCATATGCTATTTCTCGATCCAAGCGTATTTGTTCTTGATTAGTTAGTTTGGTTTCTTCTTTCATTTTTATTTTTGGTTTTGCATTATTGCTAGGTTGTCGAGGCGCCGTTGCATCGAAGACATTACTGCCTCCTCTACACTGCCACTTGCGACGAGAATCTTTTGTAGCGCGTCTGACTTCATGCCATTGCGATGGATACGTCCTAACACTTGGACGTGGTCCTTGGCAGAAAACTGTGGGGATATAAGACTAACACGAGGCCGCTCTCCATTCACGTCATGGAGTGATATACCTGTGCCACCTGCTGCGGTGTTGACAACAATACAAGTAGTCTTATCTGCCTGAAAGTCGTCAATGACCTGCTGACGATCTGACTTCTGCGAACCCTCGATGCGGTCGCACTGTAGCTTTTCGCAGAGCGACTCTACAGTCTCCTTGAAGCTGACAAAGATAACAACACTTAGTCCTTCCAACATGAGGTCCTCAGCCATCTCGACAAGGTCAGGTACCTTCAATGTCTCAGCCAGTTGGCGGGCACGTATGATATTGACGATGACATGCTCACTGTTCTCTACTGTGCCGTTCTCAATATACTGCTCTAGGATCTCTGGTGTGAGCCCTAGGTCTTTGTAAGCCTTTTTGATCTTAGCTAAATTCTTAAATTGAATTGGCTCAACGAAGATACGGTTCTCTTTAAAGGCGTCAGGCAGGTCCTGCACGGACAGTCGGTCAGTGCTGATGCCATACATGCTCTCCCTGAGGTCTTTAAGTTTGCTCTTTTTAGTCAAACGCCACTGATTCCAGAAATCCTTTTCGCAACCAAGTCTAGTCATCCAGCTATACCAAGATCTCAGTGGCTTGTCCGCTTTGTTAAGACTGTGTAGCTTTAGCATGTAGCCGAGTGATCTCATCTCAGTTGGGTCTTCCGCTGCTGTAGCAGACATACCATGTATCTGATAACCTTGGTTAACGAGTGACAAAACGATCTGTGCATTTTGTGTGTAGGGTCCTTTGCACTTGTGGATCTCATCTACTAGAAGAAGTGTTCCCATAGGTAACATCCACTTCATTATCTTCTTACCTGACTTGGTCATCCACTTGGTACGACCGCCACGAATCTTTTCGTAGTTGATTACAAACAGTGGGTCTACGCCCATATCTTTTAACTCGCGCTCCCATGATGGGATGACTTGCTTCGGGCACAGGACAGCAACAGGGTGTCCTAATGACTTTGCTAACGCAGCGGCAACTACAGTTTTGCCTGTTCCAGCATCGCTGGTGTCGAGTGTGTTGTGTCCCTGACGCTGGGTAATAGTAAAGAATCTATGCGCGTCTTCTTGCTTGGGAAATAGTGTTTTCATTGTTTACTGGCTTCATGGTTTCTGATTTGTATGATTCATACCTACCAGACGTCATTTAGCCCGTCAACAATTTTTCAATATATTTTTTCCTTAGGCGAAGTTTTTCCTGTATTCTCTTGTAGCCATTAGGAATGCATCGACGATCCCGTCGTGTGATGTCTTCGATCTTGGTGTCGCTAACCACTTCTCATCGGGTAGTATTTCCTGAGCTTTGGCAATCGCATATTTCTTAGACTGCCCCTTCGGGAACTTACCTAACATTTCTTTCTGCCACTCCCTGACAGAGACGGCATCCCACGGCCAGCACATACCTGTGCACAGCCCAGTCAGCTGACCATAGCACAACGCCATAGACCGCATGGATTGCGAGGATGGGGCATGGTGCAGAGGCTCCTCGATGACCACCCGCATAGGTGGACATTCAAATGATAGTATCCAGTCCCTGAACGCGATCATGTCGAGCTCAGTCTTCTTACCATTCTTGTAACTTGGTAAACGGGTATACCCTAGCAGGGCACCATCCCAGCTACTAATAGCCACAGCTGCCCCAGAGCAAGCTCCGTTATCGACGCCTACGATCATGGACAGGTGGGAGGAAGTCTGCTCGGACTAACACACCATCTCCATGCCATGGGGCGAACAAGTTGTATCCTTTCTCAAGGCTTTGTATAAATGATATTTCTTTCCAGCTGTTCGGAATCACTCTGACAAAGTCACCTGTGATTTGTTTTGCGGAATAGAAGTAATCGACACTGGAGCGTACACTCCCTTTGATAACGAACGGGTCAGGCTCGTGGCTGCGTTCAGCGAAAAATTTCATTAGTCTTGGTTGTTTGGTTCTGGGTCTACATCGACAACCTTGGTTGGCCTTTTTCTGGCAGCTGCTGCGGCATCGTTGAGAATGTTAATATCTATGCTGAGGCTATTAGCCCCACCTTTTTGTTTTTCATCTAGTCCGAAGTGGCGTCGTGCTATCTTATCAAGCACCTCTACTTCTCGGACATTGCTGGGCGGCCTCATCTGAGCCATGCCATCTCGCATTAAGCGAACCGCTTGGCTCGCCATGTAGCTTTGGTATTGTTCTGCTGGGCTACCCTGAGCTTCAGCGATCTCGTTGATCCTACCTTTCTCGGCTACGTGTGCCTGTTCTGCCGCTGCATCTACAGCGTGTTTTACTTTATGCTCCTCTGTGCCGTCAAAGATTGACTCTGGCTTGGGATCGTCTCCTTCTTTCCAAGGGGTGGGGTTTTGTTCCCACTTGCTTTTCTTCGGTGGTGCACCCGCGTCCCTGAACCATCTACGCAGTGTGCTAACGTGGACTCCGCACTCCTTGGCAATGGCAGAGAACGTGTATTGTTGCTCATACATTTCCATCGCCTTGTTAAACAGGCGGCGCTTCTTTCCATTCTGGCCGAACGGATTTGTGACCTTTTTCTTGTGCAAAGGTAGCGGCTCGGGGCCTTTATTTTTTTTGTCTTCAGGGTTGTCCTTCGCCATGTGTTGGAGTATAGTTTGTATTTACAATGTATTCAATCATTAATGGAGATTAAATTAGACAGCAAATACGAGCCGTTCATTAAGCCGTCTAGCACCAAGATGGATGTGGGTGGCATGGAGATACCACCAACTAGTTTGCTAACTGCCTTACTGTTTGGTTTTGCTAACCACGACTTGATGAAGGCGAAGGAGTATTACTTCTGGAGAGCCTGTGATGTGCTGTGGAATAGGCCAGATCTACCTGAGCCCCTGATGCAACCAAACCCATGGGCTAAGATAATCATCCGAAGCTGCCTTGAGAATAAGTTTGTTGCTGTTGGTGGTGCCGCTTCATCCTCTAAGTCACACACGATGGCGGCCTACGCTATCATCAACTGTCTATCCCAGCCTAAGGATACCTTAGTCCTGATTACTTCAACCACGTTACGTGAAGCACGTAAGCGGATCTGGGGTTCCATTATCAGCTTACTGGCAGTGATAGATGATATGCCTTTCAGGATTCGGGATTCCATAGGTAACGTAGCTTACGTAAACGAGCACGGCACACTCCTAGAGAAGTCTGGTCTTTCGCTTATTGCAGCGGAGAAGAGCAGGACTCGTGAGGCAGTAGGTAAGTTTATTGGTATTAAGAACAGGCGGGTTATTGTTATAGGTGACGAGCTATCTGAGATATCTGAGGCTGTGGTCCACGCTGGTCTGACCAACTTGTCATCAAACCCCGAGTTCCGCATGATCGGTATGTCCAACCCGAGCTCGAAGTTCGATGCGTTTGGCGTGTGGTCTGAGCCAGAGGATGGCTGGGATTCGGTAGATACCAACGTCGATGACGGCTGGCGTACCAAGTGGGGTGGTAAATACATACGACTGGATGGTGAGCGTAGCCCAAACATCTTAGCAGGTGAGACAATCTACCCATACTTACCACGTGCCGATCAGATCGCGGAGAAGCGTGAGCTACTGGGAACTAGCTCCCGTGGTTATATGCGAATGGTGAGAGCTGTATTCTTTGACTCAGATGAGGACGAAGGTATTTACAGCGAGAATGAGATAACTAAGAGCGGGTGCATGAATAAAGTCCGATGGGCATCAGCACCTACCAAGGTAGCTGGTCTTGACCCTGCCTTTACTAATGGTGGTGACAGGACCGTGCTGTATGTAGGTCAGGTAGGTACCGACGATACAGGTCAGTTTGTCTTTGAGCTAGGTAAGAGCTACCAGCTTAATGATGATGCGACCAACAAGGCGGTGCCACGGACATATCAGCTGGTGGAGCAGATCAAGAAGATTTGTAAGAAGGAGGGTGTGGCCCCCGATGATTTAGCGGTGGACGCAACTGGTGCAGGTTCATCTTTCTGTGACGTATTGGCAGGAGAGTGGTCGGCTAGATTCTTACGTGTTACCTTTGGTGGCAGACCCTCGGATAAGCGTGTCTCAGTGAATAGCCAGCTTACGGGACTGGAGCTATATACCAACCGAGTGTCAGAGCTGTGGTTTGTGGGCAAGGAGCTGATGAGGACCAGACAAATTTTTGGTGTGGACTCTGATTTAGCTCAGGAAATTGTCGGTCGGAACTATGAGCTAGTAAAGACTGGCTCACTAAAGGTTAGGATTGAGTCCAAGCCAGAGTTTAAGCAGAGGCTCGGACAGTCTCCCGACCTTGCAGATGCGGCGTTTCTAGCTCTTGACTGTGCTCGCCAGAGGCACGGATTGATCGCTATGGAGCCACGTGAGGAAGATCCAAATCAGGCTTATAGGAAACCACCTAAGTCGATGAAGCACCTAAAAGCCGCACTGCAGAACGACGCCGCTTACTTACCTTAATTTACCCTTGAGTTCGGAGGCACAATGTATATACTTACACTTAACTTGAACCTATAAGTTCCATATGGCAAAGACCCCAGAAGAAATAGAAGCCGAGAAGAGAGCAGCCCAAACGCGTACTGTAAGGGAAATAGCCACTGAGGCGGGCGTTAAAGGTGTCATAGGTGCTAGTAAGCTTGCTGTAAAGGGGGCTAAGGCTGCTTCTAAAATGAAGCGTGGAGCGGAGCAATATGTCGGAGATAAGTTAAAAGAAGGTGCAGGTGCTCTAGGTGATAGAGTTTCTGAGATGACTCCTGCGGAGAAAGTGGGTGCAGCATCCACGGCTGCTAGAATGATCACCAACCCATTAAGTGCTATTGGTGATATTGAAGTTGGTGGTGCTGAAGGTGCCGCTAGTGACCCAAGGTCAGACAGTAAAGAAGAATTTGATAAGGAGATGGCAAGTGCCCAAGGCTTCTTAGATGATATTGAAGCTAAGCGTGCGGCGGGTCCTAGTGATCTTATGAAACAGGCCAATCAGGTTATAGCTGATATGAAAAGCCGTCAGTTAAAAACCGACTTAGCGGGTCAGTCTACTGCTATAGCAGGTGGATCTCCCGAGAAAGTATCTGAATTAGGCGACGTAGCAGACTCGGTGATGGCGTATCAAAATGCAGGTAAGATTAAAGCTAAACCTTTAAAAACAACTGGCGCATATAATGATGCCATGGCCGCGTTCAATGAAAAATTTCCTTCAAAAAGAGGCGGGTTAATTGCCAAAGAGGGCGAGACGGGGGATGAGTTCTCAGACCGCTTAAAGGAACGTAACGCTGCTAGGGATGAAGTCCAGAAGTTAGCACCTATCTCAGTAGCCCAAGCGCCGAGCACCCCAGATAAAGGTTCCCCGTCCACCCAGAGTCCGAGCACACAAGTTCGGGATACTGCAAATACGATGTCACAGTCGGACCGTCTTAAAGGAAGACAAGCGTTTGGATCTTACCTAAATGATAAGCTAGATCAAGGAGGAGGTAGTTATTCGTTTAGCGAAGCGGATAATAAGAGGGCTCAGGAACTAGGTATTGGTAGAAAAGAGCTAGGTAATTTTGGACGAAGACGCGAACGTGAGAAACGTAATCAATTTGGTGCTCGTGGTGGACTTAGCTAAATAGCACATAAAGTAAGATGAAATATTACAAAGACGAGAAGAACAAACCGAAGCTTTCTATCAAACAGAAAGCAGCCATAGGGCCTAAAGCTCTCCGCGTCACAGGGCTCGGTGCACCAACTCGACAAATCATGTCCGACTCTGGTCGTATGCTGTTGGAGGCTCGCAAGCTAGAACGTGCTGGAGATAAGGAAGGATCCCGTATGCTAAGGCGTAGAGCAGCTGCTGAAAAAATAGCGGGTGAGCCAACAGTAAAATCGCAAGCATTCGTGGACGCTCAGGAGAGAGCAAAAGGAGGTGAAATAGATTATGGGCAACAAATGCAGGACATGATAAATGAGTTCATGCGTAACAGAAGAAAGCCTTATGCAGGTGGGATTACTAACCCATATGAGATGCGCCCCCAAGAAGAGATGCGACGAGGACAAGAAACTAGATATTAATTATGCCACAAGGTTTTTCATTTAAAGGTGATATAGCTCCCATGCGCGGGAGCTTTTTCAAGTCTGGGTTATCGAGTCGTGAGGGCTCGTACCTTGCTAAAAAGTACGGCCCCGACATGGATGACATGAAGGACATGTTGACTGTCCAATCTCGGATAGCTTCTATCAGGAATAGTGACTTGGCTTACCAGTCCAACCTAGAATCCTTACAGCAAAGACGCCAAGATGCCCAGAAAAAGAGGGATCAGGACGCTAGGATTGGTCAGATATCTAATAATCTTATTGGGATTACTAGTGGGGAAGGTAGCACAGAAGATCGTGCCGAAGGATTAGCCAACTTCCGATTAGAGAATCCTGAATTGTTTAATAGCCCGTCGGCAAATAACTTATATTCTGCGGCTACTGGTAAAATTAATGCTGAGAAGAGTCGCATAGCAAAAGAACAGGCTAAGATTGACAGGCAAATTAACACGATGCGGCCAGCTATTGAAGCTGGTAATATCGAAGCAGTTAAATCGAGAGCAAAAGCTCTTGGGTTAAGTGAAGAAGATACCGCTCAGCGGATTGCAGAAGCACAGTCGTTTAAGGACTCTGCAATCGGAACAGCTGCTCAAATAGCAGCACAGAAAGAGATCGACAAGTATGGGGGGCAAGATTTACAGAAGTCAAAAGACCGACTAAAGGATCTAGATTCAGATCTGGAAGGTGCTTATATTGATGAGGATGATTATGGATCGGATCCTAAGATGCCAGCCAAGGCTAGAAACACACTAGTGGGGCACTATGCCAAGTTCAGTGGTAAGAGGCCAGATGAAGTTAGGAGCGAGGGTATGACTGACAAAGAATTAAGGAACGCAGTAGAAGGTTACCGTGATCAGCTGTCCATACAACTCGAAGCCCGAGAAAAAGCGGAGAGATCTAAGCAATACAATAGAGCAGGATATCAAAATCCTGCACCCACAGTAGCCCCACAACGAGAATCATCTTTACAAACTAGAACTGGATTGTAACATCCACCCAATACATACACGCAACAGCTATGCCTGACGTCAACTCATTCGCTCCTATATCGCCGACCCCTTGGGGCCACCTTAATGATGCTTCTAACCCAGAGGCTACCGAAGAACCCAAAGCTCCTGCTCAGCAGGTTGACTTTGACTCGTTCGACGACTGGAATGTCAATAATGCTAGTGGTGATGAGCTTGGTGATTTACAAAACTATGGGGACTATCTACGGGGTAAGCACGCTGAAAAGAATCAGGCTACGGTAGGCTTCGAGCAAGATCTAAGGAACACACTCTACGGCGCTGCTATACAAAGAGGTCTAGTCAACCCCGAGGATGGGGATGAAGTCAACACAGCGAAACTATTTCCTGCGCCTGAGCTATCTACTGACGCAAGTCTCAAGCTAATATCTGAATCCCCATCAGCTGAGATTACAGCTATCGCGGCTAATAATCTGGACGCATTGCCTGAGGGCACATCCCCTGAAGATGTACATCAGGATATTTTAACTTATCGGGCTAAACAAAAAGCCTTCGCCAACTCTATGGCGACTGACCCAGAAGCTACCGAGTCCAACCAAGAGATCAAAGATGACCTTGAGTTCTGGAAGAGTAAAGCCGAGGGCTACACAACAGGGAAGATTTATGACCGCGCTGTAAAGAGCGCGTTGCTGGATGGTAGAGTTGCAGCAGCTCGGATAACGAGGGAGGATGGGTCATCCTATGTGCAGATTGGTAAGGCAGCTAGTGGTAAGAATGCCAAGGAGATCATTGATTTAGGGAAAGATTATGGCGTCACTCTACAAGATGCCGCTCATATCACCAAGCAACTAGAAACTCCCGAAGGTTTCCGCCACCAGACTTACGACATTATCCGAAAACAGGAGGTCGGAGACGTGGTAGATAGCATACTTGAGTCTGACTTTACTGCACCATTGCAGGATGCTGGCCAAGGTTCATCAAATGCGGAGGCTGTGTCAGCTGTAGTAGGTGGGGTATTAATGGGGCCTTTAGCTCCTGCAGTTATTCCATCTTTGCAAATGTCTTCATCCAAAGTAGATGGCACACAACCACAATTTACACAACAGGGTGTAGCCCAGAAGCAGTTCGACAGGTTTGTCAAATTATACAAGTCGTATGACGATGCAGTCATAGACGATGATAAAGAAAATGTGCAACGATTAGAGAAGCTTCTCGATAACGAGACCTTATCTATCTACAGCACTATGAGCTCGATGGATCCTACGCTGGGAAGCATGGACATGGAACTTGATGAGTTTAAGACGATCCTTACGCAACGCGCTGGAGACCAGTTACTAGGTTCTGGACAGTTTAAATTACAGGACGACCCAACTAAGATGGGAATGAACATCAAGAAGTACGGCTATGGTCCTGCTCAGATGCACCGCTCCCTCGTATCTAACGTCGCTAAGTTTGAACAGTCTATTAACGCAAATACTGATCTTACGGAAGCGGACAAGGTCCAGCTTCGAGCCAACCGTGAGGCTATGTCCGCTCAAAACTTTGACTCAGCCAATGAGCTACTAAGCAAAGGTGCTGATGCTGAGGAATGGTTAGGTACATTGCAAGAAGGTCGGGCCGCTGGCACTAAGGACCACGTTATACTTGAAGGCTTTCTCGCTGATCCAGACAACTACAGTCAGTTTGAAGCGCGAGCTAAGGGTGTAGGAGCTGCTTGGGGACAGGGATTTGTTTCGATGGTGACAGCACCAATGGCGATGGCTGGTAATGAGTGGGCCAGAGAACAACTTATCGAAGCTAACCAACGCAACGCCCAACGCCGTGAGCGAGCAAGACTGTTTGGTGTTGAGTTTGGTGTAGGGCAAGATGTCATGGAGACTATCGGACCTGTCTTTGCTGACATGGCAGTGACCGCTGCACTAACTGCGACTACTGGCGCTGGGGGTGTGATGTTTCTCGCGGCTAAACAGGGAGCTAAGCTTGGTGCTAAGAACGTGACTAAGGGTATTGTTAAGAGCATGACCTTCAACTCACCCTTTAAGCGTTTGGTTGTCAATGGAGTAGAAGAGTCCTCGGAGGTGGCGTTGGAGAGATTAGTCAAAGATGGTTACATCCTAGAGCCAGCTACAGCTGAGATCAAGAAAGGTGCCATGGGAGCTATTGATTCGTTTGGTAAGATCGCTTCCAATAAGTGGACGCAAGAAGCCGCAATCAATATACCATCTTTCTCTAGGTCTGCGGGTGCTAACTATGCGGCGACATACGACACACTCACGCAAATGAATCCTGACATGTCTCACGAAGAGAAGCATGATAGGGCTTTTGGATCTGGGATAGTAGCTGGATTCTCAACTATTGCAATTATGAAGGGCTTCAGGTCCATCGGTAGGGGTGGTATTGAGGATGCATTCATCAAAGGCATGACCAAGCGGGAGGCACACGGCGTGATGGAACGACTAGGTAACATGGGATCTCGTGTAAAGCTAGGCTCCGAAGACTCGACCAAGATATTTGCAAATGCCATGGGTAAAATCCACAAGGATATGGCGAAGGGTGTCGGAAAATTTGCGGGTCCTAAGAATATTGTCAGCGAAGCATTTGACGGGTTTACTTCGGAAGCCCTTGAGGAGGGTTTAGATGAGTTCGTTAACTCATACATTACCGACTACTACACCGACCAGAGCACTGATGGAATGGCTCGATTAGAATCAGCTTACCGAGCAGCTTTGACTGGCGGTATTATTGGTAGTGGTATGGGGGCATACCAGAAGTTAGCGGGTAGGTCTGGTTTACGCGAACAGTCACGTAGAGATCAAGCAAGGTTAGAGCTCGATTTTATAGACAACGTCGTCGCAGAACTGGACACTGCGGACGCACCCAATACTGGACGAATAGTCCGTGATATATTGACAGGTCCTGCTCGAGGTAAAAGAGCCGATGAGGCTAGGGCTAAGCTGACACAAGAGTTAGATCCTAGTGCTACACCGAAGGCTACTGAAAAAGCAGCGTCGGCAGAGAAGGGGGCACCTAGCGAACCAGCCCCGTTTGTTCCAAAAACTTTAGAGGGTCCAGCCGCTGAAAGAGCTCGACTGCAGGAGGAACTCGACAGTATTGACGAGGCGGCACAAGAGCAAACTTTCCTCACATCAGATCAACTACAGCGGAAGAAAGAGATCGAGGCTACCCTTAAGCTAGATCCCAATGCCCCTCAAGCTGATACTACTACCCCCGCACCAAAAGATCCTAGATCTGAAAGTCAGAAGTTATCACACGATAAAGATAAACTGAATACGCTCCCCCCGAACTCATGGTTTACGACCGAAGGGTCTGCCTCAGCTGAATTAAATGAGGAGCAACAAGCGCGTTATGATTCTCTCGTCGAAGAGGAGATGAATGACGATCAATACAAATTGTTTGAAGAGGTCGATCCTGCTGATACATCAGGGTTGTTCCGCTCATTACAAATAGCCGAGGCTATCGTTGATGGGACACTAACGAAAGATGAGGATGGAAACATTGTAGGTTTCCCTGAGTCTAATGATGTAACATTAGATGAAGTGGGCACACGTCAGCGCATGGCGGACTGGCTCAACCAAGAAGGCGAAGGTGCTCTTGCGGGACGCTTAACACCTGAAGAGGCTGAGGAGAACCTCCTGAAGGGTCCCGATGCGGACTACATGCTGGACGTAGAGAACTATGTCATTGGTGTCAGAGATCCTGATACTGGTAACTGGGTCGGTATGCCGATCATGTCTGAGCTAGAGGGAGAGTTCCTAGCAAACTTAGATGGGACTGTAAACCCCGAGTCGGTTCAAAGGACACGTGAAGAAGTTCAGCTAGAGCTATTTGAGAAGGGACAGATTGAGGAAAAGGTAATTGTAAAATCGGCTCCTATACTAGACAACCTCACCGAAGAGGAATCACAAGTAGTTCAACAAGAGCTAAACCTAGGTGATGGAACTAGTGTCCGTGGAGCTGATATTGACGCACTCGCGCCAGTCACCAGAGAAGAGGTTGAGGAAGCTGCTGAACAGGGAGTAGACTTAGACGAGGTCAATGAGCAGATGCTCATTAATCTAGACAAAGAGGGACGTGTCGTTGAGTCCGAGGAGGATGCAGACATCCCCATGGAAGCAGGTACTGCTGAAGCTCCAGTAACAGAGGTACTCGAGTTCTTGGATACTGAGGAAGACCAAGCATCATTTGAAGCACTAGTGTCCTCTGGCTTCCCGTCACGGGTCACTGCCAAGACAAAGTCAGGATTCAAGTATTCCAAGAAAACTAAAGGATACTACCCCAGAGTATCTACTGAGGTGGCTCGTCAGATTTATGACACGTGGCCCGTCACAACAACCACTGAGCCAGAGGGTGGTAAAGTATTTGAGGGTCGTAAGCAGGTGCATTACAACCCGCACACCAAAAAGATGTCTAGCTCAAAGGGAGCTCCTGTCAAAGGATTCCTAGACTCTAGTGATCGTGGTGTATTTGACAATGACCCCGTACTTACAGCGGAATACCTCAAAGCAGGTGTAGTTGTAATCGTCCCTGAGGGCGTAGAACAACTAAACCCTTCTATCATCATAGACCCAGACACACGTCGTGTCCTTAGTGTATTGTCTGTAAATAATGAGAATGAGGGTATGCTTCAGGATGGAGCAGATCCAGATAAAGTAACGTCCACACAAGCTAACTACAACACCGTCCTTAAAAAGGGGGCGGCGTCGGGCTTGTTTGACCAAGCATTATATGAAACACCTTTGGAAATAGATGAAGCTCCACAAGCTAATGGAACAAAGGCTAAGGTACCAGAGGGTCAAGTATTCACAGTCGGAGATTATATTAATAATGTAGTTCGATTCGTTGAGGATGCGATGATAGGTGCCAAAGGTTCTGTTCGTGGTGCGCTGGAAAACCTAATTAATCCTACAGGCGTAGTTCCTCTCAAGGGTGATTTCTTTGATGCCGCAGCACAGCGATTTGTTGTGGAAAACATCTTAGTGGCGAACGCATATGTTGCCCGAAAGAATATTCTTGATGGTCCTGTTGGTAAGCTATTGACCCCTAAATTAAATAAGGACGGAACAATAGAAGTAGACAAGGATGGGAACTTCACGGGAAATTTACAGCTTCGGAATGATACTGCGGCCAATCGCAGCAAGTTAATAAATGCATTCAAGGCTCAAACGAGACTCCGTGACCTGACTGGTAAGACATTAGATGCGGAACTAAAAGCAATAGTGTCAGGAACTTCTGGCAGTAGCTACCCTAAACGTACCACTAACTTTATACTAAAAGAAATAATTAACCACCCGAAGTTACGTAAGAATACGATGCCTCCGATGAAGTTTATTGCGGAACTATCCGCCGATAACTTTAGGAAGCAGCAGAAAGCTAAGAGGGTTAGAGACATGCAGAACAATGCGGAGAGATCACAGTTTAACGCGGATACGGACACATCCATACCAGCTGTTAGCACAGATCCCGTAAGCCGTGATGATGCTAATAATGTTATTGATCAAGATAGCGACGTAGCTGAATCTTTATATGAGAGTGAAGAAGCTAGAGCCATACTCGTAGATCTGGCTACAGAATTAGCGGGAGGTTCCCAAGATGTCACTAAGTTACTATCAAGGATGGATACTCAGGAGATCGCTGCGATGACCCAACTAGGTCTTAATAACAGCGTAGGTAGTAAAAAGCTACAGACAATATTAGGACGTCTGGAGTCCAGCAACCCTGACATGTATAAAGTCTTGACTGAAGGTTACAATGTTGTGAGGACAGGCACACCACGGCAGAACAAAGATCACAACACCAACGCGAGGAACGTCGTCAAAAAGAACCAGTCCCGATCCCGTATTGCTGAGTCACAGCGTAAGATTGCTAGGGCCGCTAACCAAGCCGAAGCCGAAAGACTAGGCTTAGTATCTGGGGATGTAAATAGTGTCGTAAGCGCACTACAAAAGATCGCCGAGACAGGGACAACTGCACATAAGTTAGTTGCGAATCTGATCCTAGAGAACGTGGAATTGGTACGTGATGTGAAGTTCACAATCATTAGTGCGAACCTGCCATTCGCTGGGATGCAGACTACCATGACAGATGGGAGTCTAGAAGTCGTCCTGAACTTAGATGGGCACAACGGTCGCGGACTATCCAACGTCCTACTTGAGGAATATGTTCATGCTACCCTCACCAAAATCCTTAGCCAGCCACGGTCTTCATTAACCCCAGCCCAACTGGCGGCTGTCACAAGACTCGATGCACTAAGACAAGAGATATCTGAGGCGGCTAGTGCCGCTGGTTATAGAGCCAACAGTGCTCTGATGGACTCCTTAGTTAACATGGACGAGTTTGTGGCTGGCGTAATGCTCAGCCCAGAACTCCAAGCAGAGATTAAAGGTCTTGGTGCTGATAAAGGTGGTCGTGGTTTATTCCGTAAGATCATGGATTCTATCTTGGAGTTCTTTGGCAAAGGTGTGACTACCAAGGAGGCATCTACATATGCCGATGCACTGACGGACGTGATTGACTTAGCTCAGTCAACAGTATCAGTGAGTGATCCTAGGGCTAAGACACGTGCCAAGCGAGTAGTCGCAGAGGTTACCGCAAATATGAAGGCGACTTCGGACGCATTTAAAGCTACTGGTGTACCCGCTGTATACTCTGATCCATCATTGGCTGAGGCACAGCAAGACGTAGAGCTTACTGAGGATGAACTAATAGCACAAAAAGCGGCAGAAGACTTAAACGAGCTGGTGTCAGAACTCACGGAAGTTGATACTGACACGGAGGGCGTAACCAACCAAGCTCAGATTAGTGAGGCTCAACAAAAAGCAGAGGCTCTCCTCCGCGTGGCTAGAGAGTTAGTCCCCCCAGAGGTGCCGCTGGAAATTGATCGGACCATCAATGCTGCGGCTGAGTTCCGCGACGGTGTGGTTGTAGTCAACCCCGCGTTCATTATGAACCTCACTCAGGACCTCGGATTAGCATCATCGAAACTAATCGTAGCAAAGGTCATGTCACATGAGCTAAGTCACGTTGCTTCCTTTAACACACTTACACAAGAGGAGATAGACGAGTTAGCTGACACCCTGCCTGACTACATGTATGAAGAGGTCGTTGAGTCATACTATGCTGACCGACCTGAGCAAGCCGCTGAAGCCCTTGCCCTGATTCGTGCGACCGATCTCGATGAACAAGGTCAGGCTGACTTACTGGACCTGAAGGCTAGGCTAACCGAAGAGCACCTACGTATGCGTATGGAAGTTCTGACTAGTGGCTTTACAACAGAACAAGACTGGGCGTTCTACCGCACCAACCCATCGCTAATGAAGATCATGTTCCGCTATGTTAGTGGATACTTCCGACGCATGGCTGAAATGCGTAAGTTCCAGAAGGAGCTTAACAACGGTGAGGGTAACCGATTCATGGACTCGGCAGTCAATAGCCTGATCCACGAACTACGTTCCATCAAAGCAGGATACAGGACTCAGGAATCATCTATTGCGTTTGACCCAACACGACCAGACCAAGGGTTGGCTGTCCTCGCGGACAAACTTGAGGAAGGTTTGACTACTGATCCAGAAGAGTTCCTTACTCGATCCGACGGGTTGCAAGCTGCTATAGCTAAGAACTATGGGTATGCTAAGCCAAGTGAGTATGGAGAAGAGATTACTGTAACTCCTCTTAACGCCAAAGGAGAGCCTAAGAATCAACAATATAACTTAATAGGCGCTCCCTTCTTTAAGACCGCCCCTAGAAAAGACCAGCCTTATTCACAACCTTTAGACTATGACTCCCTCCACTACAAAGTCGGTCCAAGGGGGCGTAAAGACATTCAAAAACTAATTGATAGTGGTGCTGTCGATGCTGCGGTTGAACGTCTCGTTGAGGAGACTAACAAAATGATGGAACGTCCCGATGTAGCGGCGGGACTGGGGTGGTACACTCGGATGCAATCCAGATTAAAAGAGATATTCACAGAAGAAGATCTTGTAATATTTACTAACTTACTCGGAGCTACGTCTGCTAACACAGGGGTCGAACAAAACTTTATATATGCCGCTGAAATTTATCAGAGGTATAAATCAGGTGAGTTTGACTCAAACATAAAGCAGTACCTAGAACTGTATGATATTATCAATGCGGGAACCCTCGTGTCCGAAGCCGTCAAGCGTCAGGTGATTACCGCAAAACAAGCCAAGACTATCAAAGCACAGGATATTGTAGAGCGATGGGTGGATCGGTCAGGGATGACCTTGACCCAGTCGTATGATGCAACAAAGAAGTTTGGCCAAAATAGTATGCCATCTCTTCGGGTGCTTGCTGGAGTGTGGCGGGAAAATACAAAAGCGCCTAAGACACCACAATTTGCAATGAACTTACGTGGGGAGTCTCTTGAAGCCACCATTGATGTGTGGGCGGCACGGACTCTACGCCGAATTTTATACGCGGGTAATACAAAGAGGTGGAGAATTATCCCCAAAGCAGAGACGGGAGTTAAAAACCAAGACTTCGCGTTAGGTCAGATAGTGTTCCGAGAAGCAGCCCAGAAACTAAACATGTCTCCCGACGATCTTCAGGCGGTGGTGTGGTTTGGTGAGAAACAAACATGGGATGAGAATGGGTGGACTGGTGAAACAGGAGCGTTCAAGTCTAGCTTTGATGACGCGGCTGATGTTTTTTATCCGAAGGATAGGCCACCTCGTACATTTGTTGAGGGTCGGGCAATCATTAAGTTCTTACAAAAAGAAAGATTATATTTATTTGACCAGACCCTAGATCCCGAGGTATTATCAACTTCACAAAAACAAACATTAAGAACACATGAAAAAGAATACAAACAAGCTAAGCTCGGAACAGGTGTCCAGTCTTACATCGAATCCAGAGGACGCGGAGAGGTTTCTCAACGCGTCGAGGGTGAGCGCGAAGGAACTAGAGAGGACGCCCGCAGATATACTGATGGACGAAGTCTTCAATCAGCAATCGGAGCCCCTCTCCCAAGACAACGAAGAGAAGATCTCGTGGTTGGAGGTGCAAAAGATTCGTACGGCGGGGACGCGGGGGGTCACCTCAAAGGGCTCCCAGTCACAGTAAGGGTCGATGGGACTCCTACCATATTTACTGGGTACAAACCCGCGCAAGATGTTGCTGAAAAATACCAGCAACAGACAGGTATTGGGGAAACTCCTATATCATACTATGCCCCAGTCAATGAAAAGAGGGCGGCGAGGATTGCAAGAGCATTTGATAAACTACAGCACAACCCATCGGACCCTGAAGTAGCCGAGGCATATCAAGCATTAATCGCTGAGACGTATGCTCAGTATGATGCAATGATTGAGGCGGGAGTTAAGTTAGAGTTTGCACCCTCGGGTAAAGACCCATATAAGAACCCTCGAAATGCAATACTAGATGTGGTTGAGAACAACCACATGTATGTTTTTGGAACTAAAGACGGGTTTGGTTCTGATAGTGGATTTGACCCTTCAGATAACCCACTCCTAGAAGTTAGTCCATATACATGGGGTGGCAGAGAAGTACTAGCAAATGATATATTTAGAGCAGTACATGATTACTTCGGGCACATCCGAAATGGTGTAGGATTTAGAGCACGTGGTGAAGAGAATGCATGGAGGTCTCATTCTACAATGTATTCCAAGGCGGCGAGAAGAGCACTAACTACAGAAACCAGAGCACAAAACAGCTGGGTGAACTATGGTCCTTATGGTGAGTTTAACCAAACGGCCACGGGTGAAGAAACTATCTTTGCAGATCAGAAGATTGGCCTCCTCCCTGAATGGGTAATGGAGACTGAAGATGCACCTAGAACAAGTGGACTCCAATCCGCTATCGGGAATCCTAATCAATACGATGAGCAGTTCATGGAGGAGGCTCTGATGTCTGGTGCAGTGCGGGGGGGCTTGGAAAGGATGCCACAGTCAGTTCGCAATGCACTAAAGCGGCAGGAATATCTTGGTTTTGATAGTGCTACCGAGGCTTTTGCCAACATCATACAATATGATAATTGGAATGAGATGTGGGAGATCACATCACCGAGTGACCAAGGTATCATTAACCGCTACCGTAACAAGATCTATGGGCAAACAGCTGAGGATGTCAGGTTCCGTAGGAGCTTGGGATTACAGTCAGCTATCGCTCCGTCCGAAGGATTTACCCCAGACAAGATGGACTACTCAGGGTTCATTGACCAGCTGGAGCTACCGTTCTATGCCACAGGTGGGTATGATGCCCCGACTAGTTTAATTGGCAGAATCTTAAAGGGCGCCCTAGATCCTAGGATAGAGCGTATGATTCAGAATCGTCAGTTCTTTAGGAACGCGGCTGAGAAAACAGCGAACAGTTTCAAGACTAAGTTTGATCGCCTCATGAAAGAAGCGTATGGTGACCAGCTAGATAGCTCGGACACTGCTCGTCTCAACAAGGCCATTGGTCGTAGTGCGATTGTCCCACGTGAACGACGCAAGGAGATCGAGGAAGAGTATCAAGCAGAGCTAGACACCATTGCCCAGACAACTTATGAGTCTACAAAGGAGAGGAAACTAGACGAGCAGATCGCGGCTGATAATAAGTTTGGTAAGTTACTAGCTGAGAAACAAGTTATCGCCAAGCAAATTATAGCTGAGCAAACTCAGGCTCTGGCTGAACTTGAGGAGGTATCTCCTGAGTTGGCACAGACCATACGGGATATCAGGACTGAGTTGATTGAACCAATCCAAGAGAAGATGAAAGATCTCTATGGTATGGACGAGGGTATGAAAGCACACTTCGATGTGCAGAAGGGTATCTACCTGACCACCCAGTATCGTATGTTTACTGAGACTGGATTCCATGAGCACGCTAGTAAGTCACCTGAGTATGCGGGCATAAGGGAAGAGGCAGGTAAGTATTTCATTGAGGATCTCAAGTTGAAGAGAAGAGACCAGTTGCGTGAGCAAGCCAAGATCGCTGGTCTGGTATTCAATCCTCAAGAAGCTGATCTAATTGTAGAGGCGGAGTTCCAAGAGCAGAGCCCCGATAGTCTGAAGACCATGGGTCAGCTCGAAGTGGATAAGTTCTTAGCCCAGTATAAGAGAGCAGGTAAGAATGACGTTGTCAGTAATGATGATGCTAAGATCCTCGAAGATAATCTGAAAGAGAAGAAAGACCTAGACCCCCGACTACGGGCGTTGCTTGGTGAGGTTGGTGCTGAAGCTACAGTAGACAACCTAGTGCGTACCTTCCTAACGGTATCTACCATGGCGGCGAATCAGGCTATGTTCTCAAACATCCAGAAGATGGGTCAGAAAGAAGGATTCCTAATGACGGCTAAGCAACTTAAGGCCGCTCGTAAGAAAGACCCCGAAGCTTACGAAGACTGGGACGCGGTCACACCTAAGAAGACATCAGCTAACAACCCGCTCCGTGGGATGTATGCGCCTGAGCATGTGCGAGAGGGGCTAGTCGAACTGTTCAAGTCTGACATCAATACCGAGACCGACACCGATTCAGAAAAAGTAGTTGGGTTCATGACATCCACACTAAGACAGGCATCTGGTTTGTCTATGGCTACTAAGACATTAGGCTCGATAGGTTTCTATATCCGCAACATGTTATCCAACATGGTATTCTTCGGACCATCCCAAGGGTTTGTTAACGGGGCATCCATGATCGCTAAGACCAAGTATGTATGGGACGAACTCAAAGATCCGAACAGGATGGACGCCTACTTAACGGAGCTGTCCGCGCTCGGTGTGATTGATAATGAGATCAGATCCACACTGATGAAGGACATGTTGAATGGTACTCGTAGCTTGTCCGACGTTATCAGTGAGCAGAATAAATTAGTACAGTCTGCGGCTAAGGGTACGGAGGCTACCTTCGGTAAGATTTATAAAGTAGCCACTCGGATGGCTGGTGCAGTGGACGGCTTCTATAAGATAGCCTACTACGAGAACGAGCTTAAGGTATTACGTAAAGCTAGGGCTAAGGCTGAGAAGGAAGGGAGCTCATTTGCTAACTACTCTGACTCGGACCTCAAACAAATGGCACGGGATAAAGTTTTGATGACAGCTCAGTCGTCTAGCCAAGCCCCTCCGATTGTTAAAGACATAGCGAGCCATGGTATCGGGGCCTTAGTGGCACCGTTTATCCGATTCAAGGCTGAGGTTCCGAGGGTGGTGTTCAACACATTCAAGCTCGCAAGTCAGGAGATCAAGAGTGATAGTAGTGTTATACGAGCTCGCGGGTTCCAGCGTATGGGTGGTATGCTCGCGGTCGGTGGTGGTAGCATGGGAGTGGTGGCCGCCATCCTTGCATCTTTCGCTGATACCGATGATGAGGACATGCAGGACTTCCAACGTGAGACGGCTCCCGAATACCTAAGGGGCAACTCATTCTTATCTATCCCACCTAAGTGGAATAAGTTCTTAGGAGGTGGTGACAAGTATAAGACTATTGACCTGACATTCATCAACCCGTATGCGCTACTCGCAGACCCTGTCGTCAGGGCGTTTGAGAAGATGGGCAGAGGTGAGTTTGGTGAAGCTGGCGCGGCCTTAGTCAATGGTCTGTTTGTTGATCAGTACCTAGATGAACAGATCGCGGCGGGTGCATTGACTGCAGTGATAGAGAATAGGGACCCGACGAATAACAAACCTATCGTCGAGAATGTTTCAGACACAACAGGGGAGGCGGCTATCAAGAGATTGACATTCTTGTTTAACGAGGCGTATAGCCCTGACGTTTTGAAGCGTGCGATCAAAGCATACCAGACGGCTACGAGTGACGAGGTATATACTGACCCAGAGAACTCTGTTCAGAATATATTATACGGAGCGTTCAGACCGTTCAAGGTCCACACCATTGACCCCGAGCGTCAGCTGAAGAACTACCTATATGAGAGCCGACGAGAGTTTGCTAATATTAAATCCCGAAAGAATATACTCAGATCTTTGAAGCCTATATCTGAACAAAGTATTGTTGAGATATTTGAGGAAGAGTATGAGGACAGACAGGCTGTGTCTAACCACGCGATCCGAATGATGCGGGGTGCTTCTAAGTATGGGATGTCTGACAAGCACATTTACCAGACGGCTAGTGAGGTGTTGGCGAAACGTAGAACTAAGAACCTGATGAACGGAGTCATGGATGGCATCAACCTGACACCTGACTTTACTCAGAGGATGATGGCTACTGCCAAGACGGAAGAAGAGAAGCAGATGAAACTTGCTAGGATTAAGGAAGCTTACAAATGGATTAATGCTAATCCTAAGAAGTACCTCCTGTCCGAGGGTTCACTACTCAAAAGAAAGAAGACTCAGTAAGAGCACAAGAAAGCCCTGAATCCCTGTATTTAAAGGGGTTCAGGGCTGGCGTAGCACGGTGCAGGGTGCAGGATCAATCCGTGTGTGCGATTCTCAGGGCCTTAACTTTACTTGGTTGAGGTCAATTTACCACAAGACTTGCAGTATAGCTTTCCCTCCTCCGACTTAACGTGTGCATCACAGCACGTTGATCTCTTCCAGAATAAACTGTTGCGGTAGGTGGCTGGGTCAGTGCGGATATCTCTATCGCCCTTCCCCCCAGTCACTCGTTCAAATGGGTGGTGTGAATTTGGCATGGCTATTCTTCTTTGTCTCCGTCGTCGGTGGTGAATGTCTCGGATGCCTCAGTGGCGAACACGTGTACGGCTAAGGCTAATGCTCGTGTGGCTTTGAAGTATGGGTCGAGCTCGTCACACCGTTCGATCATTTGTTCGGCGTCACCATCACTGCCCATCTTTAATACTTCATCGGCGGCGAACTCACTGAGGTGATACTTCATGAAGCTCACCACATCCATAACTATGGACGCAGGTATGAACTTAGCTCGTAGTTGCTCGACTGTTTCTTTTTCACTTGGTGTTAGTGTGACGCGATCATGCTCAGCGACTGGTCGGATATGTTCTAGGAACACTTCATGAAATGCTTCTAATGATTTGAGGTTACTGGTTGTCGGGATCTCCATCGGTCTTCTTCGTTAAGTCTATAATGATTTGTCTTACATCTTTATTGCTAGCATTTCTCTCTAGGGTATTGCACCCATGAATGATGGTGCCGTGTGTCCTGTTGAAGTATGCTCCAATCTCTTGGAAGGTAGCACCCATGTGGCGGAGCACAAAGAAGATAGATTGTCTCCATTGACTGACCCGCTGGGTGCGCTTTGATGATAGCAAATCGGTCATCGAGATGCCAGACAATTCACTAGCGCGTTGGACCAGTCGGTCGTAATCCTTGGGGGTTGGTGCCCCCAAGGATTTAGCGAATGGTGTTCGTGGTTTCGGGTCCATGAGTTGGCTATCCATTGATGATTCTACGAACCACATCACGCCCTTGATCGGTGATCTTAACGGTGATGACCCTGCGGTCGGATCGGTTGCGGGTCCTGACTACTAAGCCTCGGTCAACCATGCGGTCCACCATACCAGTAGCGGCGGCACTTGTTACGCCCACCCTCTTGGCGAGGGAGGATGTGGTGATGTCATCCTCATCTAGGTAGAATAGTGACAGGGCTTGCTTGACGCTGATGCGTTGGTAAGCTGAGGATTCAAACTTGCGGATTACATTTAGTTTTTGTGTTTCTAGTTTCATGTTTTTATTTGTTGATCAATAGATCATTAGTGTATGTGCCAGCTACGAGGTTGAGGTAGGTTATCAACCCGTGCTTGTTGGTTGGTACCTCGACGAGTTCGATGTACACAGTGACCTCGTCATCTGTATCTTTGAACCTCTTCGACATCTTCTTTGCTTCTTCTTGCGTTGCGGTGTAGTGATATCGCAATCCATCTTCGTCAGTTATTTTTAGGCGGTGTGCTCTCATTAGTTTTATTTGTTGGTTTTGTTTTGTATGGTTAGAAGGAAGGTGCGGTGTGCATCGTCCTTGAGTTGTGCGTCAGCTTTACGCCTCAGCTTGGATAGATACTTATCATTATGATACGTGACCCATAGGTAATAGATCGTGTAACAGAATAGAGGAATCAGGATACAGGGTGCAAGTAAGTAGATCATGGTTATAGTTGTCCCATCGTTGTGACTGGGTGGTGTTCGTGATAGGCTACTGCTTTTTTAAACAAGGCTAGTGCTTCCTTATAAGAGTCACACATATACCCATCCAGACAACGGTCGGCATCATCTTCATGCTTGGCTCGCTCTCGGATATCGACTGCCCACTCGTCCTCGCCCACACAGACCAGCTGTACTTCGATATTAGTTGGGAGGTATCCGCTCCACATTTCCTCTTCTTCTTCCGTATCGTTTATGTATTTATCATACAGCGCACGGATGCTTTCGGGGGTAGTCTGGTCAACCAGTGTGTTGAGCAGGTTGTAAGTGGCGTCTATGTTGGTGGTCATTGCATCGACCATCTCTTGTTTGCTTAGTTGTTTCATGGTTGTATTTCTACGTTGGCTTCTTCGATTTGGTATGACCCATCCATCAGTTCATATGACCCAGTATCCGTATCAGATATGTTGGTGGCTAGTTTCATTAGGGAGTCAGTAAGCTGGCGCTCACTCGTTGCATCTATTGTTATGGTTACTTGCATTGTCTTATTCGTTAAGTAGGTATTCGTATGCGTCGTTAGCCAAGGCCATGAGAGCATGGTGCTCTTCGAGGTCTCGGGGTTGGTGCATGTGGAGGGCGAAGCGTTCGATGTTCTTCTTGTCTGCACCGTTCGATCCTAGTCTTCCAGCGTGGAAGAGCTCGGCTACGGTGAGGCCAGTCCAGTTCTTATACCGCACGATGTCAATCATGTGGATGGGTAGTGTTACTTGTGTTGTTGTCATATGTTTGGTTGGTTATACTATTGATAGAACTACTGCGGCTACTAAGGTCAGGCAGGTAAGACCGAAGCCTACGCCTGTGGTGATTAGTAATGCTACTCGGCACGACTCTACCCACTTGGGGTTGCGCGGTGCGGGGTGTGATTTCTGTGGCTCACTTGTCGATAAGGAGTATGCGAACGATACTATGAATGTGGCAAGTGTAATGATAATGAATAATGCTAGTGTCATTGTTTTATTTTGTTGGTGTTAGTTGGTGGGGTTATTGTGATTGAGGTTGGGTAGCTACCCCACCCCCACGTGATACGGTATCACGCGAGGATGGGGCATCACTACTAGTTATACAAACGAACTTTAATGGCGTCGCCAAAAGGGTATCGGTCTTCTCGTAACCCGTAGGTCAACCAGAGGACTGGCATCGTGGGCTCTTCGATCTTGTGTAGATCTGAAGCATACCCATCGGTAAGATATACTATCCCATCTGAGTTAGGGTAGTGTGACTGAGCATAGTCGAGGGCTGGCTGGAACAGTGTGCCACCCCCACCCTCGAGGGTGTCAGGCACAAAGCCTCCGAGCTCTACGTCATGCACCGTGTGGACAGTGTAGTCACATGGTATGATGGCTGTGCTCCTAGGTTGTAACTCATCGAGCACTACCTGTATCTTAGCCATGATGTCACGTAATGAGCTACCGCACATGGAGCCTGATGTATCTACCACGAACACTAGGTTGTTGATAGACTTGCCTCCGCGACCAGCGGATACCATGCCAGTAGCTTGGTATACCTGCTGGTTGAATGGGCTGACCCAACCTGCATGGGTGGAGTAAGTCATCCAGTCTCGGATGATGTCTTCCCATGGGGTGTCGAGCTCGCCCCTACTCTGGTGGTCAGCGAGATCTAGATGTCCACTACTACCGCCGAGACCTGCGACCTCGTTGATCTGATCATTCATGGCGATGCGGTCGTTACATCGGTCGATCTCTTCAGCCACGTCGCGAGGACTCTCGCCTTCGTCGAGCTCTGGCTCGAAGGTGTCTTCACCATCTTTGCTACCGACAAAGTCATCGCCAAGGATCTCATCGTCGGTGCGGGTACCACTGGTTCCCTGCCCTTGGCTGTCACCTTGGCTGTCACCTTGGCTGTCACCTTGGCTGTCACCTTGGCTGTCACCTTGGCTGTCACCTTGGTCATCGCCTTGGTCATCACCTTGGTCATCACCTTGGTCATCACCCTCGGGCTCGGGCTCGGGCTCTGGGATCTGTGACATAAGCTCACCGTACAACTGCTCGACTTCCTTATCTGCGGACAGGTCTTCGTCGATAAGACATCCAGCTATCATCGGGAACGGTGGTCGCTTAGCCCCGCCTCTCATACAGGCGAGGTTGGCCCGCTTGATCATGGCATTGATCACATAGTCAGCCGCGATGTTAGCTTGCTGGTGGTCAGTGAACTTGCTGAGTCTGGTGCCATGATTGAGCAGTGCGTGCAGTGCCTCATGGACTAGGAGAAAAGCCATGTATCCTACTGGGTTGGATGTCTGACATAGCTTGTCGATACCCTGCGGGTTGAGGACTAGGCGTCTGCCATCTGTCGCACCATACGGTGTCATGGTGCTGGCTTCCCAGCGTAGTGATAGGAGTTTGTTATAAGCCATGCCATGGTGGTCGCGGACTCGACGCATTGCTTTAGCTATGATGCCGTTGCCATTGCTATCGTAGCTGGCGTTGGCTTTGCCATTACCCTGTGGGATAAGGTCGTTCTGAATTGAGGTAGTGCTCATCGGTTGTAGTAGTTGGGTAGTGCTACCTGTGATACGGTATCACAGGTAGCAGGGTTCAGGTTACAGGCTCTGCATCTGTGCACGGCGGTCGTGCTTCTCGAGGGGTATGCCAATGGCTAGGGCAGTGCGGTATGCCCAGCCTCTTAGCTCACCCTCGGCAGGTATGATGATGCGATCTACTAGCCAGTCCACGTTGCCACTGACCACCGCGTCGGACGCGATGCCCCCGAGATCCTCGACCTCTTTCTTAGCTGTGCGGAGGGCGGCGTAGGCGATGGAGTATTGTGCCGACGGGTCACCGTTGGGCATAGACTCTTGCCCTGCTCTGATCTGTTTGAGGCGTGGGATGTATGCACTGATGGTATGGATGAAAGCACAAGCGGCTGACCCTGCCTTCATGCCGACCCATCCCTTGATGGCAGTCTCCAAGGTGGAGTGATTGAATGCGTCTAGCTTGAGACCCTTGGTATAGCGGAGTGCAAACTCCCAGCTACGAGGGGTGGCATGAGGTCCGCCATCCCAGCCCTTGCCGATAGCAGGGTTGAAGTGGTCAGTCTCATTGAGACCTTGGGTAAACTTGAGGAATGCAAATAGCGGTGAGGTAGCTAGACCTTGGTTCGCATAGTATGCTAGGCAGTCATCGAGGTCGGGGGCTAGGGTGTTAGTCATGCACCTGTTGGATGTGGGTGCATCAACTCGCAGGGATCTCGAGCCATCTATCACACGGTTGGATGTGATACAGATGTGGACATTACTGCCGAGCTCATGGGTGCCGATCATCGGGACGCCGTTGACTGGGTCAAAGAGCGAGCGACAGAGGGACTGTGCCTCGTGTGCCCACTGAGTGTACTCGTCGAGGATGAGTAGGCATTCGTCCTTACCTACAGTGAGGGCATGAGGCCATTGCTCTGGGCGGGCGAACCACATATCGTGGGTCTCGCTGTCTGGGATACCGTAGCCGACAAGCTCTGATGGTGGGTAGCCAGAGCAGTTGACCTTGAAGACACGCTCGGGTGGTATGCCCATGGCTGTGGCTAGGTCGTGCTGTAGGATGGAGGTCTTACCTCCACCGCCTTGACCCTCGATGTGATACATGGAGCCAGATGCAAATGCAATCTGTGCGAGCCCGACGATCTGGCTAGAGGTTACGATAGGGGAGGTCGATTCGTGTTGTGCTGTAATAGACATAGTAGTGGTATTTAGTGTTGTGGTTTAGAGAATAATTGATTGTGAATAATTAGTCAAGATAATTCTGACCCTGCCTGTGATACGGTATCACGGTAGGCACAAGCAGGGTTCAGGAATCGGGGTTCAGATGCCGAGGTCGTTGAGGGTGTCGAGTGCAACAGCTTGTGCATCCTCCAGTTTACTAGCAACCTTGGTGCGCTCATCACGTGACAGGCTCGGACCGTTTACTGTGCCGACTGATGACTTGATGGTATGCACTAGGTCAGACAGCTCGGGTAGGTCGAGCCAGTTGTATGTCGATACATTGTCGATAGCCTTGGAGATGTTATCGAAGTTAGCCTGTCGAAGACGCTTACCCTTTTGCGTTGACGCGGTGGTAGCTTCAGCCGCTTTGGCTAGTGCCACGACCAGCTCGCGGACGGGGGCGGCATGTGCCTTGAGGAACATCTTGTCAGCCGCTTGTGATGCACGAGCTCGGGATGCTACCTCGTCACTGATAGTCTCGAGCACGGTGTCTTGGATAGGGGCGGGTGATGCCAGCCACTCGAGCTCGATGCCTAGTGTCTCGACAAAGCCTTCGGCATCGGGCCAGTCAATGTCATTGATGCGAGCGAGCTGACTAGCTGATGCCTTAGCTGAGGTCAGGATCGAGTGCCATCGTCTGGTGATCTCTTGCTTGGCATCATTGAGCTCGGCTTCCGCCTCGTCTACCATGCGTTGCACGTCATCCATGTCCTTGGCTTTGACATACCTTGCACCTTGGATAGACGGGCAGGGTAGTGTCACCTTGCTGATGTCCTTGGTCAGCTTCACGATGATAGACCTAGCGGTCTTGATCTCCTCTGAGTTGAGGTGTCGGAACGACACGTTCAGTAGCTTGCGCTCTGCCCCTGCTTTGTAAGCCACGTCATCGGCAGTCACCTTGCACTGGGTGCTGGTGTTACCACGTCGGGTAGTTAGGTTGGCAAGGACTACTGAGTTAAGGTCAGTAATGATGGCTTCGTTATTTGTAGCGTTGGTTTTCATAATTAATATGTTTTGTTTTTTTTTTTAGTAGTGGACTTGTCAGTGTGACAGATCTCACATGGCTACACCCCGTGCCGTGATACGGTATCACGGGGTGCAGGTTATGTGTTATCTCTTGTTCAGCTGTAGTTCGTGCAGGGTATCGAATACCACCTCGTTATGCTCTAGCTGTTGGAACCCATTGAATACTTCCAAGGTGACAGTAAGACTGTGAAAGCTCCTGCCATACCGAGCCAGCCCTATCACTGTTGCGGGTCGTCCAAAGTAGAGCAACCTGTCATGGATTTGTAGGTCACGAACGAGGATGGTCTTGCGTTTTGTTTTATGTTTTGTTTTCATAGTGCTATGCGGTATCTTGTTACATGTGATACGGTATCACGATACACGGATCACAAGTTAAGTCAATTCTTTTCTTACTATTTTATTTAAGGTTCTAGACACTCTCGAAAGGTTAGTGCTCTTGGGTAGTTATCTACAGGCACGAGGTCTGTAGGATTTTCTGTCGTGGTTCTTACGTATTGGCTGGTCTTCGGGATGTCATCTCGGTTCTCAAAAAGGAATACACCGAGGGGCTCATCATTGGTTTGGACGTAGTAATATTCTGCTTTCATCTTATGTTAGATCAGATCAATGATGTCTGATTGATTGGTTACGATGGTCAGTTGATCATGGAAGTGGTGGTTGAGGGTCTTCACTAGATGTGTGTAGTCTCCGCTCATCATCTCCGCTACGATGGGGGAGTGGTCAACCCCCTCCGACTTGGCTATGGTCTTGCATAAACCGAGCAGGTAGAATGCATTCCCTTGTTCGCCATCAATGTCTACTGTATAGGTAGTAGTCTCGTTGTCTTCGCGTGCAGTTATCATATGTTTATTTGGTTTGGTTTGGGTTTAGTCTGCGGACATCATCAGCAAGAGTTTCAATGTAAGACCACACGGTAAGTGCGGGGTGATCCTCGAATACTTCCCACGGATGATCTTTGATGTGCTCAAGGATGTCATCCTCATCACCATACTCGAAGATGTCGGCAGGGAATGGTGTTGATAAGAAGTGTGCACTTGCCCACACTAGGCTTTGTTCT
>Ga0102815_10000320_pt1 | contig 34374 bp, 29 predicted proteins | sample ColrivemetaGS759_FD_79113 | JGI IMG/M metagenome (GOLD analysis project Ga0102815, IMG submission 79113) | Estuarine microbial communities from the Columbia River estuary - Ebb tide ETM metaG S.759 | ecosystem: Environmental > Aquatic > Marine > Intertidal zone > Estuary | place: USA: Columbia... | reverse complement strand
CCCGACCGCCGTCGTGCGCGGCCCGGACGGCGCCCTCTATTACACGGAGACCGGCTCGACGGGGGTCCTCGCGAAGGGGGTCTACCGCCTCGAGGACCTCGACGGGTCCGGGCTCATCGACCAGCCCGGCGAGAGCGCGCTCTTCTTCGAGCCCACGAGCCTCGGGGGCAGCCCCTTCCACTGGGATCTCGCCCTCGACGCGCAGGGTCGCTTCTACATCGAGGACACCGGCAACGACGTCATCTGGCGCTTCTCCGACGACGACGGAGACGGCACGGTGGACCCCTTGAGCGAGGCCGAGGTCGTGTACACGGCTCCCGGCTCGAGCCTGATCTGGGAGGTCACGCCCGCGCTCGACGGATCGCTCTACGTCACGGAGGACCAGAGCCCGGATCGGCTGCTGCGCCTCGTCGACCTCGATGGGGACCAGCGGTTCGATGGACCCGGTGAGCGCGTCGAGATCTACGACGAGACCCTCGCGGCGACGAACCTCGGCTCCCCCAAGGCCGTCGTCGTCATCGAGACCTCCGGTCCCATCGGAACCAACGAGTGCGTCGCGGCCGTCAACTCGACCGGGTCGCCGGCGGCCATGACCGCCTTCGGCTCCACGAGCGTGGCTTCGAACGACGTTGTCGTCCGGGCGGTCCAGCTGCCCCAGAACGCGGCGGGTTACTTCCTCGTCAGCGAGTCGGGCGCGTTCGTCTCGGCCCCCGGGGGGAGCCAGGGCAACCTCTGCCTCGGCGGGCAGATCGGCCGCTTCGCTGGCAACGTCTTCAACTCGGGGGCCGCCGGCGAGTTCGAGCGCGCGCTCGACCTGGCGGCGATCCCTCAGCCGACGGGCGCGGTACCCGTGACCGCGGGCTCGACCTGGCGCTTCCAGACCTGGTTCCGTGACGCGAACCCGTCCGTCACCAGCAACTTCACCGACGCGATCGCGATCACCTTCGTCAACTGATCGGAGCCCGCGGCCGTGGTGGCCGTCGGCGTGATCAGCGGTCCACCCGCTCACCCTCGGGGGGCGCGGGTGGGCCGCTGTCGCGGCCGGTTTCAGGGCCGGCGTGGAGCCGCTGCCCGCTCGACGGACCAGCCACCGAGAGGGGACAACGTCAGCCCGATCACCCAGGGCCCTTCCTTCTCAGCGTGGGCGTAGGTGGCCTCGAGTCTCGCAGGGGGCACGAGCCCCTTCTGGTAGCTGCATTGGCGCAGGTGCAGCTCGTCGACGGGCCACCCCAGGTCTCGCAAGGCTCCATCGGCGGCCGCCAGACCCTTCTCCAGGGACCTCCCGGGCAGCGAGAAGACCAGGGAGCTGACCAGCGCGATGACGGCGAGAAGACCGACGAGTCGCCGCGCTCGACTCCAGGGGCCTCCCATCAGCTCGCAGCCTCCCCCGCGACGCCGAGCTCCTCGGCGTGGGGCTTCATGGCGTCGATGATGAACTGGATGTGCTCGGTGAGGTCGGCGCCGAGGAACTCGATCCCCGCGGCCACCTCGTCGCGCTCGACGCCGGCGGCGAAGGACTTCTGCTTGAGCTTCTTCTTCACGCTCTTGGGCGTGAGGGTCGAGATGCCCTCCGGCCGCACCAGGCAGCAGGCGCCCACGAAGCCTGTGAGCTCGTCGCAGGCCACGAGGGCCTTGTCCAGGAGCGAGTCGTGGGGGACGCCCCACTTGGTGTAGTGGGCGCTGACGGCGTGGGCGACCTCGGGCTCGCCCTGCTCCTCAAGCCAGGCGACGATCTTCTTCGGGTGCTCCTCGGGCCAGCGGTCGTAGTCCGCGTCGTGCAGGAGCCCCGCGAGGCCGAAGCGCTCCTCGTCGGCGTCTCCTGCGCCGTAGCGATGCGCGGCGGCGCGCATCACCACCTCCACGGCCCGGGCGTGGGTCATGAGGGCCTCGGAGTCGGTCCACGAGCGGAGGAGCTCGTACGCGGCGTCGCGGGTCAGGGTCATGGGCGCCAGCCTAACCACAGGGGAGCCCCCGCGCGGGCCCCTGCTGGGTGGGTTCCGAACGAGGCTCGTCGGGTCTCAGTCGCCGATCACGGCCTGGTCGGTCGCGAGGACCTCGGGCGCGTGGGAGCGCGAGTCGTAGAGGCGCACGAAGTCGGCGGCCTCGGCGACCTTCGAGGCGCGCAGGTCATCCACCCAGTGCGGCGGGACGGCCTGGAAGAGCAGGCGGGCGTGGATCGTGAGGGGCCCGTCCGCGCCGGGGACCTCGACGACGTAGGCGGTGCGATCCGAGCCGCCGATGAAGTCCTCGTCGTCGCCGATCCCGGCGGGGGCGGTCTCGGCCACGTGGGGTCCGTCCGGGCGCCAGCCCCTGGGCAGGAGCCGGTTGTCCTTGCTCCGGACCGCCATGCGGGTGAGCTGCGAGGTCGGCGCGCCGGCGGTGTCCAGCGCGACCAACTCGTAGACCTGGGGCGCGGAGGCGTCCTGAACGATCCGGGTCTGGTGGGGGATGGCGAAGGGGTCCTTCGGCCCCTCGATGCGCCCATCCTCGGACACGGTCCCGCTGGACCAGACGACGCTGCCTCGGTCCTCGACGGTCACCTCGACCCAGACCCTGCGGCCCGGGTAGCCGGTAGGCAGCTTGTGGCCGGTGAGGTTCTCCACACGCACGCTGAAGTCCAGGCGGTCGCCGTCCCGGGACGCGTCCTCGAGGGTCAGGTGCGCGGTGCGCCGAGCGAGCTGGCGGCGGGTCTGTTCAGCGGTCTCTCGCAGGGCCTCGGGCGGCGCCAGGATGCCGAGCTCGGTGGCGTGGTCCGCCATGAGGTCGAGCATGAAGGCGTTGCCGCCCACGAAGCGGTGGCCGCGCACCTCGGGGCGCTCGTCGATGAACCCGAAGTCGAAGCCGCCCGGGTTGTGGGCGATGCGCAGCTCGTCCTGGTCCTCCATGTGGCACTGCTGGCAGCTCCGGGAGTCCTCGGTGACCTCGTCCTCGTAGGAGTAGACGCTGTTGCGCCACTCGAGGTACGGCGACTGCTCAGGGAAGGCCTCGCCGCCGTGGTGGCTCGTCTGGGTGTGGCAGGTGGCGCACACCGAGGACAGGACCATGTGCTCCCCGTAGGTGACCTCGTAGCCCGTGTGCACGCGCATGGGGCCGGCGGCGGGATCCGGATAAGGACCCCAGATCCGCGCCTGCAGGTCATGGGGCGGGCGGCCGTCGAAGGTGGAGGCGTCCCCGAGGCCCTCGCCGGTCATGCGGTGGCACACGGTGCAGGTGACCCCGTCCATTGCAGCGGGGTCCTCGAGCAGCGCCGCCATGGAGCGCGTCGGGTTCCCCATCAGGCGGTCGTGGTGGTGGGCGGCGGGGGCGTGGCAGCGCAGGCAGAGGGACTCCACCTCCGCGCGATCCAGGGTCCCGTCAGCCTCGCCGAGCTCGATCTCCCGGGCCATCTTCGCGCGCCAGTAGGGATCGAAGAACGACTGGGCCATCATCGTCCCCTTCCACAGCCCATGGGGCGAGCCGTCCGCGCCGTCCGGGCGGGTGAGAGCCGCGGCGTTCGGGCTCTGGTCGTGGCAGCGGGCGCAGCTCTCCGCGAGCTGGAAGACGTGCGCCCCTCCCTCCTCATCGCCATCCTGCAGGGACGGGAGAGCGAGGAGTGGGACGATGAGCAGCGCCAGCTTCATGGCCCCGATTGCACGGGATCCCAGGTCGGGCGGAAAGGGGAAACCCTTATCGGCCTCGCGGGTCGGCCCAGCGGGCTCGTCTGCGATCAGCGCCCGAGGGCCGCGAGGACTCGTTCCTTCACGGAGGTCATGGGCACCGCGCCGCTGCCGTCGAGGTCGCCGTCCACCGGCATCGACGAGAGCCAGATGGGCCCGTCCACGGGATCCTCGGGGATCAGCCCGTGGCTGCCCTTGATCAGCGAGGCGTCCAGCGGGATCACGTCCATCAGGTAGCGCATGCCGAGCTTCTTCTGGGCGAGGCGGCGGGCCATGCGCAGCGCCGGGACCTTCAGGTCAGGGTCCACGAACATCTCCACCGGGTCGTAGCCCGGCTTGCGGTGGATGTCGACGGTGCGCGCGAAGTCAGGCTCGCCCGCCGGATCGGACCAGTAGTAGTAGGTGAACCAGGCGTCGGGGTCGGAGAGCGCCACGAGGGTGCCGGCGTTGGGGTGATCGAGGCCCGCCTCGCGCTTGCCGTCCTGGTCGAGCACCGCCGCCACCCCGGGGAGGCCCTCGAGCAGCTCGCGCGCGGCCGCTGTGGCGGCCTCGTCCTGGCAGTAGACGTGGGCGACCTGGTGGTCCGCCACGGCGAAGGCGCGGCTGGCGAAGGTGTCGAGCACGTCGCCCTTGGGCGTCGGGCGCGCAGCCAGGAGGCCCGCGTCCCGCAGGGCTCGGTTGATGTGCACGGGGCGCGACACGTCCCGGATGCCGTACTCGCTGACCACGATGGTCTCGGCGCCGTGGCGGTCCGCGGCGCCGACCAGGTCGCCCACGACCCCGTCGATCTCCCGCAGGGCCTGGACCGAGCGCGGGTCGGTGGGCCCGAAGCGCTGGTGGTCGTAGTCGAGATGGGGGAGGTAGGCCATGGTCAGGGTCGGCCGGTGCTCCTCCATGGTCGCGATGGTCACGTCCGCGATCCAACGGCTGGAGGGCAGCCCCGCCTTCGGCCCCCAGAAGTCGAAGAAGGGGAAGGCGCCGTGGCGCTGCTCCTGGGCCTCGCCGAACTCCGGGGGGGTGGAGTAGATGGCCACCTGCTTGGCGCCGTCCGCGAAGTAAAAGGGCCGCGGCGTGATCGAGCGGTCCACCGCGGCGCCCATGTTCCACCACCAGAAGAGCTTGGCGCAGGTGAAGCTCGGGTCGAGCCGGCGGGCGGCCTCGTAGACCTTCTCGCCGCCCACGAGGTGATTGGACTGACGCCAGAGGGCCACGTCACGACTCGCGGGGTCGCACCAGCCGTTCCCGACGGCGCCGTGGGCTGACGGCAGCGCGCCCGTGAGCATCGTGGCCTGGGCGGAGCAGGTCACGGCCGGGAGGACCGCGGCCATGGGCGACATTCCGCCGCGGGCGGCGAGGGCCGCGAGGTGGGGTGTGACGTCAGCCTGAACCTGGCGGGGCGTGAGGCCGACGACATCGAGGAGGAGGACCGGTTTCATCGGACCTGCGATCCTATCGCGCGGGTGATCGGGAGCGCGATGCGGGTACGATGGAACCCATGGTCGGCAAGTGGATCTCGAACCTCTTCTCCCGCAAGCCCGTGCTCGTGAAGGGCGGAGCCAAGGTCGTCGAGGGTGAGGCTCGCAGCGTCGACCTCGGGGACCCCCACGCTGGGGGCACGCGGCTCCTGCTCTGCAAGGTAGACGGGGAGATTCACGCGCTGGACTCGCGCTGTCCCCACGCGGACGGGCAGATCCAGTCGGGCCCGCTTGAGAAGGGGCGCTACGCAGTCTGTCCGCTGCACCGCTATCTCTTCGATCCCGCGACGGGGGCGGCTCAGGGCGTCGCCTGCAAGCCGGCGCGGCGGTTCAAGACGCGCCAGCAGGGCGACGACGTCGAGGTCTTCATCTGAGCTGGGCCCCTCTGTCGGGGCCCGCCGCGCTCAGAAGGTCATGACCCGCATGCGGATCCGCTCGGCGGTCGCGGGGTCGTCGCAGCGCACGTGAACCACGGTCCGGCGGGCGTCGTAGGGCTCGACGAAGGTCAGCACCTCGCGGCCGCGGACCTCGGTGCGCAGGCTGCGCTCGAGCCCGGCAGACTCGATCGGCCCGCTGGCCATGCTGCGGACGATGGCGCTCGTGCGCGCCCAGACCTGGTCGATGTCGCCGACGACGATCACGCCCTCGGTGCGGACCGCGGAGGAGGTGCCGATGCTGCCCTCGGTCTCGGTGATGCAGGCGCCGAGGAGCGGCAGCGCGAGGATGGAGGCGAGGAGCGGGAGTCTCATGCCGCCTTGCGGTTGAGGAGAGCGTCCCAGGCGCGGGAGCGCGTGCGGCGCTTGCGGCGGGCAGGGCGCGGTGTGGGCTCCGCCTCAGGCCGGCCCGCCGGCTCTGCCGTGGGAGCGGCGCCAATGTTCACTTCGAGCAGGTCCTCGGCGGCGGCGGGCGCCAGCGGCGCTGCCTGCGGACCGAAGCCGAGGTTGAGCGTGGTCCCCGTGGCGCGGGCGACCCGCTGCAGGATCGAGAGGTCGATCCCCTCGTAGCTCGGATTCTCCCACAGCTCGATGATGGCCGGGCGCACGTTGGCGCGCTCGGCGAGCTCCATCTGCGAGAGGCCCGCGGCCTTCCGGCAGCCTGCGATCAGCTCGGGGTAGTTCGGAAGGTCCTGGAAAGGCTCGCGCATGGGGATGGGGGTTGGGCCGGGTCTCATTCCGGCACTGCCCCCATCGACCGGATTGGGCCTGGACTTGTGCTCTGAACCGTCACTCTCGGATGGCTGGAGGCGAGCCGGGGCCGCCTGGTTGGGCGTCGCTGGTGGCAAGTGGGCCTCGGCGGGGCCCCCGGGTGGCCATCGGGGGGGGCCGAGACGTGGCTCCGCTGCCCGCCGGTGGCTCCCGTCCCGTCCGGTTAAACTCCCACGATGCCTGAACTTCCGGAGGTCGAGACCACCGCCGCGCTGATCCGGCCCCACGCCGAGGGGCGCGAGATCCTGGGGGCGGATGTGGATTGGGTCCGCTCGCTGGGCGGCGCGTCGCCCGATGAATTCACGGGCGCAATTCGTGGCGCGACCATCGCCGCGGTGCGTCGCAGGGCGAAGTGGGTCGTGATGGATCTCGAGCGGCGCGGGGAGCCCGCGGGGGCGCTGCTCTGTCACCTCCGCATGACCGGCCGGCTCGTCGCCGACCCCTGGGCGGAGCCGCCGCAGCCCTATCAGCGGGTCGAGTTGCACCTGCACCGGAAGGGGGACCCCCGGACTCGCCTGCGTTTTCTCGACGTCCGGAAGTTCGGCCGCTTCCGCTTCGCCCCGGAGGGAGCCGCGGCCCTGGAGCCCCTGGGGCCGGAACCCCTCGGCCCCGACTTCACGGTGGACCGCCTCGCGGCGGACCTCAAGGCGCGGCGTCGGGCGCTGAAGCCCCTGCTCCTCGATCAGGGCTTCGTGGCGGGCCTGGGGAACATCTACGTGGACGAGAGCCTGTTCCTGTCGGGCCTGCACCCCCTGCGACGGTCGGACCGCGTCCCGCGAGAGCGGGTGGAGCGGCTCCACGCCGCGATCCAGTCCACCCTCGTGGCCGCGATCGAGCGGGAGGGGTCGAGCTTCGACGCCTTCTACCGCACCCCCGAGGGGCAGCCGGGCTCGTATCAGCACCTCTTCAGGGTCTACGGGCGGGACGGGCAGCCCTGCACCGACTGCGGGCGGACCATCAAGAAGCTCGTGGTGGGGCAGCGCGGCACCCACATCTGCACCCGTTGTCAGCCCAGCCCTCGCCCGTCCCGGGGCGACCGACCGTAGAATCCCCGCCATGCTCGATACCACGAACTTCAAGAAGGGCCTCTGCGTCGTCCATCGCGACCAGCCGTGCATCATCGTCGACTACACCGTGTCGACGCCCACGGCCCGAGGTGGCAACACCATCTTCAAGACCAAGCTCCGGAACCTGAAGACGGGGCAGATCTACAACGACACGATCCGCAGCGGCGACAAGTTCTCCGAGGTGGACCTCGAGCGTCACAGCGCGTCGTACCTCTACAACGACGGCAAGCGCTGGTACTTCATGGACGACGAGTCCTACGAGCAGTTCGACCTCGGCCTTGAGGAGATGTCGGGGGATGAGCTCTACATCAGTGACGGGATGGAGGGCATCCAGGCCGTGCTCATCGACGGCGTCGTGGTCTCGATCCAGCTGCCCCTCAGCGTCGCCCTCGACGTGGTGGAGTGCGACCCCTCGATCAAGGGAGCCACCGCCCAGGCCCAGCTCAAGCCGGCGGTCTGCTCCACGGGCCTCAAGGTGCAGGTGCCCTCCTACGTTGAGATCGGGACGCGCATCCGCGTGGACACCCGCGACGGCCACTTCCTCGAGCGCGAGAAGTAGGCCCGCCGTTCAGAACGTCCAGCTCACGCCGACGGTCGTCCTGAAGTCGTCGGGCAGGGGAACCACGCCGTTCGCGTTGGCGGCGGGTTCGTTGACCCGGTCCCAGACGAAGGACACGTCGAGCTCTAGGTCGTCGGTCAGGTCGACGGAGAGGGAGGTGACCATGTTGTGGTTGTTCGCCGCCGTGTCAGGGAAGGGGACCGTCAGGCTGTAGCTCCACTTGAACTCGATGTTGGAGGTGATGTCCCAGTCAAACTCGCTCGAGAGCACGCCGGCGAAGGTGTCTTGGGTGGCGCCCTCGCTGGTCGCCCCGGCGTCGAGTCGGGTGCTCTGGTAGGCCGGGCCCGCGCTCACCCTGAGCTTCTGATCGAGCGTGTCGACCACCTTGTAGCCGAGCGCCGCGTAGGGCCGGGTCCGCAGGTCGATGTTCTGGACCTTGTCCCGATAGAACTCGACCCCCGGCAGCGTCACGAAGGTCCGCTCCGTCAGGTAGAGGTCGAGGGTCGAGGTCAGGCGGTGGTTGTTGGCGGTCTCCACATCCTGGACCGTGCTGATCACGCCGGAGTACTTCGCCTGGGCCCGGGAGCGCGCGCGCTCGAGGAGCACGGTCGCGCCGCCGGTGAGGTCGACCTGGTCGGTGTTGCCGGACCGGGCGGCGAAGCCAAGGTCCAGGCTGCCCGACAAGCGCCCCTTCTTGCTGTCGCCCGCTGCCACCACGGCCAGCAGGTTCGACCGATCGATCTGAACCGTCCGGTCACTGACCACCCAGACCTTCTGCCCGTCCACGACCAGCCGCCCCGAGAAGACGCGGTTATCGTCGGTCACCACGAAGTCGGTCTGGGCCGAGTGGACCCGCGCGACGTCGTCGCGGTCAAAGGTCTGCAGGTCCAGCTTGTCGCTGTCGAAGTCGAGGCTGTCGTCCCGGACCCGCAGGAGCTCACCGCGCAGCCACTCGCCGGAGACGAGCTGGATCCAGTCCGCGCCGTCCTCCACATTCACGGACTGTGGGCCCTCGGGGACGGCGTCGGTGGGGGGGGGCTCGAGGTTGGCGTCGCTAGGGCTCCGAGCGCGCTCGAGGAGGTCGGGGACCGCGCAGCCCGGCGCGCAGGCCAAGGTCAGCGCGAGAGCGGAGGCCACCCGGCCCTTGAACAACGACATCACTCGTCGCGCTCCAGCGCGGCGCGGACGATCTCCTCGTAGGCGGCGGGAGCACCGCGGTGGTACACGATCACTCGCTGGCGGAGGTCGTCGGGGCCGTCGACGGCCCACCACCCGTTGTCGGCTCTTGGGCCCGCCGTTTGGCGCGAGCGGGCGGCGTCTTCTGCAGCGTCTCTTCCTGCGGGTCCCTCGGGGGAGCCCTCGGCGGATCGCGAGAGCGGGGCGAAGGTGACGGCCTCGTCTCCGGTGAGCTCCAGGACCCGGACGATGACGGCGTCGTCGCCGAACGTCACGGGGCGGACGCGCTCGCTCAACCGCGCGCTCCCGTCGGGCGAGCCCACGCGGAACACCTGGGTGATCGACCTGCCGTCCATCTGTGTTCGTTGGAGTCGCTTCGACGCGGGCATGCCGCCCTCGAGGTTCACGAGGCTGCCGGGGTCGACGGCGTCCGGGGCAGTGCGGCGCCAGAGGACCTCACCGCGGGCGGTGATCGAGCGGCCGCCGCGACGCCAGTCGTCCCGAGAGACAGGACCCTGCGCACGGATCGCGATCAGGTCCCAGTCGCCCCTCGCAAACTGGACCGAGGGGCCGCCGGGGAAGATCATGAGGCGGCTCGGGTGGAGCCCCACGTCCCCGACCGGGGCCGACGCGGGGAGGCCGGGGATCATCAGCGGCCCGTCGAGGACCTCCGGGCGGTCGGGGGTCGGCACGAGGCACTCCGCCGGGGACGCGTCGGTACTCTCCGGCCCGAGGGAGAGCACATGCCGCGCGAGCAGGCCGCGTTCGTGTTCGGTCAGGGAGTCGGCGAAGGAGGGCATGGCGGACCCCGGAATGCCCCTGTTAAGGGTGCGGGTCACCGCGGCGATGGTGTTGCCGTAGATGTAGCCGCCCTCCACGAAGCTCCGCGCGGGCCGCTCGAGCTCGGTGACGCCGTTGCCGTCGCCCTTCTCCCCGTGGCACTGGGCGCAGTGCAGCTCGTACAGCTCCGGGACGCTCTTGGGCGCGGGGCGGGCCGAGACGGCGAGCCCTGCGGGGAGCGCCGCGGTCGGGGCCGTCGCGGTGCCCACATGCACGGCGGTCGCGGCGGCGACCACGGCGGCGGTGGCGAGGGCGAGGCGGGGGAGGACCATGGCCCCCACAGGTTAGCGCCGCCCGGCCGGGCTGGCGCCATCGATCAGCTCGGGTCCCGCGCCATCTCGATCGCGCGCCGGCCCTGCTCCAGGTGGCGGTCCGTATGGGCGACCAGGTAGGCCCACATGTCTCCCATGCGGAGCTGCAGGAACGGCCCGAGCAGCGTGTTGGAGCGGGCGTGGAGGTCAATGCCCTCGCAGCGCTGCAGGAGTCTCACCATGCGATCGAGCTGGGCCTCGTAGCGCTGAAGGGTCGCCGCAACGGGGATCACACCCGGGTCCTGCAGGGGGTCGTAGCGACGCAGGGTCGGGCTCTTGAAGCGGATCCTGGGGGGGGCACCGCGCTGCTGCGGGACGCCCGGGGTCAGGGCTGCGCAGATGCGGCGACCCAGCGCTCCGGGGCGGTACTCATCCACCGGGGGACGGCCCCGCCGCTCTGCGCGCTCCACCGCCTTCTCCATGTGATGGAGGTACATGTCATTCGCACGGCCGATGTGCTCGAGGCAGTCGGCCGCGCTCCAGCGGCGCGCGGAGGGCCGGCGCTCGAGGTTCGCCCCGGGCAGGGCGCTCCAGTCCAGGAGCGTCACCTGGCGGTGTCGCTCCAGGTCCGCGTGGATGCCGGCGAGGGTGTCCGCGGTCCTCATGGGGCCCTTGACGGCTCAGGCGCGCATGCGCCAGACCGAGTCGACCTCGGGCACGCCGGGCCACTGCTCTGCGGCCAGCGCGAGGTACAGGGTCACGTCCGCAGGGTCGTACTTCCCGTCGAGGTCCGCGACGGTGCTTGAGATCTTGTCTGCGGCAGGCTTGGACTCCTCGACGCTCTTGATCATCCCGTCCTCATGCTCGACGCCGGTGCCGTCGAGGAAGTCGGTGACGATGTCCTTCGCGTTCTTCATGAGGTAGCTGCCGAAGAGCTCGTAGCAGAGCTCTGCGTTGCCGCCACGCACGAGGATCGAGTGGGCCGTCTTGGACCGCTTCGCGAAGGGGAGCTTGCGGATCGCGTGGGGCCTGAACTTCAGGGCCTGGGCGACCTCCCCGTCCAGCGGGCCGAAGCCGTCCTGCGCGAGTGACTCGTAGATCTGGAGGAAGCGCTCCTCCTTCATCTTCTTCAGCTGTTCGATGACCTGCATGGTGCTCTGTCGCAGCGGCGTGTGGAGCGCCGAAACGGGCCGAGAGACTACCAATAGATGGCGGGCAGCGCGCAGAATGCCGGATATGGAGGCCAGAACATCCACCGCCATCGAGTCCGGGGCGCCCGGCAACTTCCCCCGCGCCGAGGCCACCTTCGCCGCCCTCTCGTCGCTGTTCGTGGTGACCCTCGTGCTCACCAACGTCATCGGGACCAAGCTCTTCCAGCTCCCCGTTCCTGGCTTCCTCGAGGGGCTCGCGGGGGGCCCGACCGTGACGTTGACGTCGGGGATCATCACCTATCCGGTGACCTTCCTGCTGACCGATACGGTCGCGGAGATCTGGGGCCACCAGCGGGCTCGCTTCATGGTCTGGGCCGGGTTCCTCATGAGCTTCCTGATGCTCGGGATCCTCCAACTCGCGATCCACCTGCCCCCCTCACCGATCTGGATGGTGGATGGGTTCGGGTTCGAGGATCACAAGGGCATGCAGAACGCGTTCCACGCGACGTTCTCTGCGCCGGGCGTCCTGCTCGCCTCCTCGATGACCGCGTACCTCGTGGCGCAGCTCTTCGACGTGAAGCTCTACCGCTTCTGGTGGAGGGTCACCGGGGGCAAGCACCTGTGGCTGCGGAACAACGGCTCCACCTGGATCAGCCAGCTCGTGGACACGAGCATCGTGAACTCGATCTTCTTGCGCTTCGGGCTGGGCCTCGAGTGGGAGCCGATCATGGCCATCATCGCAGCGAACTACCTGGTCAAGGTGGTCCTGGCCGTGATCGACACGCCGTTGATCTACGCGTCGCGCATGGGCCTCGAGAAGTGGCTGGGAATCGAGCACGACCCGAGCCGCGCCGACGCGCCCCTCGCCTGAGTCAACCCGGCGGTGGGGTGGGAGCGGGGGCCTGGCCGGAGCCGCCCGCGCTCCCCTGGCTTCAGCTCACCCCGTCGATGGTCAGGACCCTGGCCCGGAAGCGGGCGGGCTGACCGGCGAGCGGGTGGTTCGCATCCAGGATCACCGCGTCGGGGTTGATCTCGATGATCACGGCGTCGATCTCGGCGGCGCCGTCCTGGTCGTCCTCGACCGTGACGCCGATGGCGATGCCCTTCTCGAGGGGCATATCCTCCGGGAAGTCCTCGCGCGGGACCGAGACGATGGCCTCAGGATCGTGGGGCCCGAAGGCCTCTCCGGCGGGGCAAGTCACGTCGATGGCGCCGCCAACTTCGAGGCCGTTGAGCGCCTCCTCGACGGTCGGGGGCAGCTCGCCGTCACCCACCCGGACCTCAAGGGCGTCGCTGTCTTCCGTCGTCTCTAGGATATCTCCGTCGCCGTCGATGAGCTCGATCTCGAGCTCAACGACGGACCCTTGCTTGATCGTCGTCATGGGTGGTGTTCGCCCTTGTGGGCGGGCCTGTGGTCGGGGCTGTGGTCGGGGCGGTGGTCGGGACCTGCTTGGACCCGGGGTGGGGAAGAGGGGTCGCGGGCACCAGGGTGTCCGGGGTGTGGGCGGGCGCGGAGGGGCGCAGGTAGGTGTAGCTGGCCAGGGCGCCCTCGAAGCGCCGCCAGAACAGCGCGGACTCCTCGAAGGTGAGGCGCCCGGCCTCGAGGGCGTCCTCCACATGGCCGCGCAGCGAGCGCAGGAGGTCCGCCTCGGAGTAGTCGACGTACTCGAGCACTTCGCGGACGCGGTCGCCCCGCAGGACGTTGGTGAGCTTCGAGCGGCCCGAATCATCCAGGTCCACGTGCACGATGTTCGTGTTCCCGAACAGGTTGTGCATGTCGCCGAGGATCTCCTGGTAGGCGCCGACCAGGAAGAAGGCCATGAAGTACGCGTCGTCGGGCTGCTGGTCGTGCACCTCGAGGGTGTGCTTGACGCCGCGCAGATCGATGAACTTCTTGATCGTGCCGTCGGAGTCGCAGGTCAGGTCGGCGAGCACCGTGCGGCGGCGCGGCTCCTCGTCCAGCCGTTGGATGGGCATCACGGGGAACATCTGGCCAATGGCCCAGGCGTCGGGCAGAGACTGAAACACCGACATGTTCAGGAACATGGTGTCCGCGAGGGCCTTCTCGAGATCGTCGAGGTCCTCGGGCGCGTACTCAACCTTCCGGGCTGTATTGAGCACGGCGCGGCAGGCTCGCCAGAAGTGCTCCTCGACCTGGGCGCGCTCGTCCAGTCCAAGCTGCCCTGTGTTGAACAGGAGCATCGCCTGCTCCCGAAGGTCGAGGGCGTCGTGGTAGACCTCGAGGTACTTGCGCGGGGTGACCAGGCCCGGGAGCTCGGCCATGGACTGGACCACCTCGGGGGCATCCTGGGCCACCGGGGCGGTCTCGTCGGAGGGGTCGAAGGTGGTCACGCCCACCGCCTCCGCGATCAGCACCGCGTGGTGGGCCACGAGTGCGCGGCCGGACTCCGTGACGATCGTAGGGGCCGCTATCCCGTTCTCCTGGACGGCCTCCGCGAGGGCGTAGACCACGTCGTTGGCGTACTCCTGGAGGGAGTAGTTCTTGCTCGACTCGAAGTCGGTGCAGGAGCCGTCGTAGTCGATGCCGAGGCCGCCCCCCGCGTCGAACCATCGGATGTTGGCGCCCAGTCGGGTGAGGCCCACGAGGATGTTCGTGGCCTCGCGCATGGCGTGCTTGATCGAGCGAATGTGCGTGATCTGGCTGCCGATGTGGAAGTGCAGCAGCTCGAGGCAGTCGAGCATGTCCTCGTCACGGAGGACCTCGACGAGCTGCACGATCTCGCGCGTTGTGAGGCCGAACTTGGAGCGGTCGCCGACCGAGTCCTGCCAGCGCCCCGACGATCGGAAGGAGAGCTTGCAGCGCACCCCGATGCGCGGCCGGATCTCGAGGCTCCGCGAGGCCTCGATGATGGTGCGCAGCTCGGTGAACTTCTCGACGACGATGATCGGCGTGATCCCGAGCTTCGAGGACAGAATGGCCGTCTCCACGTACTCGGCATCCTTGTACCCGTTGCAGATCATCAGCGCATGCTCGCCGGCCTCGAGGGCGATGCCCGCGATGAGCTCCGGCTTGCTACCGACCTCGAGCCCCATGCCAAAGCGGCGGCCCTCACTCATGAGGGTCTCGACCACGGGGCGCTCCTGGTTCACCTTGATCGGGAACACGCCGCGGAAGGGTGCCTCGTACCCGAACTCTTCCCGGGCGTTCTGAAAGGCGCCGTTGAGGTCGCGAACGCGCGCGCGAAGGAGCCCGTCGAAGCGAAGCAGCAGCGGCGTCGACACGCCCCGGCGCCGGATCTGTGCCACGAGCTCGAAGAGGTCGATGCCTGGCCCGGGCTCGTCCGCCGTGGCGTCTGGGTGGACCTGGACCCGGCCGGCCTCGCTGACCTGCACGTACGGCTTGCCCCACTTCTCAACGAGGTAGAGGTCGGCGCTCTGTTGGGGGGTCCAGGGGGTCATGGCGGAGGGGGCGACCTGGGGGGCAGCGGGCCTCGCAGGTCGGGCGAACAAGGATAGCGGCGCCTCCGGAGGGGGGTGGCTGTCAGTGTTTTTCTCATGGAGTCCGGGGCCGCCCGGTATGGTCTGGCCATGACTCGAATTCGCATGACCCGCTCCATGAGCGCCCTCCTCAAGGGCGCCGACGCCCTGCTCGTGGTGGCCCCCAAGGCTCGCTTCGAGGACGGCTCCTTCCTCGATTGCCTCCCCGAGCCGCTGATGCGACTCGCCCTCGACCTGTCGGGTGACCTGAACCCGGGCAGGAACGGCCTCGCGGCCGGGACGCTGACGGGTGAGGCGCCGCGGAAGCTGGCCGTGGGAGTGCTCCCTGACGAGGTCTCGCGGCACAACTCGCCGGCCCGCGCGGAGGCCATTCGTCGCGTCGTGGCCCAGTCCAGTACGGGCCGCAAGGGCTCCGCGGCGATCCTCCTGGTCCTCGACGACGCCGAGCACTACACGGCGGCCATGGGGGCGGTGGGCAAGGCGCTCCCGCTCTACCGCAAGCCGCCGCGCCTGACGGCGACCGGGCGGCCGGGCAAGGCCGCTCCCGAGCCCAAGCTGAACGTGATGGCCATCGGCCCGGATGAGCAGCCGGTGGCGCCGCCGAAGACGATCATGCCGACCGTGGACGGCGCCCGCCTCGCAGCGTGCCTCGTGGACATGCCGCCCACCGAGCTCAACCCCAAGGCCTTCCAGGCCGAGGCCCAGAAGCTCCTGCGAGGCGTGGCCGGCGTCACGCGCAAGGCCATCGTCGGGGACGCGCTCCTCAAGGCCGGCCTCGGCGGGATCCACGGTGTGGGTCGCACGGCGCTCGAGGCGCCGCGCATGTTGGTCTACACGTACACGCCGACGGCCAAGAGCCGCGCCAAGCGGCACATCGCGCTCGTGGGCAAGGGTGTGACCTATGACACCGGCGGTCTCTCCCTGAAGATCAGCGGCGGCATGGTCGGGATGAAGGCCGACATGGGCGGCGCGGCGGCGGTGCTCGGCGCCTTCCACTCGCTCGTGAAGGGCGGCGCCCCCTGCAAGGTCAGCGCCGTCATTTGCCTGGCAGAGAACGCCATCGGCCCCTCGGCGGTGAAGCCGGATGACGTGCTGCGCATGCACAGCGGAATGACCGTAGAGATCAACAACACGGACGCGGAGGGGCGGCTGCTCCTCGCGGACGGGGTGAGCTACGCCGCCCGAAAGCTCAAGGCGGACACGGTCATCGACATCGCGACCCTGACCGGCGCACAGGGCGTGGCCACGGGCGCCATGCACGGGGCGCTGATCGCCAGCGATGAGGATCTCGAGCGCACGATCTTCAATGCGGGCCGCGCCTGCGGGGACCTCGTCCACCCGATCCCCTACGCGCCAGAGTTCTACCGAGACGAGTTCAAGAGCCAGATCGCGGACATGAAGAACTCCGTGGCCAATCGAATGAACGCGCAGTCGAGCTGCGCAGGTGAATTTGTCCACTGGCACCTCGACGGGACCGACGCCCGCTGGGCCCACGTCGATATGGCCTTCCCCGCGGTCCGCGCCGGGCGCGGCACGGGCTACGGCGTCGCTCTCCTCACCCAGGCCGTCCGGGACCTCGCCTCATGATCATCCTCAGCACCGCCCTCGGCGCGGCCCTCGCCCTCGCCGCCGCCACGACCTCCGGTCAGCCCTCCGCCGGGGAGATCCGGCCCGCCGCAGTCTCCAGCCCCTCGGCCGGCGGCTGGGTGAGCCTCTTCGATGGCAAGACCCTCGACGGCTGGACCGAGAAGGGTGGCCGTTACGACGGCGACGCTGACTGGACCGTGGAGGACGGCGCCATCGTCGGCCGTGAGGCCGAGGGCGCCCAGGGCGGACTGCTCTACACCGAGGGGATGTACGCCGACTACGAGTTCGAGTGCGACGTGAAGGTCACCGCGCCCTTTGACAGCGGCATCTTTGTCCGCATGCTCCCGAAGCAGCGCGGCGCTCAGTTCACCATCGACGACCGCCCGGGCGGCAGCATCTGCGGCATCTACTCCGACGGCTGGCTCTACAAGGAGACCGGCGGGAGCCAGGTTTGGCGCAGCGGCGAGTGGTGCCACGTCCGCGTGCGCTGCGTCGGGGACCCGATGCACCTGGTGGCGTGGATCGACGGCGAGCGCGTCCTCGACTACCGCATCCCGGAGGGCCTCAGTCCCTTCGCGCGCTCGGGCCGGATCGGCATTCAGGTCCACGGGGGCCGGGACGACCCGGAGGACGCCGCCGTGCGCTTCAAGAACCTGCGCGTGCGGGAGCTGCCCGCCGGGGCCGACCAGCCCTTCACCCGCGCAGACGACGGGACGCTCTCTCTCACCGCCGTGGGGGAGGCCGCTGGTTGGGACAGCCTCTTCAACGGCAGGGACCTCACCGGGTGGGCTCCCGCGGGCAAGTCCGAGGCCGGGATGGACGACGCCGCGTGGACCGCGGCGGGCTACCGGGTCCGCGGCGGAGAGCTGCAGGGCCTGATGCGCGGCAACGCCGGCCACATCCGCACGTCGCGGATGGACTTCGAGGACTTCGAGTACCGCATGGACTTCAGGCTCTCGAGGCTCTGCAACTCAGGCCTGTACCTGCGGTCCACCGAGGAGGGCAACCCCTCCTATAACGGCTGCGAGGTTCAGATCCTCGACGACTTCAACTGGGAGGCGGCGAGCGGCAGCAAGCTGGCGCCGTACCAGTTCACGGGCGGGCTCTACGGCGCCCAGGCGCCCGCGAAGTCGGCGCTCAAGCCCATCGGCGAGTGGAACACCTACCAGGTCAACTGCGTGGGCTCGCGCATGCAGTGCGCCCTCAACGGGGTGATCCTGTGGGACGTGGACACCAACTCCCTCAAGCCGAAGCAGGGAGAGCCCTTCGCCAAGCGCGCCAAGCGCGGCTTCATCGGCATGCAGCGCCACGGGGCCGCGGGCAAGACGGACTCCGACGTCGGCATCGCCTTCCGCAACATCTTCGTCCGCGACCTCGACGTCTCGGGCGGGACGGACTGACGGGGCTCGCGGGATGAGGCTGCGGCTCCTGCCGAGCTCGTTCCCGGGCTCCTCTCCCGTGGTCTCGGCGCCGCGGGTGCCGGCCCAGCCCCTCACCAGCTTCGTGGTGGAGGGGGCGGGGGCCGGTCCGCTGGCCGTCGACGCGGGCAGCCTCGGGCTCGTGGGCGAGCCCACAGAGATGGCACGGATCGCGGGGCTCGTCCTGACCCACGCTCACATCGACCACGTGGCGTCGCTGCCCATGTGGGTCGAGGCGCTCCTCTCCCTGGACCGGGCCCCCGTGCGGGTCCACGCGTCGGCGGGGGCTATCGAGGTCCTCCGGGCGCACCTCTTCTCGGGGCCGCTGTTCCCCGACTTCGAGGCGCTCCGTGAGCCGGATGGCCGGCCGCTGATGGAGCTCGTCCCGTTCCCCGTGGGGGACCCCTTCGAGCTCGCTGGCTTCCAGGTCGCCGCCTTCCCCGTGGCCCACCCGGGCCCGACCCACGGCCTCGTGGTGGACGACGGCGAGGACGCCGTCCTGTTCGGCGCAGACTCCGGACCCTGCGACGCGCTGTGGGAGGCCGCCGCCCGGGCGCCACGCCTGCGCGCGGTCGTGCTCGAGGCCAGCTTCCCGGAGCGCATGCAGGCCATCGCCGACGGCTCAGGTCACCTGACGCCTTTGACCCTCGCGGCGGAGCTGGACCGGGCCCCCGAAGGCGTCCGCGTGCTCCTCGCTCACCTCAAGCCGGCTTACCGCGAGGAGATCATCGACGAGCTCACCCGTCGGGTGGGAGGGGCCGTCGAGTTCCTGGAGCCAGGCTCCTGGGTCGAGCTCGGTTCGTGAGCGCGCCCGCGGGCGTCACTCGTTGAGCCCGGCCAGCGAGCCCGGCCAGAGAGTCCGGTCAGGAGCCGCGGTCAGCGGGCGCTGTCCGGCGCCGCGATCGGCGTCTCCGAGAGGACGGCGTCCAGGGTCGCCACGAGGCGGCGGACGTCGGCGTCCGTGAAGGTGATGGGCGGTTTGATCTTGAGCACGTTGCCCTGCGGTCCGTCGGTCCCGATCAGCACGCCCTTCTGCCGCATCCTGAGGGACACGTAGCGCGCCAGGTCGCCGGCGGGCTCGCGGGTCGCAGGGTCTCGCACGAGCTCGACGCCCAGGTAGAGGCCGCGCCCGCGCACGTCGCTGATGACCGGGTGGCGCTGCACGAGGGGGGCCATCTCCTCGAAGAAGACCTCGCCGGCCCGCCGCGCTCGTTCCAGGAGCCCCTCATCGTCGATGACGTCCAGCACCGCCTGGCCGATGGCGGCGGACACGTGGTTGCCGCCGAAGGTGGCGAAGAACTCCATGCCGCCGGCGAAGCGGTCCGCGATCTCGCGCGTGGTGGCGACCGCGGCGAGGGGGTGCCCGTTCCCCATGGGCTTGCCCATGGTCACGATATCGGGCCGGGCGCCCTGCTCGTCGAAGGCCCAGAAGTGGGTCCCGACGCGGCCAAAGCCCACCTGGACCTCATCGGCGATGGCCAGGCCCCCTGCGGCCTGGACCGCCTCGAAGGCGCCCCGGAGATAGCCCTTCGGTGGAACGACCTGACCGCCGCAGCCGATGATGGCCTCCGCCAGCATGGCGAAGGGCGCGCGCCCCTCGGCGGCGAGTCGGTCGAGGATCGACTGGATCTCGGCCACGTAGAGGGGGCCGCTGTCGGAGCCGCGATGGACGCCGGCGACCGGGTCCGGGATCGGGATCACGTGGATCCCGGGGGCGGGCTCGAAGCCGCCGCGGCCCGCGAACTTGTAGTGGCTCGCCTCGACCGTGGCGCCGGTGTGTCCGTGGTATCCGTGCTCCTGGACCAGGAGCTCCCCTGCGCCAGGCGGGGCCGACGCCCGAGCGATCCGCAGGGCCAGCTCGTTGGCCTCGGAGCCACTGCAGACGAAGTAGAGGACGTCGAGGTGGTCAGGGAGCTTCGCTCGCAGGCTCTCCGCGTACCGGTGGAGCCCCTCGTGCAGGTAGCGCGTGTTGGTGTTGAGCAGCCCCATCTGGCGCTGGCCCGCGGCGACCACCCGCGGGTGGCAGTGCCCCACATGCGGCACGTTGTTGACCGCGTCCAGGAACGCCCGTCCCTCGGCGTCGAAGAGGGTCGTCCCCTCGCCGCGGACGATCTGCAGCGGAGCAGACTCGTGGTGGATGGACATGGACCGGCAGAAGGTCGCGCGGCGCTCGACGTAAAGCGCGTCCGTGTCTGCCTCCCCCGCGTCGCAGGAGTCCAGTCCGAGCAGCGGCGCGGGGTCGGGACACAGGCCGGTCCAGGCGCGGCGCCAGGTCGGGGCCGCCACGCCGGGGAAGTCGCCGGACCGGTCGAGCCGGTCGAGGATGACCTGGAAGTGCAGGTGGGGCGGCCAGCCGCCGTTGACCGATTCGGGGCCGAAGCGGCCCACGTGGTCGCCGGCACGAAGGACGACGCCGGGGTGAAGCCGCCCGAGGACCTCCTCGTCCAGGTGCCCGTACAGGGTGAAGAAGGGGCGCCCGCCCTCACCCTCGTGCTCGAGGATGACGGTGGGACCGTAGTCCAGTGGGGCCGGGTTGCGCTGGACGCTGAGGACCTTCGCGGCGAGCGGTGCGAGGACGTCCGTCCCCTCCGGCGCGAAGAGGTCGACGCCGAGGTGGACGGTTCGCGGCTCTGGCCCGTCCTCGCGGGCCTCGGCGAAGGCCTCCGAGCGGTACAGCAGCCGGGTCTCGTCGTGGTGCCCGACCGCCGCCGGAGCACCCCCCGCGACCCGCCGCGCCTCCAGGTCGGCGGCCCACGCCGAGAACGGCCGCTCTCGACCCCCCTCGACGGTGAGGGGGCTATCCAGAGAGAGGTCCACGCGCGGCGCGTCCCCCAGTGGGCGCCCGAGAACCGGCGCGAAGGTCTCTCCCCGGGCCCAGCGCTGGAAGGCCGCGGCGCGGGGGACGGGGGCGATCCCGGCGGCGTCGCGGAGCACCGCGGTGGCGAGGGCGGGGTGGATCAGGTCGAGCGCCTCGAGGGCGCTCCAGGCGGGCGCGGCGCTGACCTGGTGGTAGTCGTTCTCACCCCCGTGTTCGGGCGCTCGCTCCGATGAGATGGCGACGCTGGTCCCGAGCCTCAGCAGCGCGAGCTCGAAGAGCACCGCGAGCTCACCGTCGGAGAGCGGCGCCGCCGCGTGGTAACCGGCGACCACGTGGGCCATGGCCGAGAGGGGGTCTCGCTTACCGAGCGCCGCGTAGGCGGCGGCGATCGCGACCTCGCCGACCCGCGGCGCAACGGCCGCGTCGCCGAAGTCGATCAGGCCGGAGAGGTGGATGCTCCCCGCCGGCACCTGAACCAGGACGTTGTAGTCATTGGCGTCGTGGTGGATCAGCTGATGGGGGAGCTCGGCGACGCGACCCGCGAGCGTGCGCCAGCTCGACCCGAGGTGCCGGTTGAGGAGGTCCTGTCGCGCGCCGGTGGCGACGAAGCCGAGCCGCTGCTCGATCGTGTCGGGGCCGTCCATGAGCTGCCAGCTGGGGGAGGCCTTGGCCGGCGGCACGAAGGCCTGGCTCAGCTCAGCGAGGGCGAGGTCGAGCACCCCGAGGGTTCGGCCGAGCTCCTTGAGCAGCGCGGGGGGGTGGGGGTGGACCTCGGCGAGGGGGCGGCCCGGGAGGTAGCGATAGAGCGCAGCGTCCACGGTGCTCCCCTCGAACTCCACGCTCCGGATCGGATCTTCGCTCTCCCCTGGGCGGAGCAAGACCGGGAGCAGGGTGGCGATGGAGGGGGCGCGCGACGCGAGGGCGTCGAAGAGCTCCCGCTGCTGCTCCAGCGCGGCGCGGCTGGGGCGCGAGGTGAAGACCTTGAGGACAGCGGCGGGGGCTCGTCTGTCGCTCGTGTAGACCAGGAAGTTGCGGTCGACGTCGCCGGGGAGCGGGCTGGCCAGGCTGGCGTCGAGCCCGAAGCCCTCACGGGCCACCGCGAGGCCGCTCCCATCCGCGTCAGGCCCGGTACCCGTCTGCCCCTCCTCACTCGGCTGCATCGCGGAAGGGTACCGGGCATGGGCTCCGCGTGGACCGCAGCGGCCGTGTGGGGAGCCCGGAACGGCCTTCCTGGCCCCTGCAGGGCGCTTCTGAAGGCTATGTCTCATTGTGAGACCGTGACCCCGGGCGGTGACGGTAGGCGAGCCAATCAGCCGGGGGGGCGCGGCCCCACATGTTTCTCGGCGGATCGTCCGATGAACCCCCCGTCTCTCTCCCACAGGACGACCTCGATGCTTCCCCAGACTCGATCCAAGGGCGCTCGCCCCTCATCGCCCATTGGCGCCCTCGCGGGCGACACCGCAGACCGCCTCCGGGCCGGCCTTCAGCGGGTCGTGCACGTCCCCGACGAGGTGGTCGATGCCCTGACGGTGGCCCTGGTCAGCGGGGGCCATGCGCTGATCGAGGGGATCCCGGGGACGGGTAAGACCATGCTCTCCCGCGCGCTCGCGCGGCTCGTGGACTGCAGCTTCAAGCGCATTCAGTTCACCAATGACCTGATGCCCTCCGACGTGGTCGGCGGCTCGGTCTGGCGACCCAGCCAGGAGCGCTTCGACTTCGTCCCGGGGCCGCTGTTCGCGAACCTCGTCCTCGCGGATGAGATCAACCGGACCAGCTCGCGGACCCTCTCGTGCCTCCTCGAGGCCATGGAGGAGGGGACGGTCTCGGCGGACGGCGAGACGATTCCCCTGGGCGCGCCGTTCACGATCTTCGCGACGCGAAACCCCATCGAGTTCCACGGGACGTTCCCGATCCCGGAGGCCGCTCTAGACCGCTTCCTCGTCCACGTCGAGCTGGAATATCCCGAACCCCACCTCGAGAAGGAGCTGTATCAGGGGCGCGGAGGCAACGCGACGATCGACGAGCTGGAGCCGGTCCTCTCGCGCGAGGAGCTCCTGATGCTGATCTCTGCCGTCCCGAGCGTGCACGTCTCGGCCGAGGTCGCCGAGTACGCCTATCGCGTGGTCTCGGCCACGCGCGCGCACCCGGAGATCGAGCTCGGCGTCAGCCCGCGGGCGGCCGTGGCCTGGACGAACGCGGGCCGTGCACGTGCGCTGCTCGACGGCCGGGACTACGTCCTCCCGGACGACCTCAAGGCCCTCGCCCGCGTCGTTCTCGGACACAGGATCGCCACCAGCGGGGGCGTCAAGGGCAGCGAGCGGATCACCGAGGTTCTCGAGGGATCGGAAGTCGAGCTGTGAGGCCGACGCACTTTGGCGTCAAGTCGCTGCTCTTCTTCACGGCGATCACGGGGTCCTTCTACGCGGCGCCCTACGTCAACCTGTTCTTCCTCCTGGTCGCGTTCTTCGCTGCGCACTGGGTCCTCGGCGCCTGGTGGACGTACGCCAACCTGCGCGGGATCGAGGCCACCATCGAAGACCCGGGCCCCATCCAGGCGGGCACGCGGGGACGCGTTGAATGGTCCGTGGTCGGAGAGAGCCGCCGGTTCGGGCTGAGCCTGAACCTGGAGTTCGAGTCGGGAGCCAAGGGCACGGGGGGGCTGGCCTTCACCGGCGGCGACCCGCGCTCAGCGCTCCAACTGCCTGCCCTCGGCCGGGGCGTGCACCGGGCCCGGCAGGTCACGGTCTCGTCCAGCTACCCCTTCGGCTTGCTCACCCGCACCGTCACGCTCGCGGTCTCGCCCGTGCTGCACGTGTACCCCGAGCCCACCGCGGCGCCCCCGGGACGACTCGCCCAGGAGTTGGCCGCCGCCGACGCGACCTCGGGCCGCCTCGGGGCGCAGGGGCGCACGATGCCGGCGGGGCTCAGGCCCCGTGTCGAGGGGGAGGCGCTGCGGGAGATCCACTGGCGCGCATCTGCGCGCCGCGGGAGCCTCGTCGTTAACGAGTGGGAGTCCGATCACGAAGAGGGGCAAGCGGTCGTCCTCGATCGGCGCTGCGAGGGCGACGCTTTCGAGCGGCGCCTCTCGGCGGTCGCGGGGGCGGTGACGGAGGCGAAGCGCCGGGGGAGCGCCTTGCGCATCGTGAGCCAGAGCCTCGACCAGACCTATACCGGCAGCGGCGTTCACTGGGACGAGGCCCTGCGCTTCCTCGCGGAGGTCGAGCCGCTCCCCGAGAGTGCGGCTGCCCCGGAGCACACGAGCCCCCATGCGGGCGAGGTGCGGTTTGCCTGATTCCACGCGCAAGGGGCCGTCCGCGCTGCTGCTCTGCATGATGGGGATCGTGGCGTGCAACGTGCGCTTCGTGCAGCTGACGGGGGCCGCGGACCCGCTCTGGTTGGCGCCGCTCTATGTCATCACGCTCGCGGCGCCGTTCCTCCTCCGATTCCGCGACAGCATGGTCTATCGGGGCATCTGGAACCTCGCGATCGTCCTGTTCTTCCTGCGTCTCGTCCTGCACGCGAGCACCTCGGAACTGGCCTTTGTCCTGCACGATGGGCTGATGCTCGCGATCCTCTGTCAGGTTCACGTGTTGAACAACCTGCGCAGGGAGCAGCGCCCGGACCTGCTCTTCATCAACTCGTACCTGATCGCCGTGATCACCGGGTACATCACCGTCGACCTGAGCTTCGCGTTCACCTTCGCGATCTACGCGCCGCTGTTCATCGTCGGGCTGCAGCTGCAGAACCTCGCGCGGTTCGAGTCGAGGCAGCGCGCCGCGGCGCTCCCGGCGATGGGCCGCGAGAGCGTCCGTCGTTCGGCCGTGCTCGTGGCGGCGACGCTGCTCGCGTTCTTCTTCTTCCCCCGCGACTTCAACCGCCCGGCTCTCTTCTCGAGCTACTTTGATTTGGAGGCCGACGGGTCCTCGTACGAGGTCGGCTTCACCCAGTCCCTGGACTTCGCTGGCATCGACCGGGAGGCGGGGCAGTCGGATCGGGTGGTGATGAGGTTGGAGGTGCTCGAGGGGGACCCGCGGTCGATCCCACGGTACTGGCGTGGTGCCACGCTCTGCGATCCCCGGCGGTCAGGGGGGTGGGAGGTTCGAGAGGACGCGCTGCCGGCCAGTTCGCTGATGCGTGATCCAGCATGGGAGCTTCGTTGGCAGGGGCTTCGACTCGCCCGAGCGGCGGACGCCAAGGGGTGGGCGCGGCCGGACGGTGAGGAGATGACCCGGGTTCATGTGACCCGGGCGGGCGGGGTCGAGCAGCGGCTCTTCCTCCCGCGCGAGGCCTTCACTGTTGATCTTGACGCGATCCACACCGAGGGCGAGCTCATCGTCAGATCGGACGGCACGGCCGCGTATTCCAACCCTGGGGAGCTTCGTTACGAGGTGCAGCTGGGCCTGGAGCCAAGGGAGCCCGCCCACCGAGCGCCCGGGCCGCTCGAGGTCGAGTCCTTCGTTCAGCAGCCGCGGTCCCTCTTCAACCAGTCAGCGCGCACCCTCGCCCGTGAGCTCTCGCGGCGGCTCCCCGATGACGCAGGTGCCATGAGGGTGACCCGCGAGTTCGCGGCCTACCTGGCCTCGCGCTATCCCTATCGGGCGCCGGGGACGCCGGGCGCAGCTCGGACGCTGGACGAGTTCCTCGGCACGGAAGCGGGGGGGCACTGTGAGCTGTTCGCCTCCACCCTGGCGACCATGCTTCGTTCCCGGAACATCCCGGCTCGCGTGGTCAGCGGCTTCATGCTCGCGCCGCCGCCGCCGGGTGAGCGGGTGCTCCTGGTTCGATCGCGCAACGCCCACGCCTGGGTCGAGGTCTTCAGCGGGGGGGAGGGCGGCTGGTTCTCTGTCGACCCGACGCCGCAGCTCGAGGCGGGCGGCGAGGACGCCGGCTGGATGAGCGGGGTTCTGGCGGGGCTGGAGGAACGGTGGGCGGCCTTGACCCGCTTCGACTCGGGGTCACGGGCCAGGTTCTGGGAGGCGCTGCGGTCCCTCCCCGGGGATCTGATCCGCCGATCGGAGTCGGAGCTTGGCGCGCTCGCCGGGCTGGCGGCGGCCGTTGCGCTCCTCGTCTTGCTGATCTTGCAAGTGAGGCGGCGCCGGCTCAGCCCGCCCGCGACGGTGGAGGCACTGAGGCGCGAATTCGATCGCCTCGGCGTTCAGCTGGAGCCCCAGGAGACGCCCCGGGAGGGGTTCCGCCGCGCTGAAAACGGGGAGGTGGACCCCGACCGGCTGGTCGCCCTGCGGCTCGCAGTGGAGGAGCACGAGCGTGATCGCTATGCCTCCGTCGGAGCGTCGGACCTCCTGCCCTGAACCGCGCTTGTCATGGGGACCAGTGTTGGCCATGGCCGGCGCTCGAGGTCGCTGTTGATCCAGTGGGTGGGCCCCCGAGGCGGCGGGCTCATCGGATGGCGGGCTCATCGGATGGCCGGCTTCCCGAGGGACTGGAGAACGGGGCGGCTGGCCTCCTGGGTGCCGGACCTTCAGTGAGTTGAGGGTCCAGCAAGCAGAGGGTCTAGCAAGCAGAGGGTCCAGCACGCAGAAGAACTGCCACGCAGAGAGGCCAAGGGTCCGGGAGATCCAGGCCGCGGGCGCTGCACACGGTTGGATCTGTCCGCGACGGCATCAGTTCAGGCCGGGCTCCCTGCTGGAGCGGCCCCTCGCGGCCGCTGCGGCGCTGCTCACCTTCGGGGCTTCCCCTTGGACCGGCGAAGGACCGGCGAAGGACCGCGAAGGGACAGGGGAGCGGCCGGCGGGTTGGCTCACATGGCGCCGTCACGCGGCGCCTGGGGCTGGGGGCCTCAGCCTCCTCCGGCCGAGCCCTTGAGGCTTCGCCGGAGGATGGCGGGGGCGAAGAGCGCCCCGGCGGCGAGGGCCATGAGCACCAGTGCCCCCTGCCGGCCCGCGCCTCTGGCGAGCCTCGCTGTTTGAGGGGAGCGGGGGTCGTACCAGATCGATAGCCGGCTTCCCTCCTGTGGTGGCGGCGCCGCGCTCGACCGGAACGGGTCGGGGAGCTCGGTGCGCACGATGCTGCCGCCTGCTGCGGTGAACTCGACCTTGAGGTAGGTCTCGGGGGCGGCGTCGAGGACCTGCTTCTTGGTCTCTCGCAGCTGGACCACCGTGGCGGTCACCTGGAGCGCGTGGTCTGCGAAGTCACCGCTGTTCTTCCACTGCACGGCTCCGAGGGCGCCAAGGAGGGCGCCGACGGCGACGAAGACGGCATCGATGGGGCGGCGAATGGAGAGCACGGGGAGACCTCAGGGTGCAGATTACCCCGGATGGGGCTCGATCGCACGCCTAGCAGCCGCCGGGCTTCACCTCGAGCTCGAGCGTGAAGGTCGTGCCCACGTCGGTGCTCGAGTCAAAACTGACCTCGCCTCCCATCACCCTGGCGAGCCGTGTCGCCACGGTGAGCCCGAGTCCGCTCCCGTCCATGAAGGCGCCGTCCTTGGCGCTGGCGAAGGGCTCAAAGATCTTGCCCGAGAGGTCGCCCTTGATCCCGCAGCCAGTGTCCTCGACCTCGAACCGGAGCCGGACGGAGTCCCAGCTGCCCGTGGGCTCCCGCAGGAGCCGGATCTCGACCGTACCGCTTTCGGTGTACTGGATCGCATTCTCGACCAGGTAGCCCAGGACCTGTCGCAGCCGGTGTATGTCGGTGAGGATCACGTCGGGGACCGCCGGAGCAACCTCCAGGCGAAGGTCCAGGCCCTTGGCAGCGGCCTCGCTGGCGTAGCTGCCCTGGAGGTCGGCCAGGAAGTCGCGCACCACGCAGCTCTGGTCGGAGAGCACCAGGGAGCCGAGCTCGACCTGGGTGAAGTCGATCACCTTGTTGATCATGCCCAGGAGCCGCTGGCTTCGGTCGAGCGCGTCATCGAGGCCGGTCACCTGGTCGCTCTCGATGAGGCGGTCGAGGATGGCGTTGAGGTGGGAGCTCATCTCGGTCGTGAGGCGCATGATGAAGTCGGACTTCATCGCTGACGTCCGGTCTGCGCTGGCCTTCGCGGTGGCGAGCGCCTTGTTCAGTGTCTCGAGCGAGGATGCGTAGGCGCGCGCCTCGATCTCCTTCTGCGAGATGAGCTCGATCGCCTTCTGCTCCCGGTTCGCCGCGTTCCACTTCTCCGTGAAGGCGCTGGCGATCTGGCAGATCTCCGTGGGGTCAAAGGGCTTCTTGAGGATCAGCAGCTTGTCGGTATGACCGAGCTCCTGGATCATTTGCTCCCAGGAGTAGTCGGAGAAGGCCGAGCAGATCACGCACTGGAGGTCCGGGTCGATCTCCCAGAGCCTCTTGATGGTCTGGACCCCGTCGATGCCGGGAGGCATTCGCACGTCGACGAACGCCATCGCGAAGGGCTGAGCCTCTTCGACGCTCGTCTTCGCGACCTCGAGGGCCTCGAGGCCCTGGAAGCAGTACGTGAGGTCGTAGTCGTTCCTGGCGGTTGGCGAGGCCGGCGCCTGTGGTGAGGATCCCGGGGGAGCCTCGCCGAAGAAGGCCGCACGCGCTGACGCGAGCTTGCTGGTGGCGCCGCCGCCGCTGGCCAGGATCTTCTTGAAGTCCTCGTGGATGCCCTTGGTGTCGTCTACGACAAGGATGCGGCGATTCATGCGGCACCTCCATGGGGGACCGAGCCGCTCTCGGGGGTCGCCTCGGGCCGGCCGGCCGGGCACTCGGGAACCTCGAGGATGAAGCACGCGCCGCGCCCGTTGCCGTCGCTATGGACCCGCAGGCTGCCGCCCATCTCCTTGGCAACGTTCGCGCAGGAGTGGAGCCCGAATCCGTGCCCGTCATCGCGGGTTGTGAAGCCCATGGAGAAGATCCGGATGAGGTCCTCCTTCGCGATCCCGCAGCCGTTGTCGGCGACGGAAAGCGCGATCATCCCGCCGTCGCTTCTCCGGAGCTCCAGAAGGACCTCCTGGCTGGGCCCGCTGGTGGCCTGGCGCGCGTTCTGGATGAGGTTGACCAGGATCTCCAGCAGGCGGTGCTTGTCGATCTCGATCTCTGGCAGCTGCTCATAGCGCTTGATGACCACGAGCTGAGAGGATTCTCCCTGAGCCCTCTGCGTGATCATGAGGGCCTCGTCAAACCGGTCAGCAAGGTTGGTGAACTCGCGCAGGCTGGTCTTCTTGGCGATCCCCTGCTGGCTCTTGATCAGCTCGCAGATGTGTTCGACCCCGTCGCTGAGCGACTGGACCTCGTCCCGTATGGAGGAGCGCTCCTCCTTCAGCTGCTTGACGAGGGCGCCGAGGAACGGCTCGATGTGCTTCCCGCGCGGGTCAGAGGTGAGGAACGTAGGGAGGTCCTCGGCGTGCTCGGAGAGGACGGCTGCAAGCCGCTCCAGGTCGTGAATGCAGAGCTCATCGATCCGCTGGCCGACGAGGGCCGCGGAGATGTTCACGCTGTTCAGGACGTTGCCGACGTTGTGGAGGATGCCGGTGGCAAGCTCGCTCTTGCCGGCCGTACGAGCCGTCTCGAGCAGATCCCCACGGGCCTTCTCGAGGCGGACCATCATCTGGTCGAAGCCGCGCCCGAGCGTCCCAAACTCGTCGTCGCGGGACGTGTTGAGGCGCGCATGGAAGTCCTCACTAGCGCCCGTCTTCTCGGCGTGCTCGGTCAGCTCCAAGATGGGCTTGAGCACGAGGTGGTTGAGGATCAGGATCAGGCAGAGGAGGACGATGAAGCCCATCGTGGCGACGAGGATGGCGCCAGAAGTCATCGCCGCTTCTCCAGCCTTCGAGACCCGCCGCTCGGCGTTCGCCCGGATGACGATCGTGGGGCGCTGCAGGAGGTCCGCAACGGTGGAGTACGCCACGATCCGGCCCGAATCGAACCGGGCATCCAGCACGGGATTGGCCGCGCTTGTGATCTCGTCGAGGCGCTGACGGACGTCCTCAGGCATGGTCCGTGGACCGCCGACTTGCCAGACGTCGAAGAGCTTGCCCGTGTTCTGGCCGATGCGGTCTCGAACCGTGTCGAAGACAAAGCGCCCAGCGATGACGAAGCCGCCGTCGAGCGGGTAGGCCGTTGAGGCGAGGCAAAGCGGCCCCCGTGACGTCGCAAGGAAGCCACTCGACTTCAGACCCTGGGGCGCAAGCATCGAGTTCGCCCACGCCAGCGCGGGGTGGCGCTGGCTCAGCGTCTCAGGGAACTCCTCGAGGGTGATCGATGTTCGATCCTGCGGGTCGAGCACGGTCTGGTGCCTCACTGCGCCGTTGGCGTCGCAGAAGAGCAGCAAGTCCAGCTCCTGTCCGATGACGCTCTCCGGCGTTGGCGCGGAGTCCGAGGAGTGGGGCGGGCTGGTCGTCGAACCGGTGTACCACCGCGTGATCCGTTCCAGGTCGCGGATCTCGGCATTGAAGGCCCTGTTGACTTCCTCGAGGTCCGCGATCACTTGCTCCTCCTCAAGCGACTCGAAGGTGCTCGAGAAGACCGAGTAGTGGACCAGGGCGCCAGCGACGGACACGAAGAGGACCAGCGCTGAGATGATCGAGGCGATCTTGACCTTGAGAGACATGAGTGGCGCCGTCAGGCGGCCGTCCTCCGGATCGCTTCTTGGGTCGCTTCTTGGGCCCCGCTCTCTGGGTCTGCTCCCGGCTCTCCCTTGCCGATGGGTCTTCCCTCTCGGATGGGGAGGGTCGCCTCGTTCAGGAGGTTCGCCAGATCCATCAGCTCATCCCCAGCGCGCAGCCGGATGTCGTCGGGGCGCTCGCCCGCGATCACGGCATTGAGGAACCGGTCGAAGCGATACAGGGGGCCGGCGAAGCGGAAGCTCCCGATCACACCAACGAGGAACGTCAGGGGGAGGAAGACCAGCGCGGACCAGCCGAGCAGCTCGATCCCGATGGAGGCCGTCTCGTCGGCAAACCAGCCGCTGTTGGCCGGGAGTCGGTTCGCCGCCTGATGAAGGAGTGATTCCAGCAGGATGTACTGCAGGCCAAGCATCAGAACGATGAGCCCCAGGAACTTGGCGCTCAGCCGGAGCTGGAGCCCTGGTTGAATCAGCTTGCGCCGTCGTCTGAATCTCTGAGCCATGGGGAAGGGAGGGAGTGCGGGACTCCCTTGGGTGGATCGGAAGTCAGGAGAATCCACCTTGAGGCGATTCGGTCTTCCTCCTGGGGGGCGGCGATACAGGCGGTTCCGCCTCCAGGAGAGTTGCTGGGCCGGGGGGAGGCGAGGAGCTCTTGGCGGCCCGGGGGCTCAGCGAGCCGTGCTTCCAGAGCTGCGGCTTCTGCAGGTCTGAGCCTGCTGGTAGGACCGAAGCGCAGCCCGGGAAGCGGCCCGCACGTCAGGGTCGGGGTGGGCCTCGTAGGAGTCGACGAGGTCGAGGGTGGAGGGGGAGCGCAGGGTGCCCAGGGCACTCAGCGCGAGGCACTGAGTGGCCGCATCCCCTCCCCGCAGCAGCTCAGCGACTCCCTCGGCGATCTCGTCGTGGAAGAGCCGCTTGGTGGAGACGTCCCGAAGGATGGTCAGCTGCCCGGTGCGAGAGGCAAACCGCAGCTCGTCGAGCTGGGACTGGCCCTCCGAGTCCCACCATGCGAGCTGCTCGTCGAACCAGCCGCGCCAGCGTTGAGGATGAGCGGGAAGGGCCATGCCCGTCAGCTCGTGCAGCGCCGCCTGTGCGGCGATTCGGACGGCGAGCTCGGAGTCCTCCAGTCGCTCGATAAGGGGTTGAACATGGGCTCGCTCACCGGTCCTCGCGAGGCATCCGGCGGCCTCGTGGCGTGCGAATGTTCGTGCGTCGTCGAGGTAGGGCGCCACTCGGTCCGCGACCCCGGGGTTGGACCCGGCGCGAGCCCGCTGAAGCGCGAGGTGGAGTCGGTTGAGGACCGCTGGGTCGCGGGCAGGGAGTAGGCCGAGCAGCCTCGCCAGCGCCCTTGCGGAGTACTCGGGGTCCGCTCCCCCCGCGACCCCGTCGAGGATCGCCCGCGCAAGCGGATCAGGAGCCACTTGGTAGAGGCGTTCAAGGTCGGGGAACGAATAGAGTCGAAGCGACGTGGCATCCAACAGGCACCTGCGGAGGCTGGAAGGCGCCTTGCCCGCGCGGCGGGGGTCGAGCTTGCCCGCGCTGGTGACGAGTCTTACGAGCTGACGGAAGTCAGCCGGCGTGCCGCCGGCGTGCAGGATCTCGACGCCCACGGCGAGGGCGTGCGCCCTGGCCTCGGCGGGGATCTCCTGCCGTGAGATCAGGCCCCGGATGATCCCGGGTACGAGCTTCGCCTTCGTCAGTAGGCGTTGAGGTCTCGCGCTCCGCGGGCTGGTGGCCTCGTTCGACGCCAGGGAGACGTCCTTCAGCCAAGCGGTCACGGCGTCCACTTCGGCCTCGAGGAGGAGGATGGCGAGGTCGTTCACCGCGAGGTCTCCGTCGCGGGTCTCTTCGATCCTCGTCGCCAACGAATCCGGAGGCGACTCCGAGTCCTTGGCCGCGGCCGTGCTGATGGCCAGGGTGGTCGCCATGAGGAGGAGGGCTGCTCTGGTCATCTGAAGAGCGCTCCGTCAGGTGTCATGGGGATCGGCTTCATCAGGTCAGCGGTCTCTAGAGTTCGAGCCGCGAACTCCAACTCCTCCTTGGTGAGGAGGCGGTCGATTGGCGAAGCGCCCTGCAGGGCATCGCGGATCTGCTCCAGCTTGCTTCGGTAGGCGCTGATGTGGTGATCCACGTCTGCACCGGCCGGGCGCATCCAGCGGCGCAGGGTCCCATCCCGTGGGTCGAGCCAGCGCAGCTGCATGAGGCGGCTTGCCGAGTGGGGGAGCCCTTCGACTGGCCCCGCATAGGTCTCGGGCGCCCCGGAGCTGTCGAGGAGGATCACCTCGCACTCCGACTCGGGTGCCGCTGCGGATGAGGGCACGGGGGTGATCCCCCGAAGCCGCAGGAGCTGTCGCGGATCGACGGCGAGCCGGCGAGCGAGCCCATCTCCCACAGGGATGATCTGCCAGGAGACAATGTGGGGGGTCGCAGCGGTCCCCTGGCCGCCCGTCGCCATCCTCATGTCGTAGCTGAGACGCGCACCCGGTGCGGTCTCCAGGGTCCGAGCGGTGATGGCGCCCAGCCAACGGAGGCTCGCGGGCACGACGACCCGATCTCCTGGAGCGTATAGGGCCCCATGGAACCTCCCGGACGGCGGCAGCGTGGAGTTCGCTCGAACGCCTTCAGGCGGACTGATAAAGAGAGCCGTTCCGTGGGCGTCGGGCTCCTCTGCGAGGGAGACCAGCCGGGTTGAAGCCGCGCTCTGTATGCCACCCGCGAGGTGGATGTGGATGGGCCCCTTCGAGTCATCGAACTGGAGTGTCGCCCCCTCCTGCAGCCGCAGGACCTCCGCGCCGAGGACGAGCGGCCCGTTCAATCGCAGGCTGGCGCCTGTGGCGAGGATGAGGTCCCCGGTGATCTCGACGCTCGAATCGAAGCCGAGGCCGACCTGAGAACCGGTCACCACGTGGTCCCCAGCGATGGAGACGGCTGTGGACGGATAGAGGGTCGGCGGGGGGATGAAGCCGGCCGCTTGGAGGTCGATGACGCCCTCGAAGACGGCGTCGCCCGATGAGAGCACAAAGCCGTCCACATCTGCGTGGATCAGTGTGGCGAGACCGGAGGTTGAGCCACTCGCAAGGCCCACCGTGGACTCCACCGTGGACCCCGCGGTAGAACCCGAACCCGGATCCGCAGTCGGTGCTCCGCTGGAGGTCGGCCTTGGCCGCCGAGCACCCTCGCTGGGCTCCTTCGAGGGAGGCTCGACAAGCCACTCCTCCCAGGTAAACGACTCCGTTGAAGCCTCGCTTGAGCTGGCTCCGTCGAAGTCCAGCGGGCCGAGCGAGCCCAGCTTCCCCTTGAGCCCTGTCGTCCGGTGAGGGTGGGTCGCCGTGACCTGGGAGTCGTAGGTCCCGAGCGACGCATCGAAGCCATCCACGAGCGTGCCGCGACCGACGGTGACGCCCTCGATCCCGTAGAAGCCGCGGCTCGTGATCGGGTTCAGGTTCGGGACGATGATGGTGCGCAGCACGAACTCCGCCGTGCGTACTTGAGCGGTGCAGCGTAGCTCGATGGAGCCGTCCGAGCGGTCCTTTGCCTCCACCCAATAGACCCCGTCTGCGAAGGCGGCTGGGATCGTCTCGGACGCCAGGGCGCCGCTCTTCCCCTGACTGATAGCAAGCGTCGACTCTGCGATGCCGGCCTCAGCCACGTACAGCGCCGTGCGCCGGTCGAGGCTGAACCGCTGATTGCCATCGATCGAGGACTGGACCTTGCGGAGCGTCGCGCTGATCGCGCCCACGGCGAGAACCGCCAGGAGCGACAGGATCAGGGCGGCACCGCGGCGGCGCGGCTGAGGTCGAGTCCTTACCTTCATCGGCGATCAGTTCCGGCAGAAGACATGCTGGGTTCGCTGCATTGGAAGGGGCCGGCCGTCGTGTCCGAGGCGCTCGATGGTGACGTGAATATCTACCCGCGGACCGTCCATCGTGAAGGCGAGGCCGGCCTCGTCGTCGATGGCGTTACCGTTGTCATCGAGGCCGTTGCCCGGGATCTCGTGCATGTAAGAGGAGGGGACGGCGGTGGACCAGACGACCCGCCGCTCCTCTTCGCTCGACGGGTTCTCACGCCAAAGGATGCGCCCCGAGTCCCCGCTCGTCGGGTGCCACTGGATCTCCTCGAGGGGGCCATGGATCACGCCGCTCGCCTCGACTCCGAGGCAGGCTTGAAAGCGGACATACTCGGATGAGAGCGGCTT
>Ga0102815_10000317_pt1 | contig 34478 bp, 28 predicted proteins | sample ColrivemetaGS759_FD_79113 | JGI IMG/M metagenome (GOLD analysis project Ga0102815, IMG submission 79113) | Estuarine microbial communities from the Columbia River estuary - Ebb tide ETM metaG S.759 | ecosystem: Environmental > Aquatic > Marine > Intertidal zone > Estuary | place: USA: Columbia... | reverse complement strand
TCGTCTCCGCGGCCGACTCCCCGGCTCTGCCCTGGGGCGAGTTCCACGAGGCCCGTATCGTCTCCCGCGGGCCCCTGCTCGAGCACTGGCTGGACGGCGTCCTGGTCGCGTCTGCGGACACCTCCACCCCCGAATGGGCCGCGCTCGTCGAGGACAGCAAGTTCAAGGGCGTGGACGGGTTCGCCGCATCCGGGCCGGGCCACCTCCTGATCCAGGACCACGGCGACGAGGTCTGGATCCGCGGGATGCGCATTCGCGAGCTGAGCCGCGGCGATCAACAGGCCGCCCTGCTCTTCCCCGGCGAAAGCACCGAGGGGTGGTCGAACGTCGGCGACGCGCGCTACGAGGTTCAAGGGTCGACGCTGATCGGGCGTGCCGGCCCACGGCAGAGGCAGAGCTTCCTCGTCTCCGACCGCGAGTTTGGCGACTACACCATGGAGGTCGACGTCCGGATCGCCGTCGAGGGCAACTCCGGGATCCAGATCCGCAGCCACGTGGGCAAGGACGGGAAGCTGCGCGGCTACCAGGCCGAGATTGACCCCTCCCCGCGCAGCTGGTCCGCGGGCCTGTTTGACGAGGGTCGGCGCGCCTGGCTCGACGACCTCTCCGACAACAAGGCGGCCAGGGAGGCCTTCGACCTCGACGGCTGGAACCGTTACCGGATGGTCTGTGAGGGGCCCAGGGTCCGCACCTGGATCAACGGGGTCGCCGCGGCAGACCTGCTGGACGGCGAGGATCTCAGCGGCTCCATCGCCTTCCAGATCCACGGCGGGGACGACGACATCGAGATCCACTGGCGGGATCCCCGCGTCGAGGACCGGGGCCGGCACGACTGGGTCGCCCAGGACCCCGCGGCCCGCTGCGCCCTCGGCGGCGCGCCGGGCGCACGCGCCACGATCCTCGGCGAGGACGTCGAGCTTCGGCTCGTGGACGCCGACGGCGCTGTGCTGACCCGGGTTGATCTCTCGGCCAGGAAGGGCTGGAAAGCCGGTTCGATGAACCGCGTCACCGTCCTGCTGGCTCCCGATCGCGCTGCGGTTCAACTCGGCGACCGGACCACTGTCGAGGTGGCGGTGGAGGGCGTCGAGGCTCTCGAGTTCCACTCGGACTCCCGGTCACTGGAGGTCCGCTCCCTCACGCTCTGCGAGCGCGCCACCCACTGAGGCTACGCGCGGCTCGATCTCTCCTCGCGCGGCTCAGCCGTCCAGCTCGGCCGCCGTCATCGGCTTGACCCGGTCGCCCGCAGCCTCGCGGACCCGCTGGACCGTCCCGAGCGTCACCGGCTCGACGCCGTTGCCCCAGGAGCGGCGGATGTAGGTGAGCACGTCCGCGAGGTCCTCGTCCTGCCCCTCGAAGCGGGGCATCTCGAGGTTCCAGGTGCGGCCCTCGATCTTCAGGGGGCCCTCGAGACCGTGCATGAGGATCTGCACGAGACGATCCTCGTCGCCCACCGCGTAGGTGGTCCCGCGCAGGGTCGGCGCCTTGCCGTCCTGTCCCCCGCCGTGGCTCTGGTGGCAGGTCGCGCAGACGTTCTCGTACACGGTCCTGCCGCGCTCGTATTGGGCGGTCTCCGCGACGGTCAGGTCGCGGGGGAGCTCGACCTCCACCGCGCCGGGCTTGCCGGGCCACGTGCAACCCTCGTCGACCTTGCTCGCCGCAGCAGGACGCGGCGCGCCGGCGTCCACGACGTTGGCCGCGAAGTAGGCGGGCATGGCACGCAGCGGCAAGGGCAGGCGCTCACCGCGGGGCCCCTTGCGGCGGGTCTCCATGAGGCCGTCCAGCAGCGGCTTGCTCCACCACTCCGCCGGCGGCGCCAGCGCGAGGTCCACGATGAGCTCCACGTTCTCCTGCAGCTTCTCCCTGCCCACGCAGGCAGCGAGGGCCCTCAGGAGGTCCTTGCGCCCCGAGAGCTCCGTGGCCCACGCCGGTCGCAGCGCGAGCTCGAGGAGGAAGTCCGCCTCCCTGAACTGGAGGCCGGAGATCACCGCCGAGCGCTCGAGGCTCGAAGAGGCGTCCGCTGACATGCGCACCGCGAACAGCTCGAGCACGTCGGCCTGATCCGACGCGCCGAGCGCCAGCAGGCCGTGGAGCCGGGCGCGCGCGTCTCCGTCCTCGAGGGCCACAGCCGCTACGTCCCCCAGGAGTTCGCTGCCCTCAAGGTCCAGGCGGCGCTCGGCGATCTCCGCCGCCGCCGCGCGCACGCGGGGGTCCTCCGCCCGGAGCGCGCCCCGCAGCGTGGCGTCATCGATGAAGCCGACCCCGTCGAGGGTCCAGAGGGCGTGCACCGCCCCGAGAGGAGACGCCCCGTCCGCGATGACTCCGCGCAGCGCTGCGAGGGCCCCGGCCTCGCCGTCCAGGTCCTCCACCAGGATGCGCTGGGCGCTGTCGCGCACCCAGGCGTTGTCCGAGGCGAGCAGCCCTGCGAGCTCCTCGAGGGAGGCGGCCGCGAGGTCAACGTCAGGGCGCGACGCCGGCGCACCCTCCCGGCGCACGCGCCAGATCCGACCGAGCCCCATGGGGCCCTCGAGCCCGCGCTCCTCGATCTGCTTGCGCAGGAAGGTCGTGAGGAAGATCCGGTGCTGGATCAGGCCCCGATACATGTCGGCGATGTACAGCGTCCCGTCCGGCCCGCTCGTCATGGCCACCGGCCGGAAGCGCTCGTGCGTCGACGTGAGGAAGTCTCGCTCTCCTCGGATGTCGCTGGCCTTCAGCCGCGCGGTCTCCGGGCGCTCCTCGATGCGGTAGCGCTTCACCAGGTTGCCCGTGGGCTCGCAAACAAAGATATCCCCGTTCGCTTCTGCCCCGAGGCCTGCCCCGCGCAGGGGCGTCGCGCTGCACGCCGCGGTGAAGTAATGCAGCGTGTAGTCGTCCCGCAGCGTGACCGCTTGGTACCCGCGGTTCACGCCGGGGTTGATCCGGGAGGGGAAGACCTCGCGGGTCGCGTCGACGCCAGCGAAGGCGCCGTGGAAGCCGCGCTGGTGGCGGTTGCGGACCGCATAGCGCGCCGGGGTGATGTCCATGAACAGCGGCTGCGGGTTCGTGTTCCGCGCGAAGCGCCCGACATCATCGCGTGCCAGTCCCCACTGACCGGCCTGACGCTCATTCCGGATTTCCCAGGTGCCGTCGCCGTTCTCGTCCTCGGTGCGCCGCACGGCCCGGTTCCAGTTGGCGAAGTGGACCCAGTTGTCGAGCCCCATGGTCGGCCCGTTGATGTCGTGCTCGGGGTTCTCGAGGCCCTTGGTCAGGCCTCCCATGACGACCTCACGGCGATCGAGGACGCCGTCACCGTCATCGTCGCGCAGGAACACCAGCTCCGGCGGGAGGATGCAGAGGGCCCCTCCGAACATGGGGGCGACGCCCCGGGGCAGCACGAGCCCGTCGGCGAAGTCCTCGCGCCGGTCCATGGTGCCGTCGCCGTCCTCGTCAGTAAGCACAGCGATGCGCCCGATGGGCTCCTTCTCACCGGTGCCGGCGATATCCGGCATGTAGCCCCTCATCTCGACGACCCAGAGCCTGCCGACCTCGTCGAAGACCACCTGCACGGGGTCCACGACCATCGGCTCCGCCGCCACCAGCTCGATCTCGAAGCCAGGGGGCAACTCGAAGGTCGCGAGCTCCTCCTCGGCCGAGAGCACCGGCGCCGCGGGGATAGCGAGATCCGCGGGTAGGGCTCCCTGGACCTCCCCGTTGCGGTCGCCGTTCTGGGCGAGGGTCGGGGCGGCGAGCAGGCACGGGGCCACGGAGAACAAGATCGCGTGCATTCGCATGCCCAGATCTTAGGCGTTCCGCGCCTCCTTGCGACCGGTCTGCTCGCCCTCGATCGCCCCGAAGTGGCGCCGCTGCGTTGCGACTCGGGCGTCGTTCCAGCTCTCCGTGGCTGAGCCATGCGCGACAGGCGCAGTCCGCCTACGCTGGTGTGGTGAATCGTCTCGCCAAACTCCACTGTCTCACACCGATCTTGTTGGTCGCCTGTGCCGTCTCCCCCGTCGAGGAAACGAAGGCCCGCCCTCGCCCGGGGCCTGGAGCCACCGCGCCGCGGCCCAATATCGTCGTGCTGTTCGCGGACGACGCGGGCTACTCGGACTTCGGCTTTCAGCCCGACACGGCCGAGGACATGCGGAGCCTGACCCCGCACATCGACTCCATCGCAGCCGAGGGCGCCGCCTTCCGCGCCTTCTACATGTCGGCCTGCGTCTGCTCTCCGTCGAGGGCCGGCCTCATGACGGGCCGCTACCAGCAGCGCTTCGGTCACGAGAAGAACATCCCCCCCGGCTACATGAAGGGCGGCATGGACCTCGCGGAGGCCACCCTTGCCGACCGGCTCGGGGAAGCCGGGTACGAGACGGCGCTGGTGGGCAAGTGGCACCTGGGGTACCCCGACCCCTACCACCCCAACGAGCGCGGCTTCGACTGGTTCATGGGCTGCCTCCAGGGCTCGCGGCCCTACCTCGAGATGGAGGAGCCGACGCCCCACCGCGTGCTCCTGCGGGACCGAACACCCACCCCCGAGGGGGGCTACGTCACCGATCGCTTCGGTGACGCCGCGGTGGAATTCATCGAGAAGGAGCGCGAGGAGCCCTTCTTCCTCTTCGTGTCCTTCACGGCCCCCCACGGCCCGCTCCAGCCGAGACCGGGCGACGTGGAGCTCCCCGAGCTCGCCTCCATCGAGAAGAAGCGGCGGCGGAACTACGCCGGGCTGGTGAAGGCCATGGACGACAACGTCGGCAAGGTGCTGGCCGCCCTCGACCGCGCCGGCGTCGCGGGGGAGACCCTCGTGCTGTTCACCAACGACAACGGCGGCCAGACCCAGACCGCGGCGGTCAACTTGCCCCTCCGGGGCCGCAAGGGCCAGCTCTACGAGGGCGGCATCCGCGTCCCCGCCGCGCTGCGCTGGCCCGGCGTGGTGGCGCCGGGCACGGTGATCGAGGCGCCTGCCATCTCGCTCGACCTGACGCCGACGTTCCTCGCCGCGGCGGGGAGCGCGCCTGAGTCCGGCGCCGAGCTCGACGGCGTCGACCTCACGGCAGCGCTACGAGGTGACGCCAGCGGTCCGTTGGCCGAGCGCTCCCTCTTCTGGCGGCGCAGCGGGAGCGCGGGCCCTATCGCCGCCCGTCGCGGCCGCTGGAAGCTCCTGCTGAACGACCGCTCCGAGAGCCCAGAGCTCTTCGACCTCGTCGCGGACGTCTCCGAGAGCAGCGACGTGGCCGCCGAGCACCCGGCCGTGGTGGCGGAGCTGATGGCCGAGCTGCGCGCCTACGAGGCGGGGCTCATGGAGCCCCTCTGGCCCTAGGCGCCGGCCGCGAGCACGCCTTCGGCCTGGCGCGCCACGACGAAGTCATTCGCCGTCAGCCCGCCCGCGTCGTGGGTCGTGAGAGAGACCGTCAGCTGGCAGTAGTCGCTGATCCCAAGGTCCGGGTGGTGGTTCTGCTCCTCGGCGACCTCGGCCAGGGCGTTGAGCGCCGCCAGGGCGGCCCCGAAGTCTGCGAGGCGCACCTGGAGCATGATCGAGGGCCCCTTGAGCTCCCAGCCTGGACCCAGCTCCGCCCGCATGGCCTCGACGTCGACCGCCGCCAGGAGCGGCGCGCCGTCCACGCACACCCGGGGGATCGCGCTCACGACGAAGCCTCACGCGTGTGGGTCAGCCAGCCGTGACGGTCTGGCACCCGGCCCTCGACGATGGAGAAGAACGCCTCCTGGAGCCTCTTGGTGACCGGCCCGGGGGCGCCGCCCTCCATGGGCCTGCGGTCGACGCTGCGCACCGGCGTGATCTCGGCGGCGGTCCCGGTCATGAACAGCTCCTCCGCGAAGAAGATCGCCTCGCGCGGGATCCGCCGCTCCCGGAGCTCGAGGCCCATCTCGCGGGCGAGCTGGATCACCATGTCCCGCGTGATGCCCGCGAGGATGGAGTTACCGACGGGCGGGGTGACGATGGCGCCGTCCTGGACCAGGAAGAGGTTCTCGCCGCTGCCCTCCGAGAGGTACCCGTCCACGTCGAGCACCAGGCCCTCCGCGTAGCCGTTGCGCACGGCCTCCTGGATGACGAGCTGAGAGTTGAGGTAGTTGCCCGAGGCCTTGGCCATGGAGGGGTGGGTGCCCGGCGCCATCCGGCGCCAGGAGCTGAAGCACACGTCCACGCCGGACTCCACCGCCTCGTTGCCGTGGAGCGAGTCCCACTCCCAGGTGGCGATGATGAGCTGAATCGGGTTGCCCTTGGGCAGCACGCCCAGCGGCCCGGCCCCGCGAAAGACCAGCGGCCGGACGTAGCAGGACTCGTGTCCGTTCCGGCGCACGGTGTCGATCACCGCCTGCTCCACCACCTCGGGTGAGAACGGGATCTCCATGTCGAGCACGGCGCAGGAGCGGAACATCCGCCGGACGTGCTCCCTCAGCCTCAGGAGCCCGGGGCCGCCGGGTGTGGCGTAAGCCCGCATGCCCTCAAAGACCGCGTTGCCGTAGTGGAGGCTGTGGGACAGAACATGGATCTGCGCCTGATCCCAGGGGATCAGCTCGCCGTCCATCCAGATCACTTCAGAGGGCTTCATCGGCCGGCAAGGATAGCCGACCAACCGGCCGCGGGCCGTCCTACAATGGCGGACGAGATGAATGACAACATCATGAACGCGCCGCACGGAATGAACCTCGTCGTGGAGTGCAAGGACGGGAGTGCCGTCATCGGTCGCTTCGACGAGTCCAACGGCTTCGAGGTCGTCATGCACGACGTTGACACCTGGGGCGCCGACCAGGGCAGCGAGGAGGACCGCGAGCAGTGGGTCCGCTCCACCGCCACCTACGGCGTGGCGGTGAAGGCGCGGGACCACAACTTCGCCGCGAGCCTCGTGGCGACCTGGCGATCCCTCGGCGACGTCGAGAGGCTCCACTAGGCCTCGGGGCATGCAGACGGACTCCACAACCCTCCGCTGCGCCTCGGCCGTCTCGAGTCTGGATGACCTCGACGCGGCCGTGGCCGAGGTCTCCAGCGAGATCGACGCGCGGCTCGATGGCGCCCAGCCCGACCTGCTCTTCGTCTTCACGACCCACCACCACGGCGGCGACCTCGCCCGCGTGTCGGCGGAGCTCGTCGAGACCACGGGAGCGGCCGAGGCCGCGGGCTGCACTGGCGCCTGGACCGCGGGCACCGGAAAGGAGCTCGAGCAGCGGCCAGGGCTGTCGGTGCTGGCGGCCCGCCTGCCCGACACGGAGGTCGAGGTCATCCGCCTCGCCCCCCCTGGCGAGGGCGGCTGGGACGCCGACGCGCTCCCCATCGACGACCCTGAGCGCACCTCGGCCATCGTCATGGCCGACCCGTTCACCTTCCCCGTCCCCACGCTCCTCGACGACCTTGCCGAGACCCAGCCGGGCCTGGCGGTGACCGGGGGGCTGGCGAGCGGCGGCATCGCGCCGGGCCAGAACATCCTCTACGCCGGCGCGGACCCGGTGAACTCGGGCGCGGTGGCCGTGCTGCTCAAGGGAGGCACGAGGGTGGTCAGCGCCGTGAGCCAAGGCTGCCGCCCGATCGGGCCGCCCCTGGTCGCCACCCGGGTCGAGGGCAACGCCATCTTCGAGCTCCGCGGCCAGCCGGCCGCCAAGGTCCTGTTCGAGGTCCTCGAGTCCCTCGACGAGAGCGAGCGCGAGCTCTTCCAGAAGGGCGCCTTCATCGGGCGCGCCGTGGACGCCGCGCGCTCCTCGTTCCGCCCCGGCGACCTGCTGGTGCGGAACATCATGGGCCTCGACCCCCAGCGCCACGCCATCGCGGTCGCGGACGGCGGCTTTCGAAACGGGACCACGTTCCAGTTCATGGTGCGGGACGGCGCCTCTGCCGAGGCCGAGCTGGCTTCCGTCCTCGAGGTCGCCGGGCTGGAGTCCATGGGCCAGGCCTCCGGCGGGCTCCTGTTCACCTGCGGTGGCCGCGGCCAGGGGATGTTCGGCCGCCCCCACCACGACGCCGCCGCCATCGAGTCGGCCTTCGGCCCTGGCTTCCCCCTCGCGGGCTTCGCCGCCAACGGCGAAATCGGCCCCGTGGGCGGCCGCCCCTTTCTCCACGGCTTCACTGCGAGCGCGGCAATCTTCGCGCCCCGCAACTGACCCCCCCTCGACCGAGGACTCTCGAGAATGCACACGACCATGCTCCACCCGGCTCTACTCCTGGAATCGGTGAGCTTCACCTCCGACGGCGGAGGAGGTGACGGCATGGGGCTGCTGCTCAACATCTTCAGCCTCGCAGCGTGGATCCTCATGCTCTTCCTGGTCCTCCGCGACCGTGACAAGCTCAAGCAGGCCAAGGCGGACGCCGAGGCCGCCAAGGACCAGGCTCGCCGGGCCAACAACGCCAAGGACGAGCTCGCCGCCGAGGTGGGGAACCTGCGCGAGCTCCTCGCGCGGTCCGTGGAGGGGGAGCCCCTCACCCGGGAGATGGTCATGGAGGGCCAGCTCTGGCGCGACATCGATGGACAGAAGGCCCTCGAGCTCTTCGGCGACGCCGGCGCGCACATCCTCGACGTGCGAACCCCCTCCGAGATGGCCTCCGGCGTGATCAAGGGCGCGCTTCTGATTCCGATGGACGAGATCGGGCAGCGGAGCAAGGAGCTCCCCTCGGACGGCAGGCCCATCCTCATCTACTGCGCCGCCGGCGGCCGCTCCGCTGCGGTGTGCGAGCACCTCTCGACCGAAGGGGTCGGCGGCCTCCACAACCTGGAGGGCGGCTTCGGCGCCTGGCGCGGTGAGACGCAGACTCCCTGAGCGACGCTCGCCCCCAGCCCCTTTCGGGCGCCGCCGCTGACCTGGCCCCCGCCTCGCGGCCGGACTCCAGCCGCCCGCTGAGGGAAACATCAAAGGCCCGCGATTGAGGCGTTAAGGAAAGGGGCAGCCAGACCCGATCCAGGACCCTGTGTGGCGGGTCGAAGTTCGCCCTCCCCCGCCCACCGGCAAGCCCCTCCAAGGCGCGGCCACTCCCCCACCACGGCTCCCAAGACCTCCCTCCCGATGCTCGACCCCGCCACCATCGAACGTGACCTCGCCTTCGCCATCGCCGCCGCCCGCGACGCCGGCGACCGCGGCCTCGCCTTGCGCGCGCTCGACCGCTGGGAGGGCAAGACCCTTGGCGACGTCTGCGACCAGGCCTGCGACGGGCTCCTCCACGGGCTGCTCGCCGGACGCTATCCCGACGACGGCGTGCTGAGCGAGGAGACCGTCGACACGCCCGAGCGCCTGTCCAAGTCGAGGGTCTGGATCGTGGATCCGCTGGACGGCACCAAGGAATACGCGCAGCTCCGGGACGACTGGGCCGTGCACGTGGCCCTCGCGGTCGACGGCCGCTGCGTCCTCGGGGCCGTGGCCCTGCCGTCCCAGGGCAAGGTCCTCTACGGCGTCTCCGCCGACGGGGCCGAGCGCGCTGGGTCAGAGGGTGACCACAGCGGCGAGCTCGTCTCCGGTACGAGCCCGCAGCAGGGCCGCCCCCGGATTGCCGTCAGTCGCTCTCACACGCCCGAGTGGGTCGACCGCTTCGCCGCCGCCATCGAGGGTGACCTCGTTCCGGCCGGCTCCGCGGGACACAAGGCGGGCATGCTGCTCACCGGGGACGCGGACATGTACGTGCACAAGATCGGCCTCAAGGAGTGGGACACCTGCGCCCCGGAGACCATCGCCCGCAGCCTCGGCTGGCACGTCTGCCGCCTCGACGGTTCTGAGCACGTCTACAACCAGGCCGACCCGCGCAACCACGAGCTCGTCATGTGCCGCCCGGCGGCCCGCGACGCGGTCCTGGCCGCGCTCTCCGAGTCCGGCGCCCTCGAGGACCGAAAGGTCTGAGGAGCCGCCCATGCCAGCGCCGCGCTCAGCGAGGCGGCTGGCAGGGGACGCACAGGTAGAGGCGCCGCGAACCCACGTCGATCTTCTCCACCGGGGTGCCACACTCGGGACAGGGTCGGCCTGCCCGCGCGAACGCGGCGTGGCGGTAGTGGCGAAAGGGAACGCCCCGCCCCTTCGCGTCCTCCACGCGCTCCAGGCAGTCCGTGATCCCGCCGGTCTCGTAGCTCTGGCGGGTGACATCCAGGATCCACCGGGCGAGGTCCTCTCGGTCCTCGTCGTCGAGCTCCTTGGGCCGCCAGCTCGGGTGGAGGCCCGCCCACCAGAGGATCTCACTCCTCAGGTAGTTCCCGAGGCCGCTGACGAAGCTCTGGTCCAGCAGCAGGGCCCCGAGGTTCCGACCACGAAAGCGCGGGTCCTCAAGCTGCGCCAAGACCTCCGCCCTGGTGACGTCCGGGTCCACAGCGTCGGGCCCAAGCTTGCCGAGATACGGGTGATCCGGCTCCTCCTCGGGGCGCAGGATCTCGATCTCCGAGGCGCTGTAGAGCAGCGCCGAGCGCTTCTCTCCGCGAAGCTCCATCCGCAGGGAGCGTCCGGTCTTCGGGTAGTTGCCGGCCTTGCGGAAGTACCACTTGCCGTAGAGCTGGTTGTGGGAGTACACGGCGATGCCCACGTCAAAGCGCGTCAGGATCGCCTTTCCGCGGGCCTCGACCTCGGTCACCGTGGCTCCTGTTAGCTGCTCTTCCCAGGGCTTGAGACGGGGTAACCCGAAGCTCACCTCACGCATGGCCTCTCCCTCAACCGCCTCCGCGATCTGGTCGGCTGCTCGATGAATCTCAGGTCCTTCCGGCATGCATGGGTCTTCGACCCGTCGCCGCGTCTGGAGTCACCCGAACGGATTTGATGGCCGTCCACGGCAGCTTGTCTATCATCGCGAGCTCCCCCCGAACCTGACACCGCGTCAGGCCGGGGAGGGGTCGCCCCGCCTCATTCTCCCCTTCATGTCCGCCACCCCGCCCAAGCGCCGATCGAGCGCCGAGATCAAGGAGCAGATCGTCAGCGAGGTCGTCTCCCTCCTGTGGGGCCACCCACTCCGCGACGTCACGGTGAAGATGATCATGGAGGGCACCGGGCTCAGCCGGCCAGCCTTCTACATCCACTTCAACTCCATCGCAGAGCTGATCGAAGAGCGCCTCGCTGTGCTCGAGCAGCTGATGGTGGGTGCCACGCTTGAGTGGCTCACGACCACCGACGATGACCCAGAGACCCTCCGGTCCGCGCTTCACGGGCTCATCGAGGTCGTCGTCGAGAACGGCGCGACCTTCCGGGCGATCGCAGAGGCCGCAACCCTGGACCCCAGGCTCGCCAAGACCTGGGGAGACTTCATGGGGCAGTGGGACGCGGCCGTGGCCGCCCGCATCCGCATCGGCCAGGAGCTCGGCTACTTGTCCGGCGTCGACCCCGAGTGGACGGCCTTCGCGATCAACCGAATGAACGCCACCGTGTTGATCGAGGCCTTCGGCAAGAGGCCGCAGCAGGACCCCGACACCGTCCTCGGGGCCCTCTTCCAGATCTGGAAGCGGACCCTCTACATCTCCAAGTAACGACTCCACTGGACGAGTCCACTGGACGAGTCCACTCCACCACTACTCCACCCGCTCAACTATGACGACGCCTAACGCTGCAAGCCTGCTTGTCCTCCTGCTCGTCTCCTGCCAGTCCAGCGCCACCGCCGAGTGGCTCCCTGGCGGCTCCCCCACGCCGGGCTACAACCAGGCGATTCCGTCGAAGCTCATGACGCCCGACCGCGTCAAGACGTCGATTGGAACGCTCGAGTTCTTCGACGGGCTGCCGAGCCCCGCCACCTCCGACAAGCTCTACGACTTCCTCGACCTCTCGAGGGGCGTGGATGTCTTCCTGAACATGGTCCCGGCCGCGTCGGTCGAGGCCCTGCGGGTCGGCATGCTGGAGATGGGCGTCGACGCGCCCAACAAGGTCCTGCTCTACGACCAGCTGATGGACTCCAACTCGCTGTTCCTGACCGGGAACACCGACACGGTCTATGCGATCGGCCTGCTCGACCTGCTCCGCGACGGCCCGACCGTCGTGGAGATCCCCGCCGGCGCCGGTCCGGGGACCGTGAACGACGCGTTCTTCCGCTTCGTGACCGACATGGGCGCTCCGGGCCCTGACCGCGGCAAGGGCGGCAAGTATCTCCTCCTCCCCCCCGGCTACGAGGGCGAGGTCCCCGAGGGCTACTTCACGTCTGTGTGCCCCACCTACGTGAACTGGCTACCCCTCCGAGGGTTCCTCAAGGACGGCACGACGGACGCCGCGGTGAAGATGTGGACCGAGGGCCTGCGGATCTACCCGCTGGCTGACGCGGGCAACGTGCCCGCCATGGAGTTCATCTCCGGCACCGGCAAGGTGGTCAACACGATCCACGCCAACAACCTCAGCTTCTACAGCGAGATCGACGACGTCGTCCAGCGCGAGCCGCTCGGCTTCATCGACGACGAGCTCCGGGGCCAGCTCTCTGCGATCGGCATCCAGAAGGGCCAGCCCTTCGAGCCGGACGGCCGCATGAAGCGCATCCTGACCGAGGCCGTCAGCATCGCCAACGGGGCCGCACGCGCCATGGCCTTCGACCCGCGCTCGGAGACGATCCACCTCTACGAGGGTTCGGAGACCTGGTACGTCGCGTTCGACGGCGGCGACTACCGCTGGCTCCGCGACGGCGGCGACGGCGGACGGTACATGGACGCCCGGACCCTCTTCTTCTACATCGCGACGGTGAACACCCCCGCGATGGTGCTGCAGATGGTCGGCGTGGGGTCGCAGTACGCGCTCTGCGCGCGCGACTCCGAGGGCCGCTACCTCGACGGCGCCAAGAGCTACAAGCTCAACATCCCCGCCGAGGTACCGGCCAAGGACTTCTGGTCCCTGGTGGCGTACGACACGCAGACGCGCTCCATGCTCCAGACGGATCAGCCGTACCCGAGCAAGAACAACGAGCGGAACAAGGACCTCGAGAAGAACAAGGACGGCTCCATCGACATCTACTTTGGTCCCACCGCGCCCGAGGGACGCGAGGCCAACTGGATCCAGACGGTCCCAGGTAAGGCCTGGTTCACCTGCCTCCGGCTCTACGGCCCCCTCGAGGCCTGGTTCGACCAGACATGGCGCCCTGGAGATCCGGTGCGCCTCTGATCTTGACCCTGGCTGCTGCGCCGCTCGGCGCGCCCTGACTCGCTTGGTCCGGGCGCGCCCGGCGGCCGTTGAGGGCGATATCTGGGAGGGGCGTCAGCGGCCCCGGGTCACGAGGGCTCGTGCCGCGTGAGGCCCTCAAGCGCCCGCTCGAGGTCGATCGAGAGTGCGTCAAAGCCCTCCACCGCGTCCAGGCGGCGGCGGAGCGCGGCCACGAGCTCTCGCGCGTGCGCGATCGTCTGCGCCGGCCCACGGCTGAAGTAACTCCACGCCTCCGCGGGGCTCGCCGCCGCGTCGAGGCGGGCGCCCAGGGAGCGCATGTTGTGCAGCTTGTCCGCGGCCTTCACCACCAGCGCGCGGAGGCTCATGGTCTCCACCGCGGCGAGCGCCTCTCCCTTGCGGGTCTCCCAGGACTCGCCCTTGCGCTCTGTCACCTCGGCGACCACGGACGCCACCTCGGCGCCGAACTCCTCCGCGACGCGCCCTGAGGTCCACCCTTCGCAGTCCTCCACCACGTCGTGGAGTAGGCCGGCCTGGATGGTCTCATCGTCGGCGCCGCTGCGCGCGAGCAGGAGCGCCACGTGATAGGGGTGGGAGATGTAGGGGATCGGGTCCCCCTTGCGAGTCTGGCCCTCGTGAGCCCGCAGTGAGGCCCGAAGGGCGGCCTCGACGCCGCTTGAGAAGAGCCCGACCATCCGCGATCAGATCTGCACGCCCAGGGGCTTCAGGAAGATGAAGCCCACGACCATGGAGGCCAGGACGAACGCCGCGAGGACCCCAAGCGGGCCGCTCAGCGGGAGCCAGCCGAGATCGCTCTCGGGATAGACGAAGCTGATCTTCTCCAGCCCCGTCCCGGTGAGGGTGTCCTCGGCGGGCCAGAGGATGGCCTCGAAGGCGCTGCTGACCCGCTCGGGCTGCATGGCCCTGACGCTGACCTCGTCACCAGCCACGATGGTCTTCACGATGGTCTTGCCGCCGGTCTTGAGCACGATCTCGTACTCGCCGGACTGCTCTGCGATGAACTCCACAAAGGCGCGGCCCTGCCGCGGAATGCGGGCCAGGGGCGAGACCGCCGCGAGCCCGTCCGGGAAGACGACGTCCAGGCCATCGATCGCCTCGCGGTCGCCCACGATCTCGAGCGTCAGGCCGTCGCCCGCGAGCATCTCGACGCCCGCCTGCTGGATCGGGACCGGCTCGAAGCCGTAGCGGACCACCATCTGAGCCGCCACGAGCGCGAACGGGATCGCCAGCGGAACGAAGGGGCCGAAGTTCAAGAACAGGTACTGCAGGTTCCTGAAGAGCACCTTCCCGATGGCCTTGCCGACGGTCACCAGGTCGTCCTGGTAGAGGCGGATCTCGATCAGGTGGCCCTTGATCTTGTCCTTGGTCGCCTTGATGCCCTTCTGCCAGGAGATGTGCTTGAAGATCCACAGCGCGAGCACGCCGAAGACCCCGCTCACGAACAGGAGCGCGAACTCATCGCTGACCGCCTCGAGGGGCGTCAGGATGAGGTCGAAGAACGAGGTGACTGCGCGGTTGATCGCGTTCATCGGGGACCAGGCGTGGGGCCTACGGGTGGGCCGAGGCGGCGGGGATCAGCTGATGTAGCCGAGGCCCTTGAGCTTCTCGGTGATGTCGGCGTCGGAGCCGGCCTCGTCGAACTGGGCGAGCTCGCGCTCGAGCACGTGATGGATGAACTCCTCGTGGGAGGCGTATCCGGCGACCTCCGCGATCTGCTTGATGCGGGTGAGGAGCTCGGGGTCGATCTTGACCTTGTTGGCGGATCCAAACATGGGAAGGATGTGGTTGAAGAGGGTCTGGGACTACTGGTTGGAGAGGATCGGTCGGCCGACCATCCCTGGCGTCGGCTCGACGCCGTACAGCTTGAGGATCGTCGTCGTGAGATCCTCGAGGCGCGGGTCAGCGAGTTGAACCGGCTGATTGGTGAGCAACACGCCGTTGACGACGCTGGGGTGCATCAGGTGGCTGCCGTTGAAGGTGCCGCCGACGTTGTCGGAGAGCACCGAGTTCGGGATGCGTCCCTGGGTGGCCTCGTCCGAGTTACCGTAGCCCCAGTTGTAGCCCACGACGATGTCAGGGGCCTCGTCAAGACGCTCGCCGCCGGCGTACACCACGGAGGCGAGGTCCGCGCTGAGCACCACGGGCTCGCTTCCTCGCTCGTCGTCGCGGATCGCCTCGAGCTCGCGCTTGAGGCGCGTGAGCAGCTCATCCGCCTCGGCGCCGGGCTCGACGATGCCCTGGGACTCACGCCCCTCGAGGTTGAGGTAGAGGCCGTTGAACCCCACGCCGTAGGCGGTCGACTTCGACCAGTCCACGGCGTCGGAGATGAAGACGTCCTTGAAGCCGCTCGCGTCCTCAGGGAGCTCCCTTGTCCGGCCCTCGTTGAGCACCAGGTACCCGTTCTCCAGGAGCCAGGTGTTGAGGCTGAACTTGCGCCGGTAGGCGGCGAAGCCGTGGTCCGACATGATCATGACGACGGCGTCGTCCCCCACGCGGTCGAGGACCTTACCGAGGAAGGGGTCCATCTTGAGGTAGAGGTCGTCCACCACGTCACGCCAGGTGGAGCCCTCGCGACCGGACCACTTGCTCGAGTCCTCCCTCGCGATGGCCGCGTCGAAGAAGGGGTGCTCCGGGTCCTGGTGGCGCCACATCATGTGCATGGCGAGGTCCACCGAGGAGACGTAGAAGAAGAGCAGCCCCCCCTCGTCGTTGGCCACGTAGCGGTCCAGCGCGTGGTCCAGCATGCGGGCACGCTCCAGGTAGACGAGATTCGCCTGGGACATGAACTCCGCGTCCGTGAAGGCGCCGTCCTTGAGGGCGGAGACCTCCTCGGCCATGCCCTGGGTGTAGTAGTCGCCGATCGAGGCTGCGAGATCAGCCGAGGCCTCCTCGGGGAAGGAGATCGCGTCGACCGGAGCTAAGGGGTCGAAGTTGACCGGCGACGCGTAGAGCACGAACTCCGGGCCGATGCTTCGCAGATAGAAGCGCACGATCCCGCCGAGGTTCATGGCGCCCATGGGCGCCATCTCGAAGCTCACTCGACAGAAGCGCGACCACTGGCCGGGGCGCATGACCACTCGCTCCGTGCCCACCTCGAGCGTCGCGGTGTTGCTCCGCTCGTCGATGTAGACCGTCAGCGGCGTCGTCGCCACAGGGTCTCCGTCCTTGAGGACGTTGACAGGTCCCTCGAGCTGCGTGCGGATCGCGCCGCCGCTCACGCGAACAGCGCGGAACTTGCCGCCAGAGGTCTCCTTCTTCGCCGGCGGGTCGCTCGTGAAGATGGTGTAGGTGCCGTAGGCCGAGTCCAGCGCCGGCGTGAGCATCCCGGGGAAGCTGACGCCCTTGGAGGGCTCGACGGGGAAGTTGATCGGGACCCGATAGAGGTCTGCAGGGACGCCCGCCTCACCGAGGATCGTCCAGAACGCGCGTCCGGTCCGATTGGACTCGGAGCTGCCGCCGGTGGGGATCTTGTACCCGGTGAGCGGGACCTTGATCTCCCCGCCGGCCTCAGAGACCACCGTGGAGGGCTCGATGGAGTAATGCTCCTTGTTGCGGTGGATGAAGTCGTAGACCCCGTGCCCGCCCGGGTTGCGGCCCGTGATGAAGTTGGACCAAGCCACGGGGCTCTGCGGCGGCGTGGACGTCCCGAGGGACAGCACCCCGCCCGCGGCGTCCGCGAGGCGCTGGAAGTTCTTCATCCGGTCCGGATAGCGTTCCATCACCGAGGTGAGGATCTCCGGGTCCATCCCGTCGATCCCGAGCACGACCACCCTGGGGTGGTCCGTGGCGGGCAGAGTCAGCGGCCCCGATTCGCGCGCCGCGCGCGACGCCTCGGCATCGGTGGACTTGCGGGGCGTTGGGACGCCGGTCGCGAGCAGGATCGCGATGACGGCGAGGGCCACGTAGGTTGTCCAGCGGGGGAGATTCATACCTTGGCTTGCTCCGTGCTCCGGAGGCGATCGGGCGCGGCGTCTCCGCCCCCCATGGATCCGAACAGACGGCGGCCCTTCATGTAGGCGGGCGCGTCGACGCCGAAGAGGTCGAGGACCGTCGGCGCGATGTCCGCGAGGGTGGGGTCCTCCACGTCGATCTTCTGATTGCACCAGAACACGCCCGGGACCAGCCGCGGGTCGACGCAGTGATCCCCCGACCAGCTCTTGGTGTTGTCCGAGAAGGTCTCCTTGGAGACCGCGCCCACCGCGCAGTCCCAGGAGTGGCGGAAGCCTCGGTGGTAGCCCACGAGCAGCTCCGGCGCCATGTCCGCGTAGGGGCCGTCGTGGACCTCGGCGGTGAGGAAGACCTCGTTGATCGCCCGCTCGCCGGTCTTCGGGTCGACCAGCGCCTCGAGCTTGTCCTTGATCTCCCTGCAGAGCGAATCGAGCTCCTCGCCCGGCTCAACCTGCCCGACGCGCTCGCGTCCCTTACGGTTGATGAAGATGCCGGTGAGGCCGAGGGTGAAGGCCCGGGTCTTCTCCCAGTCGACCTTCTCGAACCAATCGCCCGAGGTCTCCGCGCCGTCCTTGAGCACGAGGTACCCCTCGTCCCGAAGCCAGGCGTTGAGGTTGACCCCGCGCTGGAAGGAGCAGAAGCCGTGGTCGGAGACGACCATCAGCAGGGTGTCGTCGTCGCCCTCGATCCGCTCCATGACCTCGCCGATGAGGGCGTCCGCCTTGCCATAGAGCTCGGGGATCACGTCCACGAACTCGGTCGTGTCCTTGCCCTCGTTGGCGGGATGGTCCTTCTCCAGGTAGCGCCAGAACATGTGGCTGACCCGGTCCGTGGTGTCGAAGACCACGGTGACGAAGCCCTTCTTGGTCTTGTCGAGCACGTCCCAGAGCTGCTTCTTGCGCTCGTCCATGATCAGGTAGGCCTGGTCGAGAAACGCAGCCTCGTCGATGACGCGCTCGTTGAGCGCCCAGGTGTCCTCCGCGAGGCCCAGCGTCGAGAACTTGCCCAGCATCTTGGCCAGGTAGATCGAGTAGACGAAGGGGTGGCTCAGGGGCATCGCCGGCGACTCGGGGTCGATGTTGATCGGCGTCACGTAGACGCTGACCGCCTCGTCGTCCCAGCGCTGGATCCGGAGGCGAGCGATGCCCTGGACCCCGTCGAAGGGGACCTCCATCCAGGGGGTGTACTCCCCCACCCCGACCTCGACCGTCTCCTTGCCGACGGTGATCGCAGCCTTTCCCGTGGTGGCGTCCATCTGGACCGTGAAGGGGCACTTCATCGAGACGCCGTCCGCGCCCGGCGGGCCCTTCAGGTTGGACTCGACGGCGTTGCTGCGCCGGACGACCCGGAAGCGCTGGCCGCCTGTGGCGGCCCCGAGCTTGCTCTCGTCCGAGGTGTAGAAGCTGAAGGACCCCTGAGTTCCCTGCAGGTCCGGGACACACATCCCTGAGAGGAGCGTGCCGTTCTTGAACTTCTGCGGAGGGAAGGTGATCGGCACGCGGATGATCGACGACCACACCATGTTGGCGCCGAGCAGCTTCCAGAACGGCTGGCTCTTCTGGAGGATCTTGTAGACGGCGCGTTGGCCGAAGGGGACCTTGGCGAAGCCGAGGTTGATGTTCCGCGGCACGGTGCGGGTGTCCGTGGAGGACAGCACCGGCATGTAGGAACATGGATCCCGCGTCAGGAAGTCGTAGATGTTGTGACGCGAGGCGTCGACGCCCGTCGCGAAGGTGGACCAGGCCACCGGCGAGATCGAGGGGATCGAGGTTCCTAGCTCAGAGTGGCACCCCTGCGCCTGGAGCCGGGCGAAGTTCGGCATGCGGTCCGCGTACCTCGCCGCCATCTTCGGGTCGAAGCCATCGAGGCCGATCACGAGGACGCGCTTGACCTTGGCCTTGGTCTTCCCCCTGCGGTAGACCACCTTGATGGCCGCCTTGAACGGCCAGATCAGGATGATGCCGAAGGCGAGCGCGAAGGTTCCCAGGAGGACAAGCAGCGAACCAGCAGCCGCGAATCCGGCTCCAGGGCCGATATAGGCGAGGGGGGGCGCCGCGTGGTCGGCCCCCATGACAGGGACCTGGAGCGCCGTGAGGGTCGCTGCCCCACCGACAAGGAGGAGGGGGAGTCGGTGGGATCGCATCGTCGGGAGGGGGCGTGGGAAGTGCAATCGGCAGGGCCGAGCGCCCCAGAGTGTATCGGCGATCTGAGGGCCATCCATGCAGCAGAGGTGGCCGCAATTATGGATCGACCGCCCAACGTGGAGCGAGGCGCGAGGTGCAGCTCTCGAGCCAACTCCTCGTACGGGCCGGGGAGCCCGTGGTTAGGAGGCGAGGACGAGAGCGGCGTCCGATGCGTCATCCAAGCACTCCGTTCCCATCCGGCCAGCCCTGGCATGTCCATAAGCGGGATTCACCGACCCCTGCGGTCGAAGAGCCGAATCGGGACTGAAGTCCTGGGGCTCAATCGGTCGAACGCGGGATGGAGAGGGTGGCTCCACCAGCCCCATCTGAACAACCCCATGAAGACCCGCCCCACCGTCACAGCCCGGATCTGCCACCCGGCGAGCCAAGGAGGATTCACCCTCCTTGAGGTCCTGATCACCGTCGCAGTGCTGATGGTCGGGCTCCTTGCCATGACCTCCACGTCGGTCGTAGTGAACTCGCTTCGCCGGAGCGCATCCGACCGATCACGAGCCCACGCCGCCGTCCAGGCCATCAGCCAGGATCTGCTATCGGTGGCCCGCATCTCGAGCGAGGACCCGGCTCTCTGGGCAGGCGAGATCCTCGAGACCTATGGCCCCGACGGCTCTCCAGGAAACGAGCTTCCGATCACCGGGCTCGAGCCCTGGGCGGGTTCCAACCACATCGCGACGGTCACCATCATCACCGACGAGACCGTCACGGACGCCGCGATCGGGACCGATATCGGCATGCCGCGGGACCTTGATGGAGACGGGCTCGCGTCCAACTCCGATGTCACGGGCAACGCCTCGCTGCTTCCCGCCATCGTCGACGTGCGCTGGCGTCACAGCGGGGGAGAGTTCGAGCTCCGCCAGGTCGTGTACCTGCTCCGCTTCTGAGCATGCGACCCCGCCCGTCCATTTTCCGTCGATCCGACCAGGGTGGCTTCACCCTGATCGAGGTCTCCATCGCCTTCTCGGTGATGACCGTGATCCTGCTCGCCACCTCGGCCGTGCTGCGTAAGGAGACCCGTGGGATCACGGAGCTCCAGAACATGGGGCACTCGGAGAAGGTCATGAATGGGGCCTTCCATAGGATCCTGAGGACGATTCAGTTCGCGCGGGGTTACTCGCCGGAGACGACCCTCGTGAGCACGCTCAACGCGGCCGAGTCCGGCGAGGTGCTCCTTGGCAAGGTCACTGGCTTTCCCGAGAGCGGGCTCCTCGTCGTGGACCGTGGTCAGGCGACCGAGGAGATCATCCGCTACGAGACGCACGCGGCGATTGGCAGCGGACTCTGGACCCTTGAACGTGGCGTCGAGGGCACCACAGCCAGGGGCCACAGCGCCGGCTCATCCGCCCTGTGGAGTGGGCTGGCCCGTCCGATCGCCAACCAGACGGACCCCGCCCCCGCAGAGTACGACGGCAGGACCGACGACCTCCGGGGAGACACCTACTACCTGGGACGCGGCACAGGACTCAGCTACCAGGTGCCAGTCGACCCTGAACACACCGGGAGCTACGAGTCCAGCACGGGGCCTCGCTGGGGAGCCCAGGTCGCTGGCGGCGAGGTCGAGGGGGCCCACGCGGCCGTCTCCTTCATCCGGAGCACCGAGATCTCCGAGACCAAACGAGACTTCGACTTCAACAGAGACGGCGACCAAGACGACACCTTCGACCTCGGTCGAATCGCCATCCAGAGCTGGAACAACGACCCGGCCGAGGCCATCCGCATCAACCTGACGCCCTCCATCATCCTCCAAGAGAAGGGTGCCTACGGGAGCGACATGGACGACGACGGATATCAGGACCCCATGTTCCTCTGGTCCGCAGATCAGGGGCGGCTCCGCCTCCGCTTCTTCGTGCTCGCCGGCACCATCAACGGCCACGAAGTCGTCCGACGCTTCGAGACCATCATCCACCTCTGCAACGGATCTGCAGAGTGAATCGACCTGCGGCTCGGCGGCCGCACCAGACCCTGAGAATCATGCACAAGCGCAAGCGCAAGCTCATCAACAAGCCCCTCCAGCTGAAGCTGGTCGGGATCTTCACGGCCATGGGGGCGACCTGTGCGTTGTTCCAGGTCATCTTGATCAACACCACCCTCCTGGAGCTCGCGCAGTCGATCCCCAGCGGTGGGGAGCAGCTCCTCGAGGAGTCCAGGTCCCTTGTCCTCAAGAACACGCTGTGGACCCTCGGCGTGCTCGTCCCGCTGATGGTCTGCGTGGGCATCGCGGCCACGCACCGCGTCGCGGGTCCGGCGTATCGCATGACCCAGCACCTCAAGGAGATCGCGGCGGGCGGCGCGGTTCGCCATTGCAAGATCCGCAAGCACGACGAGTTCTCCGAGCTCTGCGACGCCCTCAACGGGGCGCTGGATCAGCTCGCTCCCGCCACCGACCGCGGAGAGGAGTTCAGCGAGGACTGGACCCAAGACACTCCGGCCCCGATCGCGCAGGAATCAAGAGACAAGGCGGCCTGAGCGACCCCGATCCACTCCGCCGCTCCGTGATCCGCGGCGACGGGTGGCCATCGAGAGGACCGCGCCCCGAGCGGCGACATCCTCCCCGAAGACGTGAGCGCGTCAGGGGAGCGGAGCGCCTGTTGAGGCCGTCCACAGCTCAAACCACTGGTCTCGTGACAGGGAGACCTCACACGCCCGCACGGCGGCGGCGATCCGATCCAGCCGCCCGGTACCGGTGATCGGCCGCATCCGCGTCGGGTGCCGCAGCAGGAAGGCGTAGGCGACCGTGTCGACGCGCTCGCCAAGCTCGTCCGCCACCTTGGCCACCGCCGCCCGGACCCGGGCCTCCTGCTCTCCGTCACCCGAGAAGAGCCGCCCACCGCCGAGGGGCGACCAGGCCATGGGCCGGAAGCGACGTGCGAGCGCCTGGTCCAGGGTGCCGTCCACGAAAGGATCGAGGTGCAGGACCGAGGCCTCCACCTGGTTGGTCACCAGGGGCCGCTCGAGGCGGCTCTGGAGCGCGTCGAGGCAGGACGGCGTGAAGTTGGACACCCCGAAGGCCAACACCTTGCCGCTGGCCTCAAGCGCCGAGAAGGCGGCCGCGACCTCGTCGGGGTCCATGAGCGGGTCCTGGCGGTGCAGCAGGAGCAGCTCCAGGTGATCGGTCCCCAGGGCCTTCAGGCTCCGCTCCGCGGAGTCGACGATGTGCGCACAGCTGGAGTCATAGCCGTGCCGGCGATGGGCCGGCCGGCGCTCGGAGACCAGCTTGATGTTGCACTTCGTGATCAGCTTCAGCTCGCGGCGCAGGCCCGGGTCCGCGCGCAGCGCCGCCCCGAAGGCCTCCTCCACCGTGTAGCCGCCGTAGATGTCCGCCAGATCGACCGTGTCGACCCCCAGTTCGAGGACCTGCCGCGTCCAGGCCCCCAGGGCGGCGCCTTCGAGGTCCCACTCCGGCTGCCGCCAGAGGCCTGCGATGATGTTCGAGAGTTCCATGGAGAGGGTAAGACGATAACCGCCGCCGACCGTTCCCGTCCCAACCGTGCCCCGGTCCAGCCGAACCGCTAGCCTCTGCTCCATGGATCCGTCCGAGCCGCGCGCAACCGACGACGCCGCACGCACGTCGCCGCCTCCCCCCGCCTCCCCCGCCGGGACCGGGAGCGGCGCGTCCATCGCGCCCATCTGGCTGCTCCCCGCCGCGCTCCTCATCGCGTTCGTCGCGCTCTTCCTGCGCGGGAAGGGCCTGGACCAGGGCCGGATGTCGCCGGATGATGGCGAGTTCCTCTGGTCCGCGCAGGTCCATCAGATCGACCTCGCCAGCGGCCCGAGCGTTTGGCTGGAGGAGGACCGGGAGTGGGCCGCGGACCTGGTCCGGGACTTCAGCCAGAACGAGGGGCGCTCCACTTACCCCCACGGCTACCTGCACCAGCTCAGCACCCGCTACGCCGCTCGGCTCGGGGCCCGGGCTGGCTTCAGCCGCGTGGCGGCCCTGCGCCTGGATCAGGCGATCCTGGGCGCGCTGACCTCGATCCTCGTGCTGCTGTGGCTTCGGCGCGTCGCGCCGCGGGAGCCGCTGGTCGCCATCGCGGGGGGCGGACTGATGGCCGTCCAGCTCGGGCACGTGATGGTCTCCCGCACGGGATGGGGTCAGGCGGCCTGCACCTTCTTCCTCGTCTGGATGATCGCGATCGCCTGGCGCATGTACACGGAGGCCGGCGAGCGAGACACGCGGGCCCTGACGCGCGGCGCAGTGGGGATCACGGCCACGTCGCTGCTGGCGTACGGGTTCCACGAGATGGCCACCGTGTACACCTTCGTCCTCGCCATGCTCGTGGTGCCCCTGTTCCGTACGGGCCCGACGGGCCAGAGCGTCGCCCCGTGGCGCTCGCGCCGGGTCGCCTTCGGCCTCGCCGCCTGCATCCCAGTGGGCGCACTCACGATCGGCCTGCTGTTCTTCAGCGAGTTCGCCAGGGCCAAGTGGTTCTCCTCGTCCCTCGACGCCACCTACGGGTGGTGGCAGCGGCGCGAGCTCGCCTTCAGCTACCTCCTCGACGTGGTGGCCGTCCCGCGGCAAGTCTCCATCCCGGTGCTGGCCCTCGCGCTGCTCGGCCTCGCCGGCGCCCTGACCCGAGACGCGAAGTGGCTGGTCTGGCTGCTCGCCTGGGCCATCATCCCCACCCTGCTGCTGTTCCTGCGCTTCAACTTCCCCGAGCTCGCACGCATTTATCTGCCGGTGGGCGTGATCCTCGTGGTCCTGGCAGCGGAGGGGCTCGGCGTCCTCTGGACGGTGGCCCGGGGCCGGTTCGGCGGCGCCATGGCCGACGGTCTCGCGGCCCTGGCGGTGATCTGGTGCGGTCTCGTCACCTGGTCGACGCTCTTCATCGGCCCGGGCGCCGCGCTCCACGTCCCCGCGGTCCATCACCCCCTGCCCGAGGACGCCCACCCCGCCGGCTCCTTCGACGACATTGCCCTGACCCTGCGGGCCACCGAGATCACAGAGCCCGTCGCGGTCGCCTTCGTGTGGGGTCCCCTGTTCCGGGTGCTGGACCTCGGCATCCCCGCACGGCTCGTGGAGCTGGACGCGCTCCCCGAGGGGGAACCCACTCCGCGCCTCGTCATCGCCCCCAGGCGCTCCATGGAGGCCGGGGGTCGCATGCAATCCGAGGGTGGGCCGTACGAGCTCGCGGCCCAGGACCGCTACGACCACCTGGGGCTCTACATCCGGCGGCCCTGAGTCCGCCGGATGGGCCCAGAGAGCGACTCCGGGCTGATTTCGAGGAGCGCCCCCTTCGCGCCGGACCCGGAAGCGCCTATCACCTCTGGCATGAACAGTGAGCTCTGGGGATCCCGCGCCGACGAACGGCTCGTGCTGGTGGACGGCAACGATGCCCCGGTCGGCACCGACACCCGGGCGCGCTGCCACGCCCCGGAAGGCCTGCGCCACCGCGCCTTCTCGGTCTACCTCTTCGACCGTGAAGGGAGGCTCCTGATCCACCAGCGCCACGACACCAAGCCGCTCTGGCCGGGGTTCTGGTCCAACAGCTGCTGCAGTCATCCGGTGGGCGACGAGGACGTGGCCGACGCGGCACGCCGTCGCGTCCGCGAGGAGCTCGGCGCCACGGTGGAGATCGCGCCCATCCACCGCTACGAGTACCGCGCCACCTACGGAGACGTGGGGACAGAGCACGAGGTCGTGACGGTCTTCATCGGCAAGGTGGAGCCCCATGACCTGCAGCCCGACCCCATCGAGGTGGCCGACTTCCGCTTCATCGAGCCCGGCGTCCTCGACGCGGAGATCGGTGACGGGGAGCGATACACCCCCTGGTTCCAGCTCGCCTGGCCCGTGGTGCGAGACGCCACCTCCCGGCTGACCTGAGTCCCGCCGTCTGGCGCTCTTCCCTGCGGCCGGCGCGGCGACCTGCGCAGGGCCCTCCTCTCAGGGCCCTCCTCTCAGGGCCTTCACGGAGTCTCATCCTCCGGGCCAGCTCGCAGGGGCCCCTCGCAGCGCTGCGCCTGGGACAGTGCTCAGGGCAACAGCACGTCGCCGAGGGACACCGTCCCGCCGGGCGTGAAGTCAGGGAGGGAGAGCGTCACCCCGTCTCGTCGGCCGCCGATGCGCACGGCCGACCAGCCCTTGGCGCTCTCCGGCGCCGTGATCAGCCAGCGGAAGCCTCCATCCGGGCCAGTGACCAGGGTCCAGGTGGTGCTGGGCTCGCCCTCCACCATCGCTTGCCTGGCCTCGAGGGCACGGGCTCGACCCTCTCCGTCGACCAGGCGGCCCGTGATGAGCACCCCCCGGTCCAGCGCGACCTCGCGGGCGGGCCGCGGCTCGTCGGCGCCGATGGCGGGGATCAGCTGGCCGAGGGAACCCAGCAGCCGCTCGTTTCCACTGTCCCCCTCACCCACCACCAGCACGGCGCGAAGATCGAGCTCGCGCTCCACGTGCCGCAGGGTCACGACGGAGTCCAAGACCTCGGTCGCGAGGGTGACATCCGAGCGGCTCCCGTTACGGGCGGGGAAGAGCTGGAGCACCCCGCCCCACGCCTCGGCGGGGAGGCCGAGGTGAGTCAGGCGGATGACGAGGTCAGCCGACGGGGGGAGCGACGCCTCCCCGGTCCCCACGGGATCGACCGGGACGGCGATGACCTCGCGCGTCGCGACGCGGGCCAAGGCGACTCGCTCGGTGCCCTGGGGGAGCCGCCTGAGCCCGACGAGGGCCTCAGCGGGCGGCTCGTAGAGCACCGCCGTCCCGTCTGGACCGGTCACCGATGTGACCGGCAGCCGTTCGAGCCGTGGCTCTCCTGGGACCGCGAGGGTCAACGGGACCCCCTCGGCCGGACGGCCGCTCGAATCCAGGATGCGGGCTCGGTAGGACGTGCGCGGCCGGAGCGAGAGCACGAGCCCCTCGCGGCCGATGGAGGGCACCTCGGCGCTCCCGAAGAGCGCGCCGCGGCGCGCCGCGACGAAGGCACCCGGGTCCGTCGGCTCCAGGAGTCGCGCGCGGCCCCGGCTGTCGGTGCGCTGAACCTCCACCGCCAGCCGCAGTGAGGTCTCCACCCAGTCGCCGGTGATCCGGCTCGCCAGCACCGCCGCTTCCGCCCGCAGCGTCCGGCGGTCCAGGACCCATAGCTCCGCGTCGACGACGGGCCCGCCAGCCTCATCGAGGACCGTGATCACGGGACCGCGACCAGGGAGCTCTCCCCCCGCAGGCGCCGCGGCACACGCCACCAGCAGAAGAGGGGCGCAGAGGACGAGCAGCAGGAGGTTGGCGTGGGCGCGCATCACGCCCAGACGATACTTCGAAGCCGCCTCGAATCCCGCACGCCGCGCCCCACCTCTGGGTGGAACCTCCAACTTCCGGGCCCGGCCCCGGCCCCATTCCTGAGCTCGGTGTTGAGGCTCAGCGTTAGGACTCAGCGTTGGGGCTCAGCGTTGGGGCTAACCGGCAGCCTGGGAACGAGCCGGTCCGCCGCGCGGCGTCAGCTGTGTTCCTCGGCGAGCTTCCTCAGGGTCTCGCCATACTCGTTCTTGCCGAAGCGCTCTGCCCTGGAGAGGAGCTCCTCGCGGGAGATCCAACCCAGCTCGAAGGCGATCTCGTCGGGGGAGCCGACCTGCTGGCCCTGCCGCTCGGTGAGCGTGCGGACGAAGTTGCCCGCATCCAGCAGCGAGGCGTGGGTGCCGGTGTCGAGCCACGCGTAGCCGCGGCCCATGCGCTTGACCGAGAGCGACCCGTCGTTGAGGTAGCTCTCGAGCAGCGAGGTGATCTCCAGCTCTCCCCGCTCGGACGGCGTGACCTGACGAGCGCGCTCGGGCGCGCTGCCGTCCACGAAGTAGAGGCCGGTGACCGCGTAGTTCGAGGGCGGCTCGGGCGGCTTCTCGATGATGGCGCGCACCGTGCCGTCCGCGTCGAAGTCCGCCACGCCGTAGCGCTCCGGATCGGCCACCCGGTAGCCAAAGACCGTGGCGCCGGCGCTGGCCTTGTCCGCCTCCTCCAGGAGGAGCGGCAGGCCCTGACCGAAGAAGATGTTGTCGCCGAGCACCATCGCCGAGGGCGCGCCGTCCAGGAAGTCCTCGGCCAGGATGAACGCCTGGGCGAGCCCGTCCGGGCTGGGCTGCACCATGTAGGAGAGCGAGATCCCCCACTGGCTCCCGTCCCCGAGCGTGCGCTCGAACTGGTCGAGGTCGTGGGGCGTGGTGATGATCATGATCTCCCGGATCCCCGCCAGCATCAGCACCGACAGGGGGTAGTAGATCATCGGCTTGTCGTAGATCGGCAGCAGCTGCTTCGAGACCCCTGTCGTGATGGGGTACAGCCGGGTTCCAGAGCCGCCGGCCAGGATGATGCCTTTGCGTTGTGTCATCGCTCTCTCTCGGTCTCCGCGGGTTCGCGGGAAGGGGAGTCAGGAAAAGGGGGCCGCGGGGTGCCGTCTCGCCGACAGGGACCGGCCGGCCAACGCGGTCGGAGTCGCGCCTCGATGCACCGTTCCAGGACCTGGGTCGTCACCAGCCCCTGGCAGCGGATCGCGTCGCGCCGGAAGACTAACCCGCCCGCGGCGGTGTGTCGTCGCATCCGCCCCCTCCTTGCCCGCCAACGCGCCGCGGTGATCCCTTCCTGGGAGACCGTGCTCCCCATCGGTCGCCCGCGTCTCTGGCCGGGACATCCCTTCCCCGCCACCGGCCCCCGCCGGCCCCGGAAGGATCAGCCTCGTCCGAGGAGAAAGCTCCGGCGCGGTCCAGAACGGGGCGATACAACCTCCCCATGGCCTCCTCGACGCCTCCCCGCCTCCTCACCTCCTCACCGTGGCGCCACCTCGCCGGCCCGCTCGGCGCGGCGGCGGTCTGGGCTGGCGGGCTGGTGGCCGTCCCGATGTTGCCCGCGCCCGTGACGCTGCAGACCCTGGGCCTGCTCCTGACGGGGGCCCTGTTCGGCGCCCGGGCGGGGGGGCTCGCCGGGGCGCTGTTTCTCGGCGCGGTGCTGGCCGGCGCCCCCATCCTCTCGGGCGGAGCTTCGGCACCAGGCGCGGTCTTCCTCGACCTGGGGACGGGTGGCTTCGTGCTGGCATTCGTCCTCGGGGGTGCCCTCGCAGGGCTCGCGGACGGCCGCTTCCGCCATGACGTCATGGTCTTCCTGGGCGCTCACCTCGCGATCCTGATCGTGGGCTTCGCCTGGCTGTTCCTGCGCGCCGACCTGCCCCTCGGCGACGGCGCAGCGTCGCTCATCGGGTTGCTCCCTGGCGCCCTCGCCAAGAGCGCAGCGGCGGCGCTCATCGTGCGCCCGCTGCTCGCCCACAGGGAGCGGCCGTGAGCCCACGCCCCGCGCCGAAGGGACGGGCGGTCTCGGAGGCCGAGGCCCTCCAGGACGCCCGCGTGCAGCGCATCCTCGCCACGGTGGACTCCATCCCGCCCGGCTGCGTGGCGAGCTACGGGCAGGTGGCGGAGGAGGCGGGGCTCCCGCGGGCTGCGCGCTTCGTGGGGACCGTCCTGCGACGGTTCGTGGCGGACCGGGGGGTCCCCTGGCACCGGGTCCTGGGCTCGGACGGGACCATCCGGGTGACCGGCGGCACCGCGCGGGACCAGGCCAAGCTGCTCCGGGAAGAGGGCGTCACCGTCCGCAAGGGGCGCGTCCGCATGGCCGATTCCGGCTGGCGACCGGAAGAAGACTGAGCCTGGACGTAGATCTTGGCCTCGCGGCTCCCAACGCCGCCCCCCATCTGATTTCCTGGGGCCATGGATCAGCTCTCAGGACTCAAGGCTCACTCCCTCGTCGTCGCCGATACTGGCGACTTCGAGAGCATCAAGACCTTCCAGCCGCGCGACGCGACGACCAACCCGAGCCTGCTGCTGAAGGCGGCGGCCATGCCCGAGTACGCCGACCTGGTGGACCGGACGCTCGACGGGGTGCGGAAGGACGGCGGCGATATCGACGCCGCCCTGGACCGCCTCGCGGTGGCCTTCGGCCGTGAGATCCTCGAGATCGTCCCCGGTCGCGTCTCCACCGAGGTCGACGCGCGCCTCAGCTTCGACACCGACGCCACCGTCGCCAAGGCCCGGCATCTCATCTCGCTCTACGAGGCCGCCGGCGTCGACCGCGACCGGATCTTGATCAAGATCGCCTCCACCTGGGAGGGCATCGAGGCCGCGCGCCTGCTCCGCGAGGACGGCATCCGCTGCAACCTGACGCTGCTGTTCTCCTTCGCCCAGGCCGTCGCCTGCGCCAACGCCAAGGTGCAGCTGATCTCGCCCTTCGTGGGCCGCATCCTCGACTGGCACAAGAAGTCCACCGGCAAGGAGAGCTACGCCGCAGCCGAGGACCCCGGCGTTCTCTCGGTCACGCGGATCTTCGAGTACTACAAGAAGTTCGGGCACAAGACCGAGGTCATGGGCGCCAGCTTCCGCAACACCGGGGAGATCCTCCAGCTCGCGGGCTGTGACCTGCTCACCATCAGCCCCGGCCTCCTGGAAGAGCTGCGTACCACCGAGGGCGACGTCCCCGCTCAGCTGACCACCGCCTGCGCCGAGGCCTCGGACCACGAGCCCCTGCGGCTCGACGAGCGCGCGTTCCGCTGGATGATGAACGAGGATGCCATGGCCACCGAGAAGCTGGCCGAGGGCATCCGCGCCTTCGCCTCCGACACGCGCAAGCTCGAGCACCTCGTCGCCGAGCGCATGGGCGCGCCGGTAAGCTGACCGGGGAGCTGACCGGGGACGCGACGGATCCGGGACCGGGGCCGCTGAGCTGCGGCGAGATCCGCGGAGGCCAACTAGGATCAGGGGGTGCTGATGCTCCCCTCCCTGATCGCCTTCGCGCTCGCTGCCGGCCCCGCCGCCGGTGAGCTCTCCCACGACCCCGCCGCTCCGGGGGACTCCGCCGCGCCGGGGGGCACCATCGCTCGGGGGGATACCGTCGCTCGGGGGGATACCGTCGACTTCGGTCGCGACGTCCGCCCCCTCCTCGCCGAGCACTGCTACGCCTGTCACGGGCCCGACGAGGCGGCCCGCAAGGGAGGGCTGCGGCTCGACGTGGGCGATGAGGCCCGCGGGGCGGGGATCTTCGACGAGGACCCCGCGGAGTTCATGCGCCGCATCGACGGCGCGGACGACTGGGAGCTCATGCCGCCCCCCGAGGTGGAGCACCCCCTCGATGAGGCCGCCATCGAGGTCTTCCGCCTGTGGGTCGCCGCGGGCGCGCCCTACGAGGCGCACTGGGCCTTCGAGGCGCCCGAGGCCGCTCCAGCCCCCGAGGACGCGTGGGGCCGCAACCCGATCGACCACTTCGTCTTGGCTGGACTCACCGAGGCCGGCCTCGAGCCGTCCCCCGAGGCAGACAGGCAGACCCTCGCGCGGCGCCTCTCCCTGGACCTCACCGGCCTGCCCCCCGACCCGGCGGAGGTCGAGGCCTTTGTGCTCGATGAAGCCCCCGGCGCCTACGGGCGACTCGTGGACCGCTGGATGGCGCGGGGCACCTGGGGGGAGCACCGCGCCCGGCAGTGGCTCGACGTGGCGCGCTACGCCGACACCCACGGCATCCACTTCGACAACTACCGGGACATCTGGCCCTACCGCGACTGGGTCATCGACGCCTTCAACGGCGATATGCCCTTTGACCAGTTCTCCATCGAGCAGCTGGCCGGCGACCTGCTCCCGGACGCGACCGTGGAGCAGCGCGTCGCCACGGGCTTCCTGCGCTGCAACATCACCACCAATGAGGGCGGGCTGATCGACGAGGAGTACAAGGTGCTCTACGCCCGCGACCGCACCGAGACCTTCGGCCAGGCCTGGCTCGGCATGAGCGTGGGCTGCGCGGTCTGCCACGACCACAAGTACGACCCGCTCAGCCAGCGGGAGTTCTACGAGCTCTCCGCGTTCTTCGACAACACCACCGTCCCCGTGCGCGACGGCAACGTGAAGGACCCACAGCCGATCCTGCGCGTCACGCCCATGGGCGAGCGCGACCGGCGGACGCAGCTGCTGGCGTCCCTGGAGGACGGGCGGCGGAAGCGCGGCGAACGCGCGAACGCGGCCCGCGCCGACCTCGGTGCGTGGCTCGCGAAGACGGGCGGCGCGGGCATCGGCGCCGAGGCGCCCGACCGCTCGTACGAGGCGCTCCACCTGCCCCTCTCCGAGGGTGCGGGCCAGTACGTGACCGCGATCGTCGACGGCGCCGCTGCCGCGTACCCCCTGGAGGGCAAGGCCGCCTGGTCCGCCGAGGGTCCCGGGGGCGTCGCCCTCAAGACCGACGGGCCGTCCGTCACCGTCCCCGACGCCGCCGACTTCGAGCGGGACGAGCCCTTCACCAGCACCGCGTGGGTCAAGGTCCGCAAGGGCGAGCCCACCGGCGCCCTGTGGAGCCGCATGGACTCCCCGAGCGCATACCGCGGCTGGGACGTGTGGCTCCAGAACGGGCGCGTCGGCACCCACGTCATCCACGCCTTCCCCGAGGACTGGCTGAAGGTCGTGGCCCGGGATCCCCTCCCCGTGGACCGCTGGGTCCACGTGGCCGTGACCTACGACGGCAGCTCCAAGGCCGCCGGCGTGGCGATCTACCACGATGGTGTCCTCCAGCGCACCCGGACCGAGGCGGACAAGCTCACCGGCACCATCCGCACCGAGGTTCCCTTCCGGGTCGGCACCCGCACCGGGGGCAGCCCCACCCGCGCCCAGCTCTCCGAGCTCCGGGTCCACCGGGGCGTGCTCAACAGCGCGCAGATCGAGGGGCTCGCCCTCTCGCGCCTCGCCGCCACCGCCGCCCGCTCGGGGTACTCGGCCCTCGACCCGGATGGCCAGGCGAGCCTGAATCGCTGGTGGCTCGAGAACCGCGACCTTGAGTGGCAGGGGCTCGACGCCTTCGTCAAGACGGACGAAACCGCGCTCGCCGCCATCGAGAACGCGAGCCCGACGGCCCACGTGTTCGGCGAGCGCGACGGCGTCCACATGGCCTACGTGCTCAACCGCGGCGAGTACGACCAGCGAGGCGAGCAGGTCAGCGCGGGCACGCCCGCCTTCCTCCCCCCCCTACCGGAGGAGGCCGAGCGCGACCGCCTCGCCCTCGCCCGCTGGCTCTTCCAGCCGGGCCACCCGCTCACCGCCCGGGTCGCGGTCAACCGCTACTGGCAGGAGGTGTTCGGCCAGGGCATCGTGCCCACCAGCGGGGACTTCGGGCTCGCGGGCGAGCCCCCGACCCACCCCGAGTTGCTCGACTGGCTCGCCCTGCACTTCGAGGAGGAAGGCTGGAGCGTCAAGCAGCTCTTCCGAACCCTGGTGACCTCCGCCACGTACCGCCAGAGCGCGCGCATGACGCCCGAGCGCCTGGAGCGTGACCCCGACAACGCGCTCTTCTCCCGGGGCCCGCGCTTCCGCATGGACGCCGAGATGGTGCGCGACACGGCCCTGGCCGCGAGCGGGCTGCTGGTCCCCACCATCGGCGGTCCGAGCGTGAAGCCCTACCAGCCCCCCGGCGTTTGGGAGGCGGTCGCCATGCGCGAGAGCAACACCCACAACTACGTCCAGGACCAGGGTGACGGGCTGCGCCGCCGGAGCATGTACACCTTCTGGAAGCGGTCGGCGCCGCCGGCCTCCATGGAGATCTTTGACGCCCCCAGCCGCGAGACCTGCGCGGTCCGGCGCGAGCGCACCAACACGCCGCTCCAGGCGCTTGTGACCCTCAACGACCCCCAGTTCATCGAGGCCGCACGTGCCCTCGCCGCGCTGGTGCTCGCCGCGGAGCTCCCCAAGGAGGAGATGCACGGCGATGGGGCGCGCCTGGACCAACTCATGGCCCGCCTCACCTCCCGCCGGCTGGATGCCGATGAGCGCGTCGTCTGCGCTGGCATCCTCGCCGACCTGCGCACCCACTACGCCGCCGACCCCGAGGCGGCGGACCTGCTCGCCCTTGGATCGGGTGCTGCCGCCGAGAGCAACGCCGAGCTCGCCGCCTGGACCATGCTCGCCAACATGCTCATGAACCTCGACGAGGTGGTGAACAAATGAACCTGCCCGGCACCGACCCCCTCGCTCCCCTGCGCGAGACCCTGACCCGCAGGCACTTCCTGCGCTCCGGCAGCCACCTGCTCGCGGGAGCCGCCATGGCCCAGCTCGGGGGCGCGTCGCCCCTGGGCGCGTCTCCCCTGTCCATGGCGCCCAAGGCCAAGCGTGTCATCTACCTCCACATGGTGGGCGGACCGCCACAGATGGACCTATTCGACCCCAAGCCGCAGATGGCGGAGTGGTACGACAAGGACCTGCCTGAGTCCGTGCGAGACGGCCAGCGCCTGACCACCATGACCTCGGGCCAGACGCGCTTCCCCATCGCCCCGAGCCGCTACCGCTTCGACCGCCACGGGGAGTGCGGCATGGAGATGACCGAGCTGCTCCCGAACCTCGGCAAGTCGGCGGACCGCATGTGCCTGGTGCGCAGCGTCCACACCGACGCCATCAACCACGAGCCGGCGATCACCTTCCTGCAGACCGGCAACCAGGTCACGGGACGGCCCTGTCTTGGGGCCTGGGCCTCCTACGGCCTCGGCTCCATGAACGAGGACCTGCCCACCTTCGTGGTCATGGTCGCGCGACCCACCAACCAGGAGCAGATGCAGGCCATCTCGGCGCGCCTGTGGTCCTCGGGCGCGCTGCCCGGCGCCCACGCGGGCGTGTCCTTCCGCACCAGCGGCGATCCGATCCTGTTCCTCGAGAACCCGAGGGGCGTGAGCGACGCCGTGCGGCGGCGGACCCTGGACGGGATCGGCGAGCTCAACCAGCGCCTCCTGGACGATATCGGCGACCCCCAGACCCGCACGCGCATGGAGCAGTACGAGCTCGCCTACCGCATGCAGTCGAGCGTCCCCGACCTCGCCGACCTGAGCGTGGAGCCCGACCGCACCTGGGAGATGTACGGCGACGCGGCGCGCAAGCCCGGCACCTTCGCCAACACGGCCCTCATGGCCCGGCGCATGGTCGAGCGCGGCGTGCGCTTCGTGCAGATCTACCACAACAACTGGGACACCCACGCCAACGTGGCCGGCCGCCTGCCCGACCAGTGCCGGGACGTGGACCAGCCCTGCCACGCGCTCCTCACCGACCTCGAGCAGCGCGGGCTGCTGGACGAGACCCTGGTGATCTGGGGCGGTGAGTTCGGCCGCACCATCTACTCCCAGGGCGGCCTCTCCAAGGAGAACTACGGCCGCGACCACCACCCCCGCTGCTTCTCCATGTGGATGGCCGGCGGCGGCTTCCGCCCCGGGCACGTCCACGGGGAGACCGACGACTTCTCCTACAACGTGGTCAAGGACCCGGTGAACGTCCACGACCTGCACGCGACCCTCCTGCACCAGCTGGGCCTCGACTCCGAGCGCCTCAGCGTTC
>Ga0102815_10000314_pt1 | contig 34645 bp, 30 predicted proteins | sample ColrivemetaGS759_FD_79113 | JGI IMG/M metagenome (GOLD analysis project Ga0102815, IMG submission 79113) | Estuarine microbial communities from the Columbia River estuary - Ebb tide ETM metaG S.759 | ecosystem: Environmental > Aquatic > Marine > Intertidal zone > Estuary | place: USA: Columbia... | reverse complement strand
TGGCGACGAAGGTCGATGGCGACACCCTGTCCCTCACCCCCGCACGCCACGCGACCGACGGCTTCTTTGCCGCTGTCCTGCAGCGCGAGGCCCCGGTGGCTCAGCCGTCAGGCGACAAAGCCTGATCCGACCCGAAACTACTTCTTCGGAAACGGCACACCCTTGGTGGTAAACTTCATCGGCCGGGAATTGGGGCGCGAGGGGCGCTTCTTGTCGCTCCCCTGCCCTGTCCCGACAGGCTGATAGGCGGGGACGAGCTGATTGGGGCGCGGCCCGATCAGGTCGGCGCGGCCCATGGATTTCAGCGCCTCGCGCAAGAGCGGCCAGTTCTCGGGATCGTGGTAGCGCAGGAAGGCCTTGTGCAGCCGCCGCTGGCGCCCGCCGCGCACCGTCTCAACCTGTTGCGAGCCGCCGCGGCGCACCCCATGGAGCGTATTGACGCCGGTATGATACATGGCCGTCGCCGTCGCCATGGGAGAAGGCAGGAAGGTCTGAACCTGATCGGCGCGATAGCGGTTCTTCTTCAGCCAAAGCGCCAGATTGACCATATCCTCATCGGTTGTGCCCGGATGGGCGGCAATGAAATAGGGGATGAGATAGTATTTCTTCCCCGCTTTCGCCGCCGCCGCGTCGAACATTTCCTTGAAACGGTCATAGGTGCCAATGCCCGGCTTCATCATCACATCGAGTGGCCCGCGCTCGGTATGTTCCGGCGCGATCTTGAGATAGCCGCCGACATGGTGGGTCACCAGTTCCTCGATATACTCGGGGCTCTTCACCGCAATGTCATACCGCACACCCGAGGCCACCATGACTTTCTTGATCCCCTTGACCTCGCGCACCTTGCGATAGAGGCGGATCAGGTCGTCGTGGCTGGTATTGAGGTTGGGGCAGATATCGGGAAAGACGCAGGACGGCAGACGGCAGTTCTTCTCGATATTGGGATCCTTGCAGGCCATGCGATACATATTCGCGGTCGGCCCGCCGATATCCGAGATCACGCCCGCAAACCCCGGCGTCTTGTCGCGGATCAGCTCGATCTCGCGCAGGATCGAGCCTTCGGAGCGGCTCTGGATGATGCGGCCCTCATGTTCGGTGATCGAACAGAAGGTGCAGCCGCCAAAACAGCCGCGCATTACCGTGACCGAGGTCTTGATCATGTCATAGGCCGGAATCTTCGCATCGCCATAGGAGGGATGCGGCACCCGAGCGTAAGGCAGGTCGTAGACGGCGTCCATCTCCTCGGCACTCAGCGGAATGGGCGGCGGATTGAGCCAGAGGTCACGGTCGCCATGCCGCTGGACCAGTGGGCGGGCGTTGCCGGGGTTGGCCTCGCGATGCAGCACGCGGCTCGCGCGGGCGTAGGCATCCTTGTCGGCCTCGACCAGTTCGAAGGATGGCAGGCGGATCACGGTATCGCCGGGCATACGCTTGGCCGCCTCGTCGGCCGAATCCAGATCATCGGCGGGCAGCTCGTCATAGCCCTCCGGCACCGGCCGGAAGAGCGCGACACCACGGATATCGCAAAGGTCGCGCGGGGCTTCGCCGGCGGCCAAGCGGTTCGCCACCTCGACCACCGCACGTTCGGCATTGCCGTAGAGCAGAAGATCGCCCTTGGCATCGGCCAGGATCGACCGGCGCACCTTGTCGGACCAATAGTCGTAATGCGCGATGCGGCGCAGCGAGGCCTCGATGCCACCCAAGACCAGCGGCACGTCCTTATAGGCCTCTCGGCAACGTTGCGCATAAACGACGGTGCAGCGGTCGGGCCGCTTGCCGCCCTCGCCGCCGGCCGTATAGGCGTCGTCATGGCGCAGCCTGCGGTCGGATGTATAGCGGTTGACCATGGAATCCATGTTGCCGCCGGTGACGCCAAAAAAGAGCCGCGGGCGCCCGAGCGCCCGGAACGGCTCGGCCGAGGTCCAATCGGGCTGCGAGATGATGCCGACGCGAAAGCCTTGCGCCTCAAGCACCCGCCCGATCAGCGCCATGCCAAAGCTCGGGTGATCGACATAGGCATCGCCCGTCACCAGAACGATGTCGCACTCCTCCCAGCCGAGCGCCGACATCTCGGCGCGGCTCATGGGCAAGAAGGGCGCCGGGCGATCGCCGGCAGAGGTGCGGGTGAGCAACTGTGTCATGATTTTCCGGGGGTGGCCATTCCTCAACCCTATAGGCGCAGGGCGAGGTAAACTCAATTCGCATTGCTGCACGGTCGAAACTACGCCCGCGGACGTATTTGCATCTACCACATTGGTGGGTGCTGACGTCAGACACACGAAAACCTCGTCGAGATGCCTCTTCAAATGGCTCGTTCTCATCCCTTCGATCCGGCGTTTCCGGATCTCGTTGGCGAACATCGGGCCGAACCGACGCCACCAGTAGCGCACCGTTTCATGGCTGATATCGATGCCGCGTTCGTGCAGCAAGTCCTCCACGTTTCGCAGTGACAGTGGGAACCGCACATATAGCGCCACAGCCAAGCGGATGATCTCGGGGCTGGTTTTGAATTACCTAAAGGGAGAGCATTTGGTCATGCCCGGACGCTACCCGGCGCCCTACCCCGACTCAAGCGAAGTTCCTATGACAAGACCCCTTTAGGTGCTTGGGATCGAGATTCTCGTTCACCACAGCAGCGCTTTTACAAAGTCCGTCAGCTACTTTGACATCCGGCACCACATGGCTTCTTTGCGCAATTCCCAGACAACGGCTAGTGCCTTGATTGGCTCTCGATCAATTCGCTTATTCTCTCAGCGATCAAGAAGCTCGCGATGCGCGATGGGTGTATTCTGTCGAACGATAAATAGTTTCTTGCTCCGAATGGAACCAGATCGGCGAGCGAGACAAAGTATATGTCGGGATTTGATCTTGCGAATAGCTCGATGCGCCGTTCCAGTTCATCACCATCCGCCTTACAGTGTTCAATCGGCGTATCTATCCCCGGACTCCGCAAATAGCCAACATAGATAACCTTGGCTCCTCCGTCTCTGGCCCGCAACAGCAGATCGGCGATCATGCCAGAACGTCCATCGGACGAGATGATCGTATTGAGGCTGTTTTCACACCTGCGACAGCCGCACCCGAGCCATAGATCGTTGCCGCCGCCATTGGCGACAACCCAGTCCCAATCCCCCTCGGAATATTGGCGATCAATGCCTCCAGTCATTAGAAAACTGGCGATTGTCGAGCGGTCCACTACTTCGGCCCCGGAAATCATCGACATTACGTCTGCCACACTGCCATTTCCTACGGAATTCCAGGCCATCAAGGAATCGCCAATCGCAAGTATCTTTTGATTTCTACCTTCGGCGCAGGCGTATGCGGCCGGCATCAGGCCAATCAAAACCGCGAACAGAGGGGCGACTATATTGAGCATATTGAGCATATGTCGAAGGCAGCTTCCATAGATCAAACTTCCAGACAAATGTGGCGTGACAATGTCAACTTCCTTGAAAAAGATGAATAGCGCGCACCCCAAACAGAATGGGGCTTCGCTTTCTTCGACTGACGATTTCTTCGAATACCAAGGCTTCGCTACGGCGTGATAAAACGCGGGGGGGCATGCCTGATCCTAATATCTAACATCATCTCCCCCCTAGGTTGTGTACCATCCTACATTTGCCCTTTTTCTTTGCAACAACCCATTATAGTCTGGGGGCAGCAAAGCCCCACACTTGGAGGTAAGGCTATCCGATCGCTACTTAGGTTTTCTCCAAGTCGAACCGCCCTCATCGCTTTCGTTGTTTGTTTTGTCTTGGTGGGTGCAGCAAGGCACTGGGCGAATCTTGCCTGGCAGGCCCGCGGTAGCGAGCAGTTCGAACAGCTGGTCGTGGAGCAACAATCCGAGATTGTTTATCAGTCAGAGCGGCTTGGAAACACTCTCGCACCGGTGGCGGACCATTGGAGCGCGAATGGCGTCATAGATCGTGATGATCTCCAGACTTTCTACACCCTCATGTCCAATGACGCCTTGTATTCTTCACTTCGCGGCATCGGGGTCATTGTCGCGGAACAACCCTCAGGCGCGGAGTTTCTGATTGAAACAGTTGTGCCGGTCGGCGCAAGTATCGGATTGTCCAGCGCAACTATCACAAACATGCCGACGCTGGCAGAAGCAGCAGCCGCGGCTCGAACCACCTCACAGCCCCAACTCTTCCATAGTGGGACTAGCAATGCTGAGGGAGACTTCTTTCTAATTCAGCCTGTTCTTGGCAATGCCAACGAACAAGGTTCGCAAGCGATCAACGAGCGTCAGAGCTCTTTCCTCGGCTGGCTGCTGGCACCAATAGATACAGAAAGATTTTTCGAAGCATCAAATATGCTTTTCAGGAAAGAGTTGGGCATCATGGCATATTTCGATGTCGAAATGCCGGCCCATTCGACCGTTCCAGTGAGCAATGTCAGCGGAGAGGCGGCACACGACGCCAAATTCACTGACACAATCGAAATTTCTTTGTTCGGGCTGGGATGGAAGATTGAGGCCTATAGCCTGCCTGATCTCGAGAGGCTGGCAGAAAACCCCGTTCAAGGGATGCAGCTTCTGGGCACAGCTATTGTGTCTGTAGCGATTGCAGTCTTGTTTCAAGTGCTCTCAGAGCGCGTCAAGGTCGTTCGACGGCTGGTCAAAGAGCGAACTCGCGAACTTTCACGTCGGCAGCGACAACAACAATCCATCCTGGACAACGCGCTTGCCGGGATCATATCGATCGATAGTAGCGGTGAGATCTTGTTTCAAAACCGCTACTCCAGCGACCTTTTGAACCCGAACAACAACACCCCGGCCCCCAAGTACATATATGAGCTAATACCAGACATTGATTGCGTCTTGCTCAAAAGCGAGAAGCCGATTTCCTTTGACGAAGTTTTGGTGGCCGGACGGACTTTGCGGATTGGCGGTTCTCGCTGGAGCGCGCACCAGGAACACGACCGCATTACTCTCATAGTCCTGGATATCACCGACCAAATCGACACACTCCTTCGGTTTGAAGCCGTTCAGAAACGCCTCGATGCAGCAGTTTCAAGCTCGGAAATCGGCGTTTTCGATTTGGATCTTGCAAACAACGTATCCATCGTCTCGGAGACTTGGCTTAGAATGATGGGGCTGGAAAACGTCCCACCCGATTTCGATGCACAAGCCTACTTCCTTGCGTGCCTGCATGAGGAAGATCGCAAAGTGGTAGAAGCCGCGGACCTCGCCGTTATTGAAGGGAGGGCCAAGCGTTCAATCGCCGAATACCGCATCACCATACCAGGCCGCGGCGAGCGATGGATGCGATCAGACGCAGCGCTGCTTGAGAAAGGGGTCGACAATACACCCACTCGATTTGTCGGCACCCAGATCGACATCACCGACGAAAAGAGGGCGCAGGCCTCGCTGTCGGCCAGTGAGGATAGGTTCCGACGAATCTTCCATAACGCGCCAACGGGGAATATGCTCGTCAATCTCGACTTTGAGATCATTGAATTCAATCAAGAGATGGGGAGACTTTTCAGCCAAGCGTTGCGACTATCCGGCAAGACCCTTTTGCTTTCGCAAGTATTTGGGAACAGTTGGCGCGACCTCGAGGTCAGATTGCACGACCTGACAAGTCGGGAAGACGCCCGCATCAGATCAGAGCTTTGTATCGAGTGGGCCGACGATATGGTGGCTTGGCTCGATGTTGATGTGAGTTTGTTTCAGGACCCGGTAACAAACCAGCCAATCTTCTTCTTTCAGATCATCGACACAACACGTCTTCACGCGGCCGACAGAGCCAAGGACGAGTTTCTGGCGACCGTGAGCCACGAATTGCGCACACCGATCACATCGATCAAGGGTGCCGCAGGTTTGCTTGAGGTGTCGTCCAAGGAGCGGATGAACCCAACCGAGACCCGTATGCTTGAGATCATAAACCGGAATGCCGATCGGGTGACCGAGCTTGTCTCCGATATTCTGGACATCGAGAGCCTGAGGACCGGAACGGTCGAAGTTGATGTGGCCCCCGAACCTCTCGATCAAATACTGGAGGAAACGGTGCATGACCTCCGACCCTACGCCGAAAAGTTTGGGGCCAATCTAGTAATTGAGACTCGCGAACGCGGCTTTCAAATTCTTGCAGACCATAGGCGGGCTGTGCAATGCCTTACCAACCTCGTGTCCAACGCCTGCAAGTATGGAGATCACAGCTCTCCGGTTCTGATCCGCACCGATTTGGACAAAGGTTCAAAGGTATGTGTCGAAGTCATCAATCAGGGGCTCGGTGTCCCAGAACCGTTTGAGGGCAGACTTTTCACAGCGTTCTCTCGGGCCGACACCTCAGACACAAGAAAAACTGGCGGTACGGGGCTCGGCTTAAAGATCACCAAAGAACTGATGTCTCGAATGGGTGGCGATGTGACCCACCACCGAGACCCCAAAGGCCGCACTGTCTTCACCCTATGCTTTGTGCGAGCCGAATAGCTTGCACTGACCTCGCTGCGCCCACCATTGCGAGCCAAAGCCCCAATAATTTCCCTGCGATTAATTGATTGTTTCCCCAAATGGCCTCGGTTTTGACCGATTTCGGGCCGCAAATTACCCAATCTACCAGGAATATTGATGATCGGCACAACCGCCAAACAGCACGTTTTCTGAGCTTTTCGCGATGTTTCGGGATAATTCTGGGTAGTAAGACATGACTTTGATGGCGCTCAAACAGGCTTTGCAAGTTGCTCTGACGTTCTTTGCGTCGACTCACCTTGCTCCGGCGCTTGGTCTCGACGGGTTGAACGACCGCTTGCCATTCACGATCCCCATCTCCTTGGTGCTCCTGCTGTTTCTCCTCGTCACGATGTATTTGGAAAGGCGCCGCCGGACGCGGCAAGACAGCAGCAACCAGATGTTTGCACAAGCCACTCTGGCACTGTTTAAACACTCCATGGTTAGCTTTTCGAACCTCGAAGGCAAACTCAGTTTTGCAAACGAGAATTTGCTTCGGGCTACTCAATTCGAAATGGATGAACTGGTAGGGAAATCAGATCGCGTCCTGTTCCCCCTCGATGAGCGCGACCGCTTTGACAAGATTAAGTCAAACATCTCGTCGGGATCGCCTTGGCAAGGCGAAATTCAGATTTGCAGCAAGTCAGGCAAACCAATTTGGGCCAGCGCCACGATCATGCCATTCCTCAATGGTAAGGAGCAGATCGAAGGATACTTTCTCGTATGCAGCGACATTACGAACACAAAGGTTACACAGACCCAGAAGACGATTTTTGAGGCGCTAGAAACGCTTCAAGACCAAGTTCTTGTGCTGGATTTGCAGTCACTGGAAGTGTGCTACATGAACCGTGCAGCGATCGAGTTTAGTGCTGTGACCGGCGATTCCTACGTCGGCAAGACACCTTCAGACCTATCAATGGGCTATTCAGATAGTTCTTTTAGACAAGCTATCGCTCCGGTGATCGAGGGCGAGAAGGAGTTCGTCGAACTCCCCGCCAGAATTGGGTCGCGAGACTTCGAGTTGCGCGTTCAAGCCATCGACAACCTCTCAGCGACCAGGAAGCTGATGATTGTGATGATCGATCTGACTGCGTGGAAAGAGGCGGAACGCCAAAAAACCGAGTTTGTTTCAAACGTCAGCCACGAATTGCGCACCCCGATGACCTCAATCAAAGGCGCGGTTGGGCTCATTCTTGCCGGTAGCACCGGCGAGGTGCCACCCAAAGCACGGAAAATGCTGGAGATAGCACATCGCAACGTTGACAGGTTGGTCAACCTCATCAACGATCTCTTGGACCTTGAAAAGCTGACCGCTAAGGAGATGGTGTTCGAGTTCGCTCCGGTCAATGTTGGTGAACTTCTGCGCGAGGCGGCTCTGGCAACCGAAGGCTATGCCAACCGCTTCGATGTCAAAATTTGCATGGAAAACGTGTCAACGCGCGTCATCGCAGAGATCGATTCCGATCGCACCTTACAGGTCCTGACCAATCTGTTGTCGAATGCCATCAAGTTCTCCAAGCCCGGTGGACAGGTCGAGCTGACATTGGAAGCGACGGACACAGACTTCACAGTCGAGGTTCAAGACCACGGCGACGGAATTGCGCCTGAACGGCAAAAAGACATCTTTTGCCGTTTTTCTCAAATCGGTGGCGATAAGTCCTCGGTCGTTCGCGGCACAGGATTAGGGCTTTCCATCGTGAAAGAGATCGTCAACCAGCAGGGTGGCCAAATCTTTGTCGAAAGCGCCCTTGGTGTTGGTTCACGGTTCAGTGTAGTTTTCCCGCTAAAAGGCGCCCGCAAAGGCACTGAATCTCTAGGCGCAAGCGCCGCATAAAAGGTTGAAATCGATGATACGCATTCTCCAACTTGAAGACGATCCCGATATTCTCGAGATATGCGAAATGGCTCTTGGTATGGAGGAAGACTTAGTTCTCCTGCAATGCACGTCTGGCGATGAGGCCATCGCCAAAGCACAGGAATTCAAGCCCGACCTGCTGCTATTGGACGTAATGCTACCAAATATGTCAGGAACCGTTGCGCTCGAGCATCTGAGAAAACTATCAGGTCTTGAAACAGTGCCAGCTGTCTTCTTCACAGCGAGGCTTCAGAATGGTGAGGTCAGCGCGCTGCTAGCTCGGGGTGCTTCAAAAGTGATTTCGAAGCCGTTTGATCCATTATCGCTGGGTCAAGAAATCATAGAAGTCGTCAATCGCCGCTAGGCAACACCGTCCGAAGGCTGTTGGAGCCCGGCCGCAGTTCTAATGACCTCGTCCAGGAAATCTTCGATTGATCGTTTGATCTTTGCGACAGAGGTCAACTTCTGTTCACTAAACCGAATTATCTCTGCCTCAGCGTTCTGAGCCCTCGCGCCAAGGGCAGTGAAACCCAGCGTTCCGGCAGAACCTGCAATGCTGTGAAGCGCTCTCTGCGCTTGAAAAGCCATTTCACCTGGCGGTTCCGAAGCGCCGCTTTCCAAGATTTCCAAGAGATCTTCGAGCACTAGGATCTTTTGATCGAGCCGCGCAAGAAAGCGCGAACGGATCTGGCTCAACCCCGGAAGTTCGGCAATATCGGCCATTAGCCAACCTCGTCCTGGTGGCCCGTAAACCAGAAGTCATCTAGCCTTTTCTCAATGTCCATAGCTTCGCGCTCCGCACTTTGATGCGCGTCGGCTAGCGCGTCGCATATCGATCCAGTTGCGCGCCAGACCAAACGCAAGAAAGCTCCGCACGCGACGCGCAATTCAAGAGGGTCGCCGTTAGAAAACCGAAGATCCATTCTCTGAATCTGAAGATTGATCCGATTCACTAGTCCACGCAGATCCGGTTTGTAGCCTCCATGAATAACACAATCGAACGTCCCATTTCCACCATAGGCCATCAGGAATTGTTCGGGCTTGAGACAGTCTGAAATAGCCTCAGCAACGTCTGCGATCATACTTTCGAACTCGAATCCACTACAGCGCTCATGCAGCTCTTCGATCCGCCGAATGGAAATCGCAAATACGCCCGAACCAAACAGATTGCCACGAGATAGCTGCGTTAGGTAGTTGGTCAAAGCGTTCGGCTCTACCAACCCATCCACATCGAAAATGGAAATCGGATCGAGGATGTTGACCTTACCGTCGGTCGCATTCACCTTATAGGCTGTACGAGAAGACACATACAGAGATTCCTCGAGAGACATAACACTCTGGGTTCTCTGATGCGCGATCCGTATGCGGGTCTGCACTTCACCGATATCAAAAGGTTTGGTCAGATAATCCGTCGCTCCGGCCGCAAAGGCTGAATCGATGTATCGCTTGTCTGACATTGCGGTGATCATGACGATCGGCGTAAGCCGATATTGATCGATTGTCCGAATTTCTGCGCAAAGCTGAACGCCGTCTTTGACCGGCATTTGGATGTCCAACAAGAAACAGTCGAACGGTGTTTCCGAGTTGGCAATTACTTCCAGAGCTTCGTCCGAACCAGGAGCGGAGGTCAACTCAAACTCAGGCATCTGGGCGACAATCGCGTCCAGAATTTCCAGAATGATTGGATCATCATCAACCGCTAGAATACGCATATGTGACCCCGCTTTCTTTTTGCACTTGAACCGGTCGTCGCCCTTCACGACTCGAGCCTCAAGGCGTTGGCTTGCGAAGCAAGATTGTTGCAGCTTATGGCAACTATATGACGTGGAACGTCAAATTAGCAAGAAAGGCTCACATCCATAGATTGTGTTGCGGTCAAGATACACTATCGGTATGCAATTGCATAGAAATTCAGCTTTCTGACCCGCGGCCCAATGGGCCACTCTTTTGGATGACAAGCTCGCACAGTTGCCGATGCTCATGACGGTTTCTGCGTTGGAAGAACAAAGGTTATCTTGCTTCCATTCTTCCCATCGCTTTCCGCCCAAATTCTTCCGCCATGCATCTCTATGATGCTGCGTGCAATCGAAAGACCGAGCCCGACGCCCCCTGCCCTACGTGTCGACGAACTGTCGATTTGAGAGAACCGTTCGAAAATCGCCTCAAGTTTGCTAACTTCTATTCCACGCCCGGTATCTGTCACTTCGACGATGATCCTGACATCTTCTAATCGACTACTGACCAGGATTGAGCCCTCATCCGTAAACTTGATCGCGTTTGACAACAGGTTGCTCAAGACCTGGCGAAGTCGAACACTATCCGCCCGCACCCATGCCCCTTCAACCCCGCCCGCGAAATTGAGGGCGATCCCCTTCTCTTGAGCCGATACGGCGAAATCACCCACTACAGCTTTGAGATGGGGATCAATGAGAACCTCTTCGAGGTTGAGGATCATCTTTCCAGCGTCGATCTTTGATAGATCGAGAACATCATCAATCAACTCGGTCAGGAAATCGGCCGAGCGAACAATCTTTTGGCCATAGCTCGACATTTCCGCTATGACAGACTCCGCCGCTTGTTGGGGGCTCGCCGGCCGGTCTCCAGTGCCTCTGATTTCTGAAAGGAGGCGCCTTACCGACTTCATCCGTTGGGGCGCTGTCAAGAAGGTCGCATAGCCTTTGACCACAGAAAGTGGCGTCCGAAGCTCGTGGCTCATCACGTTGAGAAAATCGGATTTCGCTCGGTTTGCCCGTTCTGCTTCTTCCTTGGCATTTATGAGTTCAGTGATGTCAACCCGAAAGCCGACCACGCCGCCATCCGGGGTCCGCGTTTCATTGATTTTAAGCCAGGTTCCATCGGGCAATTTCTGTTTGAGCGAGGCATCAGCGCGCCGATGTGCAGCCATCCGCGACTTGATCCATTCTTCCTCGCGTCCGGCCGATTCAGGGTATTGGCCCTGAGCCACACCGTATCGCAGAATGCTCTCGAAAGTTGCCCCGCTTTTGATAGCCGGCTCGGATAGGCGATAGAGCGCCCGATATTTCGCATTGGAAACGATCAACCGATCGTCGGCATCGTAATAGGCAAAGCCGTCTTCGATTGAGTCTATTGCATTCATCAGCTGTGTGCGGGCCTCAAGCCTCTGTCGAATGGCAAGGGCCATCGCCAGAGCAAACCCAACAAGAACCACTCCGAACCCGAAGAACTGACTCCGCACCATGAGGTTTGCACCGTCGCTAGACGACCAACCTCCCACCGGAACGGCTCCAATGGTCCAAGAGCCCTCGTTGACTCGGACCTCATACAAGACGGGCTCTTGCTCAAAAATCTCGGCGCGGCCAAAAAACAACTCGCCCTTTCCGCCCTCGGCGTCTCTTCCGAGGATTGCGAATTCAGTGGACACATTATCGATCAGTCCAGCTGCGCGATAAACGGACTGCGCGTCCAAAACGACCGAGACGATCCCCCAAGGGTTTCGCAGATTGGAAACTTCATCGGTAACAAAAACAGCACCGCGTGAGATGAATGCTTGCCCGCCCTGGACGAGATCAACCGGGCCAGCCAAAACTATGCCTTCTTCCTCAACGGCGCGCACAGCGGCGTCTCGCTGCTCGTCATTGTTGGCATAGTCGAGACCAATTGCAGTCTCATTGCCTTGCAGCGGGTAGACGAATTTCACGATCAAGTCTGGCGCGGCTGCGACGTGTCGGATCTCGGGGAAGACTTCAATTTGTGTTGCCGCCAAAGAGGAGAATTTCGCCTCGTCTAGCATCGGCGCCGAACTGATTTCTTTGACCAGAAGCCTTGTGGCAATTGCGGACCTTTCCGCAATATTTTGCAACTGGCTGCCGACCTCGGTAAGATCGGCCCTCGTATCGCTGCGCGCCTCAGATACGCGGCGATCTTCAATGGCATTCTCAACATACCAAAAGAGCGCAGCTACAGACGCTCCGACTACGAGTGTAATCCCGGCGTAAGTCAGCCTCCAGTAAAGACTACTCTTTTTCAAGACAGATTACCCAAAGTCAGTCCTCTGGACTTTATCTTGTCAGTCCACGTAGTTAGGCGTCGGCCGCTGCCTAACAGCATATTCGCCGATCGGCTGAAGATGCAACCAGAACACAACTTAAGATTGCCAATCTTTTCTAGTTCCTACAGCTACCAGCAAATCAAGGACTTAAAGCCCCATCTCTCGCAACTGGAACAGGACAAAACCTTCGCTGCGCGGGGCAAATGACAAGACGCCAGAATTCAGCAAAGACTAGCCGAGAAAAGGTATCTCGTAATTATTCGCACGCTGGATATAGGTTACGATTGAGGTTCCATAGGGATCGCGCAAATCCAACTGACCGCCCGAAGAGATAAACTCCTTTAAAGCGCCCGCTCCAAGTAGATGGCTTGCAGCCAACATTCCGCTTGCAGTCAGAGTAAGTTGACCCACTTTCTTGCCTGCGTAGTCGTCTATTGAGTGCATCTCAATATATGACCACATCACCCTTAGCCATTCTTGCATCAGGCGGTCTTGAACCTCAGGGTTGGCAAGAAAATCATTCGCCGAGCGTATGCCATATTTGCCGGTCCAACCCCCACCAAAGTCATTGTCATAAGGATCACGATCGCGGCGAACCAATCCAAGATCGATCAACGCAGCTTCGCCGAACTGATAGGCTCCCAGAAAATTCAGGGTATTCACGGCCTGATAATCGCCGCCGGATTCCAGAAGCCGCATAGTGACCAGAAATGCTGCAAATGTGTTCATCGCTGGAGCCCGTTATCGTGCCGCCGGTTCGATCCCGGGGCCCTCGAAAACCACAATGAGCAGTCGCTGGCCGTCGTCAGTCCGGAACCCGGATCGCTTGCCTAGCCTTTGTACTGGCATCGGCGATCGTAGGGCAAGTCTGGGGCATTTTTGAGACGCCCGGGCCAACGGTCTAGCTCCGATCTTGAGATTGGGTTTCGGGCAACCTGGCATCTCCGGTTCGCGCAAGTTTCTGCCAGCCGCGCATCTGCCCCTTGATCGCGTGCAAGATCGAGCGAAAAGACGAAACATAAAGCAATTGCCGATACCCAAACCGCAACAGCGGCACCAGCGCCACAAGCCTCCAATCGCCTTTGCCATCGAACCAAAACGCCGCCACAACCAAGCTTGCATCGGCAAGCACGATAAGAAGCAGAGAGGCCAAAAAGAACGGTGAGATTTCCAGAACTGCTGCGGTCTCGCCTAGCCAGAGGTGGATTATGCTGTCAACGACCAGAAGAACCAAAAAACCATCTACGATAGGAAATACAACGCTCGAAGTAACCCGGAACCACAAGGCATCAATGATCGAGACAATCCCGACACTCCTGCCCTCGAAAATGCTGCGCGCGTGTTTGCGCGAGACCTGAAGCATCCCCAAAGACCAGCGCAGCCGCTGTTTGAGGAATGCAGATGCGGTTTCAGGCACCTCGGTATAGGAAACTGCCTTGGGCTGAAACGCCACCTTGTAGCCTGCCCGGTGAACAGCGACGGTCAGATCCGCGTCTTCTGTAATGGTCTCGCCAGAAACCAGCCCGGCCTTTCTGACAGCCTCGACCCGCCATGCACCAATGGCACCAGGTACAACCAGAATCCCGTCAAATACTTCGTAGGCGCGGCGCATGACGCTTTGGCTGATCAAATATTCGAGCTTCTGGCAAAGCGCGATGAAATTGATCGGATTTCCAACCTCCACAGTCCCGGCAACGGCACCGACCCTTTCGTCTTTGAATGGCCGCATCAGATACATAAGGGCATTGGGATCAAGCAAAGTATCGGCATCGACGACCACGAAGAATTCGGTATCTATCAAATCGATTGCCGCATTTTCCGCATACCACTTCCCATGATTGGACTGACAGATCAACGCGACCCTATCCTCGCCATGGAAGGCAGAACGCAAGACATCGACTGTTTCATCAGTTGATCCGTCATCGATCACGAGCACCGAAAGGTTTGGATAGCGCGAAGCCAGGATTGATCGAACTGTTCGTTCGATAACTGCCGACTCGTTATAGGCCGGAACAATCACTGTAACGGTTGGCTCAAAGGCTGGCCCAATTCGAAAACGATCGCGCCAAAAGAGGGCCAGCCCAAGAAAGGCCGGAGCCCGAAGAGCCACGACCAGCGCCAAGAGAGTGACGAAACTCTCAACCCCCCGCCAACTGATGCGCAAGAATGCGTAGACCAAATCATCGCTCTTGCGCGGAGATGACCTTACTGTCGGTTGTAGAGATTCCCGCTCTGTTCCCGCAATATCAGGAAGGCTCAGGATCGCGATCCCGTCATCTTCTACTGCGTCCAAAACTTCATCAAGCACTCTGGCTGCTCCGGTCGCAATGCCTTGCGACAGATCGAAGCGGAGTATCTGGATATCCTCAGTCAGTATCCGTTCCTGAACCAAATCGACATAGGCTCCATTTTCCATTGGGTCTGAAGGGGCGGTGAGACCGATCCTGATCGGAAGCAATCCTGCCGACTGGCTTTTGTACAGTTGGTCAAGCTCAGCGATCGACTTGATATTCTCACTGGCGACACCGGGTTCGCGAACGATCAGCGCGACGATACCCAAGTGATGAGCCAGCGCGTGTTGGGTAAGCTTGGTTCTAATCCGGAGAAAGACAGATTTGGTGTGGGACAAATGCGGCCGGATGCGTGTCAGAAGCGCAACCGTATGGCCCTGTGCTACAATGCGTTCAATCTGATCCTTACGGAAAAGCACATCAGCGACATCGAGAAAGAAAGTGGCCTCGACAGCTCTGGCCGACAGGCTTGCCAAGATGCTGTCCATAACTTCAGGTGGGCCGACTCCGTCGAAGGTAATTGCGACCGTAGCACGATCCGCTTGACCGATCAGATCTATCTGCGAGGGCGCCGGGAAGGCGTCGTAGATCACATCTTCCAATTTCCCATCGGTCGTGAAAATGGCCCTGCGCGAACCAAGCTGAGAACCGCTCGCCAAGACCGGAAATGGCCCATCTCCAACAACAGCGACGAAGTTCGAAAGATCAATGTCACGCGGTAGATTGGACAGGCTGTTGTCAGCTTCCCAAAAGGTTGGATCTTCTCCACCGATTGGCCACAAAATAGCGCCCCCAGAGCCGCCAATAGCGTCAAGCCCGGCCAAAAGCGTGGCCGCGTCTGGAACCCAAAAGTGAGTTGGTCTTCCTGATCTATCGACAAAGTAGAGCTTGATTGCGTTCTCCGCGGAAATGAATGCTTGGACCGCACCGTGTTTGGAAGCCGAGAGCATCGCTTCAGGATAGGTGAGCGAGTCCGAAGTTATCCATCCTGACTTCCAGACCGTTGCCTTTGTGGCGAGGGCCATCCTAAGCTTCCCAGGCGGGATATCCGCCTCTAGCCGCGCGATGTGTGTTTGGCTCCAACTGATTGGCGCTGGGGCATGAGCCGGCGAGGGGCTGTCTTGCTTCAGAACCGCAATGATCCTGTCGCTTAGCGCAATAACAGCAGGATCTAACAGAAAGTCGGCACTTGCCGTTCCGATTAGGCAGGTTTGGAGACCCGACCCCGAAACGGCCGATCTCAGTTGGTTGGCCAGAGCCAAAGCCCCCCAGATCGGTGGCTCAACCAGAGTCGTTAGGTCAAGACAGAGGCCCGCAACTCCCGCCCTTTCGGCCGCTTCCAGTTGGGCTTCCGACAGCAGACCGTTCGTCTTGGTATAATCCAGCAACTTCTCGATATCCGCCCCAGACTGCACGGGAATGACCGACCACAGTTTGGGACGGTCGGCGAAACGGCTCGGATCTTGGTATTTCTCGATGGGGAGCGAAAAGGGATTGGGCCCCGCGGCGACGGTGGCGTTCACCCCATTTTCACCTAGAACATGACCGGCAAAATATACGTCGTCCAGCTTCCCACAATGGAGGGACAAAGCGGCAATAGCCGCGCGGTCCCCGGCCGGAACAAAGGCCGAAAGGCCGGAACTCGGTCTGTTCTTGAGCCAGGCATTATCTTCACAACTTGGCGAACGACCTTCGTCCAGCTCAAGCACTGTCAGATTGGGGGAGGGATCTTGGCCAACCACGATTTCCAGTCCGATCGGCAACGAAGCCCCATCGGGGCGGCTGTAGTTATTGATCCTGTAAAAGAATTCGCCGAAGACAAGGATACCGAGGACCATCACCACAAGCAGCGAGACATCAAAGATCCTCCTTCGCCGTCCGCTCTTGTCTTCAAAGACCAGACGGACCGGCGCCAAATCTTCCCGATTTCTTGGCTTCAGTTCTCGCACTCATCCTCCATGCAAAGGTTATGGCGTCCTTTTGCCCCAATATCTAGCGGTGCAGCCCGGATGTGTTACATATACTTTGAATAGGTAAGATCCCTGAAAGGATTGCGCCCGGGTGCCACACTGCAACATATCAAACATCAACCGCCGCACCTTGTTCCTGTCCGCGACAGCAGCTGCAATAGCGACGCGCCTCGCTGCGCAGAATCCGAGTAGATCGGCCGCAATCGTCGTGCTTCTGGAAAGCATCGATCCCAATCTGCGAGCTGATCAACTAGAAGCCATAGTGCGCGAGTTCACTTCCCGAGGAGTGCCGACGGCGATCGAAATTGGGCCTCAAATGCCACGGGAGCAGGTGGCGGTATTGGGCTCACTACAACTCCAACAACCCTGGCTTGTCGAATGTGCCGGCGTGCTCGAAATGGAGGCTGAATCTCCAAGGTATTTTGTACTCCGTGCAGCGTCAGATCTCAAGTCGGATCTGGCTTACCGCGGCTGGCCCAAAGAAGCGGCGATGCCGTGTTGTGTTCCTGCGTCGCCTGTGTCTGAGGGCAATTCCTATGCCTTGCGTGCGGCAGGATTCAGAATTCGGATCTCTCGCATTTCTGGCGATTTGCGCGGGCCGACTACAATCCGGCAGACGGATTGGGGGCAAATCGAGATCGCGGGCGGAATTAGTCAGGGTCTAGGTTCGAGCCAACCTTTGCCGGCCTCTCTGCCAGTGGCTAACGATACCCTGTTTAGGCTTTCGGTTTCCGCTTCTGACCGTGCCGAGGATGCCGCAAAGTGGGCTGAGGCGCTTCGAATGCTTTTTTCGAGCGGCACAAATGTTGTTACCAGACCTTCAGACCTGCTCGGCTTGTTTGGGGGGGGGACATCTTCGTTCCTGAGCTGCGTTGTCGATGCAGAAGGAGAGTATGGGTCGGACGGCCCGGTCGCTCAATTTCTGGCCGATCTTCAGACCGAGGGCCTGCCCTACGGCTTGATTGCCGAACCCGGTTTACCAGAACCAAATCCTTTGGGCGTTTGCGGCCCGAACAACCAGATCTCCCTCGACAGTCTCTTGAGGAATTGTGTCGTAGCCGACCGTGATGAAGACGACCTTCTACTGGCCCCAGATATTCGTATTGTGCTCGTCAAACCTGGCGCAGACATCGCGTGGACCGGACAACGCAACGACGGCCGATTTCAAGTCGCTTTGGCTGAATGGGCAGAAGGTTCCCTCGCTGAGCGACTAGAGCGCTACCCGCTCAGCGACTATGTCATGTTGTTGCGGCCAAGTGATCTTGCCACGCCAGTGCAAAGGCGCTCGGTGGTTACTCAAATCGTATCGGCCGTGAAGGTTGGCCGGGTCCATGTCCGATCAATCGACGGTTACTTGGACGAGATTCTGGCCCCCGACCATCAACTTGAACATCTGTGGTCCGTTCGCGAGCGATTTGGCAAATTGGCTTTCAACTACCAGATTGCCGGGCGGCTTGAGGAGGGCGAGCAAAGGCTAGACGCGCTAACAGCTTGGGCTTTCATGGACCGTTATTCCGACAGCGGCACTGGCCTATGTGCTGGAACGGTGAATTTGGGAAAGAACCCGGTAATTGACCGCAATATCACATTTTGGGATGTCGGCAGTCAAATCCAGGGCGTCTTGTCAGCTCACGGACTCGCAATAATCTCCTTTAGGGAAGCACAAGAAAGACTCGCGACCCTAATTGCCTCACTTCCCACTACGACGATAGATGGCCACCCCTTCCCACCATCGATCATTGACGGGCGAACGGGCAAACCTGTCTCCGACGAATTTGATTCATGCGATATTGGCCGATTTTTGATCGCCCTTAGGCAGGCGGTACATAAAGGCCTGATCGCTGAAATCGATGCAAGCGCGCTTGTCGAGTCCTGGTCCCTTTCCGCAGCAATTCGACAGGGACGAATCCACGATTATCGTGGGGGCAAATGGGTGGATGCCAGTTTGACCCACTGCAATACCTACGCTCTACGGGGTTTTCGGCAGTGGGGAATGAGTTTCGTCAGGTCCTATCCGCAGATGCCGACAAACCCGACAGCCGACGATCTTATGAGGCTCTATTATTCGGCCACGGACATTGGGCACTTTGGAACAGAGCCTGCGCTTTTGGATTTGATCGAAACCAATGCCGAAGCTGCCACCAAAGAACTGGCAAAGGTCTTGCTGACAGCTCAGATGGACTGGTTCCAAACGACAGGACAGCCAAAGTGCGTTTCGGAAAGCCCACTGAATTCTTACCCCTGGTTTGTGTTTCAAGGGCTGCGGCTTGATCGGATTCCCGAAGAAGCTTGGGTCATCCGCCCGAAGACAGACAGTAAAGTCCAGGAAACCTCAGACTTTCGAAGACGCGCTGATATTATTAGCAGCAAGTCAGCTTTTCTATGGCATGCACGCTTTCCCAATGAATACACAGAAATGCTCGTCTCTCTCATCCGCGAAAAGGGTCGAATGGAAGGGTATGGGTTTATTGCCGGACTCTTCGCCGCAGACCAGTCACCGATGAGCAACTATGGGGACTTGAACACCAATGGCATCATTTTGAAGGCGCTAGACTATATCCGGCGCTGGCCGGACTGAAGCGTTTCAGCATAGACGGGCTTCAAACGAAGTGGGAAATCGGCCGCAATTTCTCCTTCTTTCTTGCTAAATTGGAGCACACAAAATCTTCAAAATCTCCAATAGGTTGCATTTCAAAGTGGAGACCCCGATGAAGATTCTCGCAATCGACGATGACCCGGAGATCTTGGAAGTTCTACAAGTTACATTGTCTTCCCATGGCCATGACGATGTCCTTCTGTGCGGCACGGGGCAGGAGGGACTGGATGCCATCCATGGTTCAACCGAGAAGTTCGATTGCATATTTCTCGATATCGTCATGGATACACTCGACGGAATCGAACTTTGCCGCCGAATTCGAAAGATCAAAGGGTACGATGCCACACCGATTATCATGCTTACGGGCAAGCGAGACAAATTAAGTATCGACACGGCTTTTCTCGCTGGGGCAACCGACTATGTTACCAAACCCTTTGATATCGTAGAATTCGGCGCACGTCTGAGGGTTGCAAATGCACTAGTCGACGCACAGTCAGCGATCGTCGCTGCACGGGTCGCGGGAAAGCAGACCGAGCCCTATTTTGTTGCAGACTTTGATGAGATCTACCAAGTCGGCGGACCCGACAATGTGATCGAGTTTGACGCTCTGGAAAACTATGTGCGTCAACTTCGAAGCAGCAAGATTCAGACCGCCAATATTTTTGGCGTTCGGTTGAACGGTCTGGAAGATGTGTTCCGGATCGCCGGGTTGGCGCGCTATATCGACATTCTCGATCGAATTTCTGACGTCCTTTCCTCGTCAATCGCCGAAAACGGTGACTGCTTTATTTCTTACGCTGGGCAGGGAACCTTCGCTGTTGTTCTGCACAGTGTGGATGACGTCGACAATGCCAGACTTGAATTCGCAATCCAGCAAGCACTTGATTCCAATCGCTTGGCTCTGGGCGACTCCGCTGGGCATGACCGGTTAGATGTCTTTGTTGGTGCGCCGCTCACGTCGCTGTCTGGCAAAACCAACCTCTCAGGCCGAATTCTTCGCGTGGCTGTAGCGCGAGCGAAGACGCGCATAATGACCAAATCCCGCTATTCAACAGGCTGGCAGCGAATTCTGCAGGCCTAGGAGAATGAGGATCTAAATCCTGAAGCTGGCATGTTGGTAGTGTCAGACCAACTCGAACTGGTCTCAGTTTACCTCCAAACACGCGAACCTATGCGGAACAAAGCAGCCGCCACTCAGCGAGAGCGGCGGCGCGGTTCAGCTTGACGTTGGCACGTGAGTAGAGACGACGCTCCTGATTGAAGTGGTTGAGGATGGAGGCGTGGACGGAGGCGAACTTCTGGAGCGTTCGCATGCGCCTGAAACGGAGCATCGCCCGCTCACACCTTCGAAATGGTAGGTGTGAATTCTTGGCTCGGTTGTTGAGCCAACGGCCGGTCTCCTGCCGATCTGCGGCCCCGATCTCTCTCAACGCTGCGCCGTAGGGCCGAAGTCGATCTGTGACAACCACCTCCGGGCGACAGTGCTTGCACAACGCTTTCTTGAGGAATTTCAATGCGGCCTTCTTGTCGCGGGTCTTGGTGACAAAGCTCTCCAGCACCTCGCCTTCGTGATCCACCGCTCGCCAAAGATAGTGCCTCTCACCGTTGACCTTCACGAAAACCTCGTCGAGATGCCACTTCCAATGGCTCGTTCTCATCCCTTCGATCCGGCGTTTGCGGATCTCGTTGGCGAACATCGGGCCGAACCGATGCCACTATAACGGCACCGTCTCGTGACAGACCTCTATAACGCGTTCGTGCAGTAGATCTTCGACATTCCTGAGCGAGAGCGAGAACCTAACGTAGAGCATCACCGCTAGGCGAATGATCTCGGGGCTGCTTTGAAGGCCCTCGAACGGGTCAGATTTGGTCATGCTCAGACGCTACGAGGCAGCTCTGCCCGTCTCAATTACAAACTTTCTGACGAGACCTCGTCCATTGCCCTTGCATAACTTCAACTTGCCATAGCTTAAATCCGATCTCTTCGAGCTTCTCTCGTCTTCCAGCCACTGCTGATCCTCCAATTTGCGAGACAAAACTATCGGAGGGAGCCAACCTGGCACCCAACTCTCTTTCGCTCCAAGCCATTGAAATCATTGATGCGTCCTGAGGGCTGTAATCCCTTTTGGTCGCTTACCTCTAGCAGCGAACCTCGCCGGCGCTCCCACATTTCATCCCAAATGAGTTCCGTGCGCCGTCGTATGAAGAGTGGCATTGCACCGCGGCTCCACAGTTGGCCGCGTCGCGATCAAGGGGTTAAGCGGGATGAAACTGCCCCATCACCTCCCTGCCCCGTTCTTATGGCGGCCCTCATACGCCCTACGCGCTTTTGGCCTTCCCTGAGAGGGGTGCCAAAATGTAAGCGAGGCCCATCACGTTGACATAACAGCATTTTTTAAACGCCGTGGTGGAGCCCGGCAAGATGAATTCGACCATATCCCTCCTTCTGGTCTTCCTGAACCAGTTCTTCATGCCGCGGCACAACGCGCAACTGAGGCTGCTGAAAGCCCAGATCACGATCTTGCGGGCACGCATCCCGACCCAACGGATCATCCTGTCGCCTGCCGAGAAGGCCGAACTGCTGCGCCTCGGGGAAGAATGCGGGCATGATGTCGACGGGCTGTTGGAGGTGGCCAAGCCCGCGACCTACAAGCGCTGGCTCGCCCAGATGCGTGGTGGACGCCCCTTTCAGGCCGTGGGACGGCCGCGCCTGACGCAGGAACTGCGCGACGTCGTCATCCGCATTGGGTCTGAAAACCTCCTCTGGGGCTACAAGCGGATAGCCGGCGAGCTGAAAAAGCTCGGGCTCTACGCCGGCGCCAATTCCGTCAAGCGCATCCTGAACGAGGCGGGCATCCACCCGAGCCCTGAGCGGCGAAGGAAGAAGCCCGCCCTGCCGTGGACCACCTTCATCAGGGCACACATGGAAACCATGGTGGCCTGCGACCTCTTCTCGAAGACCGTGTTTACGCTCCGCGGGCCGAGGACGGCCTATGTGCTGATTTTCATCCATCTCGGCAGTCGGCGCGCCTTCTGTAGCGCACCGACCTATGCCCCGGACTCGGCGTGGGTCACCCAGCAGGCCCGCAACACTCTGATGTGGTGCGAAAAACAAGGCATCACGCCGGAATTTCTGATCCGCGATGCCGACACCAAATTCAGCGCCAGCTTCGACGCTGTCTGGGCGTCTGAGGCCGCTCGGGTGATCCAGATCCCGCACAGGGCGCCAGATGCAAACGCCTTTGCGGAATCGTTCATCGGCACGCTAAAGCGCGAATGCCTCGATTTTTTCATCTGCTTCAGCCGGTCCCAGCTCGATTACATCCTTCGGACCTGGGTGCGCCACTACAATGTCGAGCGCCCGCATCGTGGGCGGGATATCGGCAACAACGTGCTTCAAGTCGATTTCAGGCCCGTGCGGGACGGCCCAATTCGGCGCAATCGCCAGCTTGGCGGCATTGTCACATCGTACACCCGCGAGGCGGCGTGAACGCCATGGCCGAGCAAAAATCCCAAAGAGAGACAGCGCCCATTTCATCTTGTTGGATTTCACCACACCCTATATCGTTTCGCGATAACAACACATTAGGCCCTGCTTACATTTTGGCACCCCTCTCAGGGAAAGCCAAAGACACTAAGGGAAGCACAGGGCCGGGGCGATCCGTTTAGGCCGCCGGATTGCGCCAACAAAGCTAATCCGCCGCACGATACTCTCCCGAAATCATGGCGCGCGAACGCCATGGTGATACGGGTTGGTGCGCCCTTCCATGACGGTTTCGATAAAGAAAATCAGAAAGCGCGGTTGGCGCCCTCCGGCTCTCCGTTGACCTTCACGAAAACCTCATCCAAGTGCCACTGCCAGCGGCTGGATTTCAAACCGGCTATCCGGCGCTTTCTGATCTCTGATGCAAACATCGGTCCGAAACGCTGCCACCAAAATCGGACTGTCTCGTGACTGACTTCTATACCGCGTTCGTGCAGTAGATCTTCGACATTCCGAAGCGACAGCGGAAACCGAACATAGAGCATCACTGCCGGGCAGATGATCTCGGGGCTCGTTTTGAAGTACTTGAAGGGGGAGCGTTTGGTCATCCAAAGACGTTACTGGGCGCCCTGCCCCGCCTCAAGTGAAGTTCCTTTGACAAGACCGAAGGCGGAGCGTTTTGTCATGTGCGGACGCTATCCGGCGCCTTGCCCCGTCTCGAGAGAAGTTCCTTTGACAGGACCCAGCCGGAATAAGAGCTCGGCTCATGCGCGTCGCTTGAGCGAGACTTTCTTAATGTTTGATGTATTGACAACCCGCATTATGAATTCAGTCATCCTCCAATATTTGTACGGAGACGCCCGCTTCTATAAGCATTATTTCTGAGACCGCAAAACTATGATCAAGTTTGCCGTCGCGCTCTGGGCGCGGTGGGCAGATCACTCTTTGAATTCCCGACTGAATGATAGCGCGCGCGCAGTCTGCGCAGGGAAAACGGTTCACCACGATGCTGCAACCTTCGATCGCGGTGCCAACCCTTGCGGCGTTGTAGATCGCGTTGCGTTCGGCATGTTCGAACCAGTGGAATTTTTCTCCGCTCGTCCGGTCAAATCTGCTGTCGTCGGAGGCGGAGACTCCACGCGCAAGGCCATTATAGCCCAGCGCGCGGATCTCGTTTGCCGCGCCAAAGATCACCGCGCCGACGTGAAAATCGCGGTCCTCGGACCAACCGGCAACATAGTTGGCAAGCCCCATGAAGCGGTCGGCCCAGATCCGTGGTTTCCCGGAGTCAGACATTCCGTCTACCCTGCGAACACATAGGCCGTCTTGACCGTCGTATAGAATTCGGCGGCATATCGACCTTGTTCCCGAGGCCCGAAGGACGAACCTTTACGGCCGCCAAACGGCACATGATAGTCGACGCCTGCCGTCGGCAGGTTGACCATGACCATGCCCGCTTGCGCACGGCGGCGAAACTCGCGCGCATATTTCAGGCTTGAGGTGCATATCCCGGCAGACAGTCCAAACTCCGTATCATTGGCAATAGCCAGGGCCTCTTCGAAATCCGCGACCTTGATGACCGAGCCACAAGGGCCAAAGATTTCCTCGCGATTGATGCGCATATCGTTGGTCGTGCCAATGAACAGGGCCGGTGCCTGATAAAAACCGGGCGCATCCTGATTCAGCAGGGCGCCACCGATGACGGTTGCGCCTTCTTGTCGGGCCAGCTCGACGTAAGACAGATTGCTCTTGAGCTGCTTTTCGTCCACGACCGGTCCGATTTGCGTCGGCGGGTCGAGCGCCGGACCAACCTTGAGTGCCTGCATCTGCTCGCTCAGCCTGGCCACAAAAGCATCGTGAATGCCTGCCTGGACGATCAGACGTGACGAAGCCGTGCAGCGCTGTCCGGTTGAAAAGAAGGTCCCGTTGAGGCAAGCGGCGACGGCGACGTCCAGATCTGCGTCATCCAGAACCACCATTGGGTTCTTGCCTCCCATCTCGAGTTGTACCTTTTTTCGCATCCTGCCGCAAACCTCGGCGATGTGATGGCCGGTCCCGACCGATCCCGTGAACGAAATCGCGCTGATTTCGGGATGGGTGACGATGGCCTCACCGACGACTGACCCACGACCCATCACGAGGCTAAAGACACCGGGAGGGCAGCCGTGTTCGTGCAGCAGTTCAGCGATGACATGGGCGCAGCCCGGCGTCAGATCGGCCGGCTTGTGAATAACGCAGTTGCCATAGGCAAGTGCTGGCGCAATCTTCCAGGCAGGGATCGCGATCGGAAAATTCCAGGGAGTCACCAGCCCGACAATGCCGACGGGTTCACGGGTGATTTCCACGTCGATATCGGGACGCACCGACGGTTGCAATTCGCCCGTCTGGCGCAATGCCTCGCCTGCGAAGAACTTGAAAACCTGCGCTGCGCGCATGGTTTCACCGATCCCTTCGGCTAGGGTCTTGCCTTCCTCACGTGAAAGCAGTTCACCAATTTCCCTAGATCGCGAGGCCAGAGAGGCCCCGACCTTGTCCAGAAGGTCATGGCGCTGTTGCGGCGTGCTTGCAGCCCAGCCGCTTTGTGCGGCCTTGGCGGCGGTGACCGCCTGATCGACGGCAGCTGCGTCACCATAAGAGTATCGGCCGATCACATCGCGCGTGTCAGACGGGTTGATGTTGTCCTGGTAGTTGCCAAAGCTGACCCATTGGCCACCGATTAGATTGTCATGATCTTTCATGGATATTTCCTTTTTGTTATCACAGCCCGGGCAGGGCCAGCCCGTCCAGCACGCCGATCTGGCTGTCGGACAAGGGCAAGAGCGGTGGCAGCACGGCGGCGATGCGAGCATCGTTCAATCTTTTGCCAACAAGATACTTTATCCCCGGGATCAGGGACTGGTTCGCGACCGTCGTCCGGATATGCGCGATGTCGCGATGCAGGTCTTCGGTCTGTTCGCCCTGCCAGGACCGCTGGCACAGCGGCGCCGAGAGGTTGGCCGTCGCAGAGATACAGCCGGCGAAGCCTGAGGTCGCTGCCTCGCTCAGCGCGGTCTCCGAACTGGGCAGGACCACAAAGCCGGGCAGAGCCGCCGCGATAGCGCGGCAATAGGCCAGATCGCCCGATGAATCCTTGATGCCCCGGAACCGTTCTGGCGCTGCGGCGACCAGCCGCTGGATCAAGGCAAGTGACAGGGTCAAACCGGTCATCTGCGGGAAATTGTAGAAATACACGGCAATCTGGCGATCACCCAACGCGTTATGCAGTGCCATGAACCACGCGAACAGGGCTTCGTCACTGGCCGGTTTATAGTAGTATGGCGGCAGGATCAGCGCGACGGGATAGCCCAGATCGTCGGCATATGCGGTGAGGTGCGTTGTTTCCGCCAAGGACGGCGTGCCGGTTCCGACCATCAGCCGCTGCCGTTCCAGCGCTTCGGCCGCCCATTCCATCACCTGACGGCGAGACGCGACATCCAAAGAGTTCGCTTCGCCCGTTGTGCCAAGAATGTTCAACCCGTCGCAGCCATTGGCCAGTGCCCAGTGGCAATGCGCCAGAAACGGATCGCGCAGGGGGGCACCTGACGTGTCGACCGGCGTTGGCACGGCGGCAATTACACCCTTCATCATGCGTCCTTATTCTGTGTGTTGTTCCAAGCGGCAATGACGCCCGGATCTTTCAGTGTCGGCGCGCCCTTGTGCCAGCCGCCGGGTTCCTCGAGCGTGCCGTCCAGATTGCGAAAAGGCGTTGCGTTCAAATCGATAAAAATCTGCTCCTCGGGATCCAGTTCGTCGTCGTATCGGATCGCATCCACCGGGCAGATGGTTTCACACATGCCGCATTCGATGCATTCCGTCGGGTGGATGTAGAACATCCGCTCGCCTTCATAGATGCAGTCGACCGGACAGGCCGTGGTGCAGATTCCGTCCTTGATGTCGATGCAGTTGCTTTTGATCACCAGAGTCATCGGCGGGTCCTATCTGCCGCGCCAGACCGGCGGGCGTTTCTCGCGAAAAGCAAGGGTGCCTTCGTCCGAATCCTCAGATGTGAGCGCCGCCATAAGTTCAGGCGTTGAAACGGCCTGGGCCTGTTCGGGCGGCAAATGCCCGGTATGACGCACTGTCGCCTTGATCGCCCGCAAGCACAGTGGCGCGCTTGCCGCGAGGTCGGCAACCCAGCGATCCACTTCGGCGTCGAGTTCCGCAGCAGGGACGACCGCGTTGACCAACCCATAGGCGGCCATCTCGCTGGCCGGTGCCATGCGTCCAGTCATCATCATCCCGACGGCGATGTTTCGCGGAACGGCGCGCTGCAAAAGGGTCATTCCTCCGGCGAGCGGCAGGTTGCCGACCTTTGCTTCCGGCAGGCCGAACCGCGCCGTATCCGCCGCAATGACGATGTCGCAGCCCAGGACCATCTCCAGCCCGCCGCCAAGTGCCAGGCCGTTGACCCGGGCGATGACCGGCGTCGTCAGCGACTTACGCAGGGCGATGCCACCGAACCCGTTCGGCAGCGCCGCGGTCCAATAATCGACACCCGACAAACCATTGTTTTCCTTCAGGTCGGCCCCGGCCGAAAAGGCCCGGTCACCAGCGCCGGTTAGCACGACGCAGCGGATGTCCGGGTCTTGCTCGATCCGGCACCAGGCGTCCTCGAGCGCCAAAGACGTCGCAGAATCAATGGCGTTCATCCGCGTCGGCCGGTCGATGGTGACGCGCGCAACATGGTTGCTGACTTCGAACAGGACGCTCATGTCGCCGTCTTTGGCTTGGCCGGCGCGAGGCCGAACTCGTCTATCACAGCTTCTGTATGTTCCCCCAGCATCGGTGGCACATGGCGAATGACGACGGGCGCCTCGCTCAGATGGACAGGTGAGCCCAGCAACGTGATCTTGCCATGGATGGGATGCTGCAAGTCCAGCAGCATGCCGTTGATCGCCGTTTGCTGGTCGTCAAGCGCCTCGCCCAGCGGCCGAACCGGAGCGCAGAGCAGGTCCTGCGCTTCGAGCCGTTCAAGCCAATAGGCGGTTGAATTGGTGGCGATCCGCTTGCGGAAGGTGTCCTGCAGGAACGGTTTGTTGGCGCGCTGTTCCCTCAGGGTCGGATATGTCGGCGATAGATCATCGATCTCAAGTGCCATGCAAATGTCGCGCAAGGGGTTGGACTTGAAGGCACCGACGAACACGATCGCACCGTCGGTTGTGTCAAACGCCCCGGTCAGCGGCATCGCAGCCCAGTTAAGAACTTCGCCGTGGTGTTTCCATTGTGCCGCTTCCTGCATCTGCATCGCCAGCATGGAATCGTAGAGTGAAACTGTCACTTTCTGGCCGCGCCCTGTCTTGGTACGCGCCAAGAGAGCGGCCATCACCCCCTGTACCAGGTGCATTCCAGCGGTGTAGTCACATAGTGTCGTCGGATAGATCGACTTGGGAATCGACGGATCAGCCGTCTTTTCCATAACGCCGCTCATCGCCTGGGCCAGCACGTCCTGGCCACCCTTGTGGGAATAAGGCCCGACCTCTCCGAAACCCGAACCCGAGGCACAAATGATGCGTGGATTGATCTGTTTCAACGCGTCGTAGCCGAACCCGAGGCGGTCCATGACACCGGCACGGAAATTGTCGATGACGACGTCGGCATCGCGCACCATATCAAGCACCATCTGGCGCCCGACCGGGTTCTTGGTGTCAATTTCAACCGACCGCTTGTTGCGGTTCAGCGAGGCATAGACGACATTGTTCATCGCCTCGGTCGAGGTTTCGCCAAAAAAGTTCCGCGACAGGTCGCCGGAACCGGGGCGCTCGATCTTGATCACGTCCGCGCCGAAATCGGCCAGCATCTGCGTGGCACAAGGGCCCATCATCACTTGCGTGAAGTCGAGAATTCGGATGCCGGACAGCGGATAGCCTTCGATATCCATTGTCATGCTCCCTCATTTTGGTCGATCAGCGCGTTCGCCGACGGAATGTCACCCGGATCAGCACCTTGTGCTCGCAGTTGCGCCTGAATCGCGCCCACATTCACGTCGCGCAGTGCGCAGTCGGATTGCAGGGCAAGCGCCACCGCGACACCGGCCGCTTCACCCTGTGCCATGCAAGGCGGAATCTCGCGCGACATCTTTTGTGCATCGCTGTCGACCGAATAATGTCGGCCTGCCACGATCACGTTGTCGAGGCTCTTTGGCAGCAAGGCGCGGTAGGGCGTGTAATAATCTCGACCCCGGCAGACGCTGTCGGCAAAATGCCGACGTTTATGGACGTCGTCCTTGGTAACGACGTATTCGCCGCGCAACAGCCGGGTCTGGCGGATGCCCAGCTGCTCGGCAGCGCCAAGCATTTTGGCATTCTCGAAACCTGGGATGTTGGCGCGGGCGAAGGCCAGCAGGTTCATCATCCGCTCGCGGCCCTCGTATTCGGCCGCAACCATACCTTCTGGCGACAAGCCATCATAACCCGTCATGTGTGGGCAGTTGCACCAGACGATGCCAGGCAGCGGTGTCTTGAGCCACCACATACCCCAGGCTCCACCGATCACGCGCCGCGCCTGACGGTCGAGCTTCTTGTATTCTTCGGGATTGGCATATTCAAAGGCTTCTGCCTTGTCCGTGTCCACGTCGCACAAGCGGAAAACGGTGGTCACGATATATTCGCCCTGGATGAATTCAGCACCGGCCGAGGCGGCAAGATCAAGATCGCCGGTCGCATCGATGACCATCTTGGCGCGAATTGCCTGCCGACCTAATTTGGTTTGGCAGATCACGCCTTCAACCCTGCCGTTTTCGACAATAGCCTCCGAGAACCAGCTGTGGAGCCGCAGGTTGACACCGCAATCCTTGACCAGATCAAGGCTCACGCGTTTCCAGGCGTCGGGATCAAAGGCGACGGCGTGGATGATTGGCTGCGGGGTTCCGGTTTCATGAAAGTTGATGCAGCCCCAGCGGGACCATTTCTGCCACATCTCCCAATTGGTCACGCAATCTTCGGGCGGCGGGAAAACGGCGGCGTTCTGCGCTTTCATCCGATCGACGAACTCGGAAACTATTCCCGTAGTGACAATTTCGTCCGGGCGGTTGCCGTGGCCTGGGTTGACCATGTCGTCCAGCACCAGGACCATACCACCCGAAGCCATTCCACCAAGGTGGTGATAGCGCTCGACCAGGGTTACCGAGCACCCGTTTCGGGCGGCCGAGACTGCTGCAGAAAGACCCGCCGCGCCGCCGCCAACCACCACGACATCGGATGTCGCAACCACGGGGACCTGCTCCGATTTGGTCATCACAAAATCTTTGTTTCGTCCGGTCATTTTGACACACTCCTTCTGTCGCGCCTGAACCGGCGCGGTATTCTTGATTGACGATTCGAGTTTCAGAGATCCACTACCAGCGGATCACCAGCCGCTCAGTCAGAGCGACGAGGGCAAACATCAGGACTGACAGACCCGACGACAGGAAAACAGTGGCGTAGAGAAGCGGCGAATTGAAGTTGAACGTCGCCTCGATGATCAACGCGCCAAGACCACGTGTCGCACCGACCCATTCGCCTACGATGGCGCCGATCACGCTGGTCGTCGCCGCAATGCGAAGTGCCGAAAACAGGAACGGCAAAGACGATTGCAGTCGCATCTTCCAGAACACTTCAGATTTTGATGCCGAGAGTATGCGTGCAAGTTCCAGCGCCTGCGGACTTATCGCCTGAAGGCCACGTACCATGTTCACTAGTGTCGGGAAGAAGCAGATCAAAGCGGCGATGACCACCTTGGCCGACAGACCCGGACCCAGGATCAGCACCAGGATCGGTGCGATCGCAAGAATTGGAATTGTGTTGATGAACACCGCAATCGGAAAGAAGGCGCGTTCGACCGTCCGGTTGTGAACAAAAGCAATGGCAATCAGGATCGCCGAAAGGTTTCCAACCAGAAAACCGGCCAGCGCTTCGGTCAAAGTCGGCCAGAAGTTTGCCATTAGAAGAGGGAAGCTGCCGACAAGGGCGTTTCCGACATCGGACGGCGCCGGGGCGATGTAGATGGGCACTCCGAAAAAACGAACCCCTGCCTGCCAGATGACCAGCAACGCAACTGCTGTTGAAAGTGGGATGATCCAGGCAAATATCTTAGCGCGGATGGCGGCTTTTTTTTCGGCCTCGATGATTTCTTCTTCCGAGACCATTTCCAGAGTTGTCGACATCAGCAGGTCTCCAGCAATTTGCGCAGATAGGATGAGTACCGGGTGAATTCGGGCGTATCGCGCATATCGATTGTGCGCGGCCCCGGCAGATCGATATCGACGACTTCGCGTAGCCGGCCAGGATGCGCCTGAAGCATCATCACCTTCTGGCCAAGAAACACCGCCTCGGCGATGGAATGGGTGACAAACAGGATAGTGACGCCGGTTTCTTCCCAGATCTTCAAGAGTTGCAGGTTCAGGTGGTCGCGGGTCATTTCATCCAGCGCGCCAAACGGTTCATCCATCAGCAGCAGACGCGGCTGACAGACCAAAGCCCGGGCGATCGCCACGCGTTGACGCATGCCGCCGGACAACTCATGCGGAAGCGCGTCCTCGCGACCCTTCAGACCAACCAGTTCCAGCAACTCCAGAGGTGTCCGGTTGCTCTTGGGGATCTTCACGCCGCGCTTGCGACCGATCTCCAGCGGCAATTCAACATTCTTCAGAGCCGATCGCCATGGCAATAGGGCAGCATCTTGAAAGACAAAGGAAAACTCGCGAGCCAGTCGCGCCTCTTCGGTGCTTTTTCCGAATATTGAAACTGTTCCGCCAGCGGCCGGTATTAGATCAGAAACCAGCCGCAGCATCGTCGATTTGCCACAGCCCGAAGGGCCAAGGATGGTGTAGAACGCCCCTTCCGCGATGTCGATCGACAGGTCCTTGATCGCTGTGTAGCTGCCAAAGCGGACTGATGCCGACTTGAGTGACGCGGCGATCGCCGACCGGGATCCGGTCGGCGCCGCGGACATGGTGTTCTGCCCCTGCATGTCGCTCAGCCCAGCTTGGGTCGAGAGTCGGCGGTTGCTGCGAGAACGTCCAGTGTCATGACGTCCCCAAGCGCTGGCGCGCCGTTGGCAAACTGGCCAAGTTGGTCGTAGATGTCGATCTGGGCCTGCCAGTTTTCAGCATTCATCGCGCCCCAGCCCTGTTCGGCCGTTGTCGCGTTGAACGAATAGCCCACTACCAGCGGAACAGCGGCCAGTTCGTTGGCCTTGTCCATGTTGGGGAAGCGCTCAACCAGAATGTCGACGGCAGCTTCGGGATTGTCATGCACCCATCCCCAACCGCGCGAAATGGCACGGATCATCGCCTGTACCTTGTCGCCGTGCTCGGCCAGAGTCGCATCGGTAACGTAGTAGGGGTTGGCATAGAGCTGGATGCCCGCGTCCCAAAGGGTCATGTCAACGCGCTGATCACCCAGGATCGACAATGCCGCGGTGTTTGTGTTCCAACCAGTGATGACATCGACTTGGCCCGTCATTAGCGGCGCCATATCGCCACCGATGACGACGACCGTCACCTGATCTTCAGCAATTCCATTCTTGGCAAGAAGCGCACGAAGCAGGATCTGAGCAGTTCCTTGGGTCCCCACAGTCTTGCCAATCAGGTCCTCCGGCTTGGTGACCGGGTTCTTCTTCAATGAAAAATACGTGAAGGGATGCTTTTGATAGCCAGCCGCAATCGCCTTGATCGGGAGTCCGGCGGAGCGCGCCAGCATGAGCGACGGGCTGGACGAGATCGAACCCAGATTGGATGCCCGACCCGAAGCGACCGAAGCCACACCGTCAATATTCGGTCCGCCTGGAACGATTTCCAGTTCCAATCCTTCTTCGGCAAAGAAGCCGTTGGCGTCGGCCGCCACCTCGCCCAGGATGCCGTTGCTGGCCAGCCAGCCAAGCTGCATCGAGACTTTGAACGTGCCCTGCGCCGCCGCAGGCATGATGTTGATCAATGTTCCCGTCGCAGCGAGTCCCGAAGTGGCAGCTGCGGACTTCAAGAAAGCGCGACGGTCGAGGTTGAATCTCTGAGTCATCGTCATGGTGTCCTCCTGTTGGGTTTTGAACCGAATTGGCATCGGCCTTCATCAAATTTAGGACTCTGTCGCCCGTGCGGAAAGTGCTACATTGAGTTAACAGTGAGGCATTTTTTGCACCACCCCGTGTGCGCGGATCTGATGCTGGCTCCGGGAGGCGATGTCAGGAGAACCGGCACATGCACTCAATTTTTCTACGTTACTTCGACGAAGTTGTGCGGCAAGGTTCCATCCGCAAGGCCGCGTTGATCCTTAACATTTCGTCGACGTCGGTGAACCGCAAGATATTGAGCGTCGAAGAGCAGCTTGGGGTCAAGCTGTTCGAACGCAATCCCGAGGGGATCAAGCTTACCCAGGTCGGCGCGCTCGTGTTGGAGCACTGCCGCAAGACACTGTTGGATTACGATCGCACCCGCGTGACTATCGACGAATTCCGTGACCTGAGGACCGGTCACGTTTCGGTTTCCACGGTCGACTCGATAGCAAACAGCATCCTGCCGGAGGCTTTGGAGCGGTTTACCGACTCAACGCCGGGGGTATCTATCTCGGTTATCGCGGCTCAGCCTGACGAAGTGCTCGAAGCAGTGGCGTCTGGAGCGGCAGATATCGGCGTCGGTTTTGGATACTCTACCCATCCGGATGTCAGGATCGCTTCGGAAAAGTCATCGCCTCTCGGGGTTCTATTGCGAGCCGACCATCCGCTTTCGGAGCGGCGGAGCCTGATGCTTGAGGATCTGACTTCTTACAATCTGGTCCGGACGATTGATGCGCGCGGACACAAATCGATCATTGACCAGAACATCAATGATATGACGGCACATCTGACGACGCGCTACTTTACCAATACCCTAAGCCTCGCCAAGAGAATGATCCTAGATGGCAAGGGGATCGGGATCTACACAAAGATCGGATTTCACTCGGACGTCGCTTCCGGATCGCTGAGGTTCATCCCGCTGCTGGACAAGGGAATCGTGGATCTGAAGATCGGCGTGTTTGTTTCCTCCAAACTTGGGATGGATCCTGCAAAACAATTGCTTTGCGCAGCCATTGAAAGCGCTCTTTCCCCTTTGATTCTGGATTCTTGAGCGTCTTCCGGCCGCGCTCGTGATTGCAGGATCGGTGCTGGCTGACATGTTACGTGCGGCATTATTCAGTCGTGCAACTGGTGGTGTCAGACAAATTCGAGCCAGTCTCAGTTTACCTCCAAACACGCGAACCTATGCGGAACAAAGCAGCCGCCACTCAGCGAGAGCGGCGGCGCGGTTCAGTTTGAAGTTGGCACGTGAGTAGAGATGACGCTCCTGATTGTAGTGGTTTGAGACTGAGGCGTGGACGGCGGCGAACTTCTGGAGCGTTCACATTCGGCGGAATCGGGGCATCGCCCGTTCCCGTCGTCGAAATGGAAGGTGCGAGTTCTCCGCGCGATTGTTCAACCAGCGGCCAGTTTCCTGTCGTTTTGCCGCGCCAATCTCTTTCAAGGCAGCGCCATAAGAACGAAGTCGATCTGTGACGATGATCTCGGGTCGACCATGCTTTCGCATCGCTTTCTTGACGAATTTCAACGCGGCTTTCTTGTCACGTGTCTTGGTAACGACGCCCTCCAGAACCTCACCCTCGTGATCGACGGCCCGCCAGAGGTAATGCCTCTCCCCGTTGCCCTTCACGAATACCTCGTCGAGATGCCATTCCCAACGGCTCGACTGCATCCCCTCGATCCGGCGTTTCCGGATCTCGTTGGCAAAAATCGAGCCGAACCGCCGCCACCAGAAGCGAACTGTTTCATGGCTTAAGTCGACGCCCCGTTCATGCAGAATATCCTCGACATTCCTCAGTGACAGCGGGAACCGAACGTAAAGCATCACCGCCAGGCGGATGATCTCGGGGCTCGTCTTGAAGTATTTAAAGGGGGAGCGTTTGGTCATGCCCGGACG